>Ga0079997_118449_pt1 | contig 116646 bp, 103 predicted proteins | sample PerSpoCPS_CMetaG_FD_69200 | JGI IMG/M metagenome (GOLD analysis project Ga0079997, IMG submission 69200) | Archaeal communities from Yellowstone National Park, Wyoming, USA - Perpetual Spouter C (PS_C) MetaG (SPADES assembly) (version 2) | ecosystem: Environmental > Aquatic > Thermal springs >...
GGGCATAAGCGTGGAGTTAATAGATCATAGAACAGTAGTTCCCTTGGATAAGAAAACTATAATCAATAGCGTTAAGAAGACTGGGAGATTATTAGTTGTCGATGAGGACTACCTATCATATGGGCTTACTAGTGAGATTATAGCTGTTGTATCAGAGAACGCTCTAGAGTATCTTAAAGCACCGCCACGTAGGCTAGCTGTTCCCGATACACCAATTCCCTTCAGCCCTGTCTTGGAAAGATTTGTGATACCGTCAGTAGAAAGAATCGTAGATGAGGTAAGAAGCTTAATTAAAAAACCTTAGATATGTCACTAGCTGTGAAACGGAAAAACGGTGTCTAAAGTGTCGAAATCCATTGTGATTACAACCCCGCCACTTTGGGATGCTAGGAGGTTTGGAAAAGGTGTTATTGTTGAATGGCTTAAGAGGGAAGGTATGACTGTTAAAAAGGGAGATATAGTATGTATTATAATGGCTGCAAAGGTAAGGATAGAGGTGCCATCTCCTGTAGAGGGCAAGATAATAAGGATCTTAGCGGGTAAGGGAGCACACATATCGCCAGGGGATCCGCTCTTTGAAGTAGAGGTATCAGGGTAGAATCTAAGCGCTTATCTCACATCTTTTTATAAACCCCAGCTTTTTCTCTAAACCTAGATTAGGGGTAAGATTTGGCTTATGTAGGTCTCATCATTAACCCCATCTCAGGTACTGATATCAGAAGGTTAACTTCTCATGCTAGCTTTATAGATAATAACCAGAAGGCTTACATAGCATCGAGAATTATCAAAGGGCTGGATGGTATAGGTATAAGCAGGATATATGTTATGCCCGACTTCTATGGTGTTGCTCAGCGCGCACTTAGCCTCGTAGAAAACCTTGAATACACCGATGTGGAATTAGTAGATATGAATCCAAGTGGGGAGCCTGAGGATACAGTTAAAGCTGTAGAATACATGGTAAGACGTAAAGTATCATGCATAGTTCTACTCGGAGGAGACGGAACGGTAAGAGTAGCTTCTAAGGCTTCACGCGACATACCCCTTCTTCCAATATCAACAGGCACCAATAATGTAATACCTTTTTTCATAGACGGAAGTGTGGCTGCAATTCTAGCTGGAGCTATAGCCTTGAACCCTAAAATCGCTAGGCATTATAGTATTAAGCTTAAAAAGCTCGATGTCCTCGTAGAAGGTAGGCTTGTGGATCACGCTCTAGTAGATGTAGCATCAACTGATTATATATTCAGAGGCTCCAAAGCCCTCATTGATATTCACATGATTAAAGAAGCTGTTGTTTCCATCTCGTCACCTTTAAGTATAGGGTTAGCAGGGATAGCGGGGATGATTAAACAAATAGACTTGGGTGATGAGCGAGCACTATACTTTAAGATTAGTGATAGCGATTGGACATTCAAGAAAAAAGCTATAATAGCTCCCGGTATAGTCAAAAGCATAGGAGTTAGCGAAATAGCATTATACAAAGTTGGTGATAAGATCCCATTAGAAACCCCCTCCTACACTATAGCCCTGGATGGGGAGAGGGAAGTAGAAGTCTACCCCTCAGATAAGGTTCACATTTACGTAAACCCGGAAGGCCCTTACATTGTTAATGTTAGTAAGCTAGCCAGAGCTATCTCAGAGGGGCATGTGGAAATTTAGTTACTACCCTAGAACTTAACGTAACCCTGAATAATCCTAATTCCATTTAAATCTCTCTGTTTTAATCTCCCACTACAAGCTTTAATATTTTCTCTTTATCGTTAAGTGTTTTAGCTAGTTCCTGGAGGAACCTAGCAGCCACATGTCCATCCATGACTCTATGATCAAATGTTAGGCTTAACCACATTACATTAGCAATTTTAATCTCATCGCCTACAACTACAGGCTTTCTCTGAATTCTACCTACGCCAAGTATTGCTACTTCAGGCGGGTTTATTATAGGGGTGAAGGCATCTATATCAAACATTCCCAGATTCGTTATAGTGAATGTACTTCCACTAACATCGTCAGGGGTTAATGTCCCTTCACGCGCTCTCGTAACTAGATCACGGATCTCTCTAACTATATCCTCGAATCTCTTTTTATCTACATTTTTAACTACAGGGACTATAAGCCCGTGATCTATTGCTACAGCTACACCTATGTTAACCTCGTCGAGGATCTTAATCCTATCTTCTTCAAGTGTAGCATTTAGGTAAGGATGCTCTCTTAAGAGTCCAGCTACAACTTTAACAAGTATATCGGTATACGTAACTCTAAGTCCCAAACTTTCTAGCTTCCTTAAAAGCTCTTCTCTCGCTGCTGCTAAACCATCAACTATAGCTTCGAGGGTTAATGTAACCTGAGCCATGGTTTGAAGGCTTTCAACCATGCGCTTCGCTATAACCTCTCGCATAGGGGTTAAAGGTATGGATTCCCTAACCCTAATTCCAGATAATGTGTATTTCTCCTTTCTCTCAATCTCTCTAAGCACATCCTCTTCGGTAATTAATCCACCGGGTCCTGTTCCCTTAATCTCGGCTAGGTTTAAACCCTTCTCTTCAGCTAATCTCCTAGCTCTTGGTGTAGCCCTGACACTTTCACCTGGTTTTACCTCCGGAGCGGGTGTGGGAATCTCCACGGGCTTTGAGGGAGTGGGAGTTATGATTTCTCTAGCTATAGGCGCCTCAGGAGGTTTCTCACCTGGCTCCCCTATATACGCTATGATTGCGCCTACTGGTACTTCTGAACGCTCGGGAGCATAAATCTTAATAAGAACTCCATTTATAGGTGCTTTAATTTCGAATGTTAGCTTCTCCGACTCACCTACAGCTACGACCTCTCCTTCCTTAACGAAGTCCCCCTCTTTCTTCCTCCACTCTACTATTCTACCTTTCCTCATTGTCAGTCCAAGTTTTGGCATGAGGATCTCCCTGCCCATAAATCTCACCCTCACCTCATAGACATTATAACCTAGTCACTTTTATATATTATTTCACATTGTGTTTTAAGCTCATTTAGTATAAGCTGAGGATCCACTAGCAATGGCCCCTCTCTACTTACCTCCACGTAGAGCTCAACATCATCGGTTACCGTAAGCTCCCTTTCACCGTCAAAGGCTACAGCATACCTTCCCCTAGGAATCTCAATACGTTCATTTACATTTATAATTTTAAACGATTTCACCGGCACCTTTTCAATTAGACCAGGTGCTATAACAGCCGGTATACGCAGATAACCCTGTCCAAGCTCTATCAAGAGTCCTTTATCGTCTTTTAATGTTATAGGTCGTACATTCCCCCCAATAGAGGTAAGTCCTACATCCGTGGGTTCACATTTAGAGTATATAATGTACTTTATGGCTTCTACTCTCCATATAGCCCTAGCTCCTATGAAACTTTCCGGGATGAAAGCCATATCTATTAACGCTATATCGGCCAGCCTTCCGTCAGCATACAACTTTACTACCTTCATAGGTATAACAGTTTTATGAAGGGGTATAAACCCCTTAGCTACAAACCCCACAAGAACACCTAGTACTGAAGGTTCATATGATGATCTGCTAAGAACATTGTTCGTTCCTAGCGGTATACCTAATAAAGGGGTTACCCCGGCACCCTTAAAAATTGCACGAAGAGTTCCATCCCCTCCAAATCCGGCTATGAGGTTTACGCCAGATGCTTTCATTAACTTAGCTGCTTGCACTGTATCTTCAACAGTCCCCTTACTATCCATTTTAATTAACTCAATCCTAAGACTAACTCTTTTCTCAAGCTCCTCTACTACCTCTTCAGCTAAGCCATAAACATCGGGCATTAAAACAACTTCATCTACCCCTACGGAATCTAGGCCGAGGATAAACCGCTTGGTAACATTAATCTTAAAATACGATGAAACAAATTCAGCGTCGGCAGCTATTCTCCTAATATCCCTACCCGCCATTGGATTTAATATTATCCCTACCTTTGAGGACATGCTCCTCACCTAATTTTAATCACTTATATGGTATGAGGGGAAAAAGCGAGAAGGAAACGTGTGGGTAAGCCGCTTCACCTCTTTCTTACCACAGTTTCCACTGCTCTTATTATCTTCTCGGTACTAGGTAGTATGCGTTTCTCTAATGGAGGGCTAAATGGAATGGGGATATTTGGGGTTGTAACTCTCTTAATAGGTGCGTCTAGATACTCAAACGCTTCATCAGCTATTATTGCCGCAACCCACGAGGCGAACCCGCATCTATCATAGTCTTCATCTACTATAACAACCTTTCCCGTTTTCCTTACAGATTTTAATATAGCTTCCTTGTCGAAAGGCACAATAGTTCTAGGGTCGATAACCTCAACGCTTATACCCTCCTTAGCTAGTATATCAGCAGCTTCTAGTGCTTGGTGTACAGTTAATGCAAGCCCTATTACTGTAACATCTGAACCCTCTCTTTTAACATCAGCTTTACCTAGGGGTATTGCGTAAGGTTCCTCGGGAACAGGGCCCTTTATAGGATATAGGAGTTTATGCTCAAAGAACATGACAGGGTTATCGTCTCTTATCGAGCTAATGAGGAGTCCTTTAGCGTCGTAAGGTGTTGACGGTACAACTACTTTAAGTCCAGGGACGTGGGCAAAGATTGAGTATAGAACTTGAGAATGTTGAGCAGCAGCTGAAAGCCCCCCACCTATGGTAGTCCTAATAGTGATAGGCACTTTAATCTTGCCACCGAACATATACCTCATCTTAGCAGCTTGGTTATATATTTGATCCATTGCGACACCGAAGAAGTCTACGAACATAAGCTCAACAACAGGTCTAAGCCCTGTGGCTGCAGCTCCTACAGCAGCCCCTATAAACCCAGCCTCAGATATTGGCGTGTCTATAACTCTTTCAAAGCCAAACTTCTCTAGGAGTCCTTTGGTAACACCGAAGACACCGCCATAGACTCCTACATCCTCTCCCATAACGATTACCGTTGGATCTCTCTCCATTTCCTGTCTAAGAGCTTCGTTAAGAGCTTCAAGGAACGATATCTCTCTTACGCTCATCACTCATCACCCCTAGTAATAATCTTCAACGAATACATCTTTGAACGCCTCCTCAAGATCTGGGTATGGCGATTCCTCTGCGAACTTAACAGCATCATCTATTTCCTTCATAGCTTTATCCTCTATGCGCTTTAATTCATCGCTAGAAGCAATCCTCATCTCAAGTAATTTATTCTTAAATATTACAATTGGATCTCTTTTCCTCCATTCTTCCTCTTCTTTCCTACTTCTATAAGCTAGAGGGTCTCCTTCAAAGTGCCCGTAGAACCTATATGTTATAGCGTGGATAAGAGTGGGGCCGTCGCCTCTTCTTGTTCTTTCAACAGCCTCTCTCGCCACCTCATATACAGCTATAACATCTTGTCCATCAACCGTAACAGCAGGAATTCCAAATCCGCCTGCCCTTTCAGCATATCCTCTAGCTGCAGACACCCGGGGCTGAAGCTCTGTGGGCATAAGGCTTCTCATCGAGATAGCATATTGATTATCCTCAACTACAAAAACGACGGGAAGCTTCCATATAGCAGCTAGGTTCAAGGATTCTAGGACAACACCTTGATTTATAGCACCATCCCCGAAGAACGCTACAGCAATTTGACCAGTACGCCTCAGCTTAGCTGATAACGCTGCTCCTACAGCGTGAGGGGCTCCGCCACCCACTATTCCATTAGCGCCCAGCATTCCCACATCGAAATCGGCTATGTGCATAGAACCACCCTTACCCTTACATAAACCGGACCTCTTACCCATAATTTCTGCCATCATTAACTTAACATCACAACCCTTAGCAATACAATGTCCATGTCCTCTATGAGTGCTCGTAATGTAATCATCTTTCCTAAGATTAGCGGCTACGCCAACAGCTACAGCCTCCTCTCCTGCGTAAAGGTGTACAAAACCCGGAATTTTACCTTGAGCAAAGAACTCTCTAACTTTTTCCTCATAGAACCTGATCAGGAGCATCCTTTCATACATCCATAGTGCGAGATCCCTAGTTAAAGATGACATAGATTTATATCACCTCTCTCATAAAATGAGATATGATATGTTATTTAAATAATATATAGTTATCAGTTTGCCTATAACCAAGTAATAAATCTAGGCATTAACATAGATGTCACACTTCAATTCGAGTTTAAGGAGTTTAGAAACAACTTGGTCGTTAGTCTTTAAATCAACTAAATATACCATGCACTTTTATTAAAGCCTAGAGAGATGTATTATAGCTAACTTTGCTATTTCTATTACAGCTTTTACAACTAACCTGATCTTATAACGCCAACCACCAATCCCCATTCTCCACTCATATGCCATCATGGCAAAGGATAACGCTTTTTCAAGAGCTCTATATTCTCCTAATACTTGTTTTCTGCAATATGGGTCATAAACATACTTTGAAGCTAGCTCTAAATCTAGCTTAGCAAGATTCAGGTAGGCGTATGTTATATCACCACCACTCTCTAGGTAGCTTTTCGTACCCTCAAACGCTTCCATATACCTATTAATGTCCTCTATAAGGATACTATCATGTGTCATATGATACCAGCCCTCTTTAAACCACCAAGAATCGTGTAAACCAGGATTTTCATAGAGGAGGGGATTACGCCCAGTCTTTCCGCAACAAAGTGATTATGAGTTTTATTCCCTCTACTTTTAATCCATTGAATAACCTTCTCCATCTCTTCCGTCTCAATCCTCATATGCTTAGCACAATAAGGGCAATCTATATGACTAGCTGCTATTTCCATGTGTCTCTTAAATGCTTCTAGAAATACCAAGGATGGATCTTCGCCTTTTTTGATTCTGCTAATCATGAGTTCTAGAAACATCTCCTCATCATCAATGATGGTTTTTATATCACCTGTCATGATGGTTACCCTTTAATATTCCTTAATATTCAAGCCTAATAAAACTTGTAGGCGGTACGCACTAAGCATGGTGTATAAACGCTATTTATAAGCTTCTTCTACTCTACTACATAATGATAGGGTGTTAGCTTCGTGAAGTCCATAGTTATTCCTATGGAGCTTTGGCCTAGGAGGGGTGGGTGGAGGGGTAGGGTTGTCAGTGTTCTTAAGAAACCTGGTGATAGGGTTTCTAGGGGTGAGCCTGTTGTTGAGGTTGAGATTGAGAAGGCTGTTCTTGTCATAGAGTCTCCTTATGATGGTGTTGTTAGCGAAGTCCTAGTATCCCAGGGTTCGCCTGTTGAGCCTGGTTCTGAGCTTGTGAGGGTAGATGTTGTTGGAGAAGGTTAGGATTAGGGTTTCTGTTAATGATAGGTATAGGGGTGTTGTTAGCCTAGTTTCAAGGCTTGGTATTGCTACTGTATGTGAGGGGGCTCTATGTCCTAATATCTTCGAATGCTGGGGTGGTGGTGTTGCGACATTCATGATAATGGGTGATGTGTGCACTAGGGGTTGTAGGTTTTGTTATGTGAGGAAGGGTAGACCTCAACCTCTCGATCCGATGGAGCCTTTGAAGGTTGCTGAAGCTGTTAGAGTTTTGGGGTTAGACTATGTTACTATAACATCTGTTGATAGGGACGATCTACCTGATGGTGGTGCTGGGCATTATGCTGAGACTATTAGGGCTGTTAAGAGGCTTAACCCAAATGTTAAGGTTGAGGTTTTAATACCAGATTTCCAGGGTGATGAGGATGCTTTGAGAGTGGTTGTTGAGGCCGGGCCCGATGTTCTAGCTCATAACATTGAGACTGTTAGAAGGTTAACTCCCATGGTTAGGGATTGGAGGGCTGGTTACGATCAAAGCCTTAAGGTTTTAAGGGTTGCTAAGGAGCTTAATCCAAATCTCATAACCAAATCCTCCATACTACTAGGTTTCGGTGAGAGCTTTGAGGAGGTTGTTGAGGCCATGTTTGATTTGAGGAGGGCTGGTGTTGATATACTCGTTCTCTCACAGTACCTTAGACCTAGCCCTAAACAGCTACCTCTAGCTAAGATGTACACGTTAGAGGAGTTCAGGAAGCTAGAGGGGGTTGCCTATAAGCTAGGCTTCTCCTACGTGGTAGCACATCCCCTAGCTAGGACTAGCTATAAGGCTAAGGAGGCTTACATTGAGGCTACTAGGAGGTTGAAGGGGTTTGAGTCTTAGAGTTATAGTCGACGGCCCCAGAGACCCCCAGTTTAACATGGCTGTTGACGAGGCTTTAGCTAGGCTTAGGAATACAATAGGCTATGACACCCTTAGGCTCTACATGTGGCTTCCAAGCGGTGTTAGTATTGGTAGGAGGCAGGATGCTAGGAGGTCTATACGCCTAGAGGATGTTGAAAGACTGGGTTTTAAGCTTGTCCGGAGGCCTACTGGTGGAGCAGCATTACTGCACCCCCAGGACGACGAGGTAACCTATAGTGTAGTGCTCTCTAACAATCACCCTCTCTACACACTAGATGTTGCCGGCTCAGCTGCACGGATAGCAGAGGGTGTAGCCTTGGCTATTAGAAAGCTTGGCTTGGAGGCTGGTGTTAGAGGCTTAGGCGAGCCTTGGTCCAGGGATTTCTGCTATGTAAACCCGGGGTCGAGCGATGTAATGATTGGTGGGTGGAAGGTGTCTGGGAGTGCTCAGAGGAGGGATTGGGGTGTCATATTGCAGCATGGAACACTACTACTTAGGTATGATCACAATCTATTCTCCAGAGTCCTGAGAGTAGAGGAGGGTGTAGGGGGTGGGATAGTGGGTGTAATGGAGCTCCTAGATGTTAAGCTGGAGAGAGTCATAGAAGCCCTCATAGAGGGTTTTACCGAAGCACTAGGCTACAGGAACTTTCAGAAGGATAGTTTCTCAAAAGAGGAGCTAAGCCTAGCCCTAGAGCTCTACAGGGAGAAGTACTCAAGGCCCGAGTGGAACCTAGAGGGGGTTGTTGCTGAGAGGTGGAGGTAGTAGAGTACTCCAACCCAAACCCAGCTGTTAACGTTGCACTAGAGGAGATACTCCTGGAAACAGTGCGTAAGGGGCTTAGAGGTCCTACAGCGAGGATCTGGATAAACCCCCCTTCCATAGTGATAGGCTACACCCTAAAACCATGCGAGGAGGTGGACTGCGTTGAGGCCTTGAAGCTAGGTATACCGATACTCAGGAGGGTTAGTGGTGGTGGAGCAGTATACCACGACTACGGGAACATTAATGTCACCATAGTAAGGCCCTCCAACACCTACGAGATGGTAGACCATGTTTACAAGGAGATAACAGAGGTGATTCTAGGGGCTCTTAGAAGACTAGGCGTTGAAGGGTGGGTTGAGAATCTCAACGATGTAGTTGTTAAAGGTTACAAGGTTTCAGGTTCATCAGCAGCACTAAGACCTGGAGGTTACCTTGCACACGCTACACTACTGGTATCAAGCAACATTGAGGTTCTAAGGAGGGTTCTAAAACCTCGAATTGATAAGGTCATAAGGGGGGAGGTTACCTCGGCTAAGTACAACCCAGCAAACCTAAAAGACATAGCAGGCACCACCTTAAAGGAGGCCCTAGAAGCTATCAAAGGAGCTCTCGAAGATCTCTACGGCCCTCTAAACACCTCTCAAGTATCAAATGCTGAGCTTAGGGAGGCGGAGCTCATTTCAAAATCTAAAGTTCTAGTCTCTTCATTACAAGTCTAACTATGCCTACTAGCTCTAGAGCTGATGATCCTAGTATGTAGATTATAGGCTCTATCCCAGGTCCTCCTAGGTCGTTTATAACTCGAGGTTGCTTTACGCACTTATCAAGGTATGATGGGAGCTCCACCCAGTACCTGTTAATGTTGGTGAAGGGGCCTACGCTACATACCTCCATGCCCAGCTTCTCTAGAGCTTCTAGGAGCTCCTTACTCCATCTAAGCGATATCATGGCTCTTACTCCTCCCCACCTCCTCTGTATCTCTAGAAGTAACCTTGCCATGAACTTGCTACCTCCATAGATGGGCTTTCCTACAGCTACCACCTCTCTATCAACTCTAACTATCCTACCCGGGAACCCTACGATATCTAGGTGGCTTGAAGCTCCAGGTTTAGCTGCAACTATGTTAGCTCCAACCTCCGGTATGATATCTGAGATTCCTCTTATCGACTCCAGCTCTTTGAAGGCCCTCTCAACCTCAGCTACAAACGGGTCTCCTAGCTCTAGGTGTACCTTGAGTATTCTACAAGCTTCTGGGAGCTTTGTCTTCTTTGAGTATAGGTTGCATAGAACACCTCTCGTCATTAGGGAGAGTTCTACCATAGCAAGTGTTGCTAGAGCTTCAACCCGATCCTCTAGGAGTCTTAGTGCTACAGTCCTAGCTACAACCTCAACCTCCTCCCTACTCAACCCAGCTTGGGATAGCTTTGATAGCATGTAGCGTTCACCAAGTTTAAGGTACTTAGCAACCATGGGCTGTGATACGCCTAGGAGCGTTGCTATCCTAGGCTGGCTTAAACCCATCTTGTAGAGCTCTAGAGCTATTAAACCTCTAAGATACGGTGTTACATACCTTGATATAAGCTCTGATGGTGTAATCAATGCCTTAACCCGGTTATCCATAAGTATATAACCGGAGCCTATTATAGTGCTATGAGGTGCCGGTGATGGGTGGGGCTGTAAGCTTCACGAAAGCCCTAGACGATGCTAGGTGGAGCTGGGAGCACTGGAAGCTCTTCGCAACAGTCTCAGCTAACTATGCGCTCGACGGCATAATGTTCTCCATAGCGCCTCTGATGGCTTACATCGTAGCCCCCGATATAGCTATATACGTGCTCGTAGCTAACCTCCTAGCGGAATGGCTTGGAGCTATCATATTCGGTAGGCTTGCAGATATCTATGGGAGGAGACCTGTGTTCACCCTAGTTCTAGCCATAGAGGTTCTAGCACTAGTACTCTTATACTTCACCTACGAGAACCCGCTAGCATTCCTAATCCTAACATCAGCTATGACATTCGGGATTGGGGGAGAGTTTGGAGCAGCCTACGCTGCACTAGCAGAGCTTACCCCGAGAGCTCATAGGGGTAAAGCTTTGATGATGTCAACAAACTTCTGGAACATAGGTGCTACCCTCATAGCAGGAGCTGCACTCCTATACGCGTTCATATACGAGGATCCCGTTGTTCAGATAAGGTTACTCCTGCTATCAGCCCTGGGCACGGCTGTGGTTGTTGGGCTAGCTAGGCTAACGTTCCCTGAGAGCGTTAGATGGCTTGTTGTGAAGGGTAGGGTTGCTGAAGCCGAGTCTATCGTTAGGAGGTTCGCTGGAGTTGGAGGATCTCTTGAGCTCAAGCTACCCCCGGAGCAGTCTATAGGGCTGGGTGAAGCGCTATCAAGATACCCCTTCAGGCTCCTAGTCTTAGCTGTGGTTACAGTAGCACAGTATGTAACCTACGGTATGCTAGCCTACTACGTACCCTACTCAAAAGGTTTCGCTTTTGGAGTTGAGCAAGCCCCCAGGATTGTTTTCATAGCAAACCTAGGTGCGTCCACAGGAGCTTTCCTACTACTACCCCTAATAGATCGTGCTAGGAGGCTCTCAGTACTACTAGCATTCCTAGGCGGCACCCTAACAGCTGTAGTGGTGCTACTATCCCACAACCTAGAGCTACTACTAGCATTCTACACAATACTACTCATAAACATGGTATTCTCAGAGTGGGCCTGGGGGTCTATAAGCGTTCTACAAAGCGAGCTATTCCCAACAGGTGTCAGATCATCAATGGTAGGCTTCCTCGTAAGCCTAACAGGAATAGCGGGAGCTCTAACAGTATACTCAGAGGGAATCCTAACAGCCCAAGGCTTCCTATCATGGGCTACAATACTCTGGGCCCTAGGCCTAATAGCGTCAATAGCATGGTACGTGAGAGGTGTTGAAAGCGCTAGGAGAAGCATAGAAGAGCTATCATAGCCGCTTCTCGGTGGATGACAGTTAACCGTCCTCACCAGGCTCCCCGCCATAGGGAGCTCTACGTCTATTTAGGGGGCGGGCTGCCGATCACCGAGAGGTGGTGTTCGAAGATCTATTGAGACTGCAACCTATATGTGTACCCCTTAAAGGGCCTCTGGGTGTATGTAGTTGTGGTGGCTCGTATTGAGGGTTATTGTCAGTCTTGCTATGGAGGTTGCACTTGAAGGTTCAGCTAACTATGCTGGGGGCCTCGGGGTTTTGGAGGCTGATAAGTTCTATGCTTCGGGTAGGCTGGGTCTACCCTACATCCTCATAGCCCCGTTTTACCCGTATGGTTATGTGGATTATAATACTGTTGACGGCCCGCGTCTCGTTGAGGTTAGACATAGGCACTCTCCTTCATTCCTAGCTAGGCTTAGCCACGTGGGGGTTTTGGAGGTTAGAGGTAGACATGATAGGCTTGTGGCTGAGGCTGAGTTGTTTGAGTATAAGAGTGGATCTGCTAAGGCTATACTATACAGGGTTGTAAGGCCTAGGAAGCAGGCTTCCCTGTTTAAGTACCTCTACAGGCATCATGATGATGAGTGCTTATACTACATTACATCCGCTGCTATAGCCTCTAGGATAGCTTCGAAGCTCGCGTCCGAAGGGTCTGTTGTCGATGTCCAGGAGGCACACCTAGCTTTAGCTCTATACATGTTACCTAGGGGTGTTAGGAAGAGGTTTATAACGCACACTCCAGGACCATGGGGTCATCCTAGGCTTTGTAAGAGTGAGGCTGAAGACCTCCTGGATGTAAGCCTACCAAGTGTAAGTACCGCTACTGAGGCCGCTATGGAGGAGGCTGATGAGGTATACGCTGTATCACGCAAACATGCTGAGACAACCAGGAAGCTATTCCCCATGTACGCTGGTAAGATAAACTATGTTACCAACGCTGTAGACTTGGAGAGATGGGTTAGGGTTAGAGATGTGGATAGCCCCAGTGGGCTGTGGGGGGAGCATTTAAGGTTAAGAGAGGAGCTAGAATCCCTCATAGCAGGGCTTACGGGAAAGAGAGTTGGGGGGAGGATGATAGTATCCTGGACTAGGAGAATTGTAAAGTATAAGAGGCCATACTATGTGGAGAGGCTAGCTCAAGAGAAGGATTTAAGAGATAGGGTGTTCCTAGTCGTAGCAGGTAAACCACATGTATGGGACGGGTGGGGTAGAGGGCAGGCTGAGAGGTTTGCAAGACTATCAAGAGAACTTGATAACATAGCCTTCCACCCAGCATACGATGTGGAGATAGCGAAATACAGCCTTACAGGAGCAGATCTACTACTATTCACCCCATTCCCGGGATGGGAGGCTAGCGGTACTAGCCAGATGAAAGCTGGAGTCAACGGGGTCCCATCCCTCACATCGAGGGACGGGGCGAGCTTGGAGCTCGTAGAGGACGGGGTTAACGGGTGGTTCTTCGGATCCCAGCTGGAGGAGCTCATAGACATTGAAGGCGATGAGAGGGCTTTAAAGATAGATGAGCAGGACTACGTGGATTTCGTTAAGAGGCTTGAGAAAATACTAGACATGTATGAGAATAGAAGGGAGGAGTACGTTGAGGTAGCGTTCAACGCCTATAGGAGTATAACACCTAAAGCTGATATAAAAAGACTCCTAAGAGAGTACTATCCAGAGCTCCTGGGAGGCTAGTCTAACTCTAAATGCTTATATTGATCTCTTAGAATCCTCTTCGCAATCTTACCAACACTTGTTAACGGTGCCCTCCTCCCCGCATCCCTGGGAGGCTCTACGCCTCCCCCGAGCGGTTTGTCGGTTTTCCGCTCGGAAGCGCACTCCTCATCTCCCTTTCGGATTCCCCATCCTAGGGGCATCACCTTTTCAGCTGGGGGAGGGCCCCCTGCCTGGGGGGCAACGACCCCCCAGGCACCGGTATACGGTGTTATCCAACGAGAGCTTATATCTTTACCGGAGGTTACCTAGCTTAAGGCTAGGCCTCTGGGGATGCGGGAGAGGGGGTCACGGAGGGCTGGGAGGATCGGGGGGCTACAGCTGGAACCCCGGGTAATCCCCTGGAGCAAGCCTATTTGGGTAAATCTGCTTAGCGTTAATAAGGGTTGCTACGTAAGGTAACCCCCATGAGAATACGTGGAACATGGGTACGATGTGGAGTAGTGTTGAATTCTCTCTAAGCCCTATGAGGGGCGATGCTGCAGCGAAGAGCGCTACGGATAAGGCGTGTAGAACTATCATCCTATGAGTGAAATACGCACCTTTAGGTAGCCCTGTGGTACCACTGGTATAGCACATACCGGCAACCTCATTCTCATCTAGCTCAGGCCATTCAAACCTACCCTTATATGATTTCACAAGGTCCTCGTAGTGGTACGCTTTTACACCCCCAATCCTCTCAGGTACACTCTCACTATCAACAACCACCACGGCCTCCAAGCTTTTAACCCTGGGGGCTACAAGCTCCACTAGCTTAGTGAAGTCAGAGTGCACTATTGCAACCTTATCCTCAGCGTGGTTCATAATATATTCTATCTCGAAAGGTGCAAGCGTTTCCCCGCTAACGGTATTTGATTGTGTTTCCAAATACTTGTATTTCCGTTAGCGGGGTTGGGCCTAGGTGTGAGATCACTAGCTTCACCCACACCGCATGGGCCCCGGTCGAGCCCTAACGCCATGGGGCTCCCATCTATGGGGGTGCTCAAGTATCATCATAGCACCCGCACGTGCAACAATTACGCAACCTCATCATCGATACTACGTAGTATCAACTGAGACTTATAAGTCTAACGGTGATTCAGGTAAGCATGGATATTTGCATTTATTGTCAAACTTGTAACAGCCTAACATTAACTGTGTGCAACACAGCTCCCATCATGGGTGCTGTGAAGTAAGCTTCGTAATGCCAGTGTGTGTTCCAGTCGAGAGTAGCAATCCTATCACCCCTCCTAACACCGAGAGCTGATAGAGCGTTGGCAAGAGCGTTCACCCTCTCAAAAGCCTTGGAGTAATCATATCTCTCAATCCTATCACCACCAGCTGTAATCCTATAAACAATCTCCCTAGTAGGATCGCGGGCTAGACTACTTTTTGCAATCCTATCAACTGTTAAGCTATAACCAGGCCTCCGAGGAACCTCCATTTATCCCACCCTCTACGGCCTTCTATAGAGCTAGCTGGAGGAGTTTAAATAAGTGAATTACAAAGCTGGTATTAAGGTTGGCTTTGGAGAGGTTGTGGTAAGCCTTTAGGTTTCAAGTTTGAAATCTCAGCTTAGGGGTTGGAGGTTGGTTGAATGGTTTACAGTGTTCTTCAGCCACTTTTACCAGCCTCCTCGCTTCAACCCATGGATTGAGTTTGTTGATTACGATCTCTCCGCTAGCCCTTTCCACGACTGGAATGAGAGGGTTGCTTTTGAATGTTACTCTAGGCTCTCTAACGCCCCTCTCTACAGTGAGGATGGGTGGGTTTTAGATGTTATTAACGTCTACTCCAGGATATCATTCTCCTTCGGCCCCATCCTCCTTGAGTGGCTTAAAGCTAGGCTCCCCAAGGTTTACAATGCTATAGTTGAGGCTGATAAGGAGTCTTCGTCTAGGGAGGGTTTTGGAAACGCTATAGCTCAACCCTATGCTCATATAATCATGCCTCTCGCTGATAGGAGGTACAGGGAGCTAGCTGTTAACTGGGGGGTTAAGTTCTTTGAGAAGACCTTCGATAGGTACCCCGAGGGCTTCTGGTTACCGGAGGCAGCTGTTGACCATGAGACGTTGGAGGTTTTAGCCGACCACGGTATAAGGTATATCGTGCTAGGACCTCACCAGATCGATGCTATAAGGGTTGGGGATAGATGGGTTAAGGTTGATAGGGTGGATCCTAGGGTTACATACAAGCTAGTACTACCATCTGGTAGGAGTATAGCGGCTGTGGTGTACGATGATGTGCTATCCAGGGAGGTTTCATTCGGCAGCCTCCTAGAAGATGGGAGGATGCTAGCTTCAAGGGTTATAGAGTCATTCAACGAGCTCCTGCAAGGCCCACAGCTGGTTAGCATTGCTAGTGATGGCGAGGTCTACGGCCACCATAGGAAGCGTGGTGTGGAGGAGCTTGTTAGAGCTCTTGAAATCCTAGAATCCACAGGCTACATAGGGGTTACAAACTACTCTAAGTTCCTATCAGTATCACCACCAAGGGTTAAAGCTAGGGTTGCTGAGAGAACCTCGTGGAGCTGTCCTCATGGCGTTGAGAGGTGGAGAGCTAACTGTGGTTGTGGTTCAGACATAAGACCTGGGTGGACTCAGGAGTGGAGAGCTCCACTACGTAAGGCCATAGACACCCTATCCCTAGGGGTTCTCAGAGCCCTGGAGCTGATGGGGGCTGAGCTCTACAGGAACCCCTGGGCTACAGCTCTAGATTACATAGATGTCCTCTACGAGAGGAGCTTAGAGAGAACAGCTTCCTTCGTCGAAGAGCACATCTTAAAACCAGGTGATCCAAACGCTGTTGTTAGAGCTCTAAAGCTACTAGAGGCTCTAAGAAACGCTCTCCTAGCACAGTCTAGTGACGCTTGGTTCCACGAGGATCTCGACAGGCCCGAGCCTATCCAAGCGTTAAGGCATGCTGCTAGGGTTTTAGAGCTCCTAGAAGATCTAGGCTTCAAAGGCTATGTGGGGGAGGTATTGGAAGTGCTAAGGGAGGCTAGGGGTAACACTGGTGTTAGGGGTGACGAGCTCCTAGAGAAGGCTCTTAGATCGAAAGTGGACCCAGCTATGGTAACCGCGGTTTACGCCTTAAGAGCTCTTAGAGGCATCGTGGGAGATGAGGGTTTAGTGTACTCCTACAAGATCTCAAGGTCCAGGAGGGATAGGATGGAGCTAGGGCCGGTGGTGGTGGATATGGGTGTTGTAAACATCCTATCAACGGTTACCCTGGAGCAGAGCACCCTATACTACGTTCTAATCCACCTAGGAGGCTGGGATCTCTACGTTGGAGTAGACTACTTGGAGAAGCCTGAGGACTACATTAGGGTTAACACGTTATTTAAATCAAACCTCGGGCTTACACCAGCTTCAAGGCTAGTGGATATTCTAGGTGAGCTGTTCAAGGGGAGGGTTTACACGGTAGCAGAGCTACTATTAGACGACCAGGTGGATCTAGCACTCTGGGTACTGGAGGGTTTCAAGAGCTCCTTCAAAGACTACCTTGAGAAACTCTCACCCACCCTACTACCCTTACACTACATGTTCAAGACTACAGGTGTTAAACCCCCAGGTTATCTAACCAACACTCTCTCATCACTGCTAAGTTTGAAGGTTGAAGAGAACCTTAGAAAGCAGGATATGCTGGGGCTCGGAGAGCTCATCGAGATGGCCGGGAGTCTTGGAATCCCGCTAGAACCCTATGTTAGGGAGCTCATAGCAATAAAGCTTATAGAGCTCTTGGATAGGCTAGATGTCGACCCGGTGAATACAAGGGTCATTGAGGGGGCGCTTGAACTAGCACTGATCCTGGACAGGATGGGAGTTCTTGGGGATCGTTTAATGGAGGATGCTAGGATCAGGGTTGCATTGGCGAGGAAGAGGTATTATGCTAGTATGAGGAGGGCTGCTGAGGCTGGTGATGAGGTTTCATGGGGGTGGGTTAAGCTATTTACCTCCCTAGCTAGAACACTAAGGGTTAGGGTCTAGATTGGAGCTCTTCGCACCAACAGGTATAAGTAGGGTTTGGATGGCGAGCTTCGAGTACTCTGGGGTAGCGAGCTTAGGCGGCCTAGGGGAGGCTGTAAGAGCTAGGGCTGAGATGCTTGCTAGGAGGGGTGTTAGCGTCACCGTCTTCATGCCATCCCATGGCAGGTACATGGACCCCCTGTTGAGGGTTAAGCTAGGACTTAGGGATATAGGTTTTTCAGAGTGCGGGTACAGGAGAGGTGTTGACGGGGTATACTACCACTACTGCATCGGAGCTGAGGAGGCTAGGGTTAACGGTGTTAGAATAGTGATGTTTAAGGGCCTCGATAGGGTTACTAGGAGTGTTCTAGATGAGTGGAGCATATACTCGATGGCTGAGGAGAAGGCGTCACTCCTAGCTAGAGCTCTTAAAGCATATACACAGCGAGCCGGAGAGCTCCCAGATCTTATCGACGTTCACGACTGGCACAGCGTCCTAGCAGGGGTGACTGTTAAACAGGAGGTTGAGAGGAGGGGGTTAGCTACACCGTTAGTCTACACGATACACCTATCAGGCTCACCTAGCTTCCCTTGGCACTACGCATCCCAGGACTGGTCGGGTTTATCCAATGGACCTCACCTGGTTTGGAGGGTTACAAGGCATGATGTTGAGTATTATAGTCGTGTATGGGATTCCGTTAACGGTAATGTTGAAGCCTTCGGCATCCAAGAGGCTGATGTTGTGGTTACCGTGAGCGTATCCTATCTCAGAGAGGAGCTTTTCAGGAGGTATGGAGATTGGATTGCTGGTAAGTCATGTGTCGTCTATAACCCTGTAGATCTCAGGGTTGACGATGCTGAGAAGTGGATTCTAGGAAGGTACGGTGGGCTCCATGGAGGTGTAGAGTGGAGGGTTTTAGATGAAATGCTAGAAGGGTATAGGAGGATGGGTTACCTCGATAGGGGCGGTGTCCTCCTAGTAGCCCTGGGTAGGCTTACATGGCAGAAAGGCTTCGATGTAGCCGTTAGAGCTCTAGACCACTCACCTTCAGCGAGACTACTGGTTCTAGGTGTATCTATTGGAGACCAGGGGTTTGAGAGTGAGCTTAGGAGGCTTGTTGAGGAGAGGCCTGGTAAGGCTATGGTTTTACTCGATAGAATACCTGTTGACGTTAGGAACGCCATAGTGAGGCTGGCTAAGGCAACAGTAGTCCCTTCAAGGTGGGAGCCCTTCGGGCTTGTAGCCGTAGAGTCTATGGCTTTAGGGACCCCTGTTGTAGCGTCAGCCGTGGGGGGTCTCAAGGAGGTTGTAGTGGATCTTAGATGGAATCCTGATGGCACAGGGTTGCTGGTTAGGCCGGGGGATCCGTGGGAAATGGGGGTTGCCATGGAGTCTATGGCGGTGTTAATGAGTAATGGTAACCCTAACGCTATCCCGTTAAACGAGCTTAGAAGCTTAGCGGGTGCCAGTGTAGAGTCTAGGATTAGAAGTAGATGTGCTAGACTTGTAGATGAGCATTTCAGAGAGCATGCTGTGTACGGTCAACTTGAGGTATGCTATGAAAAGGCTAGGCAAATGGCTTATTACAGGGCCATAGCATCTCACCACGTCCAGGTGGTATAGTTGGTTGATTTAATCCTACTATTCGAGGTACATCAACCACTACGCATTAAACCATTCATAGGCGCGCCACCGGGATCGAAGGTGGAGGATCCTCTAGAGCTGTTCGACTGGGATTTAAATTGGATTGTATTCGATAGGGTTGCAGAGAACGTTTACATTAGAGCATCGAAGATAGTGTTAGAGGCTTTAAGGGAGATAGAGGAGTTTAAGGTAACCTTCAGCATCTCAGGTATAGCTCTTGAACTGATGAGGAGGAGGGCTCCCCAGGCTCTAGAGCTACTTAGAGATATAGCATCTACGGGGAGAGCTGAGTTCATGGCTCAAACCTACTACCACTCCCTCGCATGGTTCATTGATATCGAGGAGTTCACATCCCAAATCCTAGATCACGTTAAACTAGTGGAGGAACTCCTAGGATACAAGCCTACCTCAGCTGAGAACACGGAGTTCATATACAATAATGATGTAGCATGCGCTCTACACAACATGGGGTTTAAGGCCACGGTAACCGAAGGTGTAGACTGGATCCCGGGATTCAAGGGGCCTAACCATGTTTACGAAGCATACACGTGCCCCATAAGGGTTCTCACGAGGAATTACAGGTTGAGCGATGATATAGGGTTTAGGTTTAGCCTGAAGACGTGGGATCAGTATCCTCTAACAGCTGATAAGTATGCATCGTGGCTCTCCAAATCCCACGGGGATGTTATTTTGGTAGCCTTAGACTATGAGACCTTCGGAGAGCACCAGAGACCTGAGACCGGGATATACGAGTTCCTCAAATGGCTTCCAAGAGAATCCATTAAAGCTGGTGTTGGGTTCGCAACGGTAACGGAGGCGGCTTTAAGGCATAGGCCTGTAGGAGCTCTAGACATACCGCCTTGGAATACTATAAGCTGGGCTGATGAGAGGGATTTATCTGCATGGCTTGGAAACGAGGTGCAAAGGCTTGGGCTTGATGTTTTGAAAACCCTCTATAGCTATGCTAAAGCCATAGGAGGTAGCGCTCTTAGAGCTTGGAGGCTCTACTCTCTAAGCGATCACCTCTACTACCAGGCCACTAAGATGGGGCCTGCGGGCGAGGTCCACAGTTACTTCAACCCGTATAGGAGCCCTTATAAGGCTCAGATAGTGTACCATGTGGCTCTCAAGCTCCTAGAGGAGCACCTCGTTAGACTTGCTAGAGCTGACTACTGCAGGTTCCTAGAGAGGTTTAGAGCCCCTAAGAGCCTCTGCTACCACATAACCCTATCTGACAGCCTCCTAGAAGCATGTTCTCTAAAGGAGCTCGGAGAAGTGCTAGAAAAACTACCCAAGCATATAGCCGAAGAGCATGTAGCGAAAGGCTATATCGATAAGTGGGTTAGAGAGGTTCTCCTAGCCGAGGGGGGTCTAGAGTATGTTAGATCAATGTGCCCAAGCCTAACACCACTCTATCCCAGCACGATATAGTGTTAATAGGCTTCAACCCCACTAGATTACAGGGGGTGCAGGCTCTAGTCTTGATAACAAAAGCTTTCATACCGGTGGGGGGTCTAGGGACCAGGTTATACCCGTTAACTGTTGAAACCTCTAAGGCTATGGTAAGATTTCTTAACAACTTCCTCATAAACTTTATAATAAGGAGGCTTGCATCCCAGGGTGTGGAGGAGTTCTACTTAGGTGTTAGCGGTTACTTTAACTACAAGGCTTTGCACGATCACCTAGGCGGAGGTTTCAGGATTAGATTAGCTCCTGGAGTGAGTAAGCTCGTTAGAATAAGATATCAGCCTAACGAGGATAGTGTTGGTAACGCTCATTCTATAAGAATACTCTTGGAATACTATAAGATTAAAGAGCCCATATTAGTCGTCCAAGGGGATACGGTGGCTAACATTAATGTAAGGAAGCTCTATAGAAGGCACAGGGAGGCGGGGGCTTTCATGACCATAGCTTTAAAGGAGATAGAGGATGTCGAGGAGTTAAAGCACTTCGGCGTAGCAGTCTTAGACGAGAATGGTTTAATAAGGGGGTTCGTTGAGAAGCCTAGGAGAGTCGAGGAGGCCCCATCGCGTCTAGTTAATACAGGTATATACGTTATATCAGAGGAGATGGTAGAGTTCCTGTTATCAGAGGAGTTTGGTAAGATGGTGGAGGGGGGCAGGGCTGATTTCGGAGCTCACGTTATACCAAAGATTATATTTGATGGGAGGAGGGTTGTAGGCTATGTTATGGACGGATACTGGTTTGATATCGGGACACCGGAGAGGTACATAGAGGCTTCATTATACCTGCTTAGAACTCTCAAAGCAGAAGAACTAGAGGTAGCAACAGTCTATAGAGGCGTTAGAATGCAAGGTTACAGCCCAGCTTCAAGAGCGTTACACATTGACCTTGTTGAGAGAGCTGCACGTGGAGTAATAACCTTAGACGGAGACGTACTCCTAGGCCGGCATGTGAGGCTAGAGGATAACGTGAGGATCGCAAACGCCATAATAGACAACTACACCATAGTGAAGAGAGGGTCTAACATAGAGGAGAGCGTGATCATGGATAGAAGTGTTATAGGCCAGAGATCTACAGTTAGAGGTAGCATTATAGGAAGGCATGTGAGGATCGGAGGAAACGTTAAAATGAATGCAAGCTACATAGGAGATAATGTGATCTTAGAGGATAACGTTATACTCGAAAACTGCAAGGTATGGCCTCACAGGATCGTCAAAAGCGACTATAAATGCATAAACGAAACCATAACATAAGACTGGGAGGAGCTCTGCGTAAGCCCACCCCAAGCTACTTACATCACCTTAAAGCTGCAAAGCCTAATGAGCAAGCTCCCCAGCCGGAGCCACCAGCTTCACTCTATAGTGCTCCCTAGCATTTAACCTACCTTAATTGTAGGTGTCCCAGATGTTTAAACTATTTTTAGCCTGGTTGAACGGGCATCCTGGATCCGGTCCTTTAAGGTTACCGTAGTAAGCGTAGGCTCTCGCTCTACACCCACCGCATATGTATTTAAACTTGCATGTGCCTCCACCGCACGTGTAGTTATGCTCTCTATCTCTAAGCTCGTTGAGGATAGGGCTGTTATGCCAGAGGTTGAGTAATCCGTCTCTTACTACATTACCAATCCTAATTGGTATGAACACACATGGCTGAGCATCTCCATTAGCCTCTACCGCCATGTATGTAACCCCGGCACCGCACCCACCTATTAACTCAGCTATAGCCACGGGGGCTACTGGGAATGCTTTGCTATCCTCGAAAGCTAGGAAGTGCGATACTAAACCCCTCTCGGCTATAGTGATTAGAGAGTACATAGGGGCTGTTGAGTAGGCTTGAAGCCCTAAATCCCTCCAAGCTCTATGGAGTCTCTTTAAAAACTCGTATCTCTCATAGGGGTTTAGATCGAGTGATACTATGGACTTACCCCTCCCTGTTGGAATGAAGTTAAATGCTACTACTGCGTCAACACCAAGCTCTTTAGCTAGCCTTAGGAGCTCCTCCACATCCCCCTGGTTTAACTTCGTCACGGTAAAGGCTATACCAACACTTAAGCCCTCAGCCTTAGCATTCATAACACCTTTAATAGCCATATCCCAAGCTCCCTTAACACCTCTAAACCTATCATGAACCTCCGGGACTGGGGAGTCCAGGCTAACCTCAACATATCTAACACCAACGCTCTTCAACCTCCTAGCTACACGCCTTGTTATAAGAGTTCCGTTGGTAGCAACACTAACCAGGATCCCCGCTTTAGACGCTCTCCTAGCTATAACCCAGAAATCCTTGTTAAGCAAAGGCTCCCCACCAGATAAGGCTAGTATAGCAACACCTGCCTCATCAACCTGTCTTAAGATCTCAAGCTTACCCCTTAAGTCGAGCTCGTCAGGGGCTCCCTGAGGTGTAGCGGAGGCATAACAGTGAGCACACCTAAGGTTACATCGTTTAGTGAAATCCCACACGATCATAAAGGGGGCGTAAACCCTCTGAGGCTTTGTAACTCCGTAGATTAGAAAGCCTAAGATGAGGCTTGCAAGCCCCCTCCTCATATAATGCTCCTTAAGGTAGCCTTTAAGGTATTCCTCACTAACACCAACCTTTAAAGCTATACGTGATACAAGCTTTGATATTAGGCTAACAGCCATATCGTCAAACGCGGAGAGAGGGGGTTCGACCCCGGCGTAGACACCGAGTAGCCTTGAAAGCTTCCGGGGGCTATCATAATGCTTTAGGATAGAGATAAGCGTTCTCCTAAACACCTAACACCTCCCAGTTAATACTATAAGGAGGGTTTGAAGCTTATAACATTATTCTATAAACTTAGATATTCTAAATCACTTACCTCCTACTATCTCGTTGCAGGAGCTCCGCTTCTCCTAAAGCTATTAGGCTCCTAGAGAACTCCTAGACCTGCTCCCTCTCCTATTTCAACTTTAAGGATTCTAAATTTTCCAGGTATTAGAGTTTTAATCTGTTCTACTTCTAAGGCCATGGCTAGGGGTTTACTCTCGCTATCCAAGGTTTTAACAAGCTCGTCTTTAACCAACTCAGCTTCATCTAATCTGCTATCTCCGGGTGCTAGGATGGTGTATGCTATTGAAGCTCTCCTAACTACTCTCTCGCTCCCCACGAAAGCTAGGGGGTTTCCTTCATTATCCAATGCTAGTCCTAGAGCTAGCAGGAGTCTAACACCACGTATGTAGTTTCGCTCACCGTAGATCATGAAAGCCCCTGTCCTCAGGTACTCTCCGGCTGGGGCGCTTTTGGAAACCTGGTTTCCGTAAACCCAGTACACGTCTACGCTCGCTAAACCAGCCTTCCAGGCTCTACTGTAGCATGCAGCTATGATAGCTGCGTCCTCCAAATCTTCCCTGGAGGGCTCTCTACCCTGTGTTTTGACTATGACAGCCGAGCCTCCCTGTATATCAGCGTGTAGGAAGAGATCTCTTTCATCCAGGTATCTTCTAACTAAGCTCTCATTCTGGCTAGCATCCCTACCACCTATTACGAGGAACCCGTTGGATGTCAAAGTCCATCTAAACCTCTCGAACCAAGCTATCCTCCTAGCTCTAGCTCTTAGAGTTACAACTCTAGCTTTAGCCTTCAACTCTAGCTCTGAAAGCCTCCCTAGAGCCTCCACTACAGCCTCCCTAGCCCTCCTAGCCTTCCCCTCCAGCTCTCCAGCCTCCCTGTACAACCTAACTATAGCGTCCTGAACCCCCTCTCCATAGTTAAGCCTCACTCTAACACCCTCTATATCCACGTAGTAGAGGCCTTTATTGAAATCAACCTCTACAACGCTACCACACCTACTCACATCCCTCAACCTCCAAGACTTCCTAACACACTCAATCAACGACTCCACCACCCCATAGTTCCTAGCTAGAATTTCCGCCTCCAACCTCCTAGCACCGGCCTCAGCTCTATACCTAACCTCAAGATCCTCAGCTTCCCTGAGGCTCTTCTCAAGCTTAGCAATCTCATCTCTCAAATGTTGATCCTCAAAGGTAACCCTTGAAGAGAATAGCTCGTCTAGAGCGTCATCGAAACTATCAAACTCTTTAACAAAGCCCTCAGCAACCCTCCTAGGCTTGAAGGGCGTAGCCTCAAAGGGCGAGCCCTCCTTTAGCAAAAGGTAACCCCTACCCTCAAGGGATTCCCTATAGAGATCCCCGAGCTCCTCCCACACCCTCCTGAAGACATCGAAGCCCAGCGTCCTAGGATTTGATTCTAAGCTCACGTTAGCTCTAAATAAAACCTCCTCTGCAACCTCACCAGGCAGCCCAACACCTCTAACTAAGCCCCTAACAATATCCACGCCAACACTAGCTCTAGAAGCTAGATCCTCTAAGCTTAACTTGAACGGGTTAACGGTTTGAAGTGGCGGGGGCCTGTACTGGACGCCAGGCTTTACAACTCTATCTCTCAACTCTGCATACCTAGAAGCTGCAACCACCCTACCCTCGTTAACTAAAACTGCAAACCCTCTTGGCAGAAGCTCAACGTATAGCTCTACCCCGCCTGAAAACGCGAACTTCAACACCCTATCGAAGCCAAGTTGCTCAACACCATCAAGCTTCCTATCCCTAAGATGCCTTTTAACAACAGAGGGGAACCCGCGAGATGCCTCCTCCAACTTCGAAACCCTACTGGTGACATGAGCTCTAACCCCAGCCTCCAAGGCTAAGAACCTAATGCTACCACCTACCCTAAGCTTAAGGTATATAGTATCTCCTAGAGTATACACATTATCAACTCTACCACCTACAAGACCAGTAGATCTATAAACCCACACATTCACATCAAGGTTACTCATAGAAACCCTAGCCATCAGACACCCCTAGCGTGAAGGCTGAGATTGAGGCTTCACCACACCCTCCTCTCTAAGTTTTCTAAGCTTAGGGTATATGAAGACAACTTTAACCATCATGACGTATAGTTTAAGCTTCATAGCATACTCTCTCAAATCCATCCTACCAGATTCGTAGCCCTCATTCCATATGAGGTCAGCAATCCTATCAAGCTCCCTAAGATCAGCTAATGTAAGCTCCTCGGGATCCTTGGCTAGAAGCTCGTCAAGCCTCCTAGCAACCTCCTCAGTATAATACTTAGAGGTGGGCTGAGGTCTCAGAGAACCTAGAAAACCCTTAAGAGCTAAAACCTCACCCCTAGATGGCATACCTTTAGCTTCAAGTAGTGATACGAGGGTCTCGTTATACTGTATTAAGACATCTCTAAAACTAGAAAACTCCTTCTCAAGCCTCTCAAACCTCTCATCGATTAAAGTAAACCTCCTACCAAGCCAGTATGCTAGAGAAGCTACACTTATCAATATGGAGGCTAGCACCGGTATTAGTATTGATAGTACTGTCACCATATCGACCAAGACGAACCCCTAGTATACCGTACTCCATGAGAGCTTAATATGCTTAACGTTCACACATATTGCTCTAATTGAAACTTAGGTGATCGAGTATTATAACATTACGTTGCCGTCGTCTACCATATCGGCTTTAATACCCCCCTTGGGTCGAGGGCTTTCTTAACCCTCTCTAGTACTACCCTGGACTGCCCTGGATCTATCTCAACCCATTTCGCTCTAAGCAATCCTATGCCGTGGTGGTGGCTTAGTGTTGCTCCTGCTCTCATAGCTTGTTCTAAGGCTGTATCCACTATTCTCCAGTAGAGCTCCGGGTTCTTCTCGTATACTATTGTAAAGTATAGTGCTACTCCTGTTAGGTAGAAGTGGGAGGCGTGGCACATCATCGCTATGTTTCCAAGCCTCTCTAACCCCTCTCTCACACCTGTATACGCTTTATAAGCTTTAGACCACGTTGTAGCTATGTCTATTGTCTCAAACCACAGGTTTAGGGAGTCTAGGAGCTTCATTTCATCCAAGTACTTGAACCTCTGGTCTAGCCATTTGTTGAAGAGCTCCTCTCCAACGTAGACTCCTCCCATCGACTCTACATGTCTAGCTGTTTTACTCCAGAGTAGTGTTACTAGATCGCTGTCCCAGCCCTCGTAGCTTAGAAGGAGTATTGGCCTGCTCCTATCGAACCTAAGTAACGCTTCCCTGTCATCGCTAACCCTGGCTATAGCGGGTTTAAACCCTCTTAGTAGGAGCTCTCTAACCACCTTCAGCCCGAGTTGGAAGCTTGGTACCTCGAAGGCCCCTTTAAGGACGTACTCTGGTTTAGGTATTACTCTTAGGACAGCCTTGGTTATGATACCTAGAGACCCCTCTGATGCTATGAAGAAGGATTTAATGTCGGGCCCCATTGCGGATCTAGGGGTTGTAACACTCCTAGTCCATACAACCTCACCTGTTGGTAGGACAACCTCTAGGTTTACAACTACATCCTCTATACCACCATAGCCTGTAGTATACTGACCTACCCCGCCTGCTGCTATGCTCCCACCTACACTAGCTATGTCGAAGGATTGTGGGGTGTAGCGTAGCGTGTACCCCCTCTCGTTAAGCCATAACTCCACTTCTCTTAGCAGAGCTCCAGCTTCAACAGTTACTATGAGATCCTCCTCGCTGAACTCCAGGATCCTATTAAGTCTTGAAAGGCTTAGTATAACGCAGCCCTCCCTAGGCGATGTAGCTCCTGTAACGCTAGAACCACCACCGTACGGTATAATGCAGACCCCCTGCTCCCCAGCTAGCCTAACAAGCCTAGATACCTCCTCAACACTCTCCGGGAACAATACAGCCTTAGCCCTAGAACTCCATAGACCCATCTTCTCAAGTAGGATTGCCAGAGGCCACCAATCCCTAGAATACCTATCTATGATATCGCCTTCAACGTAAACCCTATCACCTAACAACCTACGAGCCTCGGCTATGAAATCCTCAAATCCCATCTGGAGCTCTCCTCCCACAACCTCAAATCAGTCTTAATAACGCTATCACCGGGTTTTACAGTTAAATCAATATCAGTTAGCCTCACTAGGTCGTCGAAGCTAATACCACCTTCATATAGTGCTACAAGTAAAGCCACACCCCGGCCCGTGGCATCGCAACCTCTAACACGCTCTACAGCTACTCCACAAGCTGTTGATAGGAGTTTAAGGTAGGAGGAGCTCCTACTAACACCACCATCAGCTCTAATAACTTTGACACCACCTGCAACCTCCCCCACTGTTTTAACAATACTACAGGATGCTAAGGCTAAACCCTCAATGAAACCCCTCACTACATCAGCTCTCGTCATCCCAGGCCTCATACCGTATAATAGACCCGAACCATAGCTCCTCAATGTCGGGAAGCTCATCCCGGTTATTGATGGCTGAAATACAATACTAGCCTTAGCCCTCTCCACCAGCTCGTCCACCTCACTTAGATCCCTTAGTAGCTCTACTGAGAGGAGCCACTCTAGAACCGTACCACCTGACTGGTTAAACCCTTCGATACCGTAACCTCTACGTCCATCAATACTGTATAGGACAACAGGTATTAAACCCCTTCCTGGCATCATGAAATCCCTTGTTGGTGTATCAGCGAAAACCCCAGTTCCACTTGTCAGCTTAACACAGCCTAGGTTAAAACAAGACGACCCTATAACTGCAGCCTGCTGATCAGCTATCAAAGCTACCACATCTACACCATCAACAGACCCTATGTAGGCATTGTTATCTACAACCTCTGGGTTTACAGCCTTGGGGATTCCGAGGATTTCATAGGTTACCGTAAGGCGTTTCAACGTTTTAGGGTGAAGTAGACCTGTTAGAGCCTCGTTTGTCACATCATTAACATATCTCCTCGACACCAGAAATGCAATGTAGGAGCTGACGGTTCCAACGTAGGCATCACCCCTCTCAACCCTAGCCTTTAGATCTCCCCTTGTTTCTAGTAACCACTTCATTTTAACAGCTGGGCTATCAACTCTTAGTATCTTATCGAGGGGAGGTATGAGTTTTAAGATCCTATAGAGGGGCCTGGATAACACTTCTGCAGGCCTTCTATCAAGCCATGTTATGATATCTGTTAGAGGGTTACCATTCTTATCCCATGCTAGGACTGAAGCTCTATACGTTGAAATCCCAAGCCTCCTAACTCCTAGGCTACGAGCTTTTCTAATGAAATGCTCGAAAGCCTCCTTCAAGATTGTAGGGTTATGTGCCCTCATATCACTTGATAGCTGAGTCCTAGCGTACACCCTCTCATCGTAAACCACATTGAAATTGCCATCATAGACTTTAAGCTTAATACTAGTAGTTCCCACATCTATAACACCATAAGCTCTACTCACACCTCACACCCCCTCAACTGAGATTCTCACGGAGCTCAAACCACCTACGTCAACCACAGCATACCCCATACTTAGGTCTACAGACACTCCGTTAACCTTAACCCTCCCACCTCTAGGTCTTGCTATGAGGATTCTCTTTAAACATCTTCTAACAACCCTAGGAAACACCTGGATGTCACCTTCCACCACCACTCCGATCCTTTCATTTGACTCACAGGCCATGTTCTCAGCTAGAAGTTTAGAGGTCTCAACTAGAGCTTGAGGTTCGTAGACCTCTACAGCCGCGTGGCCTACCACATCGAAGTTGGGGAAGGGGTTCCAGGTTTTGAATATAGCTGTTACAAGCGTATCAACTTCAAGTATACTGCTCCCCACTAGGACTGATTCTACCCTCGCAACCCCCTTAACTCTCCTTACACGCCCCTCTAGAACCTCTATGTGATCCGGGGTTTTAATCGGGGTTTTCTCCGGTGCTATTATGTAGATCTCCCTAGCACCCGCTTCTAGGAGTTTTTCAGCTAGGAGTACACTATACCTGTTATACCCGTATATGGCTATTCTCCTACCAATACTTAGACCTTCCATGGTTAGATCTAGTGCGACGTGGAATGGGAAGACACCTGAGGGTCTATCACCTAGGATGCCCAGCTCTGCTGGTGAGGGCACTCTAAAACCTATAGCCGTAATACCTCTCACTACCCCTTCAACACATGACCTGGAGACTGCTAGGGTTCTACCGCCTACCCTTACAATAGCTTTCTCCAGCTCTACGGGGATATCTGAGAGCTTATCCAGTATTCTTCTAGCGTCCCCATCGATGATGGATATGCCGCCTACCCTCCTTCTAAGCTCTAAGACTCTAACCTGAAATCCTCTATCTAGGAGCTCCCTAGCCAGCGTTAACCCTGATAGGCCGGCTCCAGCTATGACATTTACTCCACTATCCAAGACCCCTCACCGCCTTTAACAACATATCTTGGCTCAACACCAGTCATTCTTGAGAACTCGATCAAAGCCCTCCCAAGACAATGCTGGCCCTGGCAGGAGCCCATGGCCAGCTTAGTCCTGAATATAACCCCATCGAGGGTTCTAGCACCTCCTCTAACAGCCCTAGCTATATCAGCTAGGCTAACACTCATACAAGGGCACACTATGACCCCCTCATCACCTTGGACACTTAAACCTAGCACAAGCTTATCACGTGTCGAAAGATACCTTAGGCTTGGAGGCCTCCTCTTCAAACCCAGCTTTAAACCAGCCTTCCTAAGCATATCCAATACCATGACCGCTATAGCTGGAGCTGCTGTGAGACCGGGAGAGTCTATGCCCACTATGTTTACAACCCTCCTACTTGTAGGCGAGTACGCTATTATGAAGTCCCCCTTATGGCTTGTAGGTCTAAGCCCTGCATAGGCCTTAATAACCCTTCCTCTAACCTTGACTATCCTACTAAACCTTCTAAGTAGAACCACTACATCTTCATGGTACACCCCTCTATCCCCTTTGGAGATGCCGCTAGCCAGGTTAGGCCCCCATATCGTGTGACCCCACGTTGTTGGAATCACACCACCCCCCTTGGTGCCTCTACGCTCTAGGAGCACTAGGGGGGTTACTATGTTGCGAACCTGTAGCCTATCAAATACCAGCATTGAACCCCTCCTACCCTCCACTCTAACCTTAAAACCCGTCTGTAAAGCTATGTAATCAGAGTTGAGGCCTGCAGCGTTGACAAGGAATGAGGCTTTAAGGGAGCCCCGCGTAGTTTCAATATCAACGCGATCCTGGGACACATTTACACCGGTAACCCGGGTTCCTAGATGGAATACCACGCCCAAGGATCTACAAGCTTCGAAGAGCTTGTAGATTAGATCGAAAGAATCGACTATAGCGTAGCCGTCTACAGCTATAGCAGCCCAGCCTCTCACATTAGGCTCTACATCCCGTAACTCCCTACCACCCACTATGCCGACCTTGAAACCCCTAGTCTCGTATAGAAGTTTTAATACAATGTAGAGGAGCGGTAGAATGGCGAGCTGAACAGCGTTACTAGCAACTAGTAAAGCCTTCAACCTCCTATACCTAACCCCCAACTCTCCAACAAGCCTATCGTAGAGCCTATTACCATGTACTGCCAACACGCTCTTTAAGGAGGAGAATGGGGGTTGGATTACATGTATAACACCAGCATGGCCTTTAGAGACACCGAAGCCTGGCTCCAAGTTCTCATCTACAACTGCAACACTAACACCGCGTTTTGAAAGCTCATATGCTACAAGGAGGCCCACAATCCCCGAGCCTACAACCACTACATCGTATCGCTCCACAGCCCACCCCATAGCCCTCCTGTTATATTTAAAGTTAAAGAATTGTAAGTCTAGGCCTGTATGCGGGTTTAACGTTTTATAGTTAAGGTTAATAGGTTCTCTCAACACCATCTAAGGTAAAGCATCCAACTCCCCGGGAGGGTTCCCCTCATGGGGGTTATTGAGGCTGGTATAGCTGTTGTTCATGGTAGGATTGTTGAGGGTTTTAGGGCCCCCTTTAGGGAGGATGCTTACTACGACGTTGTCCTAGTCCCCGGTTTTAGTGATGGCCATGCTCACCCTCAGGTTGTCGATGGCGGTCTTAGGCGTGGTGTTAGGTGGAGGAATTCCTATGAGTGGATTAGAGAGAGGGATATGGTTGTTGATGAGGTTATGGTGAGGAGGGATCTTAGTGTAGCATCTAAGCTATCATATCTAACTATGGTTAGAGCTCTCCTCGAAGGCACTACGTTGCTGGCTTTGACTGGTAGGCTTGCAGCTAATGTCAGGGCTTGGTTTAAGCTTAGAGTTAGACCTCGACTCGTCCTCCTCCCAACTGTTATGGATAGGGTTGGCTGGTCTCTAGGTGAGGTTGTAAGTGATTATAGTAGGGTTAGCATGCTTGTTAGCGATGGGTTTGCTAGGATGGGTGTTTTCATACACAGCCTGGGCATGGCCGGGGTTACTACTATCAGGGAGTCTTTAAGCCTGGCAAGTAGAGGTGATGGGATAGTAGGTTTACATCTAGGTGAGGGGGTCTCCGAGCTAGAGGAGTTTAAGAGGATATTAGGGGAGCCCCCATACCCTGTCAAAATAATCCCTGTCCACTGCATAGACGATGATGTCCAAGAGGTGGGCCTCCAATGCGTTTCATGCCCTACAACAAACATCATACTATACGGTAGAACTAGAGGGAGCCTAGCAGGTATATCGAGTTTCGGGAGCGACTGGCCACTACTACTTGGAACAACACCCAAACATCTGAAGTTAATAAGAAGGGTTTTCAAAGAGCCCTTAGAGGTTATAGCCAGAACCGCTACCATAGGAGGCTACAAGTTATACGAAATACCATACGACGGAGACATGGTAGCCTTCGACGGGAACCTAGAGGATGTTATGAGCGGCTATGTTAAACCAAAACTAGTCATAGTTAACAACCAGATAGCAGTATATGATGGAGCTTTAGTAGACCCCCAGATAACAGTTGAGGATGTAGAGAAGAGAATAAGGGAGGCTATAAAAGAGGTCTCCGAGAAATATGGAAGCGGAGTCCAACCCTTAATACCGCCAAAACCAGAGGATTTGATTTAAAGTGGGAGGAGAAAAGATGTTGGAGTAGTGGTTTACTAAATCCTCCTCATCCTAAGAGCCAGTATAGAGGCTACAATCGCTAAGCCCATAACAGCTACCACCACATAGAGCCACATCCTAGACTCCTTAGCTTTCACAGCAGCACTAGGCTCTAGCTGTGTTGTCTTCACATAATCCCCACCCTCCTGAGCTGTTGTAGTCTTAGGTGTTTGCTGCTCTACCTCAGACTTTGTAGGTGGGGTCACCCTCCCCTCAACATAAACTATCTTAGCACCTTCACCACCTGCCGTTATGGGTTTAGATGTAATGGCTATCACTGGATCTCCGGGTTTTAATGTGAATGTTATAGTCCTAGATTTTGAGTCTATAGTGTATTCTTCGATCTCAACGTATGCTTCTCTAGTTGAGCTGTATTTGTAGATTTTAACCTAGCTGATATCACTAACAACATGGATCTACAGCTCTTTCAGCGTATGCTAGTAGTATTGATTGTGATGCTATTAGAGAGACTAGGGTTAGAGCTAAAACCCTTTAAGCCCATGTTAAATCCATATCAAAACCACCCTAATCTAAGCTAGCTAAGCTAAAAACAACCCTTAAATAAACTAGGTTTTACTATGTTGTAAAACCCAAAACACATAGCCTAAGGTGAGAACAGTGGGCCTAGCGGGGTTTACGGTTTCTGATTTAATGCCTCTTCCTATCCCTACTCGTTGTTTTCCATAGTTCTTATCTTAAATCTTATGGTTTGGCCATCTCTTATGTTTAGTGTTTCTCTTAGGCTTGTATCTGCTATTAGCTCTACTACATCGCTTTTATAGATTGTTATAACTGGTCTGACTATGAATACGCTTGGGTTGAAGTAGCCTTCCACCTCAGCTGGGTATGCGTGGACAGCTCCAAGTCTCACACCGGGGATGCTGGGGGGTTCTATGAGTATGTGGTTCGCCCTACTTAGGCATATGTTGAACACCTCAACGTCTTCTAGAAGTCTAAGGTTTAAAGTGCCTGGGTAAGGCTTAAACCCCAGCTTCTCCAGGAACCTCTTGGAGTATAGGCTAACGTAGAAAGAGCCCTCCCCAACACCGCTGAAGACCCTGCCTGTGAAGTATGAGTTGCAAGCCGTGTTCAAACGCCTCCCTCCAGGGTGACGGGTTAGATTTTAAGGGTTGTTAAGCTCTTATGAAACCAGGGTTCCCTGTATTGAGCAGTGTAGCTCTAATTAAAAGGCATATTGCTCTCGCTGGTTTAGTAGGCCTAGTAATAGCCCTAACCCTAACCCCCCTATCACTATATCTAAGCTTAGATGAGATAGCGTTCACAGTAACAGCTTTAACGCTAAACATCGCCTCCACAGCCATCCTATCGAAAACCTACTCTAAACTATCAGGAAACCCAGGAGCTCTAGGGCCAGTCTTAGAAGCTGGGCTAGCACAAATCCTATCATTCCTAGTCTTCGTAGCAGCACTTTACAACCTAATCCCTGTTTAAAGTGTAGCCACCTATAGCAAATAAAGACTTAAGGCTCGGTCTACTCAACTATAGTTGAGCCGCCCGGTGTGGGGAGGAGGTCCGATGGTCCCACTGGGGCCGAGGCCCCCCGGCCCTGAAAGGTGATGCCCCAAGCATGGGGAATCCGATAGGGAGATGAGGAGTGCGCGTCCGAGCGGATATCCGACAAACCGCTCGGGGGAGGCGTTAGGCCTCCCGGGGATGCGGGGAGGGGGTCACAATCTAATCCCTAAAACCTAAAGATAACACGGGAGCTAGGGGAAACCCTTACCTTACGAGAAGAGCTCGGGGTTTACGGGGTTTATGTTTTTAATGTTGCATCTCCGAAGCCTTAATCTCTTGTTTTCTCCTTCAGGAGGTGTCTTTGGAGGGTTATACTATTGCAGGCTGTTTATGCCCATTCTGTGTTATGAGGTTTTCTCTTATGTTTTCTATGTCGATTATCCTTCTGCTTATGTGTTGGAGTGTGTTGTTTAGCACTGTGTTTGGGTCTATGTTGTCGTTTTCCACTCTGTCTAGTAGCTCTTCCACCATCCTCGTGTACTCCTCTGATGTTATCTCGTTGAAGTGTGTTTTTAGGTATTCTATTATTCTTAGGCCTAGTTTTGTTGGTATTACGTAACCTCTCTTTCTGCTCACCACTATGTATCCATGCCTTCTATTAGCCTCTATGGCTTTATGGTATGTGCTCGGTCTTCCGATACCCTTCTCTCTCATGAGCTTCACTAGATCGCCTGTTGTGTAGAGGGGGGTTGTGCTAGCTTTCAGTATGCTAGATTCTAGTACTTTTACGGTGGAGCCGGGGGCTACCTTTAGGGTCCATTCTTCGAGTTTAAACGCTTTGTAGATCTTAGTGAATCCTTCTTCCAAGAGCCCGCCTATTCTTTCAAGTTGCATGATACGGCCTCCCACTTCTAGGTCGACCCTTACTTTCACGGCCTTCGCCTCCTTCATCTGGCTTGCCATAAACCTCCTGAATACCAGGTCGTATAGAGCTCTATGGCTCCAGTTTAGCCTTAAAGGTATTCTTATAACTCCTTCCACCACGGCCTTCTCTAGATCCCCTAGATCTAATGGCCTAGTGGGTCTTATAGCTTCGTGAGCCCCGCCCTCACCCCAACTTCTAGGTCTAAACTCCTCTATCAACCCTTTACCCTCCATGTAAGATCTAGCCACAGCCACCCCCGCATTCGAGACCCTAGTTGAATCAGTCCTATGGTATGTTATGAGCCCGGATTCGAAGAGCTCCTGAGCCACTCTCATAGCCTTCTCCACAGCTAGCCCAAGCATTCTCGATGCATCGTAGAGTAGTGTATCTGTAGTGTAAGGTGGAGGTGGAGTGAGAGTGTCCTCCCAGCTACTCACACCCACGACCTTTACAACCCTAGTTTTTGAAAGCTCCTCAGCCTCCCCCAGCTCCTTCGCGTTAATACAAAGGCTTGATGCAATCTCTAGTTTGAAGCATACAATATACCCTCTACTTGAAACCCATTCATGGTATCTTCTAGCAACCCAGCTTAGGATAGGGCTTTGAACCCTTCCTGCTCCAAGCCACTTCATGTTATAAGTTTTCTGTAGATGCTCGCTGATGAAGTAGCCAACCCACCTATCCACAATCCTCCTAGTCATCTGCGCCTCAACGGATTTAATGTTAACACTACCCGCACGCTTCAAGGCCCCTACTACACTCTCTCTCGTAACCTCGTTAAACCTAGCCCTCCTAATGTTAGGGTTATACGGTTTTAACGCTAAGATCACATCCCACGCTATCTTCTCACCTTCAATATCAGGGTCGGTGGCAACTATAACATCTTCAACTTCGAGGGAGAGTTTTCTGAGAGCCTCCACAGTGGAGCTAGAGTCTATTACATCCCCTGAGCCGCACCTCGGGCATAGAGGTTTTGATGTGAACTGGTGGCCGCACGATCTACATCTTTTTATGAAATCATATATAGGTCTATGAAATCCGCTGTCAACCACAACTCCGTACACAGAGTTCTCAAAACCATCCACCAGGTCGAACAAATGGCCTTTAGTAGCTGTAACCTGGAGTAGGGTGATCTCGCCAGTCTCATCGTCCAGATAGGAGGTCTCGTACACTGTTACCCTTCCAACCCTCCTTTTGCTAGGCCTACCCCAAAACCAAGCTATAGTTTTAGCCTTAGTAGGGGATTCAACTACTAGGAGAGCGGTTCTAACCTTCACCTCCCTACCCCCACCTCTCCTAGTACGCTCTAGGAGCTCCTTCACCTCGTCTAAGTCCACGTCCTCTAAGTTTCTAAAGCTAAAACGTCCAAACCACCTAAGCCTATCCTCTAGGGCTTCGAGGAGATCCTTCAAAGGCTCGATAACAATGCTCAGACCAAGAGTCATCCTACCCTCTAGGAGTCTACTAGTCCTACCACTAGCTTGGATGTATGTTAGGGCGTCTGGAATTAATACACGGACACCTCCTCCATCGAGCACGAAGACCATGGATCCCACCTTAAGCCTGCCAAGCTCTAAAACCTTAGATCTAACCCACTCCACCGCAACCTCGTAAGCTCTCCTGGCAATCTCGAAACGCGCATCAAGAGAGCCTTTGCGTAACGCCATAGCTATTATAGTGGGGTCTCCGATTCTATCAACAAGTCTTTGAACCCCTAATAGGAGCTCCCCTACCCCTCCTACACCTTCCTCGCTCATATACATTAAAACCCTTTGAAGCCTCCTAGGGTTTATAAGTGAGTCTTCAAGGCTCATACTGCGTGCTGGAGCTCCGAGGAAGAGTGCGTATTTAACAACCTTAGGGGCGTCGAGACCTCTCACTGCAACACCATACCTACTGGATATAGATACGAGGATGTCGAGCTCTCCCCCCTCAAGCCTACCAATACTCCTCCAGGACCCTGATAGGGCCCTATCAACCCTCAACCCCTCTCTTCTAAGCACCTCAACAACTTTATTGACAGAGCTCCCTCCGAAACTCTGGCTTACAAACACTATTCCACCGGGGCCTAGTAGCTTTACAAGCTTCACGATATCGCCTAGAGGGTCGCTTGAGATTAAATAGGTGTCTACGACGTTCCTCAGATAATCCCCGCCTCCTCCAACTTCGAAGTTTAAAAGCTCCTTGAATATGAAATGCTTCAACCCTCTAGGTCTCCCTGTTGCAGAGGCTACTACAAGTTGTCCTCCCCGCGTTTCTCCTAGAACCCCTCTAAGCTTTGATTCTAGCAATGCCACCCTCTCTGCTAGAGATCTTACAGCCTCCTCGCCCTCGACCCCGCTTGCTTTAAAGAACCTAGCTCTGGTTTTAACTAAGTCTATGGCTAGCCTTACAGCCTCCTCGCTATAGCCTAGTAGCATTAACGTCCTATCAACGTTCCCACCATCTCTAAGCATACTATCAACATCATCCACAACTATGAGGTTGAAGGGTGAATACTTCATAAGAACATCAAACCTCCTCTGCAGGAACCCCGTTGTAACCACTAGCACCCTGTAGTTACCGCCCTCAATAGCGTTTAAAGCCTCCCTCCTAGTCTTAGCAGGCATAGTTGAATAATATGTTACAACGCTATCAACATACCTGCTAATCCTCTCGTAAACCTGCCTAGCAAGATTACCTGTGGGGACCAAGTATAAGGTTCTCCAACCGCTAACCTCAGCTCTATACGCTGTGTAAACAGACAACAAGGTAGTCTTACCAACACCTGTAGGAGCTACTATAGTAAAGCTATCCAGGCTCAAAAGCCTCCTAGCCCAGCTAGCTTGAGCACTCCACAAACCAGACCCAGTCTTAGACCTAAAATACTCAGAGAACACATCAAACTCCCTAGAAAGCATTAAAACCCACTTTAAACCAGCCAGCCTACCCTCCCTCTCAAGATCCAGGAGAACCCGCATACCATCAGAGGATGTGACATTAGGTAAGCAAATAGAACACGGTAACCCCAAGCTAAGCCTATCATACCCTATAGGGCCGCCACAGTTAGGGCACAAACTCCTATAGATAGGGTTAATCCTTAGCACACTTAACACCTAACCGAAAAGCCTATAAACAGTATAGAGCATAGAGGGCAGAACACACGGTGTTACCAGAGAGGTAATTCAATGGAAAAACATTAATCCAAACAAGTCTCACATTTAAACTGAAGGAGCCTTCAAGGCGGAGATGAAGGGATTCAAACGTTATCGATAACAAACACTAGTAGAGCATAGGAGGACTCCGCGCTCGGGGTTTCATGTTAGAGCTCGGGGGTTCGGAGAGGTCACTCTAGGGCTTTTCTAACCCAGTCTAAGATTGTTTTAGCCTCTTTTAGAGCGGCTACTCCTTTCTCTGAGGGTTTATATAGTGTTTCTCCTCCGACTTCCACTGTTTCTAGGAGTTTCTCTCTTCTCATCTTATAGACTACTATGTATACCGTTATTGTTGCCGGTTTTATTCCATACTCTTCTGCTAGCTTCTTTTTTATCTCGTAGGCTTTTAGGGGTCCGTGTTTCTCTAGTATTCTCACGATGTACATCCATAGGTTTTCGATTGTAAGCTTTTTCTTAAGCCTTGCTAGTGCTTTGGTTGAGTGTATGTCCTCGCTCAAACAGACACCACCCTGTTATTTACGAGCGTAAAGCTTAAATACGCCAAATATTTATGAATGTAAATAGGATGCGCTATGGGGGAGGTTAGAGTAGGTATTATAGGTGTAGGTAACATAGCGTCGATGCTTGTTCAAAGCGTTGAATACTACAAGTTTCTAGGCTCTAATGAGGGGCTTATACACGAGGTTATCGGAGGTTATGATATTAGGGATTTTAAGTTCGTTTACGCTGTAGACGTTTCTAGCGAGAAGGTTGGGAGGGATCTATCGGAGGCTATATTCGCCTATCCTAACATGGTGAGTAGGTTTGTAGACGTTCCTAGGCTTGGAGTAACCGTTAGGATGGGCAGGGTTATGGATGGTGTCGCACCCCACATGGTTGAAGACTTCAAGCCCATAAAACTCCCGGAGCCCTCCGAGTATGAGCTTGTAAGAGAGGTTGTAGACTCTGGAGTAGATGTTCTAGTAAACCTACTCCCTGTGGGTAGTGAGGAGGCTTCAAGATTCTATGCTAGGGTTGCTGCGAAGGCCGGGGTAGCATTTGTTAACGCAATCCCAGTATTCATAGCTAGCTCTCAACATGATGGTGTAGTTGATCTAGCGTTTAAAACCGGGGCCCCCATACTAGGGGATGATATTAAGGGGCAGCTTGGATCAACGATAATCCATAGGGCTTTAGCAAGCTTAGCTCGAATGAGGGGGGCAAGGCTTGTCGAGACATACCAGCTTAACATTGGAGGTAATACTGACTTCAAGAACATGCTAGCCCTGGAGAGGTTGAAGACTAAGAAGGAGAGTAAGACCTTAGCTGTAGCATCAACACAAGATAACCCCGAGGCTCTACTAAGAGAGGAGAAGGTGTACGCAGGGCCAAGTGGCTACATACCATTCCTGGGGAACACGAAGATATCACACATGTACATGAGGATAAAGGCGTTCGCTGGGAGCGAGGTAGAAGTTGAGGTTAAATTAAAGGTAGACGATAAGGCAATGGCAACTGCAGTGCTGGTAGACGTGCTAAGGATAGCCAAGATACTCAAAGATAGCAAGCTAGGAGGGAGCATACCGTGGGCCTCAGCATTCTACTTCAAACACCCACCAACACCCGTTAAAAGCGATTACGAAGCACTCAAAATGCTATACAAAGGCTTAGAAGAGCTTGGAGTAGAAGCTAAGCCAAAACTCCTAGAGTACTACTAGAGAGGGGAAAGCTTCTAAGCAGGGAGAAGATCACGCCAACCACCCCGTAATAGCCTATACATACCCGTGGAGCTCGGCTCGACATTTCTCTATAGAACCTCTAAGAACCCCCGCGTTCTCCTCTGGAATAGTATCGTATGTGAAGTTACCACCACCATTCTCCATCCCAGCTGCGTACTTCATCTTATTCTCCTCCCTCTCGACACCGTATATCTCTAGGTGTAGGTGGTAGTAGTTGTGGTTTCCCTTTAGAGGTGCTTGGTGTAAGACTAGCATGTATGGTGTAGGTTTTCTAAAAATGTTCTTGAAACCACAGAGTACGAGTTTAAGCATAAGCGCTAAGTCACCTAACTCCCCCTGATCCAGTTCTGTTAGTAGTTGGACATGCCTTCTAGGGGTTAGAAGTGCTTCAAATGGCCAGTGCGGATGGAATGGCATGAAGGCTGTCCATGTTGAGGTTGAATGTAGTAGTCTAACCTTATCCTCCTCCTCAACTCTAATAATATCGCATAGAAGGCATCTCTCTGTTTTCTTCAAGTACATTTTGAAGCTTCTAAGCTCCCTTTTAACCCTAACTGGTATGAAGGGGGCGATGTATATCTGGCTATGCGGGTGTGTTAACGATACCCCAATCTCAACACCCTTATTTCTAAACCATAGGAGGTACGATGCATAATCTCTTCTAGACTCCTCTGCAACCATATCCTGTAGTGTCTTAAGGACTAGTCTAATCTGATCTACTGGTAGATCACTTATATCATCCACATCATGCTCTGGTGTTTCAACCAGTATAAGACATCGGCCTAGAGCCCTACCAGTCTTATAGAAGCGGTGCTTTGAAGGCTCCGGAGGGTTGGGGGATAGCATTGGATACCTATTCTCAAGTACTACAACCCTCCACCCATAACCTGTCTCAGGAGCTCCAGGACAGAAGGGGCAGAAACCTGTTGGAAGCCATGGTCTAGCACGTCTTACACTTGAAACCATAACCCACTCTCCGAGAAGCGGATCCCATCTTAGCTCCATGGTCACCTTAGATCAACCCTTAAACCATCATCAACCTCCACTACCCAACCTCTGGTAGCTAAGCCCCTTCTAATAGCCTCCCCTAATACCAGCTCTCCAACGCTGGTTGATGGTATGAGAGCTATAACTGCTCCCCCTAAACCTGCGCCGGATAGCTTAGCTCCATAAGCTCCCATCTTTATACTTAGGTCTACTAGCTCATCTAGAGAGGGTAGGCTGACCTCGTAGAGGTCCCTTAGTAGCCTATGTTGGTAAATCATTATAAGCCCTATCAACGCTCTACTAGCGTCATCGTAGCCGGAGATATACTCTTTTACACTAGAGGCTTCCAGTTGGAGCTCCTCCGCAACCTCCTCTAAACTCACAGGTAACCCCTTCAAGATCTTTAATGCAAGCATTGTACTCCTATGAGCTTTAATTGTGTAGAGGACTCTACTTCTAAGCTTAGCTTGTAGGAGTTCAATGTAGGGGGCTAGTAGGTGGTAGTTCTCAGCCAACCCCTCCCAGTCTGTATCATAGTAACTTGTTTTTATTAACCTCGCTAAACCACCTGGTATCTCAATTTCACGTAGTGATCTAAGGGCCTCTAACAACTCCCCCTGCCTTCTGGGGTGGATATCAGCTGTTGAATGCCTTATACCGGAGTCTAGTACTACGAATTGAGCTCTAAGATTTAACCTCTCAACATTATAGGGAGGCCTTGTATTTATGACTATGGCGTTGCCAAAAGCGGAGGTGTACTGGTCGAGCCTCCCGCAGGGGATCCCCATTACATCGTGTTCAGCCTTATAGGAGAGCTCAGCTATATCCCTTACCGAGAGCTTCAAAGAGTAGAGCTCGTTTAACGCTCCCAGCGATGCTACTAGAAGTGAACCACTACTACCAAGACCGGACCCCATTGGGATATCACTTGCTATAAGCATATTAAACCCCTTGATCCTATAGAGGCTTGTTAAAACCCTCACTCCAGCTCTTATGTAGTCACCAAACCACCTACCCCCGATGAGGGTCACATTGTTAACATTAAAGGAATCCCGGTACTCTAACCCTTCAATCTTTAGATTCCACGAAGACACGTTAACATTAAAATCCTCTCTTCCACTAACAGCAACGTACACCCTTAGGTTAACAGCAACACCGACAACCGGGAGGCCTTTATAGTCTTGGTGTGTATTGAGGAAGTCAAGCCTACCAGGAGCTGATACAACCACGTCAGGCTCCCCTCCATAAGACTCCCTGAACTCCTTGATCACTGTGGGGAGATCCACGGAAAACATCACCTTTAAGCTTATATGATAGTACAGATTTATAAATTCCCCCAGTAGGGGTAGGTATTACGAGTAGGTGAGTTAGATGAGCTTAAGGAGAGGCGTTTCAAGACCAGTCCTTATTGGAGGTGCGGTTGTACTCGTAATCTTGATACTAGCAGCCTTATACCTAGCATTCTTTAGAGCTCCCACTGCTCCCCCGAAGGAGATTACATTCTACACATGGTGGGCTGGTTTAGAGGAGCCTGCTATTAAAGCTCTTGTTGAAAGCTATACAGCTAAAACAGGGGTTAAGGTTACTAGATCAGCAGTCCCCGGTGGAGCTGGTGTTAACGCTAAGTTCGCCATAATAGCTTTGATAATGGCTGGTAAGCCTCCTGAGGCTTTCCAGGTTCACTGCGGTCCTGAGATGATAAGCTACTTCCTAGCATCTCCTAACAAGGAGGCTGATTTCGTAGATTTAACCCAGGTCGGCAAGGAGATAGGGGTTCTTGAAACAGCTGTTGGTAAAGTTTGCATGCTCTCAGGTAAGCTTTACACCACCCCAGTTAACCTTCATAGAGCTAACTTGATATTCATGAACAAGGGGGTTTTAGACGCTAATGGTATAAAGCCTCCTAGAACTTTGGATGAGCTGATAGCAGCTAGCAAGGCTCTTCAAGCTAAAGGTATACCAGCTATGGTTCAAGCTGGAGCCGATCTATTCACCGTACTACACCTATGGGAGCAGATATTCCTAGCAGTTGCAGGACCTCAGAAATTCATAGAATTCATGTACGGAACCCTAGACCCCGGAGATCCAAGCATAAAGAGAGCAACTGAGATATTCCTAGAACTAGCAGCAACATTCCCTCCGGACTGGCCCGCCCTTGATTGGACAGCTGCTGTAGATAGGGTTGTTAGAGGTCTCGGAGCATTCCATGTCGATGGAGACTGGGCTGTAGGCCTCATATACACCACCTACAAAGATGTCGAAATGTGCCCCATAGACTCCATAACCCCCACCTGTAAAATTATAGTTGCACCGTTCCCCGGAACAGAGGAAGTTTACAACATGGTTGTAGATGCTGTAGCAGTACCTAAAGGCTCATTACAAGACCTTGGTGTAGACTTCGCCAAATACTTCTCTTCGAGAGAGGGGCAAAAGGTCTTTAACCCACCTAAGGGATCTATATCCGTGTACCCCGATGTAGCACCTGACATATACCCAACGGTTATACAGAAGTGGGAGGTGGAGCAGTATAGGAAGTCACGATACCAGGTCTTCAGCTTAACACATGGGGCGTTATTCTCTGATGTTTGGCAGAAGCTTTTAACGGGAGCCGTTATCCTAGCTCAGTATAAAGCTACAGACTCGTGGTATTCAACGGTTAAAGATGCTCTATCGCTTGAAAGGAAGTTATGGGAGCAGACTGGATACTATCTAGGGAGCCCTGAGGCTCCCTTCGCAGGCTACAAACCTCCGTGGGCTAGATAGCCTGCTCATCATCATACCTCTCAAAACTTAATAACCTTTTCCCTTTTTCCTATAGTGGGGGTTTAAATTGGAGTTAAGGTATTATATATCCTTTATACTCTTAACGCTGATATTCACGCTCCTGCTATACTATGGTATCCTATGGAATCTCATAGTATCATTTACTAACTATTCCCCCTTAAACCCACGTATAGAGATTATTGGGTTTAAGGGTTTTAATGATCTGATCCTAGATGAGGAGTTTAGAGGATCTCTCCTTAGAACGCTTGTATGGGCAGCCGTCCTTGTAATACTAGGTAATATGTTAGGTATTACTATAGCTAGTCTAATCTTCCAGTTAGAATCTCCTAGGATTAGGAATCTTTTTACAACTGTTTTCATGTACCCTGTAGCATTATCAATGGTCGTAGTAGCTATAGCGTGGAGATGGCTGTTTGATCATGTTAAGGGGGTTAATGTGATCTTAAACCAGGTAGGTTTACCAGAAGTAGCTTGGCTTCAAGGTGGTAATGCTTTCTGGAGTCTTGTACTTGTATCAGTGTGGGTCTACGCTGGGTTTATAGCTATGCTATACCTAGCAATGTTTTATAACATAGATAGAACTCTTATTGAAAGTGCTATAGTTGATGGGGCAAACACCTTACAGATAATGACTAGGATTGTGATACCTAACTCAAAGCAAGGCTTTATAGTATCAACGGTATTCTTAACCCTCTTCGCCATTCAAATGTTTGATCTACCCTACTCAATGCTATTCTACAACCCCTTCACTGAAACCATCGTAGTCTACATACACAAAAAATTTGTAGCCCAATACTTTTACATAGCGTCGGCAGCAGCCATCGTAGTTATAGCTATCTCGGCTTTCCTCGTAATACCTTACGCTATGCTAGGAATTAAGAGGTGGGTGTTGAGAAGGTGATGGTATGGAGTTTAAGGAGCTCCTAATACTTATGGCTTTAAGCTTACTAGCTCTCCTATGGGTGTTTCCAGCATATACAGTGTTTATGGGGTCTCTTAAGAGCTTAGATGATGTTATAGGATCGCCTTCCTTCACCCCCCCTAGGGAAGTTGATTTAACAACATTATTTAAAGTCTTAAATGATATGAGGGAGCCTTTAGTAAACACATTAATTGTGACCATTCCGGTAGCGTTACTAGCTACTTTTGTAGGTTCACTTACAGCATATGCTGTGTATAGGAGGTTTGATAGGGTAAGTGATATTACTATTGTGTTAATAGCCGTATCCACATACATTCCATACCAGGTTCTCTTAATACCTTTCATAAACATTATTAAAGGTATTGAAAAGTACCTTGGTCTAACTCTCTTTGACACCCTTCCAGGCTTAGCCTTAGGCCTAGCAACATATTACACTCCCATGGCCTCCCTCCTCATGACTATATTCATAACGGTTATACCCAAGGATTACATTGAGTCGGCTTTAGTTGATGGGGCTGGAGAGTTTAAAATATTCAGAAGAGTAGTTCTCCCACTACTAGGCCCCGGCCTTGTATCAACATTCATTTTTATCTTAATAATGTCGTGGAACAACTTCTTTATACCACTAATCCTGACCCGAGGCTACGATAAGCACGTGGCTCTTAAAATCTTTAGTTATGTAGGTCAAAGCGGCACGCTTTATAACGAGATGTTCGCAGCCGCCCTCATCGGCTCAATACCCCCCTTAGTTTTATTCATTCTACTTGGAAGGTATTTTATTAGAGGACTCTTAGCTCTTGGAACCGGAGGTGTCAGGTAGAATTGACTAGGATTGAGGTGGATAGGTTAGTGAAAGTATTCCCACCTAGGGTTATAGCATTAGATAACATTACATTTTCAATAGAGTCCGGCGAGTTCCTGGTGGTATTAGGTCCGTCTGGTAGTGGGAAGACCACGTTAATTAGAATTATAGCTGGTTTAGAGAGGCCCACTAAGGGAAAGGTTATTATGGATGGTGTAGTTGTAGCTGACGGGGAGAAAGGTTTTAGCATTCCTCCTCAGAAGAGAGATGTAGGTATGGTGTTCCAGACGTGGGCTTTATATCCTAACATGAAGGTCGCAGATAACATAGCATTCCCTCTAGAAGTTAAAGGGATATCAAAGGAGGAGATAAGGAAAAGAGTTATAGAGGTAGCTAAGTACCTTGAAATAGATGATTTACTCGATAGATATCCGAGACAGCTTAGCGGAGGTCAACAACAGAGAGTCGCGCTAGCTAGAGCTCTCGTTAAAAACCCTAAAATACTCCTCTTAGACGAGCCCTTCAGCAACCTAGACGCTAGGGTTAGGGTTGCGGCTAGAGAGTTTGTTAAAAAGATTCAGAGAGACCTGGGGATAACAACTATCCTGGTAACTCATGATCAAGCGGATGCGTTTGCTGTAGGTGATAGAATACTTGTTATAGATAAGGGTAGGCTCCAACAAATAGGGGATCCATCAACACTTTATAACGAGCCCGTGAACATGTTTGTGGCAAGCTTTATAGGAGAACCACCAATGGTGTTTAACGAACTCAAAGTGGAGAACAACATTATCGAAACCCTGAATTTAAAACTAGGTGATTTCAGAGAAGGAAAGGTGGTTATAGGGGTTAGACCAGACGAGGCTATAGCTACCTTAGCACCTCCTAGCGAAGGCCAGGTAGCCCTCATTAAAGGTGTTGTTGAGGTTAGCGAATATCTAGGAGCTAGACAATATGTTGTGGTTAAATCTGGGAAACTAAGCTTAAGAGCTCTAGCCTTAGTTGAAAAGCAACTTGGTAAGGGAACAGAGGTGTATATATCGATTAAAAAACTGCATGTATTCAGCCCAGATGATGGTAGGAGGCTAGCATTAATAACACGGTTTTAAGCTTTTCGATTATAACTTTGGGGATTTGAGAGTTATAGGTTTTAAAACTGGGTAGTTTAAGTGTTAGGTGTTAAGAGTTAGTGAGTAGCTATACCGATGAGGATGTGTTAAGGCTACTGAGACCTTATGTAGCTGCGTGGTTTAAGACTAAATACGGGTCTTTCACCGAACCTCAAAGGCAGGCTATTCCTCTTATTAAACGTGGTAAGAACGTGCTTATATCATCCCCTACGGGTACTGGTAAGACTTTAGCCGCTTTCCTAGGGGTTCTGGACGAGCTCTACGCTATATGGGAGGAGAGGGGTTTCCTTGAGGACTACGTTTACGTCGTCTATGTGAGCCCTCTTAGAGCCCTTAATAATGATATGAGGAGGAATCTCCTAGAGCCTGTGAGGGAAATCGTGGAGGTAGCTAAGGGTATGGGTTACACCCTCCCCGAGGTTAGGGTTGCTGTTAGAACTAGTGATACTAGTAGTTATGAGAAGCAGAAGATGCTCAGGAGCCCCCCGCATATTCTGATAACCACACCTGAAAGCCTAGCTATTAGCCTTGTTGCTCCAAGGTTTAGGGAGAAGCTCTCAAGGGTTAGATGGGTTGTTGTTGACGAGATACACGATCTAGCGTCGAATAAGAGGGGAGCTCATTTGATGCTTAGTATTGAGAGGTTAGAGCACCTAGTTCAATCCACTGGTGGCGGGCCTCTGCAGAGGATTGGGCTCTCAGCTACAATAGCTCCATTGGAGGTTGTAGCGGAGTTCCTAGGCGGTTACAGGGATGATGGTAGTCCTAGGCCTGTCGAGGTTGTTGATGCTAGGTTTGCTAAGCCCCTGGAGGTGAGGGTTGTGGTCCCCGATGTTGATATTGTGAGAGATCCTCCGGAAGCCATAAACGAGTCTATATACGTTAAGCTATCCGAGCTCGTTAAAGAGCATAGGACGGCTCTCGTCTTCACGAACACCAGGAGTGCTACTGAGAGGGTTGTCTTCAAGCTTAAGAGGATCCTGTCAAAGGAGCAGTTAGTAGATATGGATAGGGTTGAAGCCCACCATTCAAGCATATCAAGGGATCTAAGGCTTGACGTTGAAGATAGGCTTAAGAGGGGGGAGCTTAAAGTGGTAGTTTCAAGTACTAGCTTGGAGCTCGGCATAGATATTGGTTACATTGATCTCGTAGTTCTACTAGGAAGCCCTAAGAGCACAACACGCTTACTACAAAGGGTTGGCAGGGCTGGGCATAGGATAAGCGAGGTTAGCAAGGGTAGGGTTATAGTGGTTGATAGGGACGACCTTATAGAGTGTGCCGTCCTAGCTAAGCTAGCAATGGACAGGTTCATAGACTCTGTTAGGATACCCGAAAAACCCCTAGATGTACTAGCACAAAACATTGTTGGCATGTCTATAGAGCAGAGGTGGAGTGTGGATGAGGCGCTAAAGCTTATAAGAAGAGCTTACAACTACAGGAACCTCTCTAAAGGAGAGTTCCTAGAAGTCCTCAGATTCCTATCCGGAAGGTATGAGCTTGAAAACGAGGGGGTATACTCTAAGATCTGGTTTGATGAGGGGGAAGGATCTTTCGGTAGGAAGAGAGGTGCTAGGATGATATACCAGCTAAACTCAGGAGTTATACCTGATGAGTCTAAGATGGTTGTTATAACCACACAGGGGAGGTATGTTGGTAACCTTGAAGAGGAGTTCGTGGAAATACTGGAACCGGGAGACGTGTTTGTTTTAAGTGGTAGAACGTTTAAATTCATTAGGAGCGATGGTTTAAAAGTTGTAGTAGAGCCTGCTGACGGAGCTAAACCTACGGTTCCAAGCTGGTTTAGTGAAATGCTACCTCTAAGCTTCGATAGCGCGTTAAAAGTTGGGAGATTCAGAAGGATGCTAGCGTCCATGATAGCAGGTGGTAGCGTTGATCATGCTTTAGAGCTTCTGGTTAAAGAGTATAAGTTGCAGTGGGAGGCCGCAAAAGCTATAGTAGACTATGTCTGGGAGCAGCTCCTCTACATCGGAGACGTCCCAGGAGACGACCTAATACTGGTAGAATACTTCTACGATGATGGATGGCATGTTGTCTTCCACACATTATATGGTAGAAGGGTTAACGACGCCTTATCTAGAGCCTACGCCAGCGTACTATCAGAACTCGTACTAGCACCCGTTAAGGTGGCAGTCACGGATAACGGCTTCACATTATCCTATGACTCGAGTCGATCTCCAAACCATGACATGATATTAGAGCTTATTAGAAAGGTTACACCTGAAAACCTTAGATCAATACTTGAATCAACAATAGCTAACACGGAGTTGATGAAAAGGAGGTTCAGGCATGTAGCTGAGAGGAGCTTCATGATACTAAGGAGATATAGGGGGTACGAGAAGAGCCCCGAGAGGATACAGTTAAGCGCTCAACACCTACTAAAAGTGCTCCTAGAAGAGTACCCCAGCATACCCGTTGTAAGAGAAACCTTTAGAGAGATCCTAGAGGATTACATGGATGTAAAAAACGCTATTAAAATCCTGGATATGGTGAGGAGTGAGGAGATTAAGGTGAAAGTTGTAGGCCCGCTAGAGTACCCGTCACCCATGGCACATAGCATTGTGGTTAAAGGTTATAGCGATGTTGTCCTGATGGAGGATAAGAGGAAGATTATGAGAATGTTGTATGAGAGAATACAAGCAATAATATCCAGTAAATCCGGGGGTGGAGGTGGTTCGAAGCTTTTTAACGGTTAAAGTGCTAGGATATATCTTAATATGTCAGTCCTCGTTATTATACCTATGGGTTTCCTAACGCTATTGAGTATTATGAGTCTCCCAACACCATAGAAATCCATTATCCTCATGGCTTCTAGAAGGCTCTCCCTCTCGTTTATAGTGAATACTGTACGCCTCATATACTTAGATATGGGGGCGTTGAGATCCTCTCCGTTACCCACCAACATTGCTATATCAGTGGTTGTTATGAAGCCAACAATGTTACCCTCCTCGTCTACTACTGGGGCTCCTCTTATTCCATGGGTGTACAGCGATCTAGCTACATCTTTAACACTATCCGTGGCTTTAACTGTCACAAGCTTCTTAGTCCCAACGTTACCTACATATTCTTCTGGTATGACGGCCATCTTGGATATCTCTATTAAGAGCTCGCTAGCATTAAGATCCCTACTTCTAATAACCCCTTCAACTATAAGCTTCCTCTTAGGAAGACTTTCTATGCGGGCTCTAAGCCCTATATCTACTTGAGTTAAATCCCCTACAACCTTGACTAAAGCCTTAGTAGGCTCTGCTGAGAACAACCCCAGAATCTCCATGTGGACAGCAGTTAACCTTACAGTATCACCATCTCTAAACACTATGACAACACCATAGCCGGGCTCCATTACATAAGGCATAGTCCCCTTAAGAACCTCATAAGCTTTAAGCGTTGGAACGTAACCTCCAGCAGGCCCTGTCCTACTCTCAACATAGCCCATGCTCTTAAGCCACATTATTATATTCCTAACAGTACCTTCATCCTTACCAAGTAACCTCGCTACCTCCTTACTCTTCACCATCTTCCTGTTTTCCTCGTAGAGTTTAACCAGAGCCTCTAAAACCTCTCTTTGAACACTTCTTAGGGGCGCGTGCATACCCGACCACCTAATTTCACAGTATTAAAATAAACAGTTAGAGTAGATAAATTATACGATTGTGGAAAAACTCACTTGATTTTTCTAGTAAATTTAAAATACATAAGAAATCTATAAAAACCAGTATTACCTACTATGAGGAACCCGACTTAACACCAGGTTTGGGTCTACGGGTAGCTGATAGTATTCCCATTAAGCTCCTCTGAGGTACATTGAATACCTCTACAGCAATCCTGGATATGTAACTATCATCTGGAAGCTTTCTCTTATCACTCAAGCCGATCTCAAGAGCTAAGGCATGTTTTAAAGCCTCCTTACTAATCTTATCCCTAACCTCACCTTTAGCTATAGCCTCTGCAACTTTAAACGCTATGTAGAACCTAGTGTAGTTCTCCACCGTCCTAGTCTTAGTTGGGAAAGCCTTGGAGAGCACCTTGACGATGTTCACGAAACTCTCATTACCGGAGAACCCGAAGAAAACCTCTGTCATCTTAAGCCTGAGTATCCTAGCTAGAGTGTTGTCGCTTAGATCTCCTAGTATGGTTTTTATCTTCTCCGCAGCCCTATCGACAGGCTCTCTTAACGCGATATCTATGGCGCTTTCGAATTTAACCTCATCACCGAATATTCTATCGAATAACTCTGGATACTGCTCCTCAAGCCCCATACCATGTTTACCGACAACGTAGAGGCTTATCAACTCCTTATCGTAGAGATCTGACGGGTTGGAGGCTCCCTTAAGCGGTTTTATAGACTCTTTCTCATAGACATCCTTTAGTATTTTCACTACATCACCTCTACTCAACACACCCCCTGTCTCCTCCCACATCTCAATCACCTTATTCCACACGTCCATTAGCACATTTATTCTCCTCTTAACATCCACCCTCCCTCTAGCCATGATCTAACTACACCCTCCTCCTAGCACTAACCCGAGCCCCAGCTCGCTAGCTCCTCGTGTTATCTTTAGTAAGAAGAAGTAGAAATAAACTTTTCCACAAACTAGAACTCTAGGGTTAGCCTGTTGGAGTATGAGGTTTTAAGGGAGGAGGTTAGAGTGTTAAGACTGGCTGATTGTAGGAGCGTGGATGAATGTATTAGTATGTGCTTTGAAGATGTGGTACTCGAGGCCGACCCAGAGGATCTAGTTAAACTAGGTTGGCTTCCAAGAGATTGTATAGTAGTCGTTAAGGTTAAGGTAGAGGATAGAGGGTGACCTGTAATGTATACTTGGATCTTAGAGAGGAGCTTCATTATCACATGGATATCCCTAGTAACCCTCTTCTACATAGCAACACTTGTAGGCAGCTTACTATATCATGCTGCCCCAGAAACTATCAAAGAACAAATAGAGTCGTGGATTAGCGAGTATTATAAATCCAGGGTTCCCAGCCTAACGCTTAACCCCATAGCGCTTTTCATGGTAGTTCTAATCAATAACACTGTGGTCGCCATAGTAGCGTGGCTCCTATCCATAACAGTGGTGGTTCCTCTACTAACTATGCTTGTTAACGGGCTCCTAGTGGGCTTCATCGTGTCCCTCGTAGCGAATCTAGGAGGTGCCGCGGGAGGAGGTTACAACTACCTCTCACTCTACCTATCCCTCGCACCACATGGGATAATAGAGATCCCAGCTATAGCTCTCGTCTCCTCCTCTTTCGCCATAGCATTGACTAGAGGGTTTAAGAGGTTCATCTCATCTCTACCAAGTGTCCTAATACTAGCTCTCATAATGATAGCTATCGCCGCTATTGTGGAGTCGACGATAACCATTATCCTAGCTATGATAGCTACCTATATAGCCTGGATGTGATGGGATTTGGTGGTTCTAGCTTTGATAATAATAACGTTGATAGTCGGGGGATCCGCGTACGAGATCCCCGGTAGCACTACATTGGATGTTGAAAGGGGGAGTTACGTGGTGAAAGTTAATAACATTGACCGAGCTCATGTATGGCTTCCCAAAGGCTCCTATAATGCTACGGTTAAACTGTTAGAGCTAGAAGGTGGGAGTTTCACGGGGGTTGTCGTCGTTCTAGCCAATACAAGTATAGACATTACTGAGCTCTCAATGACTGGGGTTAGCTTTGGAGGTATATCGGGTTTCAACCTAAGGATTAGTATAAAACTACTGGAGACTTTGGAATGCCATGTCTCTAATACCACGTTCTGGCGGAGTGGATATCTTGAGGATCTAAAGCCTGCCTTAAGAGAATCAGTTAAAAATCTGGGTAATAGGAGTTTGTGCACTCTCGTAGTGGATACCGGGAAAGCCTTGGGATTCCTCTATGTCACACCCGAGCACTGGGCTACGGTAAGCATATCAGGGCCCGGCTATGTAGTAGCCTTAGTGTACGGTGTAGTGAGGGGTGGCGGTGGGGGTGGTACTACTAGTCCTAGTGTCTATAGTGTCTTAACAGAGTCTAGGTTGCCCGGGAGCCCCATTCCAATAGGGTCTATTAGAGGTGGTGCCCTCGATAGGGCTGAGCTCGACTACCGCCTATTACTAGGTTTACTTGTAATACTCTTCTTCGTAGTGGTGGTTGAGGTTGTCTCAGGTAAGAGTGGTAGTTGAAACTCTTCAATCAGGGCTTCCAGTGCTAGTCTTCGACGACTATAGTAGGGAGGCTGAAGTCGACCTCATATACCCAGCATGGTCTGTAGGGCCGGAGGAGATCTACGACCTTAGGGTTAACGCTGGAGGTCTTATATGCTATGCTACAGACTCCACGATAACCCTAGCACTTGGGATACCGTGGGGTGACGAGCTCCTAGCAAGTTACAACTCCATACTTAAGCTTCTAGCATCGAGAAGGCTCGGATACGGGGATAGACCTGCTTTCACAATATGGGTTAACCATGTAAGTGTTAAAACTGGGATTAGCGATACGGATAGAAGTCTCACGGTGAGGAACCTGGATGACGTCGTTAGACTGTACTATGAGGGTATGGTGGAGGAGGCTAAGAAGAAGTTCTATACCGAATTCCAAGCTCCAGGACACGTGCCCATCCTAGCTGCTAGGCGCTTAGAAGAGAGGAGGGGGCATACGGAACTTGGTATAGCTTTAACAAGGATAGCTGAGCTAAGACCTAGTATTGTGTTCGCTGAGGTTCTGGTTAAAGGTAGATCTGCAAGCTTAGATGAGGCGAGGGATATGGCTAGGAAGAGGGGGATACCTTTGGTTACCGGGAGCGATATAGTGAGGTGGTGTTACGAAGTTGAAGTGTGTAGGGGTAGTTGATACAACGTTTGCTCGCGTTGATATGGCTAGGTATGTGATAGAGGTGTTTGAGAGAGAGCTCTCAGGGTATAAGATTGTGAGGCACACTGTACCGGGTATAAAGGATATACCAGCAGCAGCTAGGAGGATCATAGACCTGGGATGCGATGGTGTTATAACGCTAGGTTGGGTTGGGCCAGGTCAGGTCGATAAATACAGTTACCTAGCGTCAAGCGTAGGGCTTGTAATGCTAGGTGTGATGACCGGTAAGGTTATCATAGATGTGACCGTACACGAGGATGAAGCAGAGAGGCCTGAGGATCTCAAGAGGATAGCAGTACATAGAGCTAAAGCTCACGCTGAGAACCTTGTAGCAATGTTAAAAGGGGGCTTGCAAGCTCTAACACCTAAAGCTGGCATGGGGGTTAGGCAAGGTTACCCTGATGTGGGGCCCATAGGATAGATCGTATATATACATAGACATAAATACCCCTCCCCGCACTAGGCACAAGGTGTACTATATGTATAAAGTGGCTTTCGCATCCACGAGAGAGGGGCAAGTATACCCAGGCCATTTCGCACACGCAGAAGTATACCAGGTCTTCGAGTACACAGATGATGGTAGGTTTAAACTCCTAGATGTAAGAGAAAACCCGCTAGGCTTAGTCCCAGATATTGATGTGGAAGGAGGGGGGCACGAGCACCATCACGTAAGAATGGAGCGCAGCGACATACCATTACATGGACCTCCCAAGTATATGTGGCTAAGAGAAAACATACTACACGATGTGGATGTTGTAATCGCTACCGACGCCTGTCAAACAAGCTATAGGGTATTCACATCCCAAGGTGTAAGGATCATATTCACAGACCCGGTACCCGTAGAGGCCATTGTAAGATACATTGAAGGTGAAGGTGGAGAAGAGTTTAAAAGGATTATAGAAAGCTACTTCAAAGAGTAACCCGTTTCTAACACTCCAAGCTAGAATAAGCGTTAGAAGACACGTCCTCAGCCAGTTTTAACTCTGCCTCGATTTTCACAACAGACACTATTGTTTATAAATAATACTATATGAAGGGATCTTAAACAAGCTTATTACCCTTACGCCATAGCGCTAACGCTAACATACAAGCAGTATCCTCTCCGGTAGCTCTCATAGATTGCTGTAGGCGCGTTAACATCTTCTCACGTATAGCCTCTGTGATATTTCTCTCGCCACGAGTCTCTCCATTACGTTTGAAAGTATGTCCTCCACCTTTCTCCTAGCCTCTTCTAGGCTTAGATCTCTTGGGGTCCACCCTGTTAGCCATAGTAGGGAATCCAGGTTTAACACTGGTATCCCCGTCTTCTTAGAGATTCTGCTCCATGCTTCTTGTGCTGCCCTAGGATTCCTAACTATTTCCATGTAGTTTGAAGCTTCGACCACCATCGATGAGTATGAGGCGCACGCAACTCTAGTATCAACGGGAATTGGTATCTCTATGTTTACAAGCCTTCTATCTCCAGGCTCCCTTATAGCATAGTACACCATTTTAGCTGTGAACACCACTGTTTTCCTCCAATCCTCGACACCCAGGGTTCTAGCTAGTGTTTTCACTATGGTTTCCGCGTTTGAGTAGAAGTATTCTGGGTTTGAAGCTAGGACTTCGAGTATTTTTCGGGATCCTATGTAAACCTGCTGTACCCTCTTCTTCCTCGCCTCCCTCGCTAGAATCGAACCTCTACAATTGTCTATAAACCATAAAACATCATCTACAACCTCGTTCAAGCCATAAGGCGGCCTCGCCTTCCTCCTACTAGATATGAGTGATGCTACACACTCCCACCACTCTTCGCCTCTCATTGACAGCTTATAGCTGATGAGAGATACTAGGAGTGCGTAGACGGAAGCCCAACCTGCCCCAACCGCTAGGGATAGCTTTTTTAAAGCCTTAAACTGGGGATCCAACTTCTCCTCAAGCTCTAGTATTCTATAGGGTCCTATGGTTGAGAGGAGCTCTGAGACCTCATCAACCCTAGCTTCGTTAATATAAACCTTCAACCTTGGAACCCTTATTCAAGTCCAAATCTTCTAACAAGCTCTCCTACAACCCTCCTAGAGCCTTTCTCAATCCAAGTGTAAAGAGACTCCCTCGGTATAGCTAGCTTTGCAGATCTCAACTCCCTCTCCAAACCATCTACAATAGATGCTCTCACAGAATCTTGGACCCCCAGTATGTAGAGCATATGCGTTGCCTCCTCCTCTCTCATCACCTCCTCTACACCTCCTAGGCTATAGCATCGAGCTAACGCTACTATGTAGGAGGCAAGCTTGGTAACAGGGACCCTCCTATAGATGCCCTTAGGCCCCATACTAGTAACGTAGTTGAATATACTCTTATTATCGGAGAGGAATTTAACGATAACCCTCTTAAACCCCCTCCTCTCAGCCTCAACCCTAAACCACTCGGCTCTGTCATAGCTTGACGCGCTATTCTCCTTACCAATAACCTCCACCTCATCACCTCTCCTTTCAGGTATGTAGAGCAGGTTCTCGTATCTAACGCTAACCTGTACTCTAAGGGCGGAGTCTAGGGCCTCTACAATGGGCTCTGAGACCCTCGATAGGACGGCTATTGGGGCTAAGTATGGTAGGACAGCTATAACCCCCATCCTCCTCCCTATTGAATCCTCGAGTACTCTAGATAGCTCCTCATATCTACCCCTACCCTCAGCTATCATATCATACTCGTAAAACCTGGGGGTGATGTTGTAGGTTGAAAGAGCAGATACGATAGCATTAAATATCGGTATCTCATCAAAGCTGATCTCCTTAACACTCTTAACTATAACAGCTACACTATCGGATTTGAAAGCCTCCAACTCCCCACCTAGGATATCTAGGCTCCCACCTAGGATCCTCAACCTAGAGTACGTCTTCATATACTCCCACGTACACGAATCTATAAGCTCCCTAAGCGTCTCCATCCAGCCTACTACACCACCTAAACTCCCATTATCTAACATTTAGATTTAAACCTCTTATAATCTTAGCTTGCTAAACAACAAGGTGGCTAGAGTGAGGTGGAGTGCCTTGGATGTAGAGGGTTTAAAGAAGGCTGTATTAGGGTATGTGGATGTCCTAGCTTCTAAACACATAAAACATTCGTTAGAAGCACTTGTAGACATCCCCACAGTATCGGCTTGGGGCGAGCACCACGTGATGCTCGATGGCGCTAATACTGTAGCGTCTCTTCTCAGAGAACTAGGCTTTAAAACGGAGGTTGCCAGTAGTGGAGGTTACCCAGCAGTTTTAGCGGAGATAGGCTCCGGGGGTAACGCCACGATACTCATATATAATCACTACGACGTTCAACCCCCAGACCCCTTGGAGCAGTGGGAGAGCGATCCATTCAAGCTCGTGGAGAGAGGGGGTAAGCTCTATGGGAGAGGTGTTGCAGATAATAAAGGTAACATAGCCGCTAGGATAGCGGCTCTTGAAACGCTAATCCCCTACCTTGAGGAGATCGGATTAAGGGTTAAGTATGTTATCGAGGGGGAGGAGGAGATAGGATCTCCGAGTCTGGAAAGACTTGTGCTGGACAGGATTGATTGGTTTAAAGCAGGTGGAGGTATATGGGAGACAGCTTATATAAGGAGGGATGGGAGGCTTTCGATAAGCTTAGGTTTCAAGGGCATGGTGTACCTGGAGGTTAAGATTAGAGGGGCCTCAAGAGATGTTCATAGCGGCTACTCCCCATTGATACCCAACCCCGCTTGGAGTATAGCGAGGCTTCTAACTAGGTTAAAGGATGAAAGTGGTAGGGTTCTAATCCCAAACTTCTATAATGACGTGGACCCGGAGTTTCTAAGCTTTGGTGAGGAGCTTTTAAACCAAATGGATGTTAGCGAGCTTGAGGCTTTAAGGGAGGAGCTGGGAATAAAAGAGTTTATAGGGGGTCTAAGCGGGCTTGAGGCTTTGAAAGCACTACACCTAGGTCCATCCCTCAACATCTCAGGCCTCTATTCAGGCTATACAGGTAAAGGGTCTAAGACCATAGTCCCCTCAGAGGCCGCTGTTAAACTAGATATCAGGCTAGTTCCAGGTCAGGATCCTAAGAAGATCCTAGAGGCTACTGTTAAGTACATAGAAGCTCTTGGATTTAAGGATGCAGAGATCTACGTGGAAAGCATGTATAAAGCTGGTTACACTAAACCAGGTGAGGCAATAGTAGAAGCTTCTATCGACGCAGCAGAACAAGCTTACGGTCTCAAACCACATGTAACCCCCATGGCCGCAGGATCGGGCCCCATATATATTTTCACGGATATAGCACGCATCCCCATGACGGGAGCAGGTGTTGGATACTACGGATCTAGAGTCCACGCTCCCAACGAGAATATAAGAGTAGAGGATTTCATTAAAGGGGTTAAACACGTAGCACTAACATTCATAGAGTTTACATGTAGACAGAAGGGTCGGTGTAGCTAAAATCTATGTGTAAGCATTCTCAATAGCATCAACAACCTTTGATACACTCACCTCCAAACCCATATCCTTTAAACCTCTGGCAAGCGCTGTATATGCTTTCAGTAAATGCGTTCTAGAAGCTTGTAGCCCCATGTGCCCTACTCTTATAACCTTACCTTCAAGCCTTCCCCAGCTTCCGGCCAGAAGGACTCCGTACTTAACCCATATGTAATCCCTTAGCTTTCTCTCACTAACACTTTGGGGTACAATTATAGCTGATACTGTGGGGGATGAGTGCTCCAGAGAGCTAGGATACGGCTCTAGATTTAGAGTTTCAAGAGCTCTCCAGGAAGCTTCTCTAGCCTTTAAATGCCTAGAGTATACCTGCTCCAGGCCTTCCTCTAGTATGATGTTTAACGCTTCATCTAACGCGTACACAAGTACATCGGGCATAGTGTATGGAAACACGTTTTTAACATCTAGCATATCCCTCCACAACTTGAAGCTCATGTAGAGACCTGTATAGTTAACTCTTTCCACCCTCTCCCAAACATCATCGCTTAAAGCTATTACAGTTAAACCTGGAGGGGCGTTTAAAACCTTCTGGCTACCGCCTATCAGTATGTCTAGGCCCCAATTATCGAATTCTACAGGTACACCTCCGATAGTGGATACTGCATCAACTATCGTTATAACACCGAAATCCCTAGCTATTTTTGCTACACTCCTAACATCGTTAAGGATAGCTGAGGGGGTATCGCAATGTACTATCGTTAATATTGATGCATCCCTATTCTTCTCAAGAGCTCTCTCAACCTCACCTACATCAACACCTCCACGCCAATTCTCTCCCGCTATCAGCAATGGTTTTCCTCCATAAGCTTTCACAATGTCAGCAAAACCCTCTCCGAAGACACCATTTGCAACTACTATAACCTTATCTCCAGGTTTCATTGTGTTAGCAATTGAAGCCTCAAGCCCCATTATAGCCTCTCCAGCCATCACATATATATGCGATTTCTCAGCGTTTAGAAGCTTTTGAAGCTTACCTCTAACATTGTTGTAGAGCTCTAGGAAAGAGGGGTCTAAGTCTGGGTTTGTGGTCTCCCTTATCATTGCCTTCTTCACTCTCAATGGAATCTCCGTGGGCCCTGGAGTCATTATTAGTCTATCTGTGTAGAACTTCACTTTTCACCCTCCTCCCTCTTAGTTTTCTCCAACTGCCTCTCTACAGCATCTCTGGATCTTGCTTCTCTAATACTTCTAATCCTCTCCACAGTTTCTATGACGTTAAGCCATGGTATTAACTCTGATGCATCATCGGAGTTAAGCGATTGATAAACCCTCTTAGCAGCATGTAGCTCTACCTTCCTTATTATGAAGTCTATCTCGACTTCCTCAGCTTCAGCTTCACTAGAAACAATCCATACTTTACCGTGGACAGGACATATTATATCACCGCTTTTAAGCTTAAAAAGGGGAAGCCCGTCTATAGGGCATGTATCCGCTAGCATTGTAGCACCTTCAGCTACAAGCCTCGTCATTCTCCTAACAACCTCCTGATCTCTGTAAACCTCCCTACCTCCACTCATACTAGTAGCCCTATATTACTGAGTTCAGAGGAACGGAAATAAACTAAACTTAGCTTACGACGGTATCGCCGCTTCCCAGCACATGGATATCCCGGCCTCTTCAGGGTTTAACTGGTTTATGGAGGAGTGCTAGCCTCTACAATCTAGGGGCTTTATCTCCATTTTCTCTAGCTCGCTCAGACACTCCTTCATTTCCCATTTAAGGCCTTTAAAGCCCTCTATAGTATTAAAAGCTTTAGTGTGGTATTTGACTCGGTGGTTAGGTTGCAATCTCTCTCAGGTTTGGGAGGTTTAGCTAGGTTCCTGGCTGGCGTGTACCTAGTGTATTTTCTAGGCGTTTTCCAAGCTGTGTACTTGGAGCTTGAAAGAGCGAGTTTTGATGTAAGGTATAATGCTTATAACATTGACTATGTTGGAGAGCGGTTGAATGTAGCGACGGCTAACATTATAAACTCTCTGGAGAGCTCACTAGCCCCTCTGGCTATTATAGCTCTTGTGTGGATTATCGGTGGTATACTATTGGCATCCGGGTGGGATCATCTGAGGTTTAAGTGGCCTGGGAGGATTAGATTGCTATACTCTTTCACGGTATACGCTATCTACGCTATCCTAGCCCTAGCCATACTCTACCCAGCTCTAAAAGTTTTTGGAGCTCTAGAGCGCTTGGGCTCAATGGAGCTTGTGGAAGCTATAAGACCCCTGGGGGAGACGTTCATAGTACCCCATGCCTACGCACTCCCCCTCATACTACCTTTAGTGAGGTCAATCCTAGCGGTTAGGTATAGTGAGGTTGGGAGGGTAGCCGGAGCACTCCTAATCCTAGGGAGCATCTTATACCTGGTAGGTGCCTACAACGTCTACCAGGCGATCAAACCCTTTACAGTTATCAGAGAGCACTGGACAAAGCTCACATCAACAGGTTTCACTGAGGAAGGCTTGATAGAGTTGAGCATCGTAACACTTGAAACCTCCCAGCTCATGATACTCAGGGTTGTAGAGCTAGTTAAAGTTCTAGCCCTCGCATCCCTCCTCTACGGCCTAGCATTCATAACAATGAATAGAAGGGTTCAAGAAACCCTAGGGGGCTTAGCTAAAACCCTAAAGGAAAGGATGAGGCTGAGGTAGATAGAGCGTGATAATCTAGCTTCTACCCGTACTGGAAATCTAGGCTTTCCACACTTCTTTGGTTTGTCAATTAGTCATTCAAAACTAAGGCTCTTAGGGTGGTGGGCTCGAGTAGCATCCCTTGTTTTGAGGGGGTGAGGCTTTTAGATGTAACTAGGTGGATGGTAGCGGGGCGGTTCTACGGTTCTCTAAGTTTCCCGTATATCGATGTCATAGTCATTAGTAGTCCTGAGAGTATGGGGAGTAGTAGTGTTGATCCAGCGATGGCTGTGAGTAGCACGCTATACCCTACGACATCTAGCATCCGCTCTCTCGATTTAATGGAGGCTATGTGGAAGGCTTTTAGGAGGCTATAAGCTCCTAGTAGTAGTAGGGTGTAGAAGGTTATGATAGTTATTAACTGTAGTATGCTTGCTAATGTTATAGCATTTATAAGTGCTGGTATTAAGGTAACCCCTAGCATGTAGGGGGTGTTAAAAACTTCTTCAAGCCCGCCTAGACGAGCTATAATAAAGCAACTAACTATGAGCAAAGCTGATAGATTAGCGTAAAACTGTATGAGAGGTTCATCGTAAACCCTAGAGAGCGTTCTAAGAAAGATTAGGATTGCCGCGAACCCGGTGATGGCTGAAAGAAGGCCGACGACAGCTAAGCCGCTGTAGAGAAGTAGGGGGGATAGAAGTAGGAGTAGTCCACCGCTAAAACCTTCGAGCTTGCTAATCCTAAGGTTCACCTGTGAAACACCTTGTTAAATCCATGGAAGCATTATTCACTTAAAGCTTATATACTTTAACCTTAATATATTTTATAGTATAAAATATTAATTTTAACCTATTGTTTTCGGTTGGTATCAACTACTTGGGGGCCCCGGCTTTGAGCTTGCTAAGCTTAGAAGCTGTGAGTGTATGTGTAGATGATAGGATCATAGTTAGAGATGTTAGTTTAAATATTAATCCTGGTGAGTTACACGTCATAATGGGGCCTAATGGTGCTGGTAAGTCGACTCTCCTAGCCGCTATCATGGGCTTATCTCACGTGCGGGTTTGCGGGGGTAGGATACTGTTTAATGGTGTTGATATAACTCATTTTCCTTCCTATGAGAGAGCTAAACTCGGCATATCTCTAGCTCACCAGGTAACTCCAACGTTTAGAGGTGTTAGGTTCCTAGAGGTTGCTAAGGCTATTTCTAGTAGGTTTAACACGGACTGGAGGACCCTAGCTTCTCTCTTGAAGGTTGAAGATCTCCTTTTAAGAGACCTATTTAGTGGATTTAGTGGTGGTGAGAGGAAGAGGGCGGAGCTTTACCTAGCACTACTCCAGAACCCTAGGGTAGCTCTGCTCGACGAGCCTGATAGCGGTGTAGACATAGATACTTTGAGAGTCCTAGCTGAGCTAATAGACTACATTGTGTTCACTCAAGGAACCTCGGTCATCCTAGTTACACATTTAGGGCCCATTCTAGAGAAGTTGCCTAGAATCACTAGAGCTCATATCATGGTAGAAGGGGCTATAGTGTATAGTGGTGACCCCTCTCACGTAATCCCAGTTATATTGAAGCATGGATATACGAGGGGGCTGGAGGTGTTTGGAGGTGAGGGTGGGTAGAGCTGAGATAGAGAAGGCTCTTTCTAAACCCTCACCTTTCGGTGTAGATATCGACGTATCAAAATACGTCGTTGAGGAACCCTCCGTGGAGGAGTTTAAGGCTTTAGAGCTGGAGGAGTCCGTTAGGAGAGCTTCTACAAGGCTTGGTTTTAACGGTATTAGACCTAGCTATATCCAAGTGGATCAAACGGCTCTTTACACACTTTTAGAGAAAAGGCTTAGAGGTTATGGTGTCACAGTAATCCCTCTTAGGATTGCTCTTGAGAAAACAGATCTTGCTAGGAGGATTGCATGGAGGCTTGTGGATCCGAGAAATGATAAGTACACAGCATTAGCATACCTTAAAGGTGGGGAGCTGGGATACTTTATATACGTGCCTCCTAACGTTAAAGTCGATATACCAATATACACATGCCTAGTTTTAAAGCTTGAGAGGAGAGCTCAACTAGCTCACAACGTAGTGTACGTTGATGAAGGTTCTGAGGCGCACATCGTCACAGGATGTGCTGTACCACACGGGGTTAGAGAAGGGCTCCATGTAGGCATCACGGAATTCTACGTGTCTAAGGGGGCTAGGCTGACGTTCTCCATGATCCACGCCTGGTCGCCGGGAGTTCATGTTAGGCCTAGAACAGCTGTGTATGTCGAGGAAGGGGGTGAGTACGTAGGCTACTACATAACCTACAATCCCCTACAATCCATACAAATGTATCCTGTGACGAGTCTTCAGGCTAGGGCTAAAGCCTACTCAGCATCTGTGATTGTAGGCCTTGGATCCGGTGATTATGATGTGGGGGCTAAGATTGTTCTTGAGGGTTCCGGAGCTTCAGGTGAAGTGGTCTCTAGAACTCTGGGATTGGATGAGTCTAGGATTACGGCTAGGGCTGAAATAGTGGGTAAGGCGAGGGACTCCAGAGGTCATATAGAGTGTTTAGGCCTTCTAGTATCAGAGAAGTCTAGCATAACAGCTCACCCTCAGATTAAGTCAGAGAATCCGGGTTCCACGTTGAGCCATGAGGCAGCTATAGGTAGGATATCAAGGGAGGAGTTAGAGTATCTCATGAGTAGGGGGTTCACAGAGGATGAAGCTAAATCCATAATAGTTAGGGGGTTCATGAAAGTCGATGTTCCAGGCTTACCCGAGGTTGTTAGAAGGCATGTGGATAGAATAGTGGGTACTATTTCAAAGCTGGCGATGGGATAAGATATGGTTTACGAGTTAACCTCTTAATAGACTCTTCCACCTCTAGATTAGACGGTGGTTTGGGAGTGGCAGAGGAGGTTAAGCGGATCTTAGCTGCTATAGAGAAGGCTATCATGCTTGAGGTTAGCGAGCTTACAAGAGCCCCTCCTAATACCATCTGGGTTACAGAGGTTTCAAGATGTATAAGGCAGTCGTTCTACTCCCGAATATACCTCAAATCCCTGGACTTTGGCGCGGCATATACGATATTGAGGGGTAGGCTTTTACATGAAGTTGTGCTAAGAAACATGCCTCTAGGTGTTACCGAGACTGAGGAGGGTACGAGGAGTATCGTAGTAGAGGATGAAGCGGGTAAGGTGGAGGTTAGAGGTAGAGCTGATATGGTTGTAGGAGACTACATAGTGGATTTAAAGACTAGCGAAAGAGCCCCCGATAAGCTTCCCGAGGAGTATAGAGGTCAAGTTCAACTGTACATGGAGCTCTACGGTAGGAGTAAGGGTTTGGTTGTCTACATTACAAGGGAGGGGTTAAAGTACTTCCAGGAAAATAGGGATGAGGGGAGGATTGCTAAGCTTAAGGAGAAAGCTTTAAAGTTAAGTAGAGCGTTAAGGGAGAATAAGCCACCGGAACCTGAGGTTGGTTTTTGGTGTAGGTGGTGTAGCTGGTCTACACAAGAACTTTGCCCTGAAGGTTACAACTACAAGATTGGCAAGAGCTCAGAGCGTGGATAACCAAGTCTAACCCTCTCTCCTCCCCTTTGAAAGGGCGAGGATTCCCATTAGAATGGGGGTTTGAGGTCACACCCTTGGGGCATGCTCCCGGACCGGGTCTCCGGCTCATCACCCCTACCCCTCCGGGACTTAGGGTTATGATCGGATCATAACACCTGGAAGTATGGCTTCACCTTCAGATCTCATCAAAAACCTACGATCCAGAATACATAGGCTTAGAAATCCTACCTCATCCCCGGGTTAAAAGGCTAGGCTCTCAGTTGTAACCTCAGGCTATAGGTAGCCCGCTAACCCTAGGCTCTTCGCCTAGGCTGGCGGAAGCCCATGGCATCGCCTCCGTGTTATACGAAGCCTCTACCTCCCCTCGCGAGCTTAATGCTATAAGTCCTAGTGTTCCAGGACCCCATCTCATTGTGTGCTCTCTCACGGTTAGCTCAACAGCGTCTCTTAGCACACCTACTATCTCGTATAACTGTGCTAATCTGAGGGAGCTCATAGACATTATTATGGTCTCCCCTATCCCTGTAGCTGATGCTGCTACTTTACCGTTAGCGTAGAAGCCTGCACCAGGTATGCAGCTATCCCCAACTCTACCTGGAAGCTTTAGTAAGACACCTCCGGTACTAGCTCCAGCTGCAAGGCAGCCGTTTGAGTCGAGAGCTACGGCTCCAACAGTATCGTATCCTAGGGCTTTAGCGGATTCAATCCTCCTGGCAATCCACGTTGATTGGGGGGGCTTCAACCTAGCAGTCTTCCACCTCTCAACAGATCTCCAGTGAGGGCCGGGGTGCTTCTCTAAACCCAGCTTCGCTGCTAGCTCGTCTGCACGAGGCCCAGCCATTATTATATGAGGCGTCTTCTCGGCAACGATTCTAGCAAGCCTTATAGGATTCCTTGGATAGGTTACAGCTGCTACACCTCCAGCCCTACCACTACTAATCATAACCCCAGCGTCCATGGAGACCCCGCCTACATAGTCTAAGACACTCCCAACACCTGCATTAAACAAACCTGAATCCTCTAGGAACGCTATAGCTTCAACAACCATATCGAGGCAACTTCCACTCCTAGAAACATCTAAACCAATCATAACAGCTTCCTTTAAAGTCTTCACAACAGCCCCCATATCCAAGTCTAACCCTCTCCAAACCCCAGCTCCCCCGTGAACCACCACTACCGGTTTAAAGCCCAAGCCATACACCAACCTAGTATAAGAGCTTCAACCCCCTTTAAGAAAAGGCTGTACTAAGCGTGAACGGGGGCACGGTGTATGGCGCTACCAGGATACCTAGCTATAAACAATGTTAAGGGGGCTACTGCTAGGCAACAACCAGCAGGGGTTGATATAAGCGTATGTGAAGTTTACAAGATTAAAACACAAGGATTTATGGGAGTGGAGAATAGGGAGCTCCCAGACGTAGAGCGGTTAGAGGATAAAGAAGGATTATGGATCTTAAGCTCTGGAGTCTACAAAGTCAGATACTGCGAGGTTGTTGAAGTACCTCTAGATACTGTAGCGCTATGCTTTCCAAGAAGTAGCTTGCTGAGAATGGGAGTGGATCTTAGATGCACCGTTTGGGATCCAGGTTATAAAGGTAGAGGAGAGGGGCTACTAATAGTCCATAACCCCTATGGGGTTAGGCTGGAGAAGATGGCTGGAGTAGCACAACTAGTATTCATAAAACTCCTAGGAGAACCGGGGCAAGGTTATAGTGGTGTGTATCAAGGAGAGGGCTTAACAGAAGGCTAAGAATCCCGCAACCTCCTTCACTACCTCAACCCGGCTCATCTTCGCTGGGCCTCGTCACTCGTCAGAGTCGACGGTTTCAATCATCGCCTCTCCAATATCCAACAGGCGGAGACTCGTCTACCTAAAGACAAAACCCCTAGCCGCAACAAGTATTATGTGGTAGTATAAGCTTAAATTCTTTTCCCTTTATACCTCAACCATAAATGACGGTTCTCCGTGTAATTATGTGTTTTAACTGTTTTAAAGCTACTCTACTACTACTTTAGGCTCCTCTATAAGCTTTGTTCCAGCTACCACCTGGTCTATGCTATGTATAACACATCCTAAGAACTCCAGCTTCTCCTCTAGCTTGTCGAAGTCTATGTTCTCCCCTTCAACTGTTACACTTAACGTCATAGTATCTACATCTATCTCCTTAACTGTTATGTTCACGCCTTCAATCCCATCTATAGAAGCTATTTCCTTGCTTATCTCAACTATACTAGGTCCTTTAACGGGTTTTAGAACATCTAATACAAGCCTCCTAATGGGGGCCTTCAACTAACTTACTCACCCTACATCCTAGCTATAGCTAGGTAACCTTTTAATATTTGATCTTAGCGCTCCGGATTCCTCTCCCTCGCACCTACTGATTTAAGGAGTTCTCTGAGAGGGCCCGGTATCTCGATGCTTTTCATAACACTAGGATCTACTATGGCGATAACCACCTCGCAGTCCGCAGCCTTAAAACCTCTACTTTCGTTGAATATCTCAAACCTGTACTTAATACTCTTATTACCTAACTCCAGGTCAACGATATCAACCCTAAAATCGTCGTGAGGGAATATCGGACGGTAGTAGTCACAAGCAGCTCTAACCCTAGGAACTATGACACTATACCTGCTGAGAATATCTGGAAAACCGCCCAAAAGCTTCTTAAAGAACTCCTCCTCAGCCCTCTCACAGTATCTAAAGTAGTTAGAGAAATGTACAATACCAGCAGCATCAGTCTCATTCCAGTAAGCCGTAGATCTATAACTATAGATAGCCAACGAAAACACCCCTTTAGAGAGCAGTTTGAAAAACATCCTATTAAACTTTAATTGAGGAACACCCGCTTCCAAGCTACCTTAGTTTTCATGATTACCCATACCACTTATATACCTTTGTAAATGAAATCTCTTCAAACCCTAAAACTAGAATGTATAGACGTGTAGGTTTGATTTCTAAGACCTCCCATACTACTACAAGTATAACGAGGTTCTGGGTGTTAACGCTCAAGCTGTTACACAGAAGAATGATAAGGCTTGGAATGCATTCTTAGAGCTGTAAAAGAATACTATACAAGCAGGGAGTGCTCGATATGCGGAGAGGTACACGAGAACGGTAAGGTTTACAGGGGGCTGTATGTCTGTAGGAGGACTGGGAGGAAGGTTAATGCTGATGTGAACGTAGCATTAAACATAGCGAGAAGACAGGGATATAGGGTAAAAGTGACAAGGAAGATAGAGAGTTACATAGTTACGCATAATGGTGTAATATCATTAACTCCTCACCAGGGGGCTAACACCCTAGACCCAGAGGTTCGAAACTCCGCTCTTTAAAGGCGGGGAGGGGTCGTTTTGGGCTTTAGAACTCCTAGTATTCTCCTAGTTGTTTAACATGGATCTGAGCGAGCTCGTCCCCCCATCTATCTACATCCTCTAGTCTTCCAAGGAAGAATCTTAGTACTGGTGGTTCATAAACCCATTTTAACCCCTTAATCACATCTCTGTTTTCGTAGAGCCATAGAATTCTATCTACCAAGTACTCTGCATGAGACTTTGTATAGGTCCTCCTTGGGAACGCTATTCTAACCAGTTCTAGGTCTGCGTAAACCTCCCTTCCATCCTTAGCTCTATCCATAGACATAGTGCCTCTTTCCATGGCTCTAACTCCTGATACTAGGTAGAGGGCTCCTGCTAGTGATGCTGCTGGGTACGAGCTCCTAGGTAGGTGCTCTAGGAATCTTAGAGCATCCAAGTGTACTCCTAGTCCTCCAGGTGGTTTAACAACGGGGATCTTGTTTCTATCAAGCTCCTCTACAACATATCTTATGAGTTCTAGCTCTGAACCTACAAGGCTCTCGTCAACCATCTCCCTTAGCCCAATAGCCATAGCAGCCAGCTCTTTAACAGACATCCCGCCATATGAGGGGAACCCCTCGTAGACTGGAAGTAATACTACTAACTTCTCATAGAACTCCCTGTTATTAGTAGCGATGAGACCTCCTCTAACCGCTGGGGCTTTCCGCGCGCTCATGTATAGTATGTCAGCGTATCCAGCCATCTCCCTTACTATCTCCGCTAAGCTCTTGGAAGCGTATCCAGGCTCCCTTTCTTTTATAAAGTAGGCATTCCAGTCCACCATACTAGCGTCTAGAACTAGCGGTACCGCATACTTATCACATAGCTCTTTGACCAAACGTATGTTCTTCATGGATACAGGTTGCCCTCCAAGTAGGTTGGCTACAGCCTCCACCCTCACATAAGCAACCCTACCCTTCATCTTTGATAGGAGCTCCTCAAGCTTACCAACATCTATATTGCCTTTGAACGGATAATCGCTAATAGTGTTAAGAGCTTCGGGCACAGGTATCTCTATCATCTCTCCACCAGCTAGTTCTACATGAGCCTTAGATGTTGTAAAATGATAATTCGTTATAACAGCCATACCCGGCTTGATTAAAACCTTAGCTAGAAGGTGTTCAGCAGCTCTCCCCTGATGAACGGGGAGCACGTAATCCATTCCAAACACATCTCTAACAGCCTCTACCAGCTCATAGTACGACCTCCCTCCAGCATAAGCGTCCTGGGCTGTTATCATAGAAGCCAGCTGTCTATCGGTCATAGCATTAACACCACTATCAGTCAACATATCAAGGAATACATCGTCGGATCTTAGAAGGAATGTATTCCAGCCAGCACCTTTAATAGCCTTAAGCCTGGCCCACACGCTTGGCAATGATATCCTCTCAACAACCCTAACCCTGAAACCTTCGACCTTCAGGGTACCCCCTCTAGACGATTTAACAACTATCAACTCTCACGCACCGCGTATGCTACAATAAGCACTACTTATATTTTCAAACCTAGGCTACATATAATCAAACATTCTTGGCAAGCGTATAGCCTACCTGAGGGGCGTTAGTGAAGCTCTCCTTCCTAGGCATAACCCTGCCTCTTCAAGGGGGTCTTCTAACTTTAAACTTCTAAAGTATAGCCATTCACTCTCAACTCTTACCTCTACATTATCACGACCCACTAGTCTAAGGAACGAGTCCACGATATTCCTACTCCTCTCATCTAGTTTTAAATCTTCAAGCTTAGCGGTACCCGCAGTTTTACCTGTCACTCTCTCTTTACAACTTCTAATATAGGCGTCTAGGATTATGCAGTCATTCACATAGTAGTAACCTGATCTAAACCTAACACCTCCAATGTACATAGTATCCTTACTCTCGCTCTCCACTCTAATACACCCCTCAAGCTTTGATTGTAACCCTCTATACCACGTCTTAACCAGAGCGTCTGGCAAAGCGTTTACTCTGATGGAGAGTTTTAAAGAGTAGTTAGGCAACGCGTTATCCCCCGCTATCACCTCTAAGACCTGGGATCCCTCCTGTGTGTAACCTCTAACACATAGTAGTGGGAGCTCCTCCAGTAGCTGATTCAAGCTAGTAGAAGTTCTAGGGTCTATACATGGTGCAACTAAACGCCTCCTAAGCTCCTCTAAACCTCTAGCTAGAGAGGTCATAGTATTAAATGTTAATCCAAGCCCTTCAACCATATACTCTAGGAGCTGCTTCTCCTCACCAACATAGCTTCCAGCTGGAGCAATACTCTGAAGCCAGACACTACTTACAATCATTGAAACCTCACAGCCGCCTCTAGACTCTCTTAGACGATTAGCTATGATACCGTGGAGAAGCCTTCTTGTAAGCTCGTCAACGCTTATATACTCGGTAGAGCATATATCAATACCAAAAACAGTTGATATTAGGGACACCTCATCCCTCGAAAGCTCAACCTTCAACCTCCAATAGCCATCAGCCTTAGAAGATCCCACCACTTTCAAACAACATCACCCTCTAACTCTCCTTTTAAGGAACCTCGTGTTATAACCGAAGTACATGGATAGCAGGTTGGTGTTGTTGAATCTGATAGCCTTAATAGAACCCCCCTCCTTTACAATATCAATCCCAAAAGCTCTAGCCACACCCTCAACCTCCTTAATTCTGTTCACAATATATGCTATTGGATTAAGCTCTCTACCCCCCACACTACTCCTTCCAACAATCTTTCTAAGAGCCTTAGATAGTTTTTCGAACTCCCCGGGTTTCACTAGATCCTCTACTACTATCTCCCTCGGTATATCGCCATAAGCATCTTTAAGTAATGTTATAAGCCTTCCAAGGCTGGAGGCTACCTTTTCCGCTTTCACACTTCCTGCTTTCACCAGACCTTTACTGGCAGCGATCTCTATCAAACGCCTAGTCTCCTCTACCACTCGTTCGAACTTGAAATGATAGTGGTCATCAATATCCTTTGCTATGCTCATGTAGACTCCTATGGCGTTGAGAGCTACGAGCTCTATACTAGTGCCCTTAATATAAGCTATTTTCTCTAATCCTTTGTAAAGGGGTTCTGGGAGTTCAAAGCATATTGTTGCACGTCTAGCTTTACTCAACACCGCTCACCTCCCGGATCCTCGCTTCGAACTCTCTAGCCAGACTACTTATATCGCTTACCAGTAGCTTCTGATCTCTACGACTTCTCTCCCCACCAAACCTGCCGTGTAGATGTCTAACAATGTACGGCTCTCTAGTCCACGGCATGTTCCTCAGTTTAGTCAATATCCTATTATAATGTATCACGGTATCGAAGACACCACCATGCCTCACATCCCCTATTATACCTAGGCTTCTAAGCCTGTCAAAAGCACTTTTAACCCTCTTCTGGACAGCCATCTTAACGTTACCTATGAGAGAAGTCTCTATAGTGCTAAACTTCATTAGAACAGCTCCTAGGAATATTGTAGGCTTTTTCGTGTAGCTCCTCGCCACATTGTAGTATGTTTCTATAAGATACTCTACACTTTCAATGCTAAAAGCACCTTTAATAACAGGTGACACTATATAATCTGTGATAACCGATGCTATGGGCACTACAATACCGTACATTTGAGGTGGAAGATCCACGATGATATAGTCTACGTTAAACCTCTCGGCTATAGAGCCTAGAGTACCCCTAAAAAGTTGAATTTTATCCTGAGTAGGCTCTAGAACTCTCTGCGCTGCCCACAACATATACTTGGGATGGGATGGTATTATGTATAAATTGTCAACACCACTAATAGGATATACCAGAGGCTCGCGACCTTGAAGTAACGCCTCGTAGGAGAACGCTAGGTTGTAGGACTCAGACCTCCTATAGGCATCAACCATGTTATCCCGGGTTAACAGAGCCTCAGTAAGGTTAGCTTGTGGATCAAAATCCACGAGTAAGACACTCCTCCTAGAAGACGTTGAAAGACCAAGCCCGAGACACGTGGTTAGAGTGGTCTTACCAACACCCCCCTTAAAAGCTACTACACCGACAAGCACGGTCATTTTAAACACACCTAGAGCCCTGCGAAGCCCACATCTTAAATATATCCATCTTACATATTTATCTCTTCATCCCAGATACTCATATAGGCGGTGAATCGGGAGACTAGATTATAGATCGCTATACCTCTAACACCCACTCTTTCACAACCCTATCTACGTGAAGTTCCATGTCGAACTCAAGGTAAAACCCTGAGACCACGCTTCTCACTCTCACCCTATCTAGAGGGTCTTCAGATGTGCCGTTGAGCCTTAAGTCTACGGGGCCCGTTAGAGCTCTCACTCTCTGATCTAAAACTATCTTAGCATGCCACTGGATTAGCTGAGCTAACCCCTTACTACCGGGTAGTGGTGGGAGCACTCTAATTGATAGGAGCGGTATCTCTTCCGGTAGTAGTTGTCTTAAACCCTCAACATCGACCTTCTCCTTCGGGTACATTGTTATCTCCATAAGCTTAGAGTTCCTGAATAGAGCTCCTCGCACCCCACTATCACTCCACTCTAGCTTTATCCTAGCAAGCTTCTTAGGGGCTCCAAGTAGCTCCCTTCCTGAGGTTAAAGCTTTGTCGTTAGTGACGTATATGTAGGGGATATAGTAGGCTAAGGGTAGCTCCTTAGATGTGACCTGAACTGCTATCAAGGCCTCATGATAGGTACCAACGTTAGATATAGGGTAGTATCCTATCCAGAACGCTGTTAAAGGCTCGCTTGAAGCTACATCTACACCTTCAGGCAGCACGGGGTCTACAGAGGCTCCGTCAACTGTTGCTAAAGCTATTAGCACTCTACAACCATAGTATACTATAGGGGTTCCCGTTGGGTATAATGGAGAATCCAGAGGTATACTATAACCTCTAACTCCACCTTTAAGAACCAATAGATCCCACCTCCTCTACAATCTTATCAGATATGGTTAGAAGGTTTATTTCATTCGTACCCTCGTATATCTGGGTTAACTTTGCATCCCTCAATAACTTCTCCACAATAAAATCCCTCATATAACCATAGCCCCCCATAACCTGGATCGCCTCCAGAGCTACATTAACAGCCACGTTACTAGCGAATACCTTAGCAGCACTCGAATCCTCTAAAGATGGTGGGAACTCCTTCTCCAACCTCTGTGAAGTGGAGTATATAAGAGCTTCCGTTGCTAGGATTAAGGTGTACATGTTAGCAAGCTTCTCCCTAATTATCTGATGCTCTATTATCCTAAGACCCCCTTGAACTCTAGCGGAAGCATACTTAGCAGCCTCCCAATAAGCTCTCTTCGCCACCCCCAACGCTATACCACCAACAGGAGCTCTGGAGTATGCTAGCGTAAGTTGGACCACATCCCACCCAGTACCCGGAGGGCATACGAGGTTTGGGCTAGGCACTCTCACACTCTCCAACAAGATCTCCCCTGTAGGGCTACTCCTATGACCCATCTTATCAAATACAGAGCCTATCCTAAAACCCTCAGTTCTCGTTGGGATAACAAAACAAGCCATAGACTTAACTCCTAGAGCTTTATCCGTTATCGCAAATACCGTGATGAAATCCGCTATAGGCGCGTTGGAGATAAACACCTTCCTCCCACTTACAACCCAGTACTCACCCTCCCTTCTAGCATATGTTAGTAGCTCCGGCTGAGGGGCTCTAGGCTCAAGCCTTTCATAGTCAGACCCGGCTGTAGGCTCTGTTATAGCGAAACCCCATATTTGTGGATCACCCCTAGCATCTGCTTCGGTGAAAGGTTTAAGCCATAGATCTCCAACATCAGGGTTACCTGTCATACTCGCTATTAGAACTGGTAGCAGCCCTAGCCATGTAGCTCCAATTGATGTAGCGAACCCGGCATCGTGGAATGCTAGGGCTTCCAGGGCTACTGTTGCTCCTAGGGTGAAGTATCCTGAGCCGCCGAAGTCAACTGGTATAGGGAGGCTTAACAGCCTTATCTTACTACTCTCCTTAATAAGCCTTCTAGCCTTTCCCACCACCTCCTCATGCCCTATTCTATCGAGTTCTAGCAACTCTGGTTCAAGCGCTTCTGCCAGCCTCTTCACGCTATCGTATAACAGTTTATACTCTTCTGGGAGCGGGTAGCGTATACGCATTGTAGCTCACCTTAAAACACTATAACCTGCCTGTACATGGCTTCCCCTCTAGCCAGTCTCTCCATGGCCTCGTTTATCTCCTCCAGCCTAACTCTCTCAACTAAATCCCTGTAGTTGATTAAACCTCTCCTAGCTAGGTCTACTAGGGCTTCAAGCTCTCTATAGGAGCTGTAGAGCACTGTTTTAATTGATATCTCGCTTGTAACCATTCTACGAATGGGTATTGTTGCATGCTCGCTCCCAAGCCCCACAATAACGTATACGCCTAGAGGTGAGAGCATGTCCATGTACATGCTTATAGTTCTCTCGCTCCCAACAAAATCTAGGACGGCCTTGATGGTGCTACCGCCCGTGGCTTCGTAGATAGCTCTCCTAACATCGGTTCTCGAAGCGTCTATCAACGTATCACCGCTAGCCAGCCTAACTATCTTGCGAGCTCTCTCAACTTTTTCACTCTTAACATCAACTCCTATGATCTTAGCTCCTGTTAGAAGCCTAGCTAGCTGTAATCCGAATATACCTACACCTCCTAAGCCTACAACAGCTACGTACTCGTCCTCCTCAACCTCACCCACTATCTTCCTCACAGCTCTCATAGCAGTAGCCCCAGCATCTGAGAGAGCCGCTGCAGCAGCTAGATCCTCCAGGCCTCTAGCTGGGACTAGGTATCTATAATGTGGTACTAGCACGTACTCAGCGAAACCACCATTGTACACAGCTATACCAGCCCCAGCTCTAAGAGAGCATAGTTGATATAATCCTCTAAGAGCGTACTTATCCTCTTGCTCACAGTAAGCCCAGTATACTAGGACCTCCATACCAGGCTGTATTGATGGGGGAACCAGCTCTCCAACCTCCTCTATAACGCCTGAGATCTCATGGCCTAAGACAAGAGGGAATGTTGGTGGTACAACGCTTTCAAGCTCACCCCTCCATAGGTGTAAATCGCTATGGCATATACCGCTACCAGCAACCCTAACCAGAACCTCTGTACCCTTAGGGCTGGGTTTCGGGATATCCTCTATGCTAAAAGGTTGACTGTACCCGTAGAGTACAGCTGCCTTCAACTAGTAACCCCTCCAACTCTCTGAGCAGCCTTAACCATCTCTATAGCAGCACTAGCGTATCTAAGCACAGCAGCCATATCACCCTTCCTAAGAACAAGCTTCCTCCTTATCAAAGCAGATACAGGGCTCTCCTTACCTAGTATAATATCCACCCAATCACTAAACCTAGCTGATATAATGAAGGGAGCATCGGCTTTCAAAGCATCGTCAAAGAACCTGTAACCTCTACATTCACCATCATAAAGATCCAGTAGAAAGCCGGGGTTATTCGATGTGTAGATACTTCTAAGATCCTCAGGGAGATCTGTAGCAATGAATAGTATAGGCCAAACCCAACCCCTACCAGCCCTCCTATACTCAGGAGACTCGTTCAAAGCCCTACAGTACGCCTCAACCCACTCAGGGCTAGGAAACCTAGCGGAAGACACGACATTCACCGTTAATGCTACTACACTAAAAGTAGTTAAATAATTGTTACTTACATTTACAACTGAAAGCCTCACTCTTCAGGGATGGAGTGAAGAGATTTAAGCTAAACTAACACCGCCTTAGCACCCCTTACTTCCGACCTTTCAAGGCCTACCTTTAGAAGCCTAGGAGGTTCAGTCATCTCGCAGGTTAACATGTGCTTCAAGGTCGGAGTTACCTTAATAGATGTAGTGGGGTGCTTTAGAGGCGTGATGGAACTATATGTTAATCTGCCCTCCTAGGCTTACCACGTCAACGAAGTCTCCGTCGTTAAGTAGCGGTATGGGGCGTCCTAGGAGCTCTCTTTCCAGTATGATTTCAGCTATCATATGGTATCTCTTCTCCCAAAGCCTGGTGGCTACGTTCTCTAGTAGAATGGCTGAGATTGCGTAACCGAGTTTCCTCAATAGGTCTTTCGCCTCATACTCCACTATTTCAGGTTGTTTTACAAGCATTTGCTCTATAGTTGTTTCTATCGCTGTTAGAGCTTTCCTCGACGTATCTACGTTCATAGTCTCCTTAGCTCTCCCCCTCATCTCCTCTACGAGTGTCTTGTGCGCACCCTTCTTCGCCATAACCTCAAGCATATCCAGTGCTTGGATGTTGCTGGTACCCTCCCATATAGGTGTTATTAGAGCCTCCCTATGCCATCTCTCTACAGGGTATTCTGTGAGGAAACCAAGTCCTCCTAGGAGCTCCATGGAGGTAGCAGTTACCCTTAATGCTATCTCTGCTGTAACATTCTTAGCTATATGTGTTAGGAGTCTAGCGTAGTGGTATGCTGGAGTGTACGGTGGCGTGTCCCTGGACGACCTCTGGAAGATCTCTGTAGCCTCATGTGCTAGCACCAGCCCAGCTTCTATCAAAGACTCTGCTTCAAGGAGATCCCTTCTAACAAGCCTATGTTCTACCAGCCTCCTACCAAAAGCTCTCCTATGCGCTGTGTAGAGTGCAGCCTCTAGGTAGGCCTTCCTAGCTATCCCTAGAGCTCCGTGGGAGTTAGCAAGCCTTGACACCATTAAGCTCTCAAGGGCATAGTATATGCCCTTCCCAGCCTCCCCTACAAGGTAACCCTCACTATCAACTAGTTCAACCTCACCCGTTGGGACGGCAATAGTGCCACTCTTAGCCTTTAACCTCCTCACATAGAAGTTTAGAGATCCATCCCTCCTAACCCTTGGTACAGCGAAAAGCGATAAGCCCTTAGCCCCCGGAGGGGATCCAGGCGTTCTAGCTGTAACCAAGGCTACATCGGCTAGGCCAGCACCACTAGCAAAGTACTTGTAACCGTTAAGCCTCCACAAACCGTTAGACTCCCTAGCTACAGTAGCATTAGCTCCTAGATCGCTCCCACCCTGGATTTCCGTAAACCATGTAGCTCCAAACATTGTAGGCTTTAATAGCCCAGATAAGCTCCTATAGTAGCTCCTCACAGGCTCGAAAGCGTACTTCTCCAGCGTGTAGGCAGTCTGTATTGTGATGGTAAGTATACAGCTAACCCCGGGATCCCCGATTATGTTTAGAGAAGCGTAATGCTCATGCCAGCTACCACCATTGAATGGATACCTGTTAACACCAATATCCCAGATAAGCTTCTCTAAAATCAACCTCTCAGCAGGGTCGAGCCATACAGAGTCCACCCTATCACCTCTAACACTCCATGTTATGAGTACAGGTCCGCTCAGCCTATCCACCCTATAAGCTATCTCATACAACTCCCTCCCAGCTAGTTCTCCTAGAGTTCTGAGATCAGGCTCTGAGTCGAGGTAGACTTTCAAGACATCCCTTAAAGGTTTATCGATAACATAGTGGTTCAAACCATAGGCTAGGGATAGATCCTCAATCCCCTTTAAAGTCAAATCACATCGACCCACAACTTATTGGCAGCTTTAGAGTTTAAATTATACCACATTTATATAAGTTCCCTCCCCGCCCCTACCGGATGGTGTCTTAGTTGAAAGCCTACACTTATATTGTTGCAGTGCTAGTGGTGGTTGTTCTCATATCGTATACCTCAGGGTATACTGCTCTTAATGCTTATAAAAGCTGGGTTGACTATAGTAACCCCTATGCCGGAGCTCTTGAACATGTTAGGTACGAGGATGTAGGTGTATTTCAACCTCTAGCCGATAACCTAGTGTTCATACTACTCGATGGTGTAACCGTGGACGTGCTACTTGATCTAAGGAAGTCTAATAGCGATGTGGACAGACTATTATCCATGGGGGCTCTTTACGCTAATGGGCTCTCCATCACTCCTAGCTACTCCGTACCAGCTAGAGCTTCAATACTAACCGGAGCTCCTCCCGAGATTCACGGTGTTTCATCTAACGAGTATAAGGGGTCTCTTGGAGTTGATAGTATTGTGAGGGTCGCGTGGGAGAGGGGTTACACTATCCTATGTAGTGGTGACGGATCGTTTAAGAGGTTCTTTAGAGACTATATAAGGGAGTGTGTTGACGTAGAAGAGGGGGCAGGCCACGGAGCAATATCTCTAGTTGCTGGGCTAGATCTGCTACGACGGTACTCGAGCACCGGCAAGGTACTCCTCTGGATAGGGGTAGCGGATGCGGATATGATAGGCCATAGGGTGGGAGGGCCTGCGGGGGTGGAGTATAACGCTACCATTATAAACATTATACGGTTAACACTAGAGCTCGTGGAAACCCTTAAGAGGGAGGGGCTTCTCAACAAGACCCTCCTCGTAATCCTAAACGATCATGGTTTTAAGAGAGGAGGGCATCATGGAGGTCTCGAACCCGAGGTTAGGAGGGTTTTCACATTATTCATAGGACCTCATGTTAAACCAGGTTTCTATGAGACCCCCTTCACACAGTACGATGTAACCTCTACAATATCAATGTTAATGGGTTGGAGGATCCCCATAGTATCTATAGGAAGACCCCTAATAGAAGGTTTTAACATTGATTCCAATAGGGTCACTGCATATGTTGAAACCTCTAGGACCCAAGGTTACAATCTTGTGAAAGCTGTAGCTGAAATGGCTGGTGTAGAGGTGAGAGGGATAGCAGATCCTCTGGAAGGCTACAGTATCCTCGTCGAATCTAAGCTAAGAGAGGGTATGTATGTGAGGTTGGTTCTAGCACTAGCCATCGTAACCTCCACTCTACTTGTAGCTCTCCTACTACTAAGAACCGCTAGGCACTCGATAGGAAAGGTTGATATTGTAGTAGTAGCTCTCAGCATCATAGCATTTGAAGCTTTCTACTGGCTGGCATACACAGCTATACGAGGTCCCTGGAGCCTCTCAGACATATACTCTTTCGATGAGGTCGTATCAAAGATAAGAGCTTCAACAGCAGTAGGAGGATTAGCCTTAGGTTTAACCATTGGGGTTGCAGAGATAACCCCCTACAGGTCTGGTTTTAGAAGAGCGCTTGTAAGAGCTCTCACAGCCATAGTAATTGTGATGGTAATAGGCCTTCTATACTCTCTACCAACCATCATAACATACGGGTTAACAGTTAGATTCCCGTTTCCAGACTGGGGTAACGCAGTACTCTACTTCGCATCCCTAATGAGAGTAGCTTTCACCGGGTTCACAGTACTCCCCATAGCTCTAGCTACAAGCATCACTTTAACAGTAATAGGCGCGTACCTGTTCAGAGGGCTTAAGATGGGTTAACATGTTATGACCCCTCCCCGCTCTTTAAGGGCGGGGTTTCGAACCTCTGGATCCAGGGTGTTACTCCTTCTAGTCCGAGAGGTTTAAAAGCCTTAATGCTCTAAAGTTGTGTGAGCCCTACCCCGCCTTGAAAGGCGAGGTTTGCTAGACTCTAATATCGGGGAGTTTGGATGGTTTTAAGCTTCTCGGCGAATCCCCCTATTCTAGGTTTGATTGCTTTGAGCTCTGGTAGGGTTAAGGTTGAGGGTTGGATTAGATCGCATGGGCTTAACTGGAGAGTTCTGGAGGTTCCATCTAGTACTAGGACTGTTGATGACGCTGCTAGGGCTCTTGGTGTTAGTAGGGATGCTATTGTTAAAACTCTTGTAGTTATCTGTAGAGATTCAGTCTTAGCTGTCATAGTACCTGGGGATAGGAGGCTTGATATTTCTAAGCTTAGGGTTGTAGCTAGGGATTGTAGGCTTGCTAAACCAGGTGAGGTTGAAGCTTTAACAGGGTACTCTGTAGGCGGTGTTCCACCTATAGCTCTCCCTGAGGGTGTTAAGGTTATAGTGGATAGAAGCCTCTTGGATAGAGGTGTAGTCTATGGTGGTGGAGGTGGCGAGAACCTGTTGTTAGAGTTTTCACCTAGGGATTTGGTATCGCTAGGTTTTGCTGTGGTTCTCGATGTTTCAAAGTAGTAGCATCAATTCCCACTAATAACCTATTATCTTGGTTTACACATAATTTATAAATATCTACCACTATCAAATCTACGTGGGTGGCGTATATGAGTATACATATAGACCCCTATGAGGAGGCTAAGAAACAGCTTAGGGCTACGATTGAGATACTAGGTTTAAGCGAGGACGTCTACGAGGCTTTAGCTGTTCCAGAGAGGGTTGTACAGGTTAAGATCCCTGTTAGGATGGATGATGGTAGTGTTAAGGTGTTTATTGGGTGGAGGAGTCAGCATAATAGTGCTCTAGGCCCCTACAAAGGTGGTGTTAGGTACCACCCTAATGTCACCATGAACGAGGTTATAGCCCTTAGTATGTGGATGACCTGGAAGTGTAGTCTTGCAGGGCTACCCTATGGTGGTGGAAAGGGTGGTGTTAGGGTTGATCCTAAAAGGCTTAGTTTTAGAGAGCTTGAGAGGCTTAGTAGGGGTTACTTTGCTGCGATAGCTGATCTCGTAGGAGAGGACCTAGATATACCAGCCCCCGATGTTTATACGGATTCACAGGTTATGGCTTGGTACTTAGACGAGTACTATAGGGTGAAGAGGGGCCAGTACTTTGGGGTTGTAACGGGAAAACCATTCGATCTAGGTGGTTTAATTGCTAGAATATACTCGACGGGGTTAGGAGTCGCTATTACGGCTAGAGAGCTGGCTAAGAAGATCCTAGGCGGGGTTGAGGGTGCTAGTGTAGCTGTACAGGGTTTCGGCAATGTAGGATACTATGCAGCTAAGTTCTTGGAGGAGATGGGTGCTAGTGTCGTAGCTGTTAGTGATAGTAAGGGTGGGATATTTAAAGCCAGTGGTTTGAACATAGAGGAGGTCAAAGCTGTTAAGGATAAGACTGGTTCGGTAATAAACTATGATAAGGCCGACAGGAGGGTGTCTAACGAGGAGCTCCTCGAGTTAAAAGTGGACATCCTAGTACCCTCAGCTCTGGAAAATGTGATAACAGAGTATAATGCTAGAAACATTAAGGCTAAGCTGGTAGTAGAGGGGGCTAACGGGCCTACAACAACTGAGGCTGAGAGAATGTTAACGGAGATGGGCGTCATAGTAGCCCCAGATATACTAGCTAATGCTGGAGGCGTCATAATGAGCCATATAGAGTGGGTTAACAATAGGATGGGCGGGTGGGTTACAGAGGAGGAGGCTAGGAGGAAGCTAGAGGAGAGGATGATGAACTCCATACAGACAACGTGGAACTTCTGGGAGTCTAAGCTGGATAAGAATAGACATAATCTTAGGGTTGCAGCCTACGCTGTATCAGTTGATAGAGTTGTTAGAGCTATGAAGCTACGAGGTTGGATATAATAGTACTACGTTGTAGTTAACATCGTCCCCTCAACTTTCTCCCCACGTAAAACCCTTATTAGAACCCTAGGATCGCTTCCATCAACGAATAAAACCCTTACCTTACTCCTCTCAGCTACCTTTAAAGCAACGTTATCGAATAACTCGTACGTACCGGCAAGCTGAGGATACCTCCTTATCACCCCCTCCAACTCCTCATAGCTCACTCTATCAAGCCTCCTACTACCCTCAAAACCAGGTGGTGGTACATAGACACCATTAACCCCAGCTAGCATATTGATAACAATATCAGCCCTAAGAGCTTCAGCTAAAGCTACGGCAACAGCATTAGTACTCTGACCGGGCTGAAGCCCTCCGAGGACGGGTATCAAGCCTCTCAAGGCCACCTCAACAGCCTCCTCTATACCCTCTATAGGCCTTGGTGGAGAATATGGCATTAGAGCTAGTGCTAAGGCTAAGGCGTTAACCCTTGAGACAGCAATCCCAATAATATCTAGGAAAGCCTCTGAAACCCCGATATCTCGAAGCACTTCAATGTAGCCCCTAGCCGTGGGGCCACCTCCACACACTATAGCTAGATTAGCAAAGCTCCTAGCCTCTAGGATAGAATCCCTAAGAATCCTATAGTAATCAGATCTAGGAGGACTTAGAAGCCTACCACTAATCTTAACAACAACATACCCCATGGCGCCATCCCCTATTAAATCTAGAGTAGACTAAAAATATAATCTACATTTAACATCGTTCTAATGCAACGGCCGAGCTGCGAGTCCTCCTCGCCCTTAAAGGGAGGTTTTGCCAGACTTTAATATCATGTTCTAGAAAGTAAGTCCTCATCCGATAACGTAATGTTGAACTCAGGGTGATAGCATGCCCTCAGCTATAGTAACTTCCTCTATCCTAACCTAAAAGTCTCTTCTACCATCTAAAGACCTTTCAACCATTTCAACTTCGACTTTACTATCTCAAAGTATCCTTAAAGCTCCTCATTACCTATGCTTTGAAAGGCCCTCTCATAGATTAAGACATATATGTTTCACAGTATAGCTATAAACTGTGGGTAGGGAACTACGTTGAAGATCCTAATAGGAGTTCCAGTGACGGAGAGGGGTGTTAGAAGGCTTTCAAGGAGTTTACCTGAGTTAGCTAGGAGGTATGGTAGTATAGCCTTACCACTACCTCAAAGTCTATGTATGAGGGTCGTTACGAGCTCCATTGAAGCTATGGACTACGCTCTCAAGCTAATGAATCCATCTAACTTCAGAGTATGGAGTAGCCTCCTTCTTGCATTGAAGGATCTAGTTCTAAGCAACCCAGATGTCGATGTCGGATGTTACGCTCCCGAGGATACATATGCTACATCGGAGGCTAGGGGCTACGCTATAGCAACTTTAACCGTTAAAGCGAGGGCGTTCGGGATAGTTAAGCCTGAGGAGTGGCTTAAGGTATACGAAGGACAACCAACCAAGGCTGTCATTGAAAGGGTAGCAGGATACAACGCTATAGTAGCTGATGGATATAGCTGGGTGGTGAGGCTTAGGAAGGAGGTTAAACCAAGGAAGGTTCTAGTTGTAGATACAATGGCGCCGACACCTCTGGACGTCCTAGAGTTGATGGCCTTAGGATATCTTGACACTTCAATGGCTAGGGATGTTGTAGACTATGCTGTAAAGTATGTAGAGTATATAGTAACATCGTTTACGCTAACACAAGCATACAATAGGCTCTTAGAGGATAATGGCTATCTTGAACTGCTAAGAAGACTTAAGCTTAAGATATTCAAGGTTAGGAGGGTTGTGGAGGAAGTTGGATCACCTACTACTCCAGATCCATTCTAGGATTTTACTCTTAAGGTGATCAGTTGAACAATGAGTATCTCCTCCCACGTCCTCGGAGTTTAATATACTCTACCATGAATAGTGCCTGCTAGCTAGTATCCGAAGAGCTGGTATGATATGTCGTAGTGTGCTGTTAACGGTGTTGTTGTCTGAACGAATATGTAGCCTCCTCTGTATATGTGGCTTAACACTACCATCAGCCTATCCGGGAGTCTCGGTAATACCTCTTTAACCTCCCGTGGTACGTCGAGCCTCTCTGTGTGTTGGGGTTCGGTTCTAAGTATTATCTTTGTATTGGCTAGCTGAACTATTATATCGTGGAGGTCTTTAGGGCTATGTGTGCTAAATACAAGCCCCACCCCTCTAGCTCTCCCTATCCTAGCTATACGTGATATCATTGATGCCACCTGTCTACTAGCCTCCTGCTCCTCCTTAGCACCTCTCTCCTGGGGGAAGAATTGGTGGGCTTCATCTATTACCACCACGATACTTCTTCCAAGCACTCTCCTAGACCATTGCATGTGCTTCCACTCTATTAGAGCTTGGAGCATCCTATAGGCTGCCATGCGGGGGCCTTCAAGCCCTTCTAAGCCTTTATCCATAGGCCATTTCAGGTCCAGGACTATAGGTGCTTTTAAAGCTTCAGCCTCCGATACTATATCCTCCCATCTAGGCTCCTGCATCAGGGTTACCCTACTGGTAGGCCATCCCGTCATTACAGCTATATCCACTATCTCTGTGTCTAGAAGTGACAGTAGCCTCCTATAAAGCGATTTATAGGTCTCTCTATGAGGGTTTGAGAGCTCTAGAACTTCAAGACACTCCTCCACTAAATCCTCTAAGGTCATATCAAAGCCTTCAAACTTAACCGATCTCATTAAACTCTCATCGCTAACACCCTTAGATATAACCCTTGGTATGACGACCTCTCTGGTGGATTCGAATAACTCATCCCTATCCCCGCTCCTAACACCATCATTGTAAGCCTGTAGGGCTCCTAGCATGGCTTGGAGTGGTGGGTAGATGTTTAGCTTAGCCCTCCTCCTAAACCCTCTCCTAATCCTTTCTAATAGAGCTCTTGCAGCCTCAGTTAAACCGGGCATTAGCGATGATACCTTATCGGAATCCAGAAGTATAGTGTTTATAACATAGGGTACTAGGACTAGCGGGCCCCACGGTGCTTGAACCTTACACATAACACTTCTTCCATCCCTAGCTAGGCAGGTTAAATCCCTTAGCTTAGCCCCTACAAGAGGTTCTATGCTCTCCTCATAGTACATCCTAGCAACATGTCTTGCGATCTCTAGTACAGACACCTTATCAACACTAAATCCATCATAAACGCTTTCGACAACCCTTAGTGGTAGAGGTGTTACCACTACCAGAGCTCTCGGAGGCTTGACATCCTTATAGGCTGTTAAAGCTACAGGGTCTAGAGGGTGTTTACTGGGATCTAGAGGTAGTTGTATGAAATCCTGGTTCATATCAACAGCTACAACTACTGGAGTGCTCTGAGCCCAGTCTGAGTACATGGACGCTACCATGTTCTTAATCAAGGTAGTTTTGCCGCTACCAGTAGTACCAGTTATCAGTATATGTTGTAGGAGAGCTCTATAAGGCAACCTTACAGTTAAAGCTCCATTCTTCACGAGCCCAGAGGGTGTTGCTAGGGAGCCTATAATAGGGCCCCTCTCATCTCTTAAACCTAACAGCTTCGATAGCACCTCGGGCTTCGGATCTATCACAGGGCTCTGAGGCTCTAGCCCTATAGTTGCTGGTACGGGTTCGTCTCCGCCCTCTGGGTCGAGTTCTAGTAAAACCTTAGCTTTAACTTTAGTTGTCGTTAGAAGCCCTGAGGGCTCTGGTTTAAACTCGTAGCTTGAGAGGGGGGGCTCTATCCCTATGGCTGCTAGCTCATCCCTCCTCTCCACAGCAACTACCCTTACTAGTACAAGTTTACCGCTTTTAGGCTCCACGATAGCAACATACTCCCCAATCCTCTGGGTAGCTTTACCCCTCTCGGAATAATATACTTCTGGTTCGACCTCGAACTCCACAAACCCTTCCTCGCTAACCTCAACTCTAGAGTATCTCGAAATTCTACCTATGATATCCCCGTATCTCGACGCCCTAGAGTATGCTTGTTCTAGAAGCCTTGACACGATATCAAGAGGCCCCCTCTCCTTAACCCCTGCGGCTACTCTCTCCACGAGATCTCAGCCTCTCTTAGACTCCAGTAGCTTAGAGGAGCTCCAACACTAATAATGTTCATTAGAAGGGCTTTCTTAAAAGCATAGGATAGAAACGATGATCTTAGATCGCTAAGCCTTATTGATAGAGGTTCGAGAGCCCCTCTCCCCACGCTATCACCACCTATAACAGAGTCTGGCTCCAATCCCATTCTCTGAAGGATATCTAGGGTTCTGAGAGTATACTCTAACCTATAGACTCTAACTAGGGGAGGTGATAGCTGGTACTTACCTGGAGGGATTACAATGTATTGAACCACCTTCTCTAAAACCCCGATCCCAGGTAGTTGCGGTGTCCTAACCATTATCCTAGGTGTAACATATATCCTACCGGGCACCCTATCGTTTAATGATGCCATAAACTTCAATACCACACTCCTATCACCCTCCACGATATCTCCTCTGATATCTTCAAGCCCCCATGTTCTAGAGAGTATAGTGCTCTTCTCAACCCTCTTAACAACACCTATAACAGGAACCCCCCTGGACTCTAAACCCCTTACAGCTTTAACTCTACCTTCTAAGAGTTTAACCCACACATCCCTAATCCACTGCGGTGCCTCCCTTGTAAGAGCTTTAGCTACAACGTAGAGAGGGCCGTCAACCATAACCACAGGGTTTACGCGGGCATCCAGGAGCTCCCCTAAAACCTCTAAAACCCAGTTTTCAAGGCTAACCCTCATCTCATCGCACGCCTCACCAACACTATAGCTTATATCGAAGGGCCTACCAGACGGGTTAGCTGTTGATACAAGCGGGTCCTCAAAGCTGAACTGGCTTCCAGCATTTGATAGTATATAGAAGACTGGGTGTAAACCACCATTATATCGTAGGGGGCTTAAGCTGGGCCACTCAAACATAATAGACCCCAAAGAGCTTAGAGCAGCAACAGCGCCAACAACAACATCAGCTACAGGGGTCTCAACATGCCTAGAACTAGAGTCAACGCCAACAGGGGTAAATGAAACCCCATCACGATAAGGCCTCCTAGCAATCAAAAACCTAGAAGAGTACTCCATAAGAGAAGCGGAGAACTCACCTGAATCCTCAACAGGTTCTCTAACCCAGATAACATCATCGAGTCTAAGAACACTCTTCGAGATAGAGGTGAAGCTCGCTGAACTAGCCCTTCTAATAGCCTCAACAAGCCTAGATAGGGAGGTCATAACAATGTTACTGACAACCTCCACAATCTCAACCCCAACACTATACAGGCACACACCAAATATCATTGATTACGGTATTACCTTATAAACCTCTCCCCTAGCTATAATAGATTTAAATCTAATGGATTTGAGATGGAAATTGTAAATGAACAATCTATGAACGGTAACCCTTAAAGAGGAAAGACAGGAGATGCGGAGCAAGATCCCCTGTTAACTGGGGGGTTAACATTGATGCTGGTTGTCTAAAACACCATTGACTCTAAGAATATCTCTTCTAGTAGTTTTCTCGTTACAGGGACTGGAGAGTGTACTAGGAGTCTTTGCTGTTTTAGTGAACCCTCTACTAACGCTGGTATATCGCTCTCCCTATACCCCACATCCTTAAGCCCTCTTGGCACTGTTTTAAGATCCTCCATTAAGCTTACAAATGCCTCGTACGCTGCTTCACCAACCTTTCTCGGATGCCTCGATTCTGGGGTTACCCCTAGGAGCTCCGCTATCTTAGCTACCCTCTCCGGCACCACTGATGCGATCTTCTTGAATGTAGCTGGAGCTGTTAATGCTACTGATATACCGTGTGGTACGAGTGCGCGATCCACCTTATAATCTGGTGGTATGTAGTCTTTAACCATACCAGCTATTGGATATGCATTAGCATGTGGTATATGCACTCCTGCATGCCCGAAGCTGGCGCTCGCAAGCTCGCATGCCAGCATCATGTAATACCTAGCTTCCATATCGTATCCATTATAATAGGCTCTCCTAAGGTACTTGCCTACAAACTCTATGGCCTTCTCACTGAAAACATCCGTGATAGGGTTAGCTCCCTGGTATACCGGTCTCTCAGCCGGGCTTTGGTACCTAGGTCTGGCATAGTAGGGTTTTGTTGTGTAGGCTTCCGCCGCATGGGTTAGAACATCGAGTCCTGTAGATGCTGTAACGGTAGGAGGCATTGTAACCGTTAGTAGGGGGTCTACGATGCCTAACGTTGGCTTTAAATAGTGATGTGAGATCCCAGTTTTAACCCTTTCACCTTTGATATCGAGGACTGCTACACCTGTATTCTCACTACCACTACCCGCTGTAGTGGGGACAGCTATTAGTGGTTTAAGTGGGCCCGGTACAGGTTTACCAAGCCCTATAGGTCTATTAACATACTCCATTATGTTAGCAGGGTACATTGTCAGCAGGTTTACAACCTTAGCGTGATCTATAACACTACCACCGCCAACAGCCACAATCCCATCGAAAACCCTACCCCTAGCCCACTCTGCAGCCTTAACCATAGATACGTCCGTAGGCTCAACCTCAATATCATCGTAGACCTCAACCTCAACACCTTCACCCTCAAGGTTATCTATAACCTTCTTAGCAACCCCCATCTCCATCAAATTCCTATCAGTTATAAGTAGAACCCTCCTAAGACCAAGCTTTGAAGCCTCAAAACCGACCTCGTTACTAGCACCAATTCCAAACTTCAAGGTTACAGATGCTAGGGTGAAAACCCCCTCGTTAACATATGTGTAGAAGACCAACCAAGGACACCTCAAGGTGTAAGGTTAAACCCAGAGGTTAAAAATAGCCTTACATACTTTTTACATGGTAAACTTTAAATAGCGTACACCTAAACTTACATAGTAGACTCCTAGAGGTGGGTTGTATGCCTCAGGAAACCGGGGTTAAGAGGGTGTACCTACTGGATTATGGTGTTCTAGCTGGGGAGCCTGGATGGTTCATACCTAACCCCCTACTCTACGTTGAGATGGGGGATGTTAGGAGGATTGCTGAAAAGCATAAGTGGGTTGAGATACCAGTTACCGGGGCTTTGGTTGAGCATAGGGATGGCTATGTTTTATTTGATACAGGAAGCCACCCTGAAGCCTCTAAGGTCTGGACTCAAGCTACATGGCAGGTCTTCCCCATGGTTAAATTCTCCGACGAGAATAGGGTTGAGAACCAGCTTAAACTAGTCGGCTTAAAGCCTGAGGATGTAACCTTCATAGTCTTATCCCACATGCACCTAGACCATCTAGGGCAGGCCTACGTGTTCAAGGACGCTAAGACACCGCTGATAGTCCATAAGAAGGAGATACAGAATGCACTCTACTTCTACTGGCTTAACAGGATCGGGGCATACCAGCCAGTAGACCTGGAAGCCCTTAAAGGCTCTAACTGGTACCCCATCGATGTAACCCATTTCGAGCTACTACCAGGAGTGGAGATAATATGGGTTGGAGCCCACACACCGGGGAGCATAATGCTAAGAGTTACAACCAACGAGGGTAACAGCTACATATTCACAGGGGACTTCACACACCTACCCCAAGAGCTTGAGGTGGAGAACAAGGGGTGGCTACTAGCAGATTTAGACGAGTACATATCGGGGATGAAACTCCTAAAGCTAATGCTAAGGAGGCCTAGGACAAACGTTGTGATAAGCCACGACCCAGACCTGTGGAGCAAATACCCCAAAGCCCCCAAGTTCCTAGTATAACTTTACACCACCCTCCCCTTTCCCTCTTTGAACTTAACTGTAAGGTAATACACGGGTGCTACACTGCTAACACCCTCTATTCTATGGCGGAATATACTTCATCCTAGGGTTGGGGGTTGGAGAGGTTTATAGTTGATGTTACGCTTCTCGTTGCTACAGCTAAGCTTTCGGAAGCGGTTTTAGGTAGGGTTGGTGTCCCCTCAGTTGTTAGCTATATCCTTGCTGGGTTTCTCCTAGGGCCTTCTATGCTGGGTCTTGTATCCTATGGTGAGGAGCTTCGTGTTATGAGTGGTATTGCTCTATTCTTCCTCGCTCTCTACGCTGGCCTTGAGGTTTCTTATGGTGAGTTTCTTAGGTCTAGTTTGAGGTCTACATCTCTATCCCTTATATCATTCTTCCTAACCTTTGCTTCAGCCATGGTTGTATGCTACCTCCTAGGCTTGGGTTTTAATGAGTCTATCGTTGTTAGCCTTGTTCTAAGTGTTACAGCTCTTCCTGTTGCAGCTGCTATCCTATTAGAACTCGGGGTTCTCAATACTAGGGTTGGTGCTCTAGTGATGGGTGCTGCTGTAGCTACAGACGTCCTGGTTGTATTCCTCCTAGGGCTCCTTGTAGGTATCGCTGTAACGGGGTCTCCTAGTCTAAACTCTCTGACTAAGACTCTGGCCGGGATTACTCTATTAATCCTAGCGGTGGTCGCAACCCACATGATCATATCCAGGTTTACATCGCTAGGTCATGAATGGTTTTCGAGGGTATCACAGCTATTTAGATTACAAGAGGCTGGATTGGCTATGCTCATGCTATCCACTCTAGCTCTCGGAGCTCTAAGCGAGATTCTAGGTCTACACTTCATAGTGGGGGTGTTCCTGGTAGGGCTTCTAGTTGATGAGAGCTGGTTGGGTGAGAGGTTGTATAGGAGGGCTTTAGAGCCGATTAGAGGGGTTACCTTAAGCCTACTATTACCACTTTTCGCTTCAACGATAGGTGTTATAGCCTCAATGGAGGGTTTAGCTGGGGTGCTCAATGCGGATACCCTAAAACTCGTTATAGCATTCACACTCGTAGCTGTGGTTGTGAGGTTCACAGCAGGCTATATTGGTGCTAGAGCCGTAGGGTTATCACATGTTGAAAGCAGGCTCGTGGGGATAGCGTTAACACTTAAAGGTGCAATGGACAAGGTTGTACTCCTAGCAGCATACCAGACGGGACTTATAACACCACAACTCCTACTAACGCTAATGACATCACTTATAATAGCGACAACAATAGCACCAACAATGTTAAAAGTAACACTAGACATAACAGTTAAAGAGCGGATAGCAACAGCAATGAAGATCGTTAACTGATGGACACTCAACCCCCACCCTCAAGCTTCCCCTCCTCCTCAAGCTTCTTTCTCAAAGCCCACCCAACCATGATCGAAGCGTATATGTGCAGCTTCCAAGCCTCAATCCTATCACCATACTCATCGGTAACCTTCCTAGCAAGCCTCCTAAGCTCAAGAGCCTCCTCTAAGGTCAGCTCATCCTTCTCCAGGTACCTCCTAATCTTCTCCCACTCCTCCTTAGTCAAAGGATTCATTGTAGACAGCCTTGTAAACCTCTCAATCTCACCTTTAAGCATTGAAGCCTCCGAGAGCCTTAGAAGCCCTTTAACTGAGAGGTATTCTATGAAGAACTCCTGGTAAGCTCTACTAGCTTCAGCCAACCTATTAATCCTCGAATCCACATATGTTTTAATCTCCTCGAATTTATAATCCACATACTCTTTAATCTCCTCGAACCTCTTATTGACTTCCTCGAACCTCTTATCTATACTCTTGAATCTCTCATCTATTCCTGAGAACCTCTCATCCATTCTTGCAAACCTCTCGTCTATACTCTTGAATCTCTCATCTATTCTAGCGAATCTCTCATCCATTTTTTCGAATCTCTCATCTATTCTAGCGAATCTCTCATCTATCGAGGCAAACTTACCTCCGAGCCAGTACGCTAGTGTTATCAGGCTTAGTAGAACTGGTACTAGTGTCCCTATAACCGTTATCAAGGCTTGAGTTAAATCAACCACTTGGAGCACACCCCTTCCAGTAAGAGGTGGGGGTTAAGCCTAATAAATCGTTATAATCTAGGATGTGAGGTGATGATCTGAAGGTATCAAGGGTTTAATGCATACCACTTCATAACCCCTTTCTCCTCATGGTAATCTGCTATGCCTAACTCTCTTAGGTGGATTAGGTGTGCTATCGCCTCCCCTATAGCGAAGAACCTCTCTACTGGAGGGTATTGATCCCAGCTCTCATATCTAACCCTCCATTTGACACCTCTAGCCACCTCATAACCGGTTCTAGGCCTCTCCTTGATGAGACCTAGTATTTCATTTAACCTATCCTCATGGAATCTCACTAGCTCTAACGCTCTCACAGCAGGATCCCCTATCGGGTTTCTATGCCCTGGATATGCAGTCTTCAACTTCATGGACGCCAACCTCCTGAGGCTTGAAAGGTGCTCCCCTAGGGGGTCCTGGGATTCCCTGTGAGCTACAACATGGGGTGTTATACCATCTATCAAGGTGTCACCCACAAAAGCTACCCCCTCATAATCGTTAACCAAGGCTATAGAACCTGGAGTATGGCCTGGAACCTCTAGAACCCTAAGACTCCCACCTGCAAGCCTATCTCCATCTCTAAGGGGTTTTATGGGAGCATCCCTCAGCATAACAGCGTATACATCCCTAAACTTCATTATGGGGTGGAGGTCCGTTATCAATTCAAGCTCCTCTACTGGAACACCGTTAAGCTTGTAGACTTCGATGACGCCCTTAACGAACTCAACAGCACCCTTCCTAATAACATCCAAATCCCTCCAGCCCATGTAAGCTTCGAAACCACACATGTCAAGTAGTAGTGGGAGGAGGCTGAGATGATCCACGTGGAAATGGGTTACAACAACGCCCTCAACATCACAGACATTCATACCAGAGGCTCTAAGACCTCTAACCAGAACGTGTAGCGTACGAGCAGAGTACAAGCCAACATCAACTAGGATATTGTCGACAAGGTAAACATTAACACTCTCAATACCAAGACCTGGAAGTGGGAGTTTAAAAGCCCTAATATCCAAGGCTATAACCCTGTTCCTCCATACAGGTGTGAATGCTAATAAACGTTTAACCTATAACAAGATGAATTTTAAAATGTAAAATAAATACTCTAAGTTAATAACTTTAGTAGTTTATATATTTACTAGAAGGGTGGTGAGGGAGTTGACGTTAAGGATTTCACGAAGGGATTTCGTTAAGATTGCCGGGACTGCTCTAGTGTTATCCTCAATACCGGTCTCGATTAGTGTTGTTAGTGGTATTAGACAGCCCAGTGTTTCTAGGCTGGAAGCTGTTGGATCTCAGCGGGAGGTTGTTAGAACCTTCTGTGGTATGTGTGGTGCCCTCTGTGGGATCCAGGTTGTTAAGGTTGATGGTAGGATTGCCTATGTGGAGCCTCTTGACGGGCATCCTCAGAGGGGTCTTTGTGGTAGATCTGCTTCAACAGTATGGCTTTGGGATAGCCCTCTAAGGCTTAGGAAGCCTTTGAAGCGTGTTGGTGAACGTGGTGAGGCTAAGTTCCAGGAGGTTGACTGGGATACAGCTTTAAACGAGATAGCTGCTAAGCTAAGGGAGATAGTTGCTAAATACGGTTACAAATCTATAGCTATAACACACCATGATGTTTGGAGTTACTACATGCCCCTATTCTCCTACCTCTTCGGAACACCCAATGTTATCGTTCACGCTGGCATGTGCCACGCCTCCGGGACTGTTGCTAGAGGCCATGTCCTGGGCGCTGGAGGACCCCCTAGTGTTGATCCTGATTATGAGAATGCAAGCTACATACTCTTCGTAAGCAGAACCCCTGGTACGGCTAGCATGGGGGTGTTAAACAGGCTTAGGGGTAATAGGAAGGTTAGAGTAGTTGTTGTTGATCCAAGGATGCCTGAGATAGGGTTAGGTGATGCTGAGTGGATCCCCATAATACCCGGTACTGATACAGCATTCCTCCTCTCACTAGCACATGTCATAATAGAGGAGAGGTTGTACGATGAAACCTTCCTGAAATACTATAGTAACGCTCCATTCCTAATCAAACCAGATGGTAAGCCGTTAACAGAGGCCGACCTTGTCGAGAAGGGTGATGCTAGGAAGTACATGGTCTGGGACGCTAAGACTGGGAAACCCGTGGATCACAGGACTCCAGGCATAGACCCAGATCTACTCTATGAAGGTGATGTAACACTTAAGGATGGAACAGTGGTGAGGGTGAGAACAGCGTTCCAGCTATTCAGGGAGAGGTGTGCTAAGTATAAACCTGAGGAGGCTTCAAGGATAACGGGCGTACCAGCTGAGACCATAAGGAGGATTGCTAGGGAGCTAGCACTATACAAAGGTGTAGTTGACGACACATGGTATATTTCAAGGAACGGTAATGACTACGATGATGTTAGGGCAGCCCTGATACTCAACGTACTCCTAGGTAACATTGATAAACCCGGAGGCCTATGCTTCCAGGAGTCGGCTAGGTTCCCTTCAGCAATAACGGTTGTAACCAGGGATGGTAAGAGGTATGCTAGGACATTCTATGACGCTGAGATGCCAGAGGAGCTTTTCGGAGATGTAGGAGCGCCTAGAGTGGATAGAGCTAAGTACAAGGCTACACCTGCCACCTTCGACGCTGTCCTAGATGCTATACTAACTGGGGATCCGTACCCCGTAAAAGCACTCTTCGTAATAGGGACTACAATCCTACATAGGGATATGGATGTGGATAAGATTAAGGAGGCTTTAGGGAAGCTCGATCTACTCGTCGTCATAGACATTCTACCACAGGATATAGTTGACTATGCTGACTACGTGTTACCCGATACAACGTACCTTGAGAGGGATGAGTTTACAACAGTCAAGTGGACTCTACATGCAGCGGTACACCTGCAGAGGAAGATTACAGAGCCGCCTGAGGGATGTGATGCTAGGAGTGCTCTCTGGATAATGTTTGAGATTGCTAGAAGAGCTTTCCCGGAGAGAGCTAGAGCTCTAGGTTGGAGGGATGAGTACGCCGACTATCATAAGTTCGAAGAGTTCGAAGAATCACTAGGTGAGATACTGGTAAGGAAGGTTGCTGATACATGGAAGATACCCCCTGAGACTTTAAGGAAGGAGTTAGAGGATAAGGGTCACTATATACTTAAGAAGAAGGAGTACATGGTTAGCCCCTACAAGAAGGCTCTAGGAACTCCTAGTGGTAAATGTGAGATATACTCTCTAACAGCACCAGGCTTAGGTCTCGACCCACTACCCGATTACAGGCCTCCACCAGCATACCCGCTCCCCAAGGCTGATGACGAGTTCTACCTTGTTAACGGCAAGGGACCTCTAATCTCTGCACACGCTCTCCTAATGGAGCCCATGAGGTTCTTCAGACACCTCTGGAGTGTCTGGATGAACCCTAGAGATGCTGAGAGACTAGGTATAAAGGATGGTGATCTAGTGGAGCTTGAAAGCCTAGCTAAGCCTGGGAAGAGGGTTAAAGCTAGGGTTTGGGTTACGGAGATGGTGAGAGAGAAGGTTCTCTTCACCTACAGCTATGTTGGTAGAAGGTCTAAGCTACTACCAGAAAATCATTTTGCAAGAGAAGGTATCAATATAAACGAGTTAAACAAAGCATACGTGATCCCAATCGTTGGGGGTGGAGCTAGCAATACTAGTGTTATGGTGAGGAGGGTTACATGAGGTGATATGCTATGGTTAGGTTAGCACACCTATGGGATATGAGTAGGTGCGTTGCATGTATGGCGTGTGTGATAGCATGTAACGCTGCCAACTTCCCAGAGTACATGAGGAGCAGTAATCCAAATTCACAGTGGAGCTGGCTAGCATCAAATATTAGGGTCTGGTGGATCTCAGTAGGTGGGAGGCCTCGTGTACTCCTAACACAGTGTATGCAATGTGATAACGCACCATGTGTAAAAGCGTGCCCAACGAAAGCCAGCCACTACGATCCAAAGACAGGCCTGGTAACCATAGATTACAGGCTATGCGTAGGCTGTAAGGCGTGCGTGGTGGCATGCCCCTACGGAGCAAGGTGGATGGACCCGGAGAGCCACATGCCTAATAAGTGCCTTGGGCCTGAGTGTGTGAGAAGAGTAGAGAGCGAGCTTAAACCTGTTTGCGTCACAGTATGCCCTGCAAATGCCAGGGACTTCGGAGACCTAGATGACCCCGAGAGCAGTATATCGAGGAGGGCGAGAGAGTCTATAACCATTAGGTTAAGGGAGGAGCTCGGGACAAAGCCTAGAAACATCGTAGTCCTGAGGGGTGGTTGATATGAGGGGTCTCTTACTAGCTACTCTCTTAATTGCTCTAGTAATAGGGTTTGCTATAGCATTATACGGTTACATGGTTAAGGAGGTTCACGTTATACCATGGGGTTTGGTTGTTGTAGGCTATACGTTCTTTGCTTTAGTTGCTACTGGATCTAGTATTGTTAACTCTCTCTTCACAGTCTTCCACTATAGGGGGCCCGATGGTATTCTGGAGAAGGTTATAAAGTATGGAGTGTGGTTCTCGCTAGCATCCATAGTCCCTGCATGGATATTAATACTACTAGACCTAGCTAAGCCCCTGGAGGGCTTCTTCAGGATCACATTCTCACTCGCCTTAGAATCGAGAATCTACTGGATGGCCGTCCTCTACGCTCTATTCGGAATCTTCCTAGCATTAGAGCTTATCTACATGATTAGATCTGAGGTTAGCGAAAGGCTTAAATCACTTAAAATCCTAGAACTTATACTAGCAAGTCTAGTTCTCCTAGTAACTGTCCTAGTACACTCTAACCTAGGCCAGGTTTATGGTACAATGATATCAGTACCTGGATGGTTTGGAGCACACCTAGCACCACTATTCATAGCAAGTGCTGTTCTTATAGGAGCTTCAGGTCAAGCAATCTACATATCACTTTACAAGTGGAGAGATGCAATGGTTAAAAATGCAACCACAATACTCTACAGTTGGGTTTACGTGCTAGTCACACTACTCTACACATTCCTACTAGGATGGGTTATAATAACATCATGGTATAGCATGGCGTGGATAAGCTGGAGTGAAATTGTGAGGGGGGCTTTCGCTCTAGAATTCTGGGTAGTAGAGGTACTGGTAGGAGTTGTAGTAGTGCTAGCTCTAGCAATATACGCTATAGCTAGGAGGAGCTTTACGGCAATGATACTAGCAAGTATAGCCGTATTCCTAGCAGGCTTCGCTTCAAAATACTCACTCATAATATACCATCAATTAATAACATTATCTCCATCAGGCTTCCCAATGAGATCTAACTACACTCCCGGATCGGACGAGATACTAATGTTGGTAGGAGCTGTCATAGTGTATATTGCACTACTACTAGTAGGTACACTAATATTACCACTAGAATATGGAGAGAAACCTAGAAGGCTGTGGATATTCAGGTAATAAGAACTATTTAAGATAAAGTGTTAAACCCTTTAATTAACATTTCTTTTTCCTCCCTTTTCCTTTAACTTTTCACTTCTGTTCTACAGCTACTCTACCTGAAGCAAGATCGCTAACGCTCTTGCCAGGGCTCCAGTTTAAGCTTATGGTAACCTGTAGTGTGCTTCCACCCCCCACGGTAACCTGGGAGCTAGATCCCTGGGCTATCACATTTCCATCTCTATCGAATAGAACTACGTGGACTACGCAATTCCTACCAGTTGATGCTGTATTCTCTAATGTTGTTTTTACAGTTGTGATTCTATCTGAGAGGGGGTCGTATGTGTAGGTTAGCGATATGACTCTTACATCTGATTCCACTACTGTTATAGGTGCTGAGAACGGTTTAACTAGGGGGATCCCCGAGTTCTGGCCTATAGCTATCCCTATGCTGAGGGACGTTATAGCTATAATTGCTACTATAATTGATAACTTCAATCTCCTCCTCCAATCTCTCTTCATCTCTGGATCACCCACTATTTAATCTTTTCCCTTTATAGGGGTCATAGCGGGTTTAAGCTACATGTAGGCTTTAACTCCTTAAGAGTTTCCGCTTAGCTTACTCATATAGATATTTTTTCTGTGGGTTTGTAATGTTTAGAGCTACTTCGACCTCTCGACCTTTACTGTGTGCTCTTAGTAGTTGATGTAACCTCTTTATCGTTTGAGATTCTATCCTAACGTACCTATCCACATAGTCTATCGGTGCCGGCACGTTATTCTCTGTAGTGTTCTCCATACAGTATGCTACAACTTTATCCACGTCCTCTCCTGGGTACACATCTAGTCTTGTAGCTTGGGGTGCTACAGAGCCTCCCTTATGTTTATAGAATGCTATCGCTGTTCTCTCCATGTACCTGCACAGTCTCCTCTCAAGGCTATCCTCAGGGGCTTCCACACAGTAGTCTATAATCTTCAGGATCCTCCTATACACGCTCTTTAAACTATATGCTTCAAGGTATTTCCTGAACTCCTCAAGATAGCTTTCTATAACTACGTACTCTCCAGGTTCTAGGATTAAGCTTGCCACGAGCTTATCATTATATTTTCTCACAACATCCACTACGCCCTCCAACCCCTCAAGTCGTGGTAGGAGTAGCTTACTTGAAACTCTCTTAACAACGCCTGCTACAGGCACTCCTAGAGAGCCCGCTTTATCCAAGAGGTCTAGGAGGGCTCTGGAAGTATGGGAGGCTAGCTTAGAGCCCGAGCCCCTCCTGGAATCCTCTAATACGTTACTAGACCTTGAAGGTATGTAGAACTCGTGGATCATTGAATGATAGAGAGGGCCGTCAAGCATAACAATATCTACATCTCTTTTAAGTTGTCTCAATGCTGTAACATACTCTTTAACCTTAGCTGAAAGCTCCAGGCTCAACGTAAACCTATCATCATCACCGCCGGAGAACCTTAATGCTACAAAGCTTAAACCATAGGATCCAAGACCTTGGGGGGCTACTATAACGTAGCCTGATACTATAACAGCTATAGTGCCCATAACAAGCTCCAAATGTGGAATGGACCATGTGCTATCAACAGCTAGGACGCTTAAAACATCTGAGGGGAACTCGTTAAACCTTCTAACTCCAAGCCTATCTCTAACCGTATTATAGTTTTCCGGTATTACGCTTAGAGTTGATTTGAGGCGTTCGCCCACTCTCATGGCTAGCTTGTAGAGCTCCAGTACTAGTTCGGGGTTCTCATCTAAACTCTCTAAACCTGCTACCTCAAGATCCTCAACTGACATCCCTAACCCTCACCAACAGCGGTTTCCTGAATGGATTACCTAACCCTGCTAAGTAGAACTCCCTCCTAGCTAGTAGGGGTAGCGTGTACTCTATGAACTGAAGACCCTCAATCCACCTCTTCAGCTCATCGTAGTCACCTGCGGACTGCACTCTTGAGAAGAACACTGTATTAATATTACTTCTAACATCTGGTGCTAGATCTATGACTCTCTGCGATGCTAGTATAAGCCCGAAACCCCACTTCCTACCCTCCCTGGCAATCCTAGATATAACATCACTACTAGGCTCGCAACCTCGTGTACAAGCATAGTTATGAGCTTCATCTACAACAGTTAAAACCCCAGCTCTACCCCTAGACCCTAGAATCTTATCCCATATCTCTCTAAGGAACTGGTATACTATGAACTTCTTAGCCTCATACTCAACCTCCCTGGAGAGGTCAACTATAACAAGCCTAGATCTACCTGAGAAGAGCTCCTCAACCACATCGTTAACAAGCACATTCCTAGCATTAAGATAGCCTTCGAAAAACCTCCTACCAACCCTTATAGATGATAGCAGTTTGAATTTAAGCCTAGTGCTAGGCCACGCCTTTAACGCGACTAAACACTCGTCGAGCACCTCCAGAAACCCCTCGAAATCCCACTTAAAAGAGCCACTTTTACAAGATTTAAAGTAATCTTTTAGAAGATCCTCTAGGTTCCTATTTATAGCATCTAGTTTCTCCAATACATACTCTAAACTCTCGCTAGCCAGGATACCCTGTTGCTCATAGTCACTCATAGTATTGCGTGCTATGTAGAATGTTGTAGCTACGAAGATGTAATCGCGTTGTTGATCGCTGATACCCATCCTATCAGCTAGTACTCCTGCAATCACATCGGGGGTTAATATTATCTTCGAACCGTCTATAACGTTAACACTAACATTCCATCTCGAACTATCGCTATAGTCTAAGCCTGTATGATCGAATACCAGCACTTTGTAATCCGTCTTAGCTAAAACCTCCTCAACCAAAGCCTTAACAAGCCTTGATTTACCAGTACCAGTAGCCCCTAATACTGCTACATGGTAGTCTAGAGCTCTAACATCCAAGCTCACCCTCATCTCTGAAAACTTATGGAAACCCACATGGAGCCCTTCAGGTAGCTTAAGTAACCTTGCTACGTCAAAATCACCTGTTACAACGTATAACCTACTCCCAGGTCTTGGTATGGAGAAGTTGAGCTCTAGAGAGCCTCCTATAATCTCACCTATAACCTCAACATAGCATGTCATGAGGGGTGCTGTGTAGCTAAGACTCCTTTCAGGGTCAAAGTTTGTTGGGAGGCTAGAACTGTCAATAGCTACATCCTTCTTAGTAGAACCCTTAATAATCCCGAAATATAACCTTCCCTCCTCCAGGTCTTCGATTAAAGCTAGCATTTCATCTCTAACAAAATCTATGGAGTCTTTAGAAACCCTAACTGGGACTATTGAGGCCCTAGACCCTGAGGTTACAACACCAACAAGTCTTAAACCTTTAACATAACTCATGTTACTGGTGAGCGTCAAATCGAGATCACCGTAAGCTCCAGAGGATGGAATGGAATTGGGGTCTAAGATATGTTATAGTGGTGGGTAAACCTAGAGAGGGGTAAGTGGTGGAAACCTTAGCTAAACGGATATACAAATATTAAACCTTCCAATAACATATCTAGGATGTAGATGAGGAGCTCCCCTCGACTGAGAGGTGAGGAGTTCAGCCTTGGCCGATCAAACTTTTAAACCTTAACTATAAACAGACACCAGGTGTGGGGATGAGGATTAAGAGGGTAGCCTAAGGTAGTGTGGAGAGCCGGAACATCCGACCCGCTCCTTAATAAGTTCTCGAGACACGCTACATATACTGGTGTTTTACATGTTGCAAGTGCTTAGAGATAAGATCTATAGGAGGGGTGCTGTCTACGGTACGTGGGTTACCATAGCTAATCCCGAGGTTGTTGAAGCACTCTCACATCTCCCCTTCGACTTCCTTGTTTTCGATATGGAGCACGCACCTCTAACCATCAGGGATGTAGAGTACCTGATGATGGCTGTTAGGAGGGATGATGTGGTGAACATAGTCAGAGTTCCGTGGAACGACTTTGTTATTATAAAGCAAGTCCTGGATATTGGAGCACACGGAGTGATGGTACCATATGTTAACACGGGGGATGAAGCATTAGCAGTTGTAAGGGCTACAAGATACCCACCTAAAGGTATTAGAGGTGTTGGTCCTAGGAGATGTGCTAGGTATGGTTTAATGGACTTGAGAGAGTACTATGAGAGAGCTGATAGGGAAATTCTGGTTATAGCTCAGGTTGAAACAGGGAAAGCTGTGGAGAACATACCAGATATAGTCTCAGTTGATGGTATAGACGGTGTGTTCGTAGGACCCAACGATCTAACAGCATCACTAGGTATATTTAGAGATTTCGATAATCCCATTTATAAGAATGCTTTAAAAGAGATCGTAAATACTGCTAGGAAAGCTGGTAAAATAGCGGGTATAATGACGTCAGGAGCTACCGATGCACTAGATAAGATAGCCTTGGGGTTCAACTTCGTAGCATTATCAAGTGATATGCAATACTTACTTAAAGGTTACAGGGAGGATTTCAGGAAACTAGGTTATTCTAGCTAACGACCCTCACTCTTCGAAGTTGTTTCCCCTTCTATGTCTCTTTAAGGTGATGTTAGAAAATGTTAATTAAAATATTAATTAATAAATTAATGCCTTGACTGTACATTTGTGATAGGTGGGGTAGGTTGATGGCTATTAGCGAGGGTTTTGTTAGTGAGAGGCTGAAGATTATAGGGATGCATTGTGCTACATGTGTAACCACTATTGAGAAGGTTGTTAGCGGTGTTAGGGGTGTCGTTAGCGTTCAGGCTAACCTTGCTTCCAATGAGGCTCTTGTGACTTATGATCCTTCTAGGGTTAGTTTAAGGGATATTGTTAAGGCTGTTAGGGGTGCTGGTTATGATGTTTATAGGGAGGAGGTTGTACTTGTTGTTGAGAACATGGTCTCTGTTGATGACGAGTCTATAGTGGAGTCTAAGCTTAGAGGGGTTCCAGGTGTTATTGATGCTAGTGCTTCTCACATAAATAAGGCTGTAATCCTATCCTTGAACCCCGAGACTGTTGATGTTGATTATGTGGTTAAGATCCTGGAGGGTATGGGTTATAGGGCTAGGGTTACTAAGGAGGCTAGGTTGGAGGAGTTTGGTGGGGTAGAGCTCTCAAGTCTACTTAGATGGTCCATAGTATCCCTGCTAGTGGGCTTCGCGCTTTTCGCAATAATGCTATTGAGGATGTCTCCCTTAGGCTTCCCAAGCCCATACTATGAGGTGCTAGGCTTCCTCGGCTCCACCCTCGTAATACTCTTTCCCGGTAGAAGGTTCTTTATAGGGGCTTACAGGGCTTTCAAGAATAGAGTTGCTAACATGGATACACTAGTAGCTTTAGGCACAGGGTCTATCTATGTTTATAGCCTAGCTGTAACGCTTGGTATGATTGATGGTGAGGTTTACTACGAGGCTGCAGCGTTGATACTTGCATTTGTTATAACAGGGAGGTATATCGAGGCTAGGGCTAAGCATGGTACTGGGGAGGCTGTTAAAAAACTCCTTGAGATGCAACCACAGGAGGCCTCTATCCTAAGGGGTGGTGGTGAGGTTAGGGTTCCCCTAGGCGAGGTTAGGGTTGGGGATGTGGTTGTTGTTAGACAGGGTGAGAGGATCCCTGTTGACGGTATTGTTGTTAAAGGTAAGGCTTACGTAGATGAGAGTATGTTCACTGGAGAGCCCATGCCTGTTGAGAGGGGTGAGAGGGATCCCGTTTACGCTGGCTCGCTTGTGACAAACGGGTGGCTCCACATTATAGCTACTAGGGTTGGGAGTAGTACGACCTTAGCTCAGGTGGCTAAGCTTGTATCCCAAGCTCAGGCCGGGAAACTTGGGCTTCAAAGGATTGTTGATAGGATTGCAGGGCTGTTCACATGGATCATAATAGCTATTGCAATAGCAACATTCACTCTTTGGTATTTAGTGGTTGGAGCTGGGTTTGAGAGATCACTTATATTCATGGCCTCCGTACTACTCGTAGCATGCCCTTGCGCCCTAGGACTAGCAACCCCGACGGCTGTGGTTGCAGGGGTTGGTGTTGCTGCAAGGCAGGGTATAATTGTTAGGAATGTGGTTTCACTGGAGAGAGCTAGCGAGGTTAACATCGTAGCTGTTGATAAGACTGGGACTCTAACCGTAGGTAAACCTGTTGTAGCAACTGTAATCCCAGCCTCGGGGTTTAGAGAGGATGATGTTCTAGAGCACGCAGCTATAGCTGAGAAGTGGAGTGAACACCCCATAGCCAAGGCTATACTGGAGGAGTATAGATCTAGGTACGGTAGGCTCCCAAGGGATCCTGATAGTTTCGAGGCAATACTGGGGATGGGGGTTGTAGCTAGCCTAGACGGCGAGTCCATAGCTGTTGGTAACTCTAAGCTCATGAAGGGGTTTGAGGTTAACACGGAGGAGCTTGAAGGTGACGCTTTAAAGCTCATGGGGGAGGGTGCAACCGTAGTCTATGTAGCTAGGGGCTCCAAGCTCCTAGGCCTGGTGGCGGTATCAGATAGGATTAGGGATGGGGTTGTAGAGGCTCTATGGGATCTTAAGAGGAGGGGTCTTAAAGCGATAATGCTAACAGGTGATAAGAGTGTAACAGCAAAAGCTGTGGCAGCGAAACTAGGCATAGATGATGTTTACGCAGAGCTAGATCCTGAAGCTAAAAGCGAGGTGATTAGAGATCTTCAAAGGAAGGGGTATAAGGTTATGATGGTAGGAGATGGGGTTAACGATGCGCCAAGCCTATCAAAAGCAGATCTAGGAGTGGCTATGGGGACTGGAGCGGATGTAAGTAAAGAGGCTGGGGATGTAATACTAGTACAGCCGGACCTGAGGAAGATACCTATACTGCTAAGCATAGCCGGTAAGGTTAGAAGGAGGATATACTTCAACTTATTCTGGGCATTCGCATACAATGTAATCCTAGTACCCATAGCAGCAGGAGCTCTAACACCACTAGGTATAACACTAAGACCTGAAATGGCAGCAGCTGCTATGGCTCTAAGCTCCATAACAGTAACCCTTAGTAGCTACCAGCTAAGCCGGTGGAACCCCCGTTAGCACTTGTTCTCCAACTACAACGTTTATCATAAGTCTTAACACGAGCTCCCTGGCCTTCTCAAGGTTATGGGGGTTCACGTGCTCCGGAGTATCGGTGTACCAATGGTAATTCCTGATTAAACCATTATAGAAGGACATTAAACTGGTAGCCCTCCACCTCCTCATCATAGCTGGTGTGGCATCTGTTGGAAGCAGTTTATAAGAGATTGTCTTAACACCAACATTACTAGCATAAGATCTAAGCCATATCCTAAAAGAGTCTTCAGAGCACCACGTCATGATAACCCCTTCACACTCGGTAAACACTATATCCCCTGCTCCTGGGTTATCGATGTTGATTATTATCGAGCTCCTCCCAAGCTCCTCACGCCCTCTAAAGAACCAATGTGAACCAAGTAGGCCCACCTCCTCGGCCCCGGTAAACACGAGATGTATAGTGGCTTTATCTAAGAGCTCTTTCAAAAGACCTCCACTACCCTTAGCTAGCACCTCAGCCAAGCCTAGGAGCACGGCTACGCCTGAAGCGTTATCATTAGCTCCGGGTACATACTCATGGAATAGCTCTCTATGAATTAACGATAAGATGGAGAACCATAAGGGGGTAGAGGTGATGAGAGCTAGGTATGAGATGTAACTGTTATTGATGAAAAAGCTGACAACAACTAGAATGAGGCATAGTAGAGCGGAGGCAAAGTTTAGGATAAGTATGCTTTGTAGAAATCTTACACGTTTAGGGTTGAATACTGATGCTGCCTTAGTGCTATCGTAATGTGCTATGAGGATGAACTGGAGCGATCCTCCACCTATCCTAGCTATGATATTAGCCGATCTGCGTCTCCAGAGGATTCCCCACACCCTTGTGAGGATAGGTATGTAAAGTTCTTCCTCAACAAGTAATAGGATGAAACCTGTGAGAGCAAGTATTAACGCCCCTAGCTTGAATTTAAGCAACACCAGTAGAGGTGCTATGGCGATGAGCGAGAACACCGTTATATATGTATATGAGAATGTTGGAGGGGTGGGGAAGAACTGTAACTCCACCTTATAACCCAGATCTTCTAGGAATCTAACTATGTAATCTCTGGCTCTCTGCTCCCCACTAGTCCCAGCTCCCCTATGGTTACTCGATAGAATTACAACGTGATCGTACAAGACTCTAACCCTCATTAAACCCTTAAGATGCGAAGTCCTACCTCCTCTAGCTTCTTTATGAACGCTTCTGGATCCTCGATAGCACCCTCCGGTGGCTTGATTCCTTTAAACTCTAGTTCTCCATCAGCTATCAATAGCGCTCCTAGAGCTGCCGGTAACCCTGTAAGCCTCTTCATTCTATCCATTGCAATGTATGAGATCCTCCTCCCGCCACCTTCAATATCAACTCTAAGGCCGCTTAGCTGTAGACCGCCAACTCTGAAGACACCCTCTACTCTATGAATCACCTTTGCTAAACGTTCAATTCCACCTGGTGTCCTTACTCTTAGTAGCCTTAGCAAGAACTTTGCGAAGCCCGTCTGCCATCCTGGTATAAGCCCACCTTTAACAATAACTCTATTCTTCACATTAAGGTATCTGGGTATTGTAAGAGGCTCGGGGTGTCCAGTGTAGTATAGTTTAACACCTCCTATTGGCTCGGGGAACTCTACGTAAACCCCGTTATCTCCAGCCTTAACGTTAACGAGTTTACCGTCTAGGAACATGGGTACCTCGCCTATTAGAGCATGGAATAAATGCATGACTACAGCTAATCCCCTGGAATCGGCCGCTGAACCAACCCAGTATATATCAATGGAGTCGAGCAAGCCTAACTCGCGGGAGCCTAGCTTAGCGAGGATATTTGATAAACCAGGAGTCCATCCCATGCCAATTACAGCTGTTACCCCCGATCTCCGGGCATCCTGGTCTAAGCCAAGCTCCATTAGCGTAGCGTCGTGGTCATCACATATATCGACAAAACTTAACCCCAATCTGACAAGGTTCTCTGCTATACGATATCCATACTTGTAGAAGGGGCCCACAGCGTTAACTACGACGTCCAAACCTACAGCTACCTCCCTAAGACTTTCCACATTTAAAGCGTCAACTTTAACAGGATACGCGTTACAACCAATTGTTCTACTAAAAGTATCTGAAACGCTTCTAGCCCTCTCATAGTTTATATCACCAACTAGGATTTCGCTAACTTTAAAACCGCAGAGGGCTTCAACGACACCAGAACCCATATCACCTGCTCCGCCTAGAACAAGCACTTTCAATAGTATCACCGAATTACGACATGTGATTGCCGGCAGTTTTAAAATTCTTAAGATCTGATCTGATACAGTCTTCAAGGTGTTTAAAAATGCAGGTTACCTTAGAGCTCATAGACGCTGTACGCAATCTATCCTTCGACGAAGCTTTACGATACCTAGTCGGGACACTCTATCCTGAGGTTTTAGATCCACTTAGAGTACCTGGAGTGGTGCTCTGCGTGCAACCCCACCCAGATGATTGCGAGTTCGGTGCTGGCGGCACCATAGCATTGCTAGGTAAGAGTGGTAGAGACATTTATTATGTGACGGTAACGGATGGAAGAATGGGGACTTCCAATCCAAACCTATATCCTGAGGAGCTAGCTAGGATAAGGAGGAGAGAGCAGGAGGAGGCGGCAAGGCTCCTGGGGGTACGCAATATTATATGGTTTGATTTTATGGATACAAATGTCCCGGTCAACGATCTCAGGAATAGGCTTATAACTGAGATTAGAAGGCTTAAACCATCTATAGTTATAGCCCCAGACCCCTATACACGCTACGAAGCTCACAGCGATCATATTAATACTGGGAAGGCCGTTCTTGAGGCGTTGATACTATCAGGGTTACCTCACGTTAATGACGTAGATATTAGGAACGGTTTAGAACCGCACTCAGCTAGGCTTGTAATGCTATACTACACCTCCTCTCCTAACAAATACATTGATATAGGCGAAGTGCTCGACCTAAAGATCGACGCCCTAGCTAGGCATGAAAGCCAGTTTCCTGATAGGGTCCTCTTAGAGTTTCTAGTAAAGGTAAACGCTATGCTGTATGGTAAGCTAGCTGGTGTTTCGTATGCTGAAGGATTTAAAGTTATCCCAGTAGATTTACTCCATGTAGCTCCATTCGTTGAAAGGATATAAGAGACGACCCCTCCTCGCCTTTATAGAGCGAGGTTTGCTAGACCCGAATATCATTTGAAATGCTTGGCCATCTCCTCGTTACCTGGGATTCTTAGAGTTTCATCTATAACCTTGTTTACCTGCTCTGTAGACTTAGTTCTAGGGTCTATGATGAGCCATTCGAATAGGAAATCTCTACCTCCTTCAAGGAAAGCTTCTATAGCCCATTCAGCTCTTAGGAGTCTGGGTCTTAATACGAGATTGTAAATCTTTTTAGGTAACTCTCTAAAGCTCATTCTATGGACTCCTTTTGAATCAACAATTGCCGGCATCTCTACAGCAACATCGGATGGTATACCGGGTATCGAGTCTTTATTGAGGATGTTGACTTGGTATGTGGCTCTTCTATCATTAACAATGGAGTCTATGAGTGGTACTATGGATTCACTGCTCTTCACAGGCTCTACTGTATCTGCTAGAGGTCTAGATGGATTCGCTAAAGCCTTTTTAATCTCATTGAGTCTCATATCAAGGTACATGTAATACACCTGCCGTCCAATCTCAGAGTCCGGGCCGCCCGAGGGTCCGTACCAGTACTGTTTTGTCTCTAGGTTCCAATGGTACTTCCACGTCCCCCCTCTAACGGTATCCCCAATTGGGAAGAGACCGTAGACTCTGTACATATCTATGGCTGCTGGTGACATCTGTATATCAAAGGGATTCCACTGGTTCTCCCTCCAGAACCTCCAGAAATCCTCTGATTTCCTCTCTACCCACTCGTCTATTAACGGGTATGCGTCCTCACCTCTGTATTTAAACTTTGTAAGCCATATAACGTGGTTAAACCCTAGCGTCTCTACTTCGACCTCATGAGGGTCCAGGCCTAGAGTTTTAACTAAGTCTAGGTAGCCTAGGTGACCGTGGCAAAGCCCCACCACCTTAACCTTGGTCATCCTGCTTAAGAGGGTTGTTAGTTCAAATACAGGATTGGCTATCAGCAATAACCAAGCGTCAGGTGCCTTCTCCTCTACATCCCTTGCTATATCCAGGGCTAGTTTAAACTGGTAATAACCCCATATTGTGTGGTAGTCTGAGACCATATTCCACTCCACACTATTAATACCCCTATAGTACCCGTTAGCTTCCGAGATCTGCCTCATAACCTCATAATATGAATGACCTTTAGCTAGGGCAGCGTTAATAACAAAGTCAGCGTTTTCTAAAGCTTCACGTCTATCCGTTGTCTTCCTAAACACGTAATCAGCCTTATACTCCCTAGCATATCTTCTCGCAAAATCATATATAAGGTTTAATCTCTCTTCATTGATATCAACGAAGACTATCTCGCTACCATAAAGACTTGGAGTTAGGATGAAGTCAACAACTATGGTAGAAGACCACACAGCACTCCCCGCACCTATAAACACCACCTTAGCTCTAGGCATGACACAACCCTATAGAGGCTCGTAGCAATAGAACCTAAAAAACTTTCGGTTGAAAGCTCTGCCTTCAAAAGGAGAGGGGAGAAGGCCTCCACTCACCTCAAGTTCAATAGATGGTTAAACCCCTCCGGGGGGAGCAGAGTGTTTAGCCACATAGATTTATAAACCCTTTCTATCTACGTAAAGAGGATAGAGTGGTGGTCTTAGTGAGATTAGCATTAGCAGTTCTCACTATCTCAGTGGCTCTTCTCCATGCCGAGCAGAACCTCATACCACCAATACTCCTTGTTCTTAGAGAACAGGGTATGATTGTAGGTGGTGAGAGGTGGGAGCTTTACGCGGGTTTACTCGGTACAATACCGTTAGCCCTAGGAGTCCTATCATCTCTTATATGGGGATACCTAGCCGATATCTGGGATAGGAGAAAGCTCTTCGTATTATGCATGCTGATTGGGAGTATTCCGGGGTTTTTAACAGCCTTTGCCAGGGATTATAACGAGCTGCTCCTAGCAAGGACATTAACTGGGGTTGGGGTTTATGGTAGTTACGTCATAATATTCCCTCTTGTAGCGGATATGGTTCCTTTAAGGTGGAGAGGTCTAGGCTTCGGCCTGGTCATGACAGCGTCCGGCATTGGCATCCTAGGAGGGATGATCCTAGCTGGTCTATATGCTAGGGTAGATTGGAGATTGCCATTCATTATCGTATCTCTACCCGCCATCGTAAGCGGTCTCTTATTCCTCCTAGTCTCTAGGGGTGTAAAGCTGGGAATGGGAGAGCCTGAGGTGAAGGAGATGTACGAGAAAGGGTTTGAGTATAATTATAGGATAAAGCTTAAGGAGTTTGTCTACGGCATTAAATCAACTCCAACAATCCTATTTATCGTTCTTCAGGGCATACCGGGGACGATCCCATGGGGTGTTATAACCTTCTGGGCCATAGCATATATGAACGTTAGATGGGGGCTAACGGAGTCTCTAGCAACTCTCATAATCATAACAGCAGGCCTATCTATAATAGCGGGGAACCTCGTGGGAGGGGTTCTAGCTGATAAGCTGAAAGACTTGGGATTGAGGAACTCAAGGTTGTGGGTATCGTTAACTGGCAAAATGGTTGGCCTCGCTATGACCATTGCCTTCATGTCCTATCCTTACCCCTACGGGGCTACCGATATCAGTGCTATAGCTCCTCTAGCTTTACTAGCTCTACTCATCTTTAATTTCATCTCATGGGTTAGCCCCAACGTTCAAGCTATAATAAGTGAGGTTATCCTACCAGAACATAGAGGTACGTTCTATGCTGTATTCAATATAACCGATAATATAGGTAAAACTTTAGGACCTTCTATAGGAGCTTTTCTTATCAACTTCTACAAAGGCTTAGGCTATGACACGTCTGAAGCCTACTACTTTGCTATGGTAACAGCTAGTATGGCTTGGCTTCTCTGCGCTATGTTTTGGTTACCTATGTTCAAGACCTATGGACATGATTATGCGAAGCTAAGGGAGGTTCTGAGGAGGAGGGTTTCAGCTTGAACATATATGTACTTGGAGCTCCACGTAGGAGATTGGTGGTTTAAATGCTAATACCTAAAGGGTTCCTATTAGGGTTCTCTGAGTCGGGATTCCAGTTTGAAATGGGTTTACCTGGTTCCGAGGACCCTAATAGTGATTGGTGGGTATGGGTTCACGACCATGAAAACATGCTATCCGGGGTAGTTAGCGGAGATCTCCCTGAGAACGGCCCAGGATACTGGAACCTATACAAGGTTGACCACGATCTAGCTTTCAAACTCGGCATGAACTGTGCAAGGATAGGGGTGGAGTGGAGTAGAGTGTTCCCTAAGCCCACCAGGGATATCCGCGTTGATGTGGATAGAGATGAGGATGGTAACATAGTGTGGATTGATGTTAACGATGTCGTTCTAGAAAAGCTTGATAGCGTGGCTAACGCGGATTCCGTTAATCATTACAAGTCTATACTTGAAGATTGGAAGAGTAGGGGGGGAACTATTGTATTGAACCTAAACCACTTCACACTACCACTCTGGATCCACGACCCCATAGCTTTAAGATCTAACGGATCCTCTAAAGCACCTTCAGGGTGGTTAAGCGAGGAGACAGTGGTTGAGTTTGCTAAATACGCTACATACATTGCTTGGAAACTAGATGACTTAGTAGATCTGTACTCTACGCTTAACGAGCCTAATGTAGTCTACACAGCAGGCTACGTTATGGTTAAAACAGGCTTCCCACCAGGCCTCCTAAGCATTAAGGCGGCCACAAGAGCGGCTAAGCATCTTGTAGAAGCTCATGTTAGGGCATACGAGAACATTAAGAGGATAACGAGGAAACCTGTAGGTATTATAGTCTCCTTAGCTGCTATAGAATCCATAAGACAGGAGTATGAGGATGTAGCAGGTCTAGCGAAAACCCTATACAACTACTCCATACTCGACTCTATAACACTAGGATCTTCTATGATAACAGGGTCTAGAGAGGATCTAAGAGATAAGGTGGACTGGATTGGAGTTAACTACTATAGCAGGCTCCTCGTCAAACCCTCAAAAACCCCTGGTTTCTTCGACATTGTTAAAGGGGCGGGGCTCTACTGTAACTCAAAAGATGTGTCCATAACCGGAAGACCTTGTAGTGATATGGGCTGGGAGGTGTACCCTGAAGGTTTATCTAAAGTGCTAGAGGAGGTGTGGAGCAAGTATAGAAAACCACTCATAGTAACTGAAAATGGAATAGCGGATTCAAGGGACGTTTACAGACCTAAGTTCCTCATCTCACACATATCCCACACTGTACAAGCGTTAAAAGAGGGGGTTGACGTTAAAGGTTACCTTCATTGGGCTTTAACAGATAACCTAGAATGGGCTCAAGGTTACTCTATGAGGTTCGGTCTAGTGAAAGTAGATTACGAAACCAAGAGGAGACTCCTAAGACCAAGCGCCTTACTATTTAAGGAAATAGCTGAAAGCCGAGATATCCCCGATGATATGGACCTCTACTAGTCTCTATCGCCTCCCCACTTATACGTTCTAAAGTTTAAACTCTTCTCATATTATAAAGGAAGAATTATAAAGGAAGACGCATGAAGCTTCTTTAAATAGTGGAGGCGATGCCAAACATTATATTTGTTATCTTAGCTGTCAATGTCTTAGAGACACGTAGCTTGGCGTAGTTAGTGTGGGTTTAATTTGATCTTAGCATCTAATGCTACGAGCTTGCCTTCTTTTGTTAGTGCTAATGGGTTTACATCTATTTCTTCTATCTCCTCTACCTGCTCTATTATCTTCCCTACGCGTGCTATTGTTTCTGCTAGTTTTACCGGTTCTAGTTTGACTCCTCTATAGCCATCTACTAGCTTCCATATCCTCGTCTCCTTTATCATCTCGACGGCCTCCTCTAGGGTTAGTGGTGCTAGTCTAAACGCTACTTCTTCGAGGAGTTCTACCATGTAGCCTCCTAGCCCTACCATAACTGTGGGGCCTAGGAGTTTATCTCTTAGAGCTCCTACAGCTATCTCCGCCACATGTTCTACATGCTCCTCCACTAGAATACCTGTTAGTGGTATATCCGCTTTCCTTGAAAGTTCTAGGAGCTTTGAACATTCGCTAGCCACCGTCCCCGGGTCTCTTAATCCCATCACAACCCCTCCTATATCGCTTCTATGGAGTATTCGTGGTGATACAATCTTCAAGACAAAGGGGTAGCCTAGCTTCTCCGCTATATTAATAGCCTCCCTGCATTCTAAGGCTAGCTCGTATCTCGGTATTTCAATGTTATATGCTCTGAGTACACTCTTAGCCTCATGCTCTCCTAGCGTCAACCTACCCTCCTCTAGAGCTCCTCTAACAAGCTTTCTAGCGGTGGTCGCAGCCTCCTCTGATACTGTAACCTCAGCTCCACGCTCTCCTCTACTAAGATTTGCTAGTTTAAGTAAAGCTAATACCATGGTCGCAGCCTCCTCTGGGTTGAAAGCTACGGGGAGCCCGGAGAGTCTAAGCTTTAAAGCTAGATCTCTCGAATACCCACTACCAGATACTAGGATGACTACGGGGATTCCGCTATCCCCAAGGTATTTAGCGTACTCTACAAAGCTATCAACATCCATAGCCACTGTTTGTGGCTGGTTAACAACAACCAGGATATCTACTACCTTAGAGCTTAGGAGCTCCTCCACAACTCTCCTATACAAGCTTGTAGGGGCGGCACCTGATAGATCTAGGGGGTTACCTAACGCCATATAGCCTGGTATTACGCTCCTAAGCTTAGATATAAGCTCCCCGGGGAGGCCGGCCAACCTTAAACCCCTACGCTCAATAGAGTCCGATAGGAGGACTCCCATACCGCCAGTGTTTGTTACAACAACGATCCTATCACCTTTAGGCCTAACCTTAACCCTACCTAGAACCTCAAGTACGGATACAAACTCCCCTAGGCTCCCAACCCTTATAACTCTAGCTTGACTTAAAGCTCCATCCAACACCCTAGCTTTTGTTGTTAGTGCAGCTACATGGGTTGAAGCGGCTTTCGATCCGGCCTCGCTTAAACCACCAACTAGGACTACCACTGGTTTAACTGTACTAGCCCTTCTAAGAACTTCTAGAAGCCTCCTACCCTCCTTAACACTCTCAAGGTACAATCCTATAACCTCGGTTTTAGCATCTAGGGTTAGGAGCTCCACTAACTCCCACATCTCGATATCTGAGGCGTTACCAATGCTAGCGAATCTCCTAAGACCTACGAGCCTCTCCCCCATTAGATCGAGTATTAGACTCCCCAGAGCTCCGGATTGCGATATAAGGGAAACCCCTCCCTTCAACGGCATTAGCTGCCTCTCTGTTGACACAAAAGTAGCGTTTAAAGGAGTTTCAGTATCAACTACACCTACACTGTTAGGGCCTAGGAGCCTTATGCCATACCTCCTAGCTATCCTCACAACCTCCTCTTCAAGATCACCCCTACCGGCTTCGCTAAAACCACCACTATACACTATAGCACTCCTAACCCCCACTCTACCGCAATCCTCTAGAACCTCTGGAACACTACTAGAAGGCGTTATGATAAGAGCTAGGTCAACAGTACCAGGCACATCCGACAATCTCTTATAGACATTCCTACCTAGCACAACCCCACCTCTAACATTAACAAGATACACGGGCCCCTTGAAGCTTGAGAGGACATTTAAAGCAAGCCCTCTACCAAGAGATCCAGGCCGGTCACTAGCCCCGATTACAGCAACACTTCTAGGTTTGAAGAGCTCTTCTAACATCACCACCAGCTCTCAGCTAGCCTACCCTGTTAAGGCTTGCTCAACAGCTATCTCCGGGTTAAAGCTGATGTACTGAACCATACTACCCCTTATTATAGCCCTCCCAAGCTTAGCTACAACCTGCCTACTACCCCTAACCTCCACCACATCCTCTAATATAAGATTCATAGTGTTATCAGTTATCTTCAACACCCCCACATACTCGCTACCATCCTTCAGCTTAACGTAGATAAGCGAGTTAACAGCATCCTTCAGGTACTTCAGCGGATTCACAAGCCCCTCAGCCATCAAGTACACCTCTACTCAAACACCACGGTTCAATGCTATTAGCTAGGTTTAAAAGCCTTACCATGCAGTCACCCCCAGGACAACAGCAACTACACCCCCATCTCGTTAATCGCGAAGCTAACGTACAACCCGTAGAATCTAAGGCCTATGGGAAAGAGAACTACACGGGAAGGAATCTGCTCCAAGGAAGTCCTCAAGCACCATCACTAGAGCTAAGGCCTTTTAAGCTTCATGATTACCTGTATCACTCATATACTTTTGTAAGTGAAATCTCTTCAAACCTTGAAACTAGTATAGACGTATAGGTTTGAATTCTAAAACCTCCCATGCTACTCTTGTGCACACTAAGACCGGAGAGGTTTGAGGCCTACAAGCATTCTAAGCTCAGTTTACCCGGAGGGGAGTTGATATACCCTCAGGTGACTGGAAGGCTAGAGCTCCCCTAGAGTGATATTAAAGTCTAGCAAATCTCGCCTTTCAATGCGGGGTAGGACCTAAGCGTCAACAAACCTTTAGAGCGTAAAGCCTTTTTTAACACCCAGGGGTGTACTGCTAGGGTGGTGATGAGGCTCGATTGAAGTCGAGGGTTTGGGGTCGCGAGGTTAAACCCCGCCTTGGAGCACAACGTATCCCCGGGCTCGGATGAGATGTTGGAAATCATAATCCCCCACCTGGAGGGGTGACACCCTAGACCTAGGGGTTCGAAACCCCGTCCTAGAAGGGCGGGTAGGGGTCGTCTAGGTCTTGTTAACTGTTGAGAGTCTGGGTGGCGGGGATCTGAAGCTGGTGGAAAAGGAGAGACTACGAGCTATTATCTGAGAAGCGGTAAAGCTGTGCTATTCTCCTAGCTACCCTCCCAGCTTCTTCAACTGCCTTCTCGTATAAATCTCTTGTTACCAGGTTTTCCTGTAGAGCTCTTTCTAGCTCCTCGGAATCTTTGATCTCAGGCTCTTCTCCGGGCTTCTTAATGACGTCGATGTAGAGGTCTAGGTATCTTATTGATTTAAATCCTATCTCAGCTGGGGTGTTAATGTTAACGTAGACTCCTAGGAGTTTTCCATCCTTGCTATAGTACTCGTGGATTGTATGCCATTCTCTAGTGTCAATTATGGTTCTAGAGTAGTCTCCGGGCTTCTTTTCCACATTAAGCCCGTCTAGGGTTCCAGGTGTTTTGAAGACTCTTGTAAGCACCATTCTAACACTATCGCCTACAGTGTAGCTGTCCACGGTGAACGGACCTAGGCTGGCTTTCCTACCATCCGGGATTCTATGGTCTATGGTGACCTTCCTACCTTTCAGGTTTGAAGCTATATACGATATTATAGCTAGGCCTATCCTGCTCGTGGCATAGCCTAGCCTTAGGGATTCCTCGCTGAAGTCGACTAAGCTGGATTCCTCGAAGCCCCCTGCTTTGAGGGAGTGGTGGTACTCTATTGTGGGGTGTATCTTAGATCTAATGTTGTCGAGTAGGCTCTTAGCAGGGGATGTAATGTAGATTAATGATATGTACTCGCCTCTAGCTAAAATCCTTGGCTCTCGCTGAGGGGGTTCGCTTGCTAACCTCATAGCCATCTCAGCTAAGCTCCTAGCCTCGCTTGCTACCTCTACAGGCTCCCCGTACTTACTATTACTTCTAAATCTAACGTGAACCCTCGATATATCAACTTCAGTCTTAATAGACTCAACTAGTTCAAGCCTCCTAGCATCATCTCTAACATGCTCGCTGAAACTAAAACCATCACCTGGAGTGTACACTGTAGTGTAAAGACCCACAAGTGCAACACCACTCCTTACAAAAACGGGATCCCCTCTAGATAGCGACTCTTTAACAACATAACCTCTAATAACCTCGCCTTTCGGAGGACACTCCCCCTGAACAAGACCTTCAACACCTCCAGGTAGTAGGGCTTTACAATCACCTAAGCTTACAGCATCAACAACAGTATATAGCCCCAGCCTACCCCTCCTAACACTAACGTATCTTAACTCCTCAACTATAGCCTCCTCAACCTCTCTACCATAATCCCAAGGGCTACCTAGGACTAATAGCGTATCAGCATCATCATCAACACTTTTAACTGTAATCTCAGCTGGGCCCTCGACAACAGGTTGTCTAAGCCTATCCCTTAGAACGTCGCTTACATCGGCTAGCATGAAACCCCTATCAACTAACACCTGGGAGAGAGCGGTAGCATATATACCCCTAACTCTAACTCTGATCAAGACCTACAACCTCCCTATCCTAGATTCTACAAACATGTAAGGTCACATCGAATATCAATCCTTAACAGTTTCAAGCACTGATATAACCTGCCATATCCTAGTCCTAGCGTGGAACGGCATGTTGGGATCCTGGCTAACATCGTCTAGAATGCTTATAGCGTTAGCCGCTCTAACACCAAAAGATAACCTCGTATCCCTAAGCTGCGTGAGAGCATTAACAGCAGCCCTCCTAATATTCCTTGGAACACCGGTATCATTGATTATAGAGGCTAGTAATGTCATAGCATACTTAACCTTAGCCTCGTTAGCCGTTTGAACATCCGTGGACACCTTAAACCACCCCCTCCCCTAAAATAGCATTAAACACGTTTAAACAATATAAGCCTTTAATAACACCTCACACTCCCAATCATTAACCGGGGAGTTAAACGGGCATTCGAAAGCCTAGAATCTAGAGCTTGTTCGATGATGGTTTCCCATGTGTAAAGCTTAAAGCTATCAGACTGTCTTCCCATGTGGGTGGAGTTTCATCTCCGGGGGTTTTCGGAGGTGTATCTTAAGCCTAGAAAGAGCTTGCCTGATGTAGGGGAGCTCGTTGTAGGTACCGTTAGAACTGTTATGGATATGGGGGCTTACCTAGAGTTGGATGAGTATGGTGGTTTACAGGCTTTTCTACCGTGGAGCGAGGCTACATCTAGGTCTGTTAGGAGTATTGAGGATGTTGTTAGGGAGGGTCAGAGGGTTGTGGTTAAGGTTATTAGGGTTGATAGGGTTAAAAAGCATGTTGATGTTAGCCTTAAAAGGGTTATGGAGGGTGAGAGGAGGAGGAAGATGGCTTTCTACAAAAGATATGTTAAAGCAGCCTCCCTGATAACATTGTTAGCTGAGAAGCTCGGTAGGAGTGTTGATGAAGCGTACAGGGATGTCCTGTGGAAGCTTGAGGACGCCTACGGGGATCCCATGGTGGGGCTTGAAAGGGCTGTTTTAGAGGGGGAGCAAGCTCTTAGGAGCTCCGGTATCCCAGAGTACTGGGTTGAACCCCTCCTTGATATAGCTAGGACTCATGTGGAGGTTAAGGTTGTAAGGGTATCAGGTATACTCACAGTTAGATCCACAGCTAGCGATGGACTATACAGGGTTAGAAGCTTCCTCTTAAAGGTTAGGGAGTTGTTTGAGGGAGAGCCTAAGATTAAAGCAAGGCTCTACACTGTAGGAGCTCCGAGATACAGGGTGGATGTGGAAGGCCACGACTTCAAAACACTAGAGTCAACTCTTAAGAGGGTTTTAGAGGAGGCGGCTAGAGAAGCTGAGAAACTAGGGTTAGAG
>Ga0079997_115007_pt1 | contig 116412 bp, 139 predicted proteins | sample PerSpoCPS_CMetaG_FD_69200 | JGI IMG/M metagenome (GOLD analysis project Ga0079997, IMG submission 69200) | Archaeal communities from Yellowstone National Park, Wyoming, USA - Perpetual Spouter C (PS_C) MetaG (SPADES assembly) (version 2) | ecosystem: Environmental > Aquatic > Thermal springs >...
GGGGAGGCGCTGGAGATCGCCTCCGCACAGAGGTATGGTCTGGACAGCTGCGTGTTCACCAACAACTTTTACAGGATGTGGTCTGTTGCGAAGAGGCTGCAGGTCGGCTCCGTAACAGTTAACGACATGCCAAGACACGGCGTAGGATACTTCCCCTTCGGCGGAGTCAAGGAGTCAGGCATAGGAAGGGAGGGCATAGGATACTCAATAGACGAGATGACGGTACTCAAAACCATAGTCTTCAACCTCGAACCCATAGGGTATGTGAAAAAGAAGAGAACGGAGCTTATGTGAAAAAAGCTATTACAAAGCTAGCACAGATATTTTCCATGTCGGAAGCCTACCAGCTCTTTAGCTTCCATGACCGTTTGGGTGAGAAGCTGGGAAAACCGCTTATTGTCGGCTTTCCCGACACGGGACTGGCGGGAGCTATATCTGTATCGTACGTTGTGGACAAGTTGGAGTTAGAGGAAGTTGGATACATCGACTCCAGCGAACTACCGCCTATCTTACCCGTGAGGAGAATGGAGCCAAAGGAGCTTATCAGAATCTATGACTCTCGGAACTTTCTCACAATCGTTTCAGAGATACCCGTACCGCCTACGTTGATCAGGCCCTTTGCGTCAGACCTGCTGGACTGGACGGAGAGAAAGGGTGTGAGCAGTGTTGTATGCCTGACTGGGATAGCGGAACCTAAGCGTCTCGAGTTGGAGACCCCTACTGTTTTCATGGTCTCTTCGAAGCCGCGGGAGGTTGAGAAGACGGCGAAGTGGTTGGAGTGTGAGGTCTTGAGTGAAGGATTCATAACAGGCATTCATGCAGAGATTTTACGTCTCGGGATGCGACGCGGCTTAGAAGTGCTTATCCTGCTTGCGCAGTCGCATCTAAACTATCCCGACCCTGGAGCCGCCGCCCAGCTGCTCAACAAGCTTTCTAGACTTGTGAACGAAAAGATAGACGTGAAGCCCTTGCTTGAAAGCGAGGAGATGGTTAGGCTGCAGCTGAGAGACCTCATGAGGAGGACTGCTGAGGCCATGGTACAGAAGTCGCGGGAGATGGAGCTACCTCCTGTCTACAGGTGAGGATTATGAGTCACTCTCCATGGGATTTGGTTCGGCGTCTGCGTCGTCAGTTTGAAAGCGAGGTCGAGGATTTGTTGAGGACCATTAAGGAAATTGAGTCGAGGACTGGTTGCATTATGCCGTTGTACAACCTTGTGGAAACAGAGGATGAGTATGTCTTGACTGTTGACATGCCGGGAGTGCGGAAAGAGGACATAGACATGCAGGTCTTCGAGAAACATATAACAATTGAGGCCCCCTGCCACATGAACATACCGTCAAGGAGGCATGGAAACAGATATAGGCTGATGGTCGAGCTGCCGCAGGCGATAAACCCTGAGACGGTCAAGGCACGATACCTGCACGGCGTCCTCGAGGTAAGGATAAACAAGAGGATTGGCAGGGGCGTCAAAATCAATATCGAATAGGTTAAAACATGCTGTGTCGTTTTAATGTATGGGTGAGCGGCCGGGCGGGTCACCGGGAGCTCCGGAGGAAGTTCCTCCCCCGCGGGGGGCGGCGTGACGCCGAGAGGCGTGCGGGGAGACCCGGGGCAACGCCGCAGAAACGACACCTCCCCCACACGATGGCCATGAGGCGGCGGAACCGCCGAGGAGTGTGGGTGGGCGGGTTGAAACGGGCGACCCACGCCGGGAAAGGCCGCTGGGCGTTGAGCAGCCTCCCCGAGCCCGGCGGAAGCCGATGAGACAAATCCCGCCTAAACAGAAGGAGGGCTACGAGCCGCACACCCACCCAAACTATCTGCCGAAAAACCTCGCCAGACGATCTGTAAAATAGACTTTTCCTACGCTTTCAGAAATTTTTGAAAGCCTCTCCACCTCATCGGGTGTGAGAACGATGTCTCCGGCCGCCGCGTTCTCAAGTGCCTGAACCTTATTCTTAGCACCCGCGATAGCCACAAACCCCTCCCTGCTAGTTATCCACGCAAGAGCCGATTGCGCGATTGTCCCCCCATGTGTGGCGGCGGTTTTTTCAAGCTCCTGTAGAAGAGGCTCAACTCGCATCAAAAAGGAGCGGGAAAAGGCTCCGCCGAATAATCTCACAAGATTTCCCGGAGTTGTTTTACGGTATTTTCCAGTCAACACGCCCTGTGCTAGCGGGCTGTAGGCGAGAATTGTAATCCCTTCTTTTCTGCAGTAGGGAACTAACTCTTTCTCAATCTTTCTGTCGAGGAGGTTATAGCGAACTTGGTTTGAAACAATTTCTTCACGTTTTAGGGCCTCTTGAGCCTCTTTAAGTCTCTTGACCGAGAAGTTGCTCACACCTATGTAGCGTATCTTGCCCTCTTTGACCAAATCCTCCATTGCCCTCATAGTCCACCTAATCGGGATTACCGGATTTGGGAAATGAAGCTGGTATAAGTCGATAGTTTTAAGGCCTAGGCGTTCGAGGCTCCGCCTGCACGCCTTCATCACACCATCATATGTAAAGTGATGTGGGAAAACCTTTGACGCGACTAATACCTCTCGACCAACCTGCCTAACCGCCTCACCCACTATCTTCTCAGACAGCCCGCCGCCATATATCTCAGCGGTATCAACCAAGTTCACACCAGCCTCAACTGAAGCAGTCAACGCCTCCACGCAGTCAGAAACCCCGTAATTGGTTCCAAACCCCCACTCACGTGCACCAAACTGCCACGTCCCCAACGCTATGACCGAAACAGAAACACCCGTTTTTCCGAGGCCTACGTACCTCACAACTTAGATGTCTTAGTGGAAATATTTAATCCAAGCCTACCATATACGGATAGGATGAAAATAGCGCACATCGACCTCTCTGATGCATCAGTTGAAGACTTTGAGCTTGATGCAACAGCTTTGAAGCTTTTCGGGGGTGGTAGAGGCCTTGGTGTGGCACTTCTTAGACGGAATATGTTTGATGGAGAACCGCTCGAGCCCCGCAGTCCATTGGCGTTTTCCGTAGGTCTTTTAGTGGGCACACCCTTTCCGTTATCAAACAGGCTGTCAATGGTTTTCCGCTCCCCCCTTACAAAAACTGTGGCATGGGCTCAAACAGGCGGGTATGCAGGGAGTGCGTTGGCTGGAACCGGATATGCCGCACTATACATCACGGGCCGGTCTGAGAAACTCAGCTACCTCATTGTCTCCGAAAACGGCATTAAAGTTGTTGAGGCTGAAAACCTCAAAGGCCTCGACGCTGTAACAACGTGTTCAGTTCTAAAGTCTGTCCATGGTGACGCTAGAGTGGTTGCGGCCGGGCCTGCTGGGGAAAGATGTGTGCCTATAGCAACGGTGGTTAATGACATGGGGAGGTCGAGCGGGGTCCGCCACGGTGTAGGAGCATTGATGGGCTCAAAAAACCTAAAAGCCGTAGTCTTCAAGACACCTAAAAACCCGCCCGTAGTTGTCAAGGACCACGCGTGGTTCACCAAACTGCTAAAAAGGTTGCAGGAAAAGCTTCGCCGGTCCAGCCTGCTCAACCATGACAAAGGCCTGCTAGCGCTTTACGGCACTCCCGTAGCCGCTGAGGCCCTCGGCCGCAACCATGCTTTACCTGTTAAGAATTACCAGCAGACATACATTGAAGGGTTTGAGCTCGTGGGCGGTAGGGCTATGTCTTCTAAAAACCTGTTAAACAGGCTTACATGCTCCATCTGCCCCGTTTCATGTAGGAGAGAGACAACCGGCTACGGGGTTAGGACTGAAGGCCCAGATTACGCTCAGATCAGCAGCTTGGGAACAAACTGTATGCTCCTCGACCTTGAGAAAATCACCTATCTAACACACATGTGCTACGAGTTAGGCCTTGACCCTATCGAGGCGGGCAACACAATTGCAGTCTACAGCCAACTAAGTGATGAAGGATACGTAAGAGAGAGAATAGGTTGGGGCAGCTTTGAAACCATGAAGAAACTCCTACACGACATGGCGTATGGAGTGGGTGATGGGGCCGTGTTAGGACGCGGAGCCCATGAAACAGCAGTCTATTTTAATAACCCTGATGCCTCACCCTCGGTTAAAGGGATATCGGTCCAAAACGCAGACCCCAGGGCTGAGCCCGCATGGGGTTTTATCAACGCCGTCGAAAGCTTCGGTGGCGGAGTACACATATGGGTGTATCCGAGACTAATCCGTAGCTTTGAAGAGCTTAACGTCAACACAATATACCAAGATAACTCTCCGACCGAGCAAGATATCGCTGAAAAAGTTTACCTGGAGCAGGTATGGGTGGCGGCCGCCGACAGCCTTGGTGTGTGCGCCTTCTCCCGGTTAGCCTTCACCCCAACAGACTACGTCGACGGGGTGAATATTTTGAGAAATCTAGACCTAACAGTTGAGACACTAATGGATATGGGGAAGAATATACTGGCCGCTGAAAGGGAACTTAACAACCTATACGGATTCGACAGTACACATGACAGGCTGCCCAGAAAATTTACCGAGGTTGAGGTGCCCTCTGGCAAACATGCTGGGAAAAAATGCGAAATATCACGCCTTCTAAGCCTATATTACATGACACGGAAGGACCAGCCTATTTCAAAACTACTCTCAAGCCTACCAAGACTAAGCTGACCTAATAAAGAGACTCAAAAGCCTCACCCCAAAGTCAAGAATATCCCGCGATGAAATAACTCCAAGCGGCCGGCCGTCCACATCAACGACAGGGATGTGCCTAATGTTAAAGTCTCTCATCTTTTCAACCACAGAGGCCAACTCCTCGTCAGGAGAGGCTGTGACAAGGTTTTTTGACATAAGAGACTTTGCCTGAACGTTTTTACCTATCAGAAGGTGAGAGGAAGCGTACAGCATATCCCTCTCCGTAAGTATGCCAACCAACTTGTTGTCGGAACCGACAATCAAGATGCTGCCCACGCCCTTATCCCACATAAGCCTTGCAACCTCCTCGATCACGGTGTCCTCCCTAGTGGTCACGGGTGGCGATGACATTATGTCCGCGGCCTTGACGGGTGTGTAACGTATGGACCTTTTAAAAACAGGCACATAAAATATATCAAGAACCTGCTAAAAAACATACCCACACACATAAAAAACAGGAAAAACACAATATACCGGGCTCCGGTAGTATAGTCCGGTCAAGTATACCGGCCTTTCGAGCCGGTGACCCGGGTTCAAATCCCGGCCGGAGCAACACCAGTTTTTAAATCGGACCCACTGTATCATACTTATATCTAATGATTGCTAATTAGTGTTGATGGTTTTTTGAGGCTAAATGAGCTTGTCCGTAGAAAACCCATAACGATAAGTGGAGAAGCAACTATCCACGACGTAGTCAAGATTATGGCGGAGCAGAACATCGGTTTTCTTGTTGTTGTTGAAAACGGGCGCATGGTAGGTGTTTTGTCTGAAAGGGATGTTGTGAGGTCTTTGGCTGAACGTGGAAACCTTTCAGTAAAGGTTTCTGATATATGCAAGAGAGACATTATCACGCTTCAAGCAGATGCCACCCTAGAGGAAGCGGCGGAGAAGATGGGTAAGCACGGGATAAGGCACATAGTGGTCGTTAACAAGAGTGGAGAGCTTGTCGGCGTAGTTTCTGTAAGGGACTTGATACAGGAACTTTATGCGTCGGGCAGCGAGACAGACTAGATTTCCTTAGCAATACGTGATAGTTTATCATGGAGCACATGTCCGACCTCGATTTCTTCAACATACTCATAGCATTCGTTCGTCCTTTTTTTGTCATCTTCACCAGATATGTTCTCACCCATTGGAAACAGTACGCCATTCTCTTTATCAACATGCTGCCTCAGTTGAAAAATATAATCCATGCAGAGGGAGAGGGCGTTTTCCAACCCGCTGCCGGTTGAGAGATAGTCGTTAAAGGACCTCTCTAGCTGGGAAATTATCCCCCTCATAAGCTTATGCTCCGCCAGCATCACTCCTATGGGGCCTCCCTCCTCGGGAATCCCAAGCCTCACCAAACACGGGAACAAACACTTCTCCTCCTTTCCGTGATGGCACCTGTCTGTGAAGAGCTTAGTGAACTCGATAAACTTTTGAAGAGATTCAGGATTAGTTATTCGTCCTGCCCTCCTCCATTCCCCTACTCGTAATTCAAGGTTTTTCACAGCCTCCAAAATTGTCTCATGGTCCTTTAATAGGGATTATGTAAGGCCCATCAGGTTCTACCTTTTTGAGGCGTAATTTTAACTAGACTTCCCTGCCCAAGCCCTGACGGCCCGCCCTGTGAGATGGCCTCCTCTGAGAACCTAACCCGCAGCGTATCCCCCTCATAAAGCCCTGTCACCACCCCGTACCACAGGTCTCCTCGAAAGTCCTCGTAGATGACTTGGCTGCCCACCATTTTCTCAAGCTCCTCCGATGTAAGTGGTGTGGTAGTTGAAACTATGCAATCGTCGCCGTCGAACGCGACAACTATTGCGGTTATGGCCTCCTCTTCCCCGCTCAACCCCTCACATTTTTCAATGCGGCATCTTTTAAGATTGTTGTATAACAAAACTTATTAGGACTCGAAACGCTTTCAAATCCGGCATGTCCTACGACGATGAATTAGAGAAGATAAAAATGCGTAAACTTGCAGAAATACTTTCGGGCCGACACCAGCGTCCCACCGTTGTTGCAGAGCCAGTCGAGGTTACTGACCTTAACTTCAAGCAGTTCATAAGCTCAAACAAATATTCCGTTGTTGATTTCTGGGCAGAGTGGTGTGCCCCCTGTAGGGCAATTGCGCCAATCGTGAAGGAGCTGGCGGAGCAGTATGCTGGAAAGGTTGTCTTCGGTAAGTTGAACGTAGATGAAAACCCTAAGACAGCCAGCGAATATGGCATCATGGGTATACCGACGCTCATATTGTTCAAGGATGGGCGTCCAGTGGATATGGTTGTCGGCGCGGTTCCGAAGAGGGTTTTAGAGGGCAGGATTGTGAAACTTCTTCAGAGTTAACAAAAACCCTAAATGACTGGTTTGAGAATATACTTTGATGGAAACCGTTCTCAGGGACGCGGAGCTGGCAACAATCTTAGAGGGGCTTAGGAACGACCTTGAGAAACACCTCCGTAGCAAAATAGAAGGCCGTAGTGACAAGTTACTGATCGAAAGATCTTTGATAGGTGGGAAGAGGTTGCGTCCAGTCTTACTCCTAACGGTTTTCAAGGCTCTCGGAGGCAAGGAGTACCAAAAGGCACTAGACGTTGCGGCGGCCTTGGAGCTTGCTCATAGCGCAAGCCTTGTCCACGACGACATCATAGACTATGACGCGGTAAGACGAGGGCAAGTAAGTTTATGGCGGGCCATAGGTATGGGAAAGGCAATTCTTCAGGGACACCGCATAATCAACCTAGCCTTCGACATAGTTCTCAGCGCAGGTGTAGAAATTGCGAGAATTTTTGTTGACGCCTGGGAAAAAGCGTCGAGAGGCATATTGGATGAGGTTTTAAACAAATCGGTTTTAACGGAACGTCTCTACTTGATTATGATAAGGGAGAAAACGGCCTCAATTTTTGAGGCGGCATGCCATGCCGGCGCCGTCCTGGCTGGGGCTGGAGAAGATGTGGTCCGACTTTTAAGAAAATACGGGTCAGAGGTGGGGACAGCATACCAGCTTGCAGACGACCTAGCTGAGACCTATCTCAAGAAACGCCGAGGTAGAATCCTCTACATATTGGAGGAGATGCGGGACAGATTTCTCCATCTGCTGATAGCTCAGAAGACAGGGCGGTTGCCTAGCCTGTTTCGTGCCGTGACACCCTTCACACCGCGAGAAGATTTTCTTAAGCAGCAACTATTCGAGAGAATAAGGTCTGCGATAAACATTGCAAAAGACCCGTCAATCCCGGATACACCTTATCGAAGAATACTTCAAAAGCTACCTGTTTATCTGGTTCTCCAAATGTTTGAGGAAGCCCGTCAACAGGCTTAAACCCTAGCATTTTTCTCTGGATATGTAACAATTATGGATTTGGCTGTTACGTTGTTTACTGTGGCCGCGGCGCTGGGCGCTTCATGGTTAAGGATGGGTGCGGCCCTGCTCCTCTCCATAGGCTTCTCCCTTGCGGTGGGCGTCGCGGCAGCGACAAACCGCTATCTAGAAAGAGTCATAATACCGGTTCTAGACATACTCCAGTCGATACCGATTTTGGGGTTTTTCCCCCTGGCTTTAGCATTCTTTTACAGGTTATCGCCTCTCATAGGCGGTGAGCTGGCCGCGGTTTTCCTTGTTTTCACAAGCCAAGTATGGAATATAACATTTGCAGTCTATGAGTCGACGAAGGTTATCGGCACGGAGCTCTTGGATACAGCGCGCGCCCTTAGAATGAACTTGCTCGACAGGTTTCGCTACATCTATGTCCCCGCAACTTTTCCCCGCATAACACAAAACCTGCAGCCCTCATGGGCTAACGGAATCTTCTTTCTAGTAGGAAGTGAGATAATATCTTTCGGGGAGGAGGAGGTGAAGCTATTCGGCCTAGGCACCGTTGTGTCGGACTTCACCGTGAACGGCGACATCATCGGCGTTGGCCTAACCTTATTACTGCTTGTAGCTGCAACGGTTGCAACTAATCTTTTGGTATTTACACCGCTTATCGAGGCCACTCAACCCCGGTGGAGGCCTGTCGGAAGATTCACTTCCTTGGTGTATCCTATAAGGAGACTGTTTGGCGGGGCTGTGAGAACGGTTAGGATACAGCCGTTGCTTGCTTTCGCTGAGTATCATACCCCTGTGACCGGACTTGTGAAAAAACTCTCGCCCCTCTCGTCTATTGCGAGAGGGCTTGCTTTTTTCGTTACGGGCGGCGTTGTTTTAGGACTAATCGTATCTGGAGGCGAGGCCCTGCTTGCAAGAATTGCTCTCTTCACTTCGACACTTAACCAAATAGGTGTTGAGACATTAGGTCTAGCCACCTTCTACTCACTACTAAGGGTCTCAGCAGCTGTCTGCTTTGCCCTGGCATGGAGCGTACCTGCTTCAATACTCATAGCACATAGCAAGCGGTTCTCGACAATGATTCCGACTCTCTTCCAAGTAATTGCGTCCATACCTGCCACTATAGTTTACCCCATCTTTGCAAACACCCTTGCAGACTTTCCTGAGCTTAGGGCGTTCATACTTGTTGTTGCCGCTAGCCAGTGGTACGTCTTCTTTCAAGTTTTAGCCGGGGTGCGTGGTGTGCCTGTTGTGGAAGAAGATGTCTCAAGGCTTCTTGGCTTGAGTTTCGCAGACAGAGTTAGGCTTGTCTACCTGCCGAGAGCGTTGCCATCGATAATTACGGGGTGTATAACGGCTGCCGGAGGTGCATGGAACGCTTTAGTCGTGGCGGAGCGACTTGTTTTGAGCAATGTTGTGGCGGAGACCGAGCTACCCGGCCTAGGCAAACTACTATCAATATACACCTATGAAGGAAATCTGGCCGCCATCGTGGTTGTCATAACTGTTATGGCAAGCGTCATAGTTTTAATGAACAGGCTTTTCTGGAAAGCCCTGTACGACTATGCTGTATCCAAACTAAAAATAGAGGAAACTGGCCAAAGCCGGTGAGAATAGTTGCAGCGGGAGAGCATACTACGTGCCGTTGATATATCGCACAGTTACAGGACGAAAAAAGGTATGGAAATCGAGGTGTTGAAAAACTTATCGCTAGACCTCTATTACGGCGAATTCCTCGGAATTGTTGGACAGAGCGGGTCCGGTAAAACGACTTTGTTGAAGATTATGGCCGGGCTTATCAAGCCAGTCAGCGGCGTAGTCCTCTACAAAGGGAAAGCTGTAGACGGCCCGACTCCAGCGATTTCACTTGTCTTCCAAGAACCTGCTCTGTTTCCTTGGTTGACCGTTTTGGAGAACGTTATGCTTGCACTGAGGAGGTTTAAAGACCATTCAAAGCAGGAAATGGTTGAAAGGGCTTTATCCTACTTGGATATGGTTGGTCTTTCAGGTTTTGAGAACAGCTATCCAGGCGAATTAAGCGGAGGAATGAAGCAAAGGGTTGTACTTGCGCGTGCGCTGGTTACAAACCCCGACATTCTACTTATGGACGAGCCATTCAGCAACGTGGACCCCCTAACAGCTGTCTCTTTACGCCGCGAAGTAGACATGCTACGACAGCATGAGTCTCTTCCGCCGACGTCGGTCATTTTGGTTTCACACAATGTTGAAGAAATAGTTGAGCTGAGCGACCGTGTCGCCGTCTTGACAAGCAGGCCCGCTAGGGTTGCGGGGGAGATTACTATAAACATGCCTAAGCCCCGTGATAGGAGAAGTCCGCAGTTCTATGAGTACGTGGACGCAATATTTACGTTGATGAGCTAGGGGCGTGCCTTCTCTGCTTTAACCTGAAAACCCCTGTGTCGCCGTCGTAGCTCAGAAGCTCTGCGTAAATCATCCAGTCCATAAGGAGTTCGTGAAGCTTATCCGCGTTCTCTGAATACTCAACCAAGCTCTGGCTGCTTGCGAGCCTGTTGACAAGGTCTTCGATTCTGAAACCTTCAGGGTTTTCTTGAGCTAGCTTTAACGCTGTAGAGAAGGGCTCGAGGGACGGCAGCTGCTCTTTCAGAATTTTCTTCTTCCCCTTGCTGAGGCTTTTGCTGACCTTTATCCCAAGAGGCGTTGCCACCCCCTCGCCGTCATGGACCTCCAAGATGCCGAGCAGCTCGGCGGCCTCGGAGGCGGGAAGAAGCTGGTCGACCTCCATCTGAAGCTCTCGTGCAATAAAAGCAAGGTCTGCACGGCCCCCATAGGCTACAACCAACTCGAGGAGACCCAGCACCGTTCCCAGCCTAGCATCTAGGGGAAAGTTTCTCGGCTGTTGCCCCATACCCAGCATGCTATGGCCGGCTTGTAAATTAAGCATTTGCAGATATATTTAAATAAAGCTCCTCAAGCAAGCGCGCTGCCTCCCCCGAACCCCCTAGATTTCTCGCAAAATGCATGAGGTTTTTAACCGCACCGTCCATGTTCACGTCGCTAAGCACCTCTCTAACCAAATTGTTCAGCGTCCTCGGCTCAAGCTCTTCGTTCTCTAATACCTTGGCCACTCCGAGTTCCTCGGCTTTTGTGGCGTTGGCTTTCTGTTCGCCGTGGAGCGGCGTCGGTATTAAAACCATTTTTTTGCCCAGAGCTATACACTTGCTTATGAGTGTAAGGCCGCTCCTGCTGATTACAAGGTCTGCTGCATGCAGAAGGCTTTCAAGGTCCTCTATCCATTCATAGAGTTTCAGGCCGCCAACTGTATACGTTTTGTTGCCGTGCGGCATTGATGTTGACATCACATAACATATTTCGGGGTCGAGTTGCGGGGCTATGGATATGAACTTGTTCACTAGGGACGCCTTCTCCTCAACCCCGCCGCTAACAACCACCAATACTAGAGGACTACCACGGCATCCAAACTCCTCCCTAACCCTCTCCACATCAACAACCTTAACCCCGTCCTCGAGAATCGGCCCGACATACCTAGCCTTGTTTAAGGCTTTGGCACGCAGGTTTAATGTCCGGGCTGAAATTGTATAGGGTGGAGGCAGGTCCGGGATAATGATTAGGTCTGCCGAATCCCAAACAAGCTGGGGCGCCTGTAACGCTCTCTCACTCAACCTTGCAAACCGTTTATAAGACTTGGTTTCTAAGACAATGTTGTACTGGTTTAGAATTAAAGCCGTAGGCTTGTTGAGCAGCTTTGCGGCAACGACAGCTGAGGCCCTAGTGTCTGCGAGCACGATGTCGGGGCGGGTTTGCTGTATGATGGCAATCTCGGAGGCAACCTGTGCCGCAAACCTCACCGGTAGAAGCATGTTGCGCACTATTGTCTTCTTAACCGAGATTGAGCCGTCACCGCCAACTCCATAGGAGACTCCCGGCACTTTTGATGCATTGTATCCGTTAGCCTTCAGGTAGGGTAGAGCTTGCCCATATGCTGAAAAGGAAACGCTGTGCCCACGTCTCTCCAACTCCCTTGCCACGGCGAGACTCCTGGATGCATGGCCCAAGCCTATGCCGCAGACCGCAACATGGGTCAGCATTTCGCCCCGTCGAGCTGAACCCTAACAACCTCTCCCATAGGTTTTTTCTCCGCGAAAACCTCGGCTGAGAATTTATAGAGACGCATCTTTCCGTAAAGCCAGTAGGTCGGCTCTAGCCCGGCCTTCATGCAAAGCTGTGTTAGAAATTCTTCGGCATCCATCCCATATTCGACAGGGACCTGTGGTAGCAGGAGTCCTGAGCCGTAAGGTGTTTCAATGACCAACCCGTCAACCCCTACATTAACCCGTTCTGGCAACGACTTACGGGGTTCAACGGCAACCTCAACGGGTTTCGTTAACACACTTACCTCAAATATAGTGCTTTCCATCTCGTCTGGACTCATCGGCGGGAACCTGGGGTCATCCACTGCGGCCGCGACCGCAGCCCTAACCGTCGCCTCACCAAGAGGGTAGACCGGAATTGGGTAGCCAATGCATCCTCTAAGCTCCTTGTCCGGATATCTATATATGGAGACAAAGACGCCGCGCTTCTCGCTGAGCGGCCTAGATTTTTCAGGTTCTATTAGCTTTTTTTCCTCCAAGTATGTCCTTACGGCTTTGCGTGCAAGCCGTACTAGAAGACTACCAGTCTCCTCGTCCATCAACTCTCACCCAATTCCGCAAGAACCCTTCCTATATTTCTCCAGTGACGGCCTTTCCAGTATTGTTTTCCGCATGAGGGGCATCTCCACCTAACGGGGTTCTGTGAGGTTTTAACGAGTTGTTCGTTGCAGACAGGACACCTTGTCCGTGACTCGTCAAAGCCCAGCCTAACCCCCAACATTTTCGCTACTGTCTTGAGCGAAGTAGTTGTGTCAGCGGGGTCTAGTAAAACGGTTACCACGCCTTTTTTCGCAGACCTAGCAGCCAGCTCCTTATCCCTTGTTACCAGCACCCGTGCCTCGCTGAGCGCCCTCAAAATTATTTCCTCATCGTCCCTGCTCTTAATGTACACCGTATCGAAGCCTAGCAACCTAAGCCATGTAACAAGGTTTCCAAGCATCGTATCTATGATGAACCTCATTCCACCGGGCTTGAACCACCCTTCTTCTCCAACTCAAGCCTGCAATCCTCGCAGAGAAGCTGGTCATCAACCCTGACGAGCATATCGGACCATTCACCGCACGATTCGCAGTAGCCCTCTACTGGGGCAGATGGCTGCGACTGCGTTGGGATGCCTATACGCATCCTCTCCTTAACGATTGCTAAAATTTCGGGCGTAACTGTGAGTATGTCTTTTAAGGTGACGATTCCGGCTAGACGCTCTTTGTACACAACAGCCAGCCTGCCCACTTTAAGGCGGTTCATTTTACTCAGAGCATCCTCTATATTTACGTCCGGCTCAACCGTCTGGAGCGGGGTTGACATAATGTCACGGGCTCTCACATTTTTCGCGTCTGCCCCGTTGGCGACTACTTGATAGACGATGTCCGTCTTAGTTATAATCCCGACGGGTTTTCCCCCCGATGTAATTATGATGCTGCCGATGCCGTGCCGCCGCATCAATTCCGCCACCTCCACTATTGTGGCAGATTCATCGGCCTCTACCACAGGGCTTGACATAACCTCCCTGACTTTAACCTCGTCAACCAACGTCGCCGGCTTAACCAATTCCCCGTATAAACCAACTACTCAACTCCTAATAAGCTTGTTTCGTAGGTAAATAGAGCACCTCCCGTAAGGTATTTCTTTTGCCAGATACCACAGCTGTTCTTCGGAAGGCTTAACTTCAAGAAGGTCTGCAATAACCCTCGATGCCTCTTGAGCCTTTGTGTTACCAGGCCTCAGTTCAACATGGTTCACCCCGGTTCTCAAAGCTGTAAGAACCGGCGTTATCTGTGCGTTAATATCCTGGTCGAAGTAAGCGGCCAGACGTAGCTCTGAGGTTAGGTATGTTTTGCGGCCGTAAACCATGAAGGAGCCCTTCGGGAGGTACTGGCCAGACGGTGGTGTAAAGGAGACCTGGTCAGCGGGGACGTAGTATACTGTACAGTTGGTGAATCCTTCCCTCCAAGCCCTACTGTAACAGGCCGTCATCTGAGCCGCTTCCTCCAGGTCTTGCTGCGAAGCCTTCAAACCCATTTTCACAACTGTTGCCGGGGAGCCCGGCAGATCTGCATGCAAAACGACATCATTTTTCTCGAGGTATTTCTTCAGTAAAGCAATGTTGCTTTTCGCATCCTTTCCAAGCAGAACATTAAACCCACCTGAAGTTGTGAACTTACGGAAGGGTTGTGGCTGTTGGCTTGCCTTGGTCTTCACTGCTGTAAAGGGCCTCTGAACCGGTGCTAGTTTTGCCTCGGCCTCGGCTATCTCCTTCACCAATTTATCTGTTTCATCCCTAAGCCTCTGTAATGCATGTTTGATGGATTTTAGCTCGTCAAACAATTTTCCCAACTGTCTGTGGGCTGAAATACCCCTCCTAAACTCGGCGCTGGCGCCATCTACGCTTAAAACCAGAAGCCCATGTTCGTGTTTTACACCTTCCCCAAACACCTCGCGAAGCATCCGCATATGTCCGTCAATATCCTCCCAAAAACCGTCAATGATGCTGATGTTTTCCCCAATCCTCGAGATAAGCTCCTCCATGTCTTTCCTACTTTTTTCAAGCCGGAGCAGCGTATACTGTTTTTCAGAGAGGTCTTTGCGAAGTTGTTCAATAACTTTTTTATACTCCTCCTCAGCGGCCTTTGCTTCCGACAGCTCGGCTTCATACACGTAGGCGTTTACCACAGAGTCGGTGAATTTTTCAAAGATCCGAGAATTGAATCCTTCCATCGTTTTCAATTCAATTAATGAAGGTACGGCTTCACCATTCTTGAGGTAAAGCCTGGGAGAGGGATTGGATATCTCGGAGAGAAAGCTTTCGACGGCCGACCTTATACGCTCAAGCTCCTCAGCTGTTAAATCCTCGACCTTCTTCATTTTATCTACGCCTGACCTGTAGACTATTTCTTCACCATACTTGCCCCCTATTCCAAGGTCTCTGGAGAGGGTTGAGACTAGGGGGGATTTGGGGTTCAGCCTCCCCCACACATTTTCAATACTCATGCCGGGTAGCAGCGAATATCTGGGTGGGGGTGGGGTATAGTCAACACCTATCTTCATTATTCTTCCCCCCTTCTCCGCTTCCCCCAAAACCCATAGAATCTTGTTGTCGGATGTTAGGATGATGTTTCCGGGCGGCATCAGCTCGGCCAGCAACTTATATCCGTTCTTTGCGAAGCTAATTTCGACTATTCTTTCATAGCCCAGCTGCTGGATTTGCTGTATCATTAGGTTTTGGAGGTATCTTCTTAGCTGCAATGTTTTTGCGGATGGGCTGCTGGGTTTTCTAAGTGACGCGGTTGTGTAGAAAAATGCGGAGCCGGCCACAAGCCACAGCTCTCCACCTCCAACACCAGGCCTGTACAGCTTAAGGATCACAGTCCTCGGGCTTTGTGTATAGACGTTTCTAACATAAGAGCCCGTGACTTCTTTAGCGGTCTCTTTGACCAATAAGGAGACCTCGGCTGAGCTGAGAACGACCATCCAGTCGGATTACTGTTTGTCCCTTAATAAAACCCACCGTGCCAAACTTAAATTAGTCCACCGCCATCCGTGGATGAAACGGGTTGGCGCTCGACTACGTATACTGGTTTAAATTCTTCACGGCGCTGGTCTACTCCTACCTCTCAGCTTATCTGGTGAAAATCTACGGTCTTCCATTATTAACGTACCTGCTTATTGTTTCAGCCGCTGGTATCTACGTTCTTTTGGCAGAGGCTTTATGGAGAGTGGGTGGTATGAGGGTGAGCAGACGGAGCTCATACCTCAACGGTGTTGGAGGTTATGCGGGCGCTTATCTCATCGGCTTCATAATATTTTTCAATGTCCTTGCGTAGCTTCAAGCTTTGCTGGTTTTGGAAGTTTACCGAGGCTCTCCAAGAACGTTTTCCAGGCCTCAAAGTATCGGTCTCCCTGGCCCCAAAAACCGGCCAACCGCTCCATATCAGACCTAATTTTCTTAACCATTTTGTTGAGTTCGGGATTTGTATAAATTACGAAGAGTAGTGAGTCTTTGTCGTCCCCTGTGTAGCTTATGTATATTCCGCGGAGCGCGTGGAGGTATCTTTTGTCGTCTGGATGCTTTTCCTCCAGCTGCTGGAGAGTCCTCTCGGCCTCTGAAAGCTTGTTTCTAAAGAGCGTATCTAAAAACTCCAACGTTTCTCTAACCGAGACAGCCATCACTCCTCCTCCCCGACATCCTCAACCCCGTTCTCGGTTATTTTGAAGACAGCCTCCCCCTCAGGCAGGTACGGGCTTGACACAAGCCTAGCTATTCTAAGATTACGGCCTGAGACTTTACGGAGCAAAACCCTGTTATGGCTTGTGTGCCCTACGATGTGTCCGCCGATTGGGTAGACAGCATAAGGGCTGAAAATATCATCCGGCTTGGCCATCACCTGGTTTGTTACAATGGCCGCAGCGTTAAAGGCTCTGGCAAGCCTGACAAGTCTGTGCATATGTTTGTTGAGCTTCTGCTGCCTTTCAGCAAGAAGCTCCCTCCCAAGGTACTCGCTCCTAAAGTGGGCTGTCAATGAGTCTATTATTATAAGCCTCACACCCTTCTCCTTAACGACCCTGTCCGCTTTCTCGAGGAGCAGCATCTGATGGTCGCTGGTATATGCCTCGGAATAGATTATTCTTTCCATAACCTCGTCCGGCTCTAGACCAAGATGTCTGGCCATCGAGATTATCCTCTCGGGTCTAAAAGTGTTCTCTGTGTCTATGTAGAGTGCGGCGCCATCAAGACCTCCGCGTCTCACCGGTAGCTGTACGTTAACGGCCAACTGGTGACATATCTGCGACTTACCGCTCCCAAACTCTCCGAAGAACTCAGTGATAGCCTGTGTTTCTATGCCGCCGCCCAACAGCATGTCAAGCCTCTGACTCCCGGTCGTCACCCGGCCTATAGACGTCTTTATCTCGGCCAAATCTTTCGCAGTAACCCAGCTAACCTCAATGCTCTCCCTAGCTGCCGCGATAGCCTCCGAGGCATGTTTCTCGTCGAGCCCAGCGGCCTGAAGCTCCGCGACTGTGGCAGTTGCAACAGCCTCCACTGTGGCGTAGCCAAGTTCCCTAAGCTTTTCGGCAATGGTCTTCGTCACCCCTGGCAGCTCCTCAATGGTTCTGTACCGCGGTTCTTTCAACGACAATTCTTCCTAACAAGACCTAAGCATGGATTTATAAAAACTAATAGCATTGGAAAATGGCTGATGGCCGTTGAAAGTGGTTTTAATCGTGTTGGATGGCTTGGGAGATAGGCGTTGCAAGGCCCTCGGCTTGCGGACACCTCTTCAGGCCGCAAGACCATGTTTCTTTGATAAACTAGCTGCTGAGGGTGAGACCGGTCTTATACATGTGGTGGCGCCTGGATTACCCAACGGAAGCGATACCGGTCACCTCGCCCTTCTCGGATACGACCCACACACTTACTATACGGGCCGCGGCCCATTCGAGGCGCTTGGGGCCGGTGTAGAGCTCAGGGAAGGTGACGTGGCGTTCAGATGCAACTTTGGCACCGTCTCTGACGACCTTGTTTTAATTGACAGAAGAGCTGGCAGAATATCTTCGGCAGAAGCAAAAGAGTTAGCGGCAGATTTGCAGAAGATTAGTGTTGACGGGGTGGAAATTGTTTTCAAGCACACGGTAGAACATAGAGGAGTACTTGTGCTTCGCGGTGAAGGACTTAGCCATAAGGTTTCAAACGTCGACCCACATGGTGTGAACGTCAAGATCAAGCACGCACAGCCCCTTGAGGATAGTGAAGCAGCCTTCAAGACAGCGAAAGTTTTAAACACCTTCTTGCAGGAAAGCCGTAGAATACTCGCTAAACACCCCGTAAACATCCGTAGGAGGGAGCAGGGGCTCCCTCCTGCCAACTACGTTTTGACCCGTGGAGCTGGAATTGCTCCTAAGATACCGCCCTTTGAGCAGAGGTTCCGTCTGAAACCAGCGGTTATTGCGGGCGGGGCGCTGTACAAAGGTGTTGCGAAGGCGTTGGGTTTTGAGGTGATGGATGTTGAAGGAGCCACCGGAACTGTCAGCACAAACGTTGAAGGTAAGGTTAGGGCTATGGTTGATGGGCTGAAAAAATACGACTTCATTCTGTTACATTATAAGGCAACCGATGTTGTCAGCCATGACAGAAAACCCCTTGAGAAGGTCGCGATGATACAGAGGCTTGCAAAGGCGTTAGAGAATGTCTGGGACGAGCTGCATGATATTTACGTTGCGGTCACAGGTGACCACACAACCCCGTCCGAGATCGGCGACCACAGGGGAGACCCTGTACCCTTGCTAATCTGGGGACCGGATGTCAGAGGCGACAATGTCAAACACTTCGACGAAATATCCTGCGGCATGGGAGGATTGGGACGTATAAGGGGCGTGGACCTGATGCCTATACTTGGGAACTATGCTGGGGTAATGGAGATGTATGGAGAGTGACCGACGCGAGAATACCCATACGCATACAGGTCGAGAATCTTCCAGAGCTGGAAGGCGAGCTACACAGGTTTACAGCACCCTTAACAGTGGAGGCCATAATTCGCAAGATGCCGCTTGAAGGCTTCATAGCGCGCTGGGACACGGCTGTATATATAATAACAGACATCGCAAGAGGCGTTGAGAAATATACGCCTAGGTTGGCGGCCGGGGAAATCTTTTACTGGTCTCCCGAGAGGGTGGTTGGAATTGCTGTAAAGAACCATATTTCTAGGCCTCAGACAGTAAAAGTCGGCGCTGTGATAGGGGATTACGGGGTTTTGAACAGTGCTAGGACTGGGGCTCGGATGAGGTTTGTTTTGAAGACTTCTTAGCTTTCTTTGGTTTTTTCTCCTCCGGAGCTGGGGCTGCGGCTTTTTCCTGAGTTGGTGCACCACTTGTCAAGGGCTGGTATATTCTTATACGGTTTACTCCTACAACTTCCTTCACAAATCCCTTTGACACGAGATCGGCCAGAACGTCCTTAGCAACTGACACCCTGAGCTTGAACCTTTCGGCCAGCAATGATGGAGTCACATAGCGCACCCCCTTCAGAAAATCCCTCACCTCGTCAAGTGATGGGGGGACAACGCCGAGCACGCCTTTCTCAACCTCCTCCCCTTTCTTTTGCGGCTCTTTCCTCCGCTTATCAGGTTTCTTTTTCTCGCTCACGGTTCGACAGCAATACTAATTATCTATTAACCTTAAACCATGGGTCTACCAGGATTTATGGTCGGGGATGCGGAGGCCAAGCATAAAATATCTCGGCGACCTGGCCCTAGTCAGGCTTCCCAGAGACTTTACCGGAGACCTAGCTGAGCTTGGCAAGAAGGTGCTGAATAGAGGAGGCGTCAGGACGGTGCTCCTTGTTGAGGGTGTAGAGGGTTGGGAGAGAGTGCCCAAGGTCAGGTTTCTTGCCGGAAGCCAGGAAACGGAGACGATTCACAGAGAGTATGGATGGCTCTACTGCCTTGACGCCTCAAAGGTTATGTTCTCACTCGGTAACAGCTATGAGAGGCTGAGGATGAGCAGGCTGCCCCATGAGGGGGAAGTTGTGGTTGACATGTTTGCGGGGGTGGGTCAGTTCACTATTCCATTAGCCAAGTCGAAAGCTGGAAGGGTTGTGGCATTCGAGATAAATCCGGAGGCATATAGATACCTTGTTAAAAACATCCAGCTGAACAAGGTCAGTGAAAAGGTGACAGCATACAACGACGACTGCAGAAACGCCGTTAAATACGGTCTAGCACATGGAGCCGACAGGGTTGTCATGGGTTATTTATTCGGAACAATAGAATACCTGCCTGCAGCCCTTCAAATCGCAAAGGACGGGGCCGCCATACACTTTCACGAGGCTGCAGAACCAAGAGAGGGCTGGAAAAATCTCTACAACAAGTGTGTGGCTGTGGCGGAGACGATGGAATATCGGCTTGAGCTTTCAGGTTACAGGGTAGTCAAGTCCTACTCGCCAAAGAGCTGGCATTATGTCCTCGACCTAAGGGCTCTCCGCAAGCCTCTCCTTGAGCCAGCGGGCAACACTTGAAAGAGTTTTACTACGGGAAACATTCACCACAAGTGCTTCAGGCCCCTTCTCCGCGCTCAACATCGAGCTGTAGGTTGGCATGGGCGCGAAGGAGACAACCATCCAGTATCCTCGGCCCTCCATTAACTCCTCAACTACTTTCTCGTTGTTGGGGTTCAGAGGCACCGGCAGGAAGACAACGCCCTCGGCCCAGTACAAGACCGCCGGTGCTCCGGGCTGGATTACCATGTTCTTGACAAGCTCTTGCGCGGTGGGAAACTTAACGTAGTCCAGGATTACAATTTCCTTTATCGGTCGATACGTCACTGTGACCATGCTTTTCCTTGGTATGTAAATGTTTTTAAGGTTTTGTCTCTATTAATCAGTCATGGATGGTTTAGAGTTTGTTCTAAGCAGGCCGTGGACAAGGTTCTACGGCCAAGGAGTAAACTCCAACATATCTGCGCCGAAAATTTCTCTCTCAGAATACTTCGACCAAGCCTGTGAAAAATACGGTGCAAATATTGCGGCGGTCTTCTTAGATACTCCCGTAACATTTGCAAAGCTGAAGGACTACGTAGACAGGTTTGCTTCAGCGCTGAAGGGTCTGGGGATAGGTAAGGGTTCTCGTGTGATGCTATTGCTCCCTAACAGCTTGCAGTTCATAGTTTCATACTACGGGACCCTTAAGACCGGCGCAACAGTGGTTCCCATAAACCCACTCAGCACCGGCACCGAGATCAAGGAACTCGCCACCGCCTCCTCGGCAGAGGCAATAATATGCCTGGATATTTTCGTCGACAACGTAAAAGAGGCTTTGAAAACAACAAACCTGAAACACGCCATTGTAACAAACATAGCGGACCACCTTCCGGGGCTTAAGAAAACATTAGGCAAGCTACTCGGTAAAATGCCCTCAAAAAAGCTACCAGAGGACCCAGTCTACAAACCGTACCTCTCGATGCTTTCTCAACCACCTGTAAAAGTGGCTGTGTCAGTGGAGCCTGAGAAGGACCTTGCATCCATACAGTTTACGGGAGGCACGACAGGCTTCCCTAAAGGTGTTATGCTGACTCACTACAACATCCTCTCGAACATTTTTCAGATGTACGAGATGATTAAGCCGTATATCGACGAGGGTAAGGAAGTTTTCGCCGCACTCCTCCCCTTCTACCACATATATGGCCAGACCGTTCTTTTGGGTGCTGGTCTTACCCATGGTAACACATTGATTGTTTTCCCGAGACTTGAGCTGGAGAAATTCATGCAAGATCTCAGCCGCTATCGTGTCACAGTCTTCCCCGGTGTTCCGACCCTCTTCAACGTAATGAGCAAACACCGGCTGGCGGACGAGGTCAATTATTCATCCATAAAGTTAGTTATCTCGGGGGCCGACATGCTGCCGCCCGATGTCGCCGACGTCTTTGAAGCCAAGTTCAGTAAGAAGATTGTTGAGGGCTACGGGCTCTCAGAGGCATCTCCCGTTACTCACGTAAACCCACCCGACAGAGTTAAGAAAGGCTCCTTCGGAATACCTATACCTTCCACTCTTGCAGGCGTTATAAGCCTCGAGACCCGCGAGTTTCTTGGGCCAGGCCGTGTGGGGGAGATTGTTGTCTCAGGGCCGCAGGTGATGCAGGGCTATCTTGGTGCGAACAACTCAGAGGTGTTTATCTTCGAGGCAGGACGCAGGTGGTTGAGGACGGGGGATCTCGGTTACATGGATGAAGAGGGATACTTTTACTTCACCGAAAGGCTTAAGGACGTAATAAAACACAAGGGGTTCACAGTCTTCCCAGCAGAGATTGAAAAAGTTCTATACGAGTATGAGGCAGTCAAAGAGGCCTCGGTTGTGGGCATCCCAGACCCAGTAGTAGGCGAAAAAATCGTAGCCGCTGTGGTACTAAAGCCGGAATACAGGAAACCCGATGAAGTGGAGAAGCTTATGGAGTTTTGCAGGCAAAAGCTGGCGGAATACAAGCAACCATCACAAATAATACTGGTGGATGAAATACCGAAGAGCCTAGTGGGTAAGATGCTGAGGAGAAAGGTAAGGGAAATGATTGCAGGAAAAACAACACCCTAGTTCATCTATTTATTATGAAGTGAGAACGATAGTTGTTGAAGGGGATGGAAATCTTTAAGGGATTGGAAAACGTGCCCATCAAGGAAACAGTTTTATCAAGCATAGATGGTGAACAGGGCAAGCTTTACTACGTTGGTTACCCCATAGAGGAGTTGGTCGAGCACTCCAGCTATGAGGAGGTTTGCTTCCTGCTTCTCAACCACAGGCTTCCTAAACGCAAAGAGCTTGAAGACTATGTTAACAGGCTGAAAGCAGAAAGAAAGCTACCCTCAGAGGTCATGGAGATATTATCTGAGCTGCCGTCAAAAAGCCCTTTTATGAGCGTCTTACGTTTAGGGCTAGACCTGTTAAACGTTTACGACGATGAGGCTGAAAAGAATGATGAGGAGAGCCGGTTGAGAGTTGCCCTACGTATCATATCAAGGATGGCCACCCTTGCCGCGGTCCTCTACAGGTACAGAAACAACCTTGAGCCGGTCAGTCCTGCATTCGACCTGCCACATGCTGCGAACTTTCTATACATGGCAACAGGGCGAAAACCTTCCGAGTTAGAGGTAAAAATAATGGATGCTGCCTTTATCCTTCACGCAGAGCACGAGCTGCCGGCCTCCTCGACTGCTTCACTTGTAGTAGCTTCAACGCTTTCGGACTTGTACTCAGCGGTTTCGGCCGGCATTGGGGCGTTAAAGGGCCCTTTACATGGTGGTGCGAACGAGAAAGCCCTTGAAATGCTTCAGGAGATAGGTTCCGTTGAAAAAGTGGATGAATATGTCAGGAAAGCTCTGTTGGAGAAGAGAAGGATTATGGGTTTCGGCCACAGAGTTTATAAAAGCTTTGACCCTAGAGCCCGCATTTTCAAGAGATACCTACAGGAACTACTAAACATGAAAGGCGACCGAACACTGCTGGACATAGCTGACAGACTTGAGGAGGCAGTAACGCGGGAGCTAGGCTCAAAAGGCATCTTCCCCAACATCGACCTCTACTCTGGCGCGGTTTTCCATATGCTTGGCCTAAAAAAGGAAATTTTTACCCCGATGTTTGCTGTAGCGAGGTCTGTTGGCTGGATTGCGCATGTTTTAGAGTATTGGCGAGATAACCGTTTGATCCGGCCGCGCGCTGTCTATGTAGGCCCTCCGCCTAGGAGATACGTGCCCATCGATGAGAGATAGCCCACATAAGCTGTTTAAACTCGAGCTTCAGAGTGCTGTTTTTAAGAAAAGGCTTAACAGGTTCGTCGTTCTCGCAGACACGCAAGATCGACAAGTCTATCTGCATCTAACAAACACAGGGCGGCTCACAGACCTCCTGACTGCAGGAGTAGAAATACTGTACCTTGGAGCTGTGGGTGGTAAAACAGTTGGTAGGGTTGTGGGGGTTGTGGCTGGAGATGGAACGGCCTTGATTGATACGTTGTTGCAGAGGAGGGCTTTTGAGGCAGCGTATAATATCGGGTTGATTGATTGGCTTAAAGGCTTCAGTATTGTTGAGCGTGAAGCCCAGGTCAAAGGTAGGCGCATCGATTACTTGTTGAAGACGTATTCAGGCCGTAGGCTCTACCTCGAGCTTAAGTCCGCCGTCTACCTACGCGAAGACGGGGCCGCCATGTATCCCGACACAGTTTCTGAACGTGGGAGACAGCACATAAAGTTGTTGGCGTCACTTGCTAAAAAACACCTTGCCTGCGTTGTCTTCATTGCAGCTCATCCTTCCGCATCATTTTTCACACCCTGCGACAGCGGCGACCCATTGATTAGGCCATTACTCGTCAGGGCCTGTAGTAAAGGGGTCCAAATCAAAGCCATAAAAACATACATTGACACAGAGGGATGGGTTGTTCTGGCCGATCCAGACCTACCCGTTTACTTAGGCCGATAGTTTGGAGAATATTAGCGCCGCAAAGACCATGAAGAGCCATGGGCTGGATGCTTTGAACGCACGCCACGCGGTGGTCGGCGTCATAACTTTTACCGCTTTAAGGCTAGTGTATGCTAGCCAGAGGGAAAACGGGGTTGAAACCATGAGGTAGATGTATGCATTGTTTGTGTAAAGGGCAATCAGGAGGCCGGCTACTACGGTTAGGATGTTCGACAGAACTGTGGCCCAAGTAGCGTATTTAACACCTTTCTTTACCGGCAGCATCGGTATACTAGCTTGAGAGTAGTCTTTTACTGCCCTTATCGCCAGGGACCAGAAATGGCCTGGTGTCCACAAGAAAACAAGTAGGGCCATCAGGAGCGGCAGAGCGTCAACAGTGTTTAATGCAGCGGCCCACCCAGCTAGGGGTGGACAGCTACCCGACAACCCGCCAACTACTATGTTCCACACAGACCTCCGCTTAAGCCATGCGGTATAGACAACAACGTAAATGAATACTCCTAGCCATATGAAGAATGCGGTTAAGGGGTTGAAGACAAGTAGGGCTATCGCAAGACCTGTGATAACCATTGACAACCCCATCAGGAGTACCGGAAACTTGCTTATCCTGCCGGATGGGATGGGTCTTCTGGCTGTCCGGGACATCTTGTTGTCTAAATCGGCATCGAGGACGTGGTTTAATGCCCCCGAGCCTGATGCCGCCAAAAACCCTGAAATAACGAAAAGCGGAAGATTTGCCAAATCCCCGGCTGCCACGACATACGCCGTCACTCCGGTGAATACATTTAGCATCGATATTTTCGGCTTCAGCAGGATGGATATGTCTCTTAACTTTGACCATGTTTGGTGGCGGCGAAATTCGGAGTTCACTCTATCTAGCCTAAAATCTCCTCTCTAAATGTTTTGCGCTATGTAAAGGCTTAGGTAAGAAAGGGCGATCGAGGCGATAACCGCTCTCTCCCAGCTAACGCCCTTAGCGCTGACCAGTACGGCGGCTATTGTAGCCATTTGCCAAAGGTGGAGACCAAAATAAACGTAAGGAGTTATGGCTGCTACCAAGGGGTTTTCATTGAGGCCTAAGCCTGACAGAACGGCAAAATAGGTTAGAATGATGTTTGAGGGTGTGAGGGCAATCGGAAGTGTTGCAGCTATTGCAGCCTCACCCCCCAGCCTAAGACTTGTGAGAAAGCCGAGAAACATTGTTAGAGCTATGAGAAGAACTAGGTTGAAGGCAGACATAATAAACGCTGCCTCGGCAGTGGGTAATTGCCGGAAGTGAAGAAGGAGTTGGCTGTTGGAAATCCTCCAAGAGAGCAGTACATACAGCAGTGATGACAGGATGCCGACGGGGACTAGTGTCGCGTTCGAGAGTTGAACCCTTTCAAGCAGGGGGTTCAGCGATAGCGTTAGAAGAATCCTTCGGGGACCTTTTACAGCCCCTACACTAGCCTCGGCCAGATAATCCGAAACCTTCATAGATTCAACTAGCCTTAACCCTTTCTCGCTGAGCATGTACCGCCGCTTCGGATTTTTAACTACGAAAGGCTTCATAAACTCAAGATGATAGTACAGCGTCCCTACGCTGATACCGAGCATCCTTTTAAGGTCCGTGGCGGCCATCGACCCGTTTTCCTTTAAAAGAGATATTATCTCACGTCTTATGGGGTTTTTAAGCAAGCTGTAGAACAGTAGTTTTTCATCCCGGAGTTCTAATTTGTTAGACTGTGTAACCGCTTCAGAGCCTCTATCCGCCTCCATATTCACTGTCTAGCTTCGAGAAGGACACTATAAACTATTCGACTCTAAAATGTTAGAGGGTAAATCTAATAAATAGAGCCCATCCAGTGGGGTAAACAGGGGTTGAACAATTCTCTAGCAGCAGCTGCGTTGGCTGTCATGATGTTTCTAGCCGTAATGCCGCTTTCTCAGGGTGTGGTAGGGAACGACCTTGTCTCTGAGACCCTTTCGATACTCGACCTGCTGCAGAAACAAGGCATAGATGTAACTGTGTTCAGAAAAGTTCTTAATGATGTTGTGCAGGCTGCCGATACTAAAGGAGCTACACCCATCACCCTCTCACCTGAGAGTACGCAGATAGTTAAAGACATTAACCGCATCGGTAGGAAGGCTCTTAAAGCTGTTGAAGTAGACCTTGAAAAAACCAGGAAAGCACTTGAGATAATTTCGACGACTTATGTTTACAGAACGCTGAATAATCCCGTTTCCTCCACGATTCTTGACGCTGCAAGGCAGCTGGCTGAATCAGCTTTAGATAATGTTAAGGAAGATGGTTCTGAGGGGCTTTTGAAGAGTTCGGAAATATTGCTTGAAGGATTTAACAGTATAACCGGCGGGGGCAAGCTAAGCCTCAGGGTTATTCGAAGCGAAACAGGAGAGGCTGAAACCACTATTGCCACAATACCCACATCAAAGGATGTGGTAAGAGTTTACCTATCGGAGGAGAAAACAAGGGCCGCGGACAACTCCGTAGTAACCACACGAAAAGCCTTCATAAACCTCGGGAAAACAATCATAATTCAGAAAGAGACCATCTCAAACATTCAACCAGCCGAAGACCAGAACAAAGAGGTCCACCTAGGATATAACACCGCTTTAGGCGCAGTTATCGAGCTTAGAGAAGAAAGTACCAACAGAATAACGTTGGACAAAACAGAGTACGACGTAGCCATAAAAGAGTTTACTTTCGAGCAGAACAGCCTGAGGCTTTTGCTTTCGTCAAACACCAGCCAGTCTGGGCGGATTATCATCCTTGATGTAGACAGGGGTATCGCCCGCAAGTACATGCAGACGGAGATAGCTGTTAAGGTTGATGGGAAGCCGGCGAAGCTTGTTGACAGCGTTGCTGACATGCTTTCGGGCAAGCTGGACACCCCCGCCTATTTTCTCGCCATAACCGGGAAAGGCCTCCAAATAGTGCTCTACATACCTCATTGGTCCGACAAGTTGGTGGTCATAGGGCCCTCTACTGCCCTGTCTTTTCAGATATCAGTTCCAGGCACGCTTGGGACTGAAACACAGGTTTGGGCCACAACACTCGCGGCCGTGTTATTGGCTTCCTCTCTCTTGGTTAGGAGGTTTCGGGAAAGAAAATAGGGTGCTTCGATTTAGGTCTGCGCACATAGAGTTGTAGAAGCCTACGCGTGTATTTTTCGAGGGGTAGCTTGAGGGCTTTGCGGGGTGAAACCCATATGTATCCCACGACCTCGGAGCCGTCTAGCTTTACCTTTGTCGATAAGGCTCTGCAGAATACGTCAATAAAAATGAAGTGGCGGCCTGCGTCTCTGAACTGCGTGGGGTTTGTTACCTCCTGTATGGCAAGCACATAAAGTGGTTTAACCCTAAGACCAACTTCTTCAAACGACTCTCTTACAACCGCCTCAAAGATGCTCTCCCCCTTGTCCACATGACCACCTGGTATCGAATACAGGTATCCCCATTTAGGACTGACAACCAGCAGTACTTCTCCAGCAGGTGAAACTATGAAAGCCCCGACTGTAAGCTCCGGATAATCAGGCCTCAACCCTTTATCCTATGCATCGCCCTAAGGTCTTTCTCAAAAGGTTTTAGCTGGGCGGGTATGCTGTAAATGATCTCTTCCTTCAAAGAAATGTTCATTTTTTTCTTGTACGACCAGACTTCGGAATTAAAAGTTATTATTGCATCGGTGTATTTTGCGTATTGCCTGCCCCATATGGGCTTGGGAAGCCTTTGGAGGTGGATGCTCTGTTTTCCATAGAGTGTTCTCCAAATGTAGTCTGTGATGAAGGGTGTGATGGGTGCTAGAAGAAGCAGAACTGTTTTAAAGACTGTGTGCAGAGTGTAGGCTGCTGCCCTCTGCTCGGTTTCCGAGAAACCGTCACCATAGGCGCGTGGTTTTGTCATCTCAATGTAATGTGGAGCAAATACATTCCAAACAAAATTTCTCACCTCGTTGGCTGGCACGAAGAAGTTAAACTCACTGTATCCGTTCAGACACCTCTCCACCGTATTTCCAAGCTCCGCCAGAATCCATTTATCTGTTGGCTGTAAAACTGCTCTAGCAGGTCTTGGAAACATAGAGACATACCTCCCCACGTTCCATAACTTTGTGAGAAACTTGCCAGCCCCCGCAATACGGGTCTCTGATATCCTAAAGTCCTCACCCAAACTCGCCTCTTGCGCAGACCAGAATCTGAAGGTGTCTGCACCATACCTCTTAAGAATAGGCACGGGGTCGATGACATTCCCTTTACTCTTACTCATCTTCTCACCGTGTTCATCTAGCCCTAGACCACCTACCCAAACCTTCTTAAAAGGAGCCTTTCCCGTCAAGAGGAAGCAGCGTAGGACTGTGTAGTAGAGCCATGTCCTGATGATGTCTTTGCCCTGAGGCCTGACTGTGACTGGGTAAAGGTTCCATGAAATCTTTCCTGTCTTCCTGTCTGATATGATGAAAATTGGTGAGATGCTGGAATCCATCCATGTATCGAATGTTCTATCATCACCAATGAATTCCGTTGAAGAGCATTTAGGGCATCTGTTTATTGGAGGCGGCTCCTTCCATGGACGGTGGTATTTCCCATCGTCAGCTACGTAAGTATATCCACAGGACTTACAGTACCAGACAGGTATTTCGGTTGCATAATACCTCCTCCGGGAAACTGGCCAATCTATTGTTACGGAGTTAACCCAGTCAATGTAGAGCTGTCTAGCCTGCTCCGGCAAGAACTCCATCTTATATGCAAGCCTCCGCAAGTCCTCGAGAAACTCTGTCTGTTTTAGATAATACTCCTCCATCGGGATAATCTCTATGGGGGTCTTGCTTCTCTCGCACACAGGCGTCATATGTGTGATCATTTCGCTCTTCACCAGTAAGCCCTCTGATTCCAGCCTTTCAATCATTTTCTTACGAGCCTCCTCGACCTTGAGTCCTGAAAGAAAGCCGGCGTTCCCGTTCAACCGGCCGTCAAGCCCTATGACTATCCTCTCCTCAAGCCTAAGTTCCCTGAAAAGTCTTACGTCAGTGTAGTCACCGTAGCTGCAGACCATGACGGCACCCGTTCCGAACTCGGGGTCGGCTTCAGGCCTAGGGAGTATAGGTACCGGCTCATTGTATAGAGGTGTGTATGCGTTCATTCCATGAAGCTTTTTGTAGCGGTCGTCAGCTGGGTTAACGATAACCGCCTTACACGAAGCGATAAGCTCCGGCCTTGTAGTTGCAATAACTAGGTCTTCTCCGTTTTCCACTTTGAACCTAACATAGTTAAGGGTTGAAAGCAGCGGCAAGTATTCGACCTCTGCGTCAGCTATGGTGGTACCGCATACATGGCAGTAGTTGTTCGGCCGTGTGGCAACATAGATCAGCCCTTTCTTCCAGAGCTTCGCAAACGTAGCCTGTGTAAGAGCCCTGTACTCAGGCGAGTCCGTTCTATACTGGTTTTTGAAGTCCCCGCTGAGGCCCATCCTCTTCATAATCCAAATCATTTCGCTCTCAAGTTCGTCCAACGATGTTTTGCAGAGTTCTAAGAATTTCTCCCTCGGAGTTGTCCTAATCGATATGTTGTAACGTTTCTCTGTGTAGATTTCTACAGGTAACCCGTTCCGGTCAATTCCGATAGGGAAAAGGGTCATGTGTCCCTGCATCCTAGCCGTTCTTGCAATCATGTCTATCTGGCTGTACTGTGCGGCAGCCCCGATATGCCAAGGCTTACCGGATGGATAAGGGGGCGGCGTATCGATTACAAACTTAGGTAACTTGGAGCGTTTGTTGAACCTGTAGATGTCTTCCTTCTCCCACTTCTGTAAAAGGCTCTCCTCAAACCTGGGATCCCAACTACTTGGCTCTAGTTTAGGCTTGAACCCCATCCCTTCATGCCCTTTTCTAGGTTTTATATTAAATTTAGACGAATCCTAGGAGCGCCTTAGCTTCATCACTCATCCTGTCCGGCGTCCACGGGGGGTCGAAGACTATTTCGACATCAACCTTCTCCACCCCCTCAACCAAAGTCATGACGGCCTCCCTAACCTGCTCGGCCACGAAAGGCCCTACTGGGCAACCGGGTGCGGTCAAAGTCATCTTGACATAGACATTTTTATCGTCAATAATTTTAACATCGTAGACAAGCCCGAGGTCTACAATATTTACAGGTATCTCGGGGTCGTAGCAGTTTTTCAGGGCTTCCATAACTTGGTCAACTGTAGGCATTTAACACATTCATGTGGGTAGTTTTATATAAGGTTGTTCACTAACCAATATATTTAACGTCTAAACCCTGTCTGTGTTGAAAGCCTGTATTCTGGCCGGGCCTGAGTTTGAAGACCTTGAGCTATTCTACCCCCTTATCAGGTTAAGGGAGGAAGGGAGTGATGTTGTTGTGGTCGGACCTGAAAAGGTTACGTATGTTGGTAAACACGGCCTCGCCGTGAAGGTTGAACGCACTGTTGAAGAGGTAAGCCCTGAGCAGTTTGATGTTCTAATTATACCTGGCGGCTGGGCACCGGACAGGCTGAGGCGTAACAGGGCGGTTTTAGAATTTGTTGCAATTTTCTTCAAAAGCGGCAAACTAGTTGCAGCTATATGCCACGGGCCGCAGGTGCTTATCTCCGCTAAAGTTTTAAAGGGTTATAGGGCGACATCATCGCCGGCGGTGGCTGATGACCTTGTCAACGCCGGAGCATTTTATGAGGACAAACCGGTTGTCGTAGACCGTAACTTAATAACATCCAGAGGCCCTGACGACCTACATCTTTTCGTCAAAGCCATCATAAACCACGGTGGGTTTAGGTGAAGACCTACCCCATCGTTGAGCGCTACGACCTTTCCGACCTCGTAACCTTCAAACCAAATAGAAAAGAGCCACGCCACAGATGGTTTTTTCTTCAAAGAGGGATTCTCAAAACAATTCGTTTTATACGCCTTTAAGAGACTCGGTGTCGACAGAACCAAAACCGTCTTAGACCCTTTTCTTGGAGTAGGGACCACCTGTCTCACATGCCTCGAGGAAGGAATTCCTTCCATCGGTGTGGAAATCTCACCGCTCTTCAAGTTTATAGCCGAGGTGAAATGCCGACGTTACAATGCTGAAGAACTACGCCGAATTAGGGAAATTGTTTTCTCGCACAAGTTTGAGAGACAGGAAGTAAGGGTTTCAAACTCGCTCAAACGGCTGTTCCCTAAACCCGTGCTCGAAGACATCTTTTTCTTCAAAAAAATCTTGCAGGGCATAGACGACCCTGTTTACAGAGACTTCTTTACCCTGGCGTTGATGAAGGCAGCTGAAATGTCTTCTTACATTTACAGGGATGGAGCTGTTGTAAAGGCTCTTAGGGACAGGCCTAGAGTCCCATCCCTCCGCAAAGCTTTCAGAAGGGCGGTGAACGCGATGATTAAGGACGTCGAGAGGCTCCCTCTCACAGACGCAAAAGCAGAGATATGGCTTGGTGACGCCCGACGGATGGAATTTATAGAGGACGGCTCTGTCGATGCTGTAGTCACATCACCACCCTACCTCAACAAAATCGAGTACACAAAATGCTACTGGCCCGAATATGAGCTGTTCCTACCTAACGCAGGCCCTGCTGGACTGAGGTCATACATTGGTGTAAGGCCCCACGAGATAGATTATGGGGAGTTCTCGGGTGACATGCCTGTAGCTGCCTATCTATATTTTAAGGACATGGAGGAGGCGCTGTCTGAAATTTACCGGGTCCTATCTGATGGTGGGAAGGTTTCCATGGTTGTGGGAGGAGGCGTTTTCCCCAACAAGGTCATCGAGGTCGATGTTGCAATTGCCGATTTGGCTGAGAGGGTTGGCTTTACTGTTGATGAGATTATGGCCGTTAGCCGTCGGGCTGCCACGACCCGCCGTGTTGTTAAGATCGGGGAAACGAGGGAAAGTGTTATTTTTCTGAGCAAATGAGCACCGCCATCTCATGGCTTTCACCTCTTCGTAAGAGATATCTCCGGCCTCGCCATGTTATTGCAGGCCTCCATTTTGCCTTGATAAGTGATGTGTAAAGCGCGGTCAAGAGAACTACAAGTGCAATTGGCCAAAACATGCCGTACAGAAAGCTTGATCTGTGACGTTTGGCTTCCAAGCCGAGTACAATAGAGGGGAAAACGTAACACGTCAGGGCTAAGGCCGTGTTTCCAAAAATCGTTACAACCAGATATGCTATGGTGCTGATCATCCCGAGTGAGACGTAGAACGCCGCCTTACGGTTCTCAGAGTTTAGGAAAAGTGGGACAAAAAGCCTTTGCATGCCGTTCCAGAAGGAGCGGCTGTCTTCATTCCACGAGGCTGTAAGATGGTTCAAAGCTAAGGCTATTTCCGCTTTAAGCCCTTTTGAGTGTGCAAGATAAGCCAATGCCCTGTCCTCCAGTATAGCGCTTCTTACGGATTTATGACCGCCGATTTTCTCGTAAGATTCGCGCCTTATTAGTATGAATGTGCCGAAGACGAAAGCTGACTTACTTTCAGCTATTTTGTCAAGTCTTGCAAGCAGGTAAAGCCCTGTTAGCAGCAGAGGCATAGTAATTTTGTGCAGGATACTCGGCATCCTGAAGCGGGGAACAAGTGTCAATACATCTACCGAGGTTTGTTTGGCCAGCGTAACCGCTTTTACGATTGTCTCGGGAGAAAAAACAGCGTCTGCATCTGTGAAAAGTAGCCATTCGCCTTTTGACCTCGTGTAGCCTAGGTGACAGGCCCAGGACTTCCCCATCCATCCCTCCGGTGGATGCGATGATTTCACAACCACTAAGCCGTCCCCCGCATGTTTCAGCAAAGCCTCGTAGGTACCGTCGGTTGAGCCATCGTCAACCACGATAACTTCGACAGACAGACCTCTCTGACTTCTGACAGAGCTGAGAAATCGCTCAATATTTCGGGCCTCGTTCCTTACAGGTAGTATAACTGAAACGGTTGTATTGCTTACTGCTATGTCAGGCTGTACATTATCAAGCCTGGCTAGCCTTCTTATAATTTGCCGTCTCTTTAGGTGCACAGCAATCCAGCCCAGTGAAAATGCAGCGGCCAAGAGGACGGCTAGTTCCTCAAACATGGGTCTGAAACTTGGTAATTAACGGTTTTATACATCCTTTTCCTTTATTGTTACGGCATGAGTGAAGACTGGTGGTATGGTAGGCGGCGGAGAAGGCCGTTCAGTTTTTTCGAAGAGTTTGAAGAGATGTTTGAGGAGATGCAGCGTGAGTTTATGGAGGAGGTGAAGAGAATGATTGACATGTTACCGAAAGACTTGGTTAAGGAAACACGTACCCCCACGGGGGTTCGAAGACAGTACGGTCCTTTTGTTTACGGTTACTCTATAACGATAGGGCCTGACGGAAAACCGATTATAAGACAGTTCGGCAACATCGTGCCATCAGCACTTCCCAGAGGTGTGGAGGTAAGGCCTGAGAGAGAGCCTTTGGTAGACGTCATAGAGGAGGATAAGCAGGTGAAGGTTGTGGCCGAGATACCCGGAGTCAGAAAAGAAGATATTGACATAAGGATAGAGGGTAGGACACTGTTCATAAGGGTTGACACAGAGGAAAGAAAATACTACAAGGACGTTAACCTACCTGCTGAGGTTGAGTTGTCGGGGGTTAGGGCAACCTATAACAACGGGGTTCTAGAAGTTACTTTACCGAAGAAAGCAGCAGAGAAGCCGAGGGGCGAGAAAATCAAAGTCGAGTAGGGACATCAGTGTAGCTTAAACATAGTTAAATAAAACAAGACTTAGTGTTTCTTACAAGAATGCCTTCCACTAAAATCTCTTGGATGATTGGAGGAGCCCAGGGTACAGGGGTCGATTCATCAGCAAACGTCTTCGCAAGAGCAGCCTCCATATATGGCCTGTATGCCTTCGGTAAACGCGAGTATTATAGCAACATAAAAGGGGAACACAGCTACTTCTCCGTCGTAATTTCGGACGAGCCTGTCCACTCACATATGGATGAGGTGCACCTGCTTGCAACCTTCGACTCCGAAACAGTTGTCCGACACTCTTGGGAGGTTGTCCCCGGTGGTGGGATAATCTACGACTCGATGGCAGTGGGTGAGAAGATATCAGCTATTCCAACCTTGGAACGTGTTGTGTACGAAAGGATAAGGTCTAGACTTGAACGTGAAGGACTTGGCGAGACTGTGGGTGATGTTCTAGAGGTTGCTAGGCGTAACGGCGTCAAGTTATATCCAATACCCTACATGGAGCTTTTGAAAAAAGTCGGGGACGCAACAGGTGAAAAACAGCTGAGCGCACTCACACGTATGACCAACACCCTCGCAGTAGGTGCTTCTATTACCTTGTTGAACATTCCCATTCAACATCTGGAGGATGCGTTGTCGCAGGTGTTTAGAGCTAAGGCGAGGGTTGTAAAGTCAAACGTGACAGCTGCAGAGATAGCGAGCGAGTATGTGAAATCAACTTTTGCGGGAGATTTCCCATATCAAATACATCCAAGGGAGAAAAAACCTCGGCTGTTTATCTCAGGTACGTCTTCAGTTGCTCTAGGAAAGATAGTTGCTGGCTGTAGGTTCCAGACCTACTACCCCATAACGCCCGCCGCCGACGAGAGTGTATACCTTGAAGACCATGAGACGTTTAAACTACGTGAGGAATATCCACATCTAAAAGAGTTAGAGGTCCTGAACGGCCAGGGGTCAGTTGTCGTGGTCCAGAGCGAGGACGAAATCGCTGCAGTTAACATGGTGACGGGGGCAGCTCTAACAGGTGTAAGGGCCTCCACAGCCACTTCAGGCCCAGGCTTTGACCTCATGGTCGAGGGGATGGGGTGGGCCGGTATGAACGAAGTGCCAATAGTAATAACAATATACCAACGTGGTGGGCCCAGCACCGGTCTACCAACAAGACATGAACAGGGAGAGCTGCTCTTCTCGATATTCGGCGGGCATGGCGAGTTCCCCAGGATAGTTATCGCGTCGGGTGATATAGAGGAAGCTTTCTACGATGTTGCGAAAGCCTTCAACTACGCGGAGAGATATCAGATGCCGGTTATTCACCTGCTTGACAAAGCACTTGCAAACAGTAACATGACTGTCGACATTTTCAACGTCGATAAGGTGAGAATTGAAAGGGGGAAGCTGTTAACGTCATGGGATAATTCTCTAGGCCAGTATAGGCGCTTTAGGTTCACTGACGACGGCATATCGCCGAGGACCGTTATAGGAACTGAGAACGGAATTTTCTGGAACACGGGCGATGAGCATGACGAGTTGGGGCATATTACTGAAGAACCATCTCTGAGAGATAGGATGATGGAGAAAAGGATGAAGAAGTTGGAGATTGCTGATGCCGAGATACCTGACAGTGAGCGTGTCTCACTCTATGGGGAGCCTGATGCGCCTTATTTGGTGGTTAGCTGGGGCTCGACAAAGGGTGCAATTATTGATGCGATAGACTATCTTCAGACAGAGGGGCTTAGGTTTGCGTTTGCTCAGATTAAGATGTTACATCCGTTTCCGACGAGGTTTGTGCAGAACCTTATCCCATCATACAGGAGGGTCATCGCGGTTGAGCAGAATTACACAGGCCAGCTTGCGACCCTTATACGAGCACGGACAGGTTTTAAGGTCGACCACCTGATATGCAAATACAACGGCAGGCCTTTCTCATTCTCCGAATTGCGTGACGGGCTGAAGGAGGCTGTCATAACCGGTAGTCCCAGAATAGTTAAAAGGAGCGGAGGTTGAGGTGGTTTAAGATGGCCGTTAAGCTTTCGATGATGTCGTACAGGACCCCTGTACACAACGACTGGTGTCCTGGTTGCGGAGACTTCGGAATACTTTCAGCAGTTCAAATGGCGTTGGCGGACCTTCAAATTCCTCCGCACAGGGTCGCAGTTGTTTCTGGAATCGGCTGCTCGGGCAAAACACCTCACTACATCAACACTTACGGAATACACACATTGCATGGAAGGACGTTGCCTTTCGCACTCGGAATAAAGCTGAGCAACCCATCACTAACGGTTATAGCGGTTGGCGGAGACGGAGACGGCCTAGGGATAGGTGCAGGCCATTTTGTAAACAGTGGAAGGAGAAACGTCGATATCACCTACATCGTGTTCGACAACGGAGTCTACGGGTTAACCAAGGGCCAAGCCTCGCCAACGCTTGCCCGTGGAATGAAAACAAAGGCCTTGCCCCGACCTAACATAAACGACGCTGTCAATCCAATAGCATTAGCTGTGGTATCTGGATACACCTTCGTTGCACGCGGCTACGCATACGACACGAAGCATCTCAAGGAGCTTATCAAGCAGGGAATTCAGCACAAAGGCTCTGCTTTCATAGATGTTCTGCAGCCTTGCCCAACATATAACGACATAACGACAAAGGAATGGTACGGTGGAGAGGACAGGCTGGTAGACGGCAAACCCATGCCGAGGATATACAAGCTTGAGGAAAACGGCTACGACGGTGAAGTAAAGACACCAGACCCAGAGGAGGAAAATAGCAAGAAACTTCAGGCGATATCAAAATCCTTTGAATGGGGCGACAGAATACCCGTCGGCGTCTTCTACAGAAACAAGTTTATCCCAAGCTACGAGGATAGACTGGCTGAACGGATCAAAAACTACTATTCCAGCCCACCGGCCATGCAGCCTATAGCGACGCCTGATGGGAGACCTTTGGCGTCCATTGCTGAGATATTGAACGAGTTTATAGTGTAGGGCTTATATACAAATAATATAGATATAAATTTGACCATATATCCCTAACTACATGACGGAAGGAAAGCAGGAGGTGCACATAGTACTTGTCTCAGATGAGCCAACCCGTATATACCCGGCATTCCAGCTCGCCATGGGTGTTGCTTCAATAGGTCTAAAGGCCCAGATATACTGCACACAAAAGGCGTTAAGCATCTTGAAAAAAGGTAGAGCGAAGAGCATACAGTTGCCGGGCTACCCGCCGTTTGACAAAATATTAAGAGATGCGCTAAACCTTGGAGTAAGGGTATATGCATGCGCCGTCTCAAAGGATGTGTTGAAGCAGGAGGGAGTAACTGAGGAAGCAGTCGAAGATGGTGTTGGGCTCGAAGACCTTGGCGTCTTCCTGAAGAACGCGCTACCAGCTGCTAAGAACGGCGGCATAGTGACATTTATCTAGGTGGGCCATATGTCAGTTGAGGCTTTAAGCAACAGCAAGTCCACATCCCTTCTGCAGAAACATCCGACGATAACACTGGACACACGAGGCATGGTATGTCCATACCCGATGATAGAGACCAGAAAGCTTTCGGAAAGACTCGGACAAAGTGATGTTGCGGAAGTTTTAACGGACATTGAGGCAACTGCAAAAACATCGATACCGCTCGTATGCGAATCACTCGGACTCGACTACATCGTCGTCAAGGAAGATAGTTTCTGGCGTATTAAAATCGCTAGGAAGACCTGATGAATAGACGATTCATGCATACCCTATAAATAAATTCAACACATATATCATTCGAGGCAAAATGAGGAAAGCATTAGCAGCAACACTTATTCTGGCATCGGTGGCAGCAATAGTCGCTGGACTGGCAGCCGTGAACGCAGTAAACTACGCTCTACCCCTCCATTGGGGACGTGGACCCGGTGGGCGATGGTTTAACAATACACAGATAACAACCTCTGAGACTAGCATTGAAGGCATTATCTCTGACGCTGACTGGGGATACTTGGTTATCACGACATCGGCCGGCGAGGTTAGGGTTGCCGCACCTCATTTATGGAATGTACAAGGTCAGACGACAACATTCTTCAAACTCTTCGCCCAAGACAAACTTAACATAGGCGACCAAATCAAAGGCACAGTTCTTACAGTTGAGATAACTAGGCCTAACGGCGCAACCACAAGAACGCAGATTCTTAAAACAGTGACAGAACTTAACACAGGACTTGATGCAGCCGCAGTTCTTCCAAATTATCTGCGGTCAGCTTCACCTAATGCCTAAATCTCAAACAACGTCTCCAAACATTTTTTTATTTCTCCGGAAATGTACACTGACGGGTTGGGGCTACCTCCCATTCTCAGGCTTGACATCATATTCGAAGCCATAAGCCTCGCCTTCAGCCTCGTGATTACGGTTATTTGTCTCTATGCATGGAGAAGGATTGGTTCAAAGACGATGCTGTTGCTTTCAATGGGATTCCTGGCTATGTCGGTGGCGATGCTGCTGCGCATCGTGTTAATCTCTTGGGCCTTCTCTTTCATGCCTGAACAGGGGCCGAGGTTGCGGATTCTCCCATTTCTTGTACTTGGAGTACAAGAGCTTGTTTACTCCGTTGTCCGGCTTGCAGGCTACATCATCTTTCTCTACCTCTATTCAGCATACCCAATTAAAGACACATCGGCAACAACCGCAATACTGCCTATTAGCTTAATTTACAACCCGGTTTTCGAAGCTGTTTCAGCCACAATTCTAGGGTTTATCGTATACCAGCTAGCAGCCGCCTCCCGCACAAAGACAGCCCACAGGTCAGGCCTAGTGCTTGCCGGCTTCACGCTCCTGTTAATCAGCCACCTACTATTTCTTCTAACACCCGTAACCTTGTTTTTCTACTTCGCTGCACATCTTTCACAACTGGTTTCGCTGACCGCATTCCTAGCCGCTGTCTCACTGGTGTTGTGGAGTGGTGAAAGACTATAGGTCAAAACCGAAGATCTACGCCGACATACTTGAGTCCGTGGCCGAGCAAGGCTATGCCAGACCGACTAAAATAATGATGGACGCCAACCTCTCATATGACAGGCTCAAGAAACATCTCGAAACCCTAGTTCAGAAAGGGCTGCTCAGACACGAGGGTGATACGTACAGTATTACTGAGGCAGGGATTGAGTTCTTAACAGAGTTTAAACGTTTTGAAAGGTTTGCCTCAGCCTTCGGCTTGAGGATTTAGAGTAGAGTTTTTAGAGGAGCTTAGCTCTCAATATACCATGGATAGACGGGACATAATCGTTGTCGGCGGGGGCCCTGCAGGTGTTTCCGCAGCTAAGGCTGCAGCTATGAACGGGGGCGAGGTTCTCCTCTTGGAGAAATACCCTACTATAATGGCCAACAAACCCTGCGGCGAGGCTGTCAGTAAGGAAACACTTCAGACGGCAGGTGTCAAGCCGACCTCCCGGATTGTTTTGCATGAGGCATATGCCCTCGTATACTCACCCAGCATGATAGAGGTAAAGATACCCCAGATAGGGTACAACATTAACAAGTCTTTCTTCATACAGGAGATTGCGGCGCAGGCGGCTGAGTACGGTGCAGACATACATGTGAGGGAGGAGGTCACAGGTGTAAAGAGGGAGGACTCGAAGGTTATCGTTAAAACGAACCGTGAAACATATGAGGCGAAGGTTGTAATCGGGGCGGATGGATACAACTCAACAGTTGCACGCAGCCTAAACATAACCGAGAGGCCAGAACCCATACCAACAGTTCAGTACATAATGGCCAACTGCCGGCTCAAGTACCCAGACGCGGTGAGATTTTACCTAGGTAACAAAGTAGCTCCCGGAGGCTATGCATGGATCTTCCCTAGAAGCGAAAGGCTTGCCGAGGTCGGCATAGGTGTTAGAGGCGGTGTGGCTAAAGATTATCTTGACGCGTTTGTGGCGAGGTTCTCGGACGAGCTTGGCAGCGCCCGCATACTCGACTATCGTGGGGCCCCTGTGCCCATAGGGGGAGCCATTTCCGAGAGTGTTTTCGACAACGTGATGCTCGTAGGTGACGCTGCCGGACATGTCATACCACTGACCGGTGCCGGTATCCACTCCTCTGTTGCGGCGGGGCTTGCGGCGGGCAAGGTTGCTGCACGGGCCGTTGCTGAAGGTGATACATCAAGGCAGAGGCTTTCAGAGTTCTACAAACTGTACGAGGGATGGCTAACACGTATCAAAAAGAGCTTGAAAGCCATGCGGGCTGTTGAAAATCTATCCGACGAAGAGCTCGATTCGCTGGCCAGAATCTTCCAGGCAGACGACATCCTTGACTTGGCTAATGGTTTTGACATAGCGCGTGTAGCAAAAAAGCTTATGGGGCATCCAGTTCTAGCGTTTAAGCTTGCACGCCAACTTCTTTAAAAAGCAAAGCATGGTGTGCTACGGACTTTACAAAGTCCGTTACGAAAATGTTCTCGTTTGGGGCGTGGAGGCGTGAGCCTGGATGGCTGAGAGCCGTTAGCATAGCCGAGGGAATCCCGGCCCTTGTGAAGTGGGCCATAGGCCCGGTTCCGAACATGTTGGGATAGATAACGGGTTTCACTCCGTAAACTTTCTCCGCGGCCAACACAGCCGCCCGTACCACGGCAGAGTTTGGTGATATGCGTGCAGGATACGATTTTGAATGAACTATGACCTCAACACCGCGCAGGTTTTTCTTTAAAGACTTCAATATTTTGTCCGGGTCTTGGTTTGGGACGAGTCTGAAATCTATTTTCACACCTGCCTTGGAGGGGGTTATTGTTTTTGAGCCGGGGCCTGTATAACCAGAGTAGATACCCGCTATGTTGCATGTCGGGCTGTAGACCAACTTCTCAACAACCCGGCCCTTTCCAACAGCTAGCTTACTAACGCCCAAGGCCTCAGCCAACTTCCCTGCGTCAATTTTAGCTGAAGCAAGCATTTTTCTCTCCATCCTAGTGGGTTTTTTGACGTCCCTGTAAAAGCCGGGCAATGTCACTCTACCCCTGGCATCCCTAAGACCTGCAACTATCTTCACAAGTTTTTCAGCAGCGTTTTCGAGGACGGGCGCGTACATGGAGTGTGCGTCTGCTTGTGCTGTTTTTACGCTAAGCTCGACGTAGAGCATGCCCTTAACCCCCAGGTAGAAGTTTGGCACACCATCGACGACATCACCGCCTTCCCAGAGGCACCCGAAACAGTCAGAAAACAATTCCCTATGCTTTAGGACAAGTTCCCCGATAGAGGGGCTTCCGACCTCCTCTTCTCCCTCGATCAACCATTTAACAGTGAGTGGGAGGCGGCCATAGGTTCTCTCGGCAACCCTGACGGCGGCAAGCCTAGCAGCTATCTCCCCCTTGTTATCCGCAACTCCCCTACCATAAAGCCTACCATCACGCTCCACCAATTTGAAAGGCTGGGTCTCCCACTCCTCTAAAGGCTCAGGAGGTTGAACATCATAGTGGTTGTATAAGAGTATAGGTTTACCCGCCCCCTCCTTGACGCCGAACACGGCAGGCCTGCCTGTATCTGTCTCTAAAAGGGAGACCTTGAAACCATCCCGCTCGAGCATAGTCTTTAGAAGCTCGGCCGCCTCGGTTATTCCTTGGTTTTTAGCCGAGACACTTGGGACGGCGATTAACTCTTTTAGATCATCCATCAGTCTCTGCTTATCCTGCTCAACGGCTTTAAAAACAGCTGAAATCTCTTCGGGGAACATCAGCGCAACGTTATTAGCTTCCATAATAAATCTATTTTTCGTGGAGCCTGAAATACCTGAACCGCGTCACGTGACGCTCAAAGCCTCAGACACAGCTGTCATAGTGGTGGATATGCAGAACGATTTCTGCCATAAAAACGGTAGACTGTTTGTCCCTACAGCCCCCCCGACAATACCAGCAATCAAAAATTTGTTGAATAGAGCGAGATCAGCGGGGGCGCTTATTGTCTACACGCAGGACTGGCATAGCAGGGACGACCCGGAGTTTGCTATTTGGGGTGAGCACGCGGTCGCGGGAAGCTGGGGGGCCGAGATAGTGGAGGAGCTGAAGCCTGTTGAGGGAGACATCGTGATAAAAAAGCTCCGGTACGACGGTTTCTACGGCACACCACTAGAGCACTACCTTTCCCTGAACAACATCAAGAATGTTATAGTAACGGGCACTGTGGCCAACATATGCGTACTGCACACGGCTGGGAGCGCGGCCTTAAGGTGGATAAACGTATACCTCCCAATAGACTGCACATCAGCTCTCACGGAGTTTGACATGAGGGCAGCCCTACGGCAGATAACATTCCTGTACAGAGGTATTTTAACGCGTTCAGACATGTTAGAGATAACGAGATGAGCCGCTTGCCCAAGCCCCACGTCGCTGATTTAAACAGAATTAAGAACGGAGATGTTACCGACATATATTTCCAGCGTACAAAAACAATACTGGAAAAAAACGGAACACCGGACGTGCGGGTGGTTGCAGAGGTACACTCATATTCCTTACCCAAGGGATACGAATGGGCCGTCCTCGCCGGTGTTGAAGAAGCGGCTTGGTTATTCGAGGGGCTTCCGGTCGATGTATATGCAATGGATGAGGGGACGTTGTTTAGAGAGTTTGAGCCAGTCCTCTCTGTGGAGGGGAGATACGTAGACTTCGCAGTCTACGAACCAGCCCTCCTTGGAATCCTTAGGCACTCCACCAGCGTTGCAACGAAAGCCGCCTTGGTAAAACGAGCAGCAGGCTCCAAGCCCGTGCTCTTCTTCGGTATTAGGAGCGTACATCCAGCTATAGCGCCCATGGTTGACAGGTCGGCGTACATAGGCGGATGCGATGCCGTCTCAGGTATTGTGGGGGCAGAGCTCATAGGAGTGAATCCTACGGGCACCATGCCCCATTCACTGATAATCGTATTGGGCGACCAGAGAACTGCCTGGCGGCTCTTCCACGAAACCATGCCAAGGGAAGTTCCTCGCATCGCCTTGGTTGATACTTTTCTTGACGAGAGGCTTGAATCACTTATGGCTGCTGAGACACTAGGCAAAGATCTCTACGGCGTCAGGCTTGACACACCAAGCTCTAGACGTGGGAACATTCGCAGGATAGCGGAGGAGACGCGGTGGACACTAGACCTTCATGGATACAAACACGTCAAGATATTTGTAAGCGGTGGCTTGGATGAGAATAACATAAGAGAGCTGAAGGAATTGGTTGACGGTTTTGGTGTGGGGACATCAATCGCCTTCCCCCCATCCGTGGACCTTGCGCTTGACATAGTTGAGAGAGAAGGCAAACCTGTCTCCAAGCGAGGTAAGCTACCGGGAAGAAAGCAAGTTTACAGATGTCCCTCGCTGCACGACACCATAACCTCTTGGAGCAGTGGTATCTCCAAATGTCCGGTATGCGGCGACGAGGTTAAGCCCTTACTGACACCTTTGATAAAAAATGGAATGGTTGTAAGGGACCTACAGCCGCCTACAGGCATTAGAAGCTATGTATTAGAGCAGCTAAAACTGCTTGATAGTTTGAAAGAGCCGTTACGGGAGCCTATTCTTTACCCATGATGCCGCCCTTAGTGATTTTAAGAAGATCAAGAACCTTCTCAACCTCCACCCGGGTCAAGATGTTTTCCTCAACTAGAATGTCCTTTATTGAGGCATTCTTCTCCAGCATCTTTTTAGCAACCTTGGCAGCTGCATCATAGCCTATCTTGGGCGCCACAACGGTAACTAGGGCGGGGCTCGACTCGGCTAGGCGTCGGGCTCGCTCAACGTTTACCCTGATTCCGGCTACGCATTTTACGGCCAAGTTCTCGCAGGTGTTTGACAGTATGTTAATTGCTTCCAGAAGGTCGTAGGCTATAAGTGGAAAGCCCATGTTCAGCTCAAGCTCCCCAAGTCTGCAAGCTTCCTCAATTGCTCTATCTAAGCCAATTACCTGGGCCGCAGCCAGCATAGCCGACTCTACAATAACGGGGTTAACCTTTCCCGGCATAATGGAAGACCCTGGCTGCACTGCCGGTAACTCGACCTCATTAATACCCGTGTTAGGCCCCGAGGAAAGTATACGTAGGTCGTTGCAGATTTTCAGCAGCGAAACCGCAACGCTTCTCAAAGCTGCAGAGGCCTCTAGGCAGCAATCTCTGCTGCTCATGGCCTCGAACCTGTTTTCGGCTATCCTGAAGCTGTATCCGGTGACCTTGTTTAGTGTCTCGACTACAAGCTCCGCAAACTTCGGGTGAGCATTAAGCCCTGTCCCTACAGCTGTACCCCCTATGGGTAGCTCAACTAGGTTTTCGAGGGTGTTTAAAACACGTTTACGCCCCTTCCTTATCATTGTCGCATATCCTGAGAATTCCTGTCCGAAAGTTATGGGCACTGCGTCCTGGAAGTGGGTCCTTCCAGGCTTTACTGTGTCAGAGTATTCCTCTGCTTTACGCCAAAGCTCTCTCTCAAGCCTTTCCAAGGATGGCAGGAGCTTTATGTGGATTTGGTCGACAGCCGCTACGTTCATGGCTGTCGGAATCACGTCGTTCGTTGACTGGCCCATGTTGACGTGGTCGTTCGGATGCACAACCTTCTTATCTCCACGTTTTTCCCCGAGAATTTCGAGGGCCCTGTTGGCGATAACCTCGTTTGCGTTCATGTTTGTCGATGTCCCCGAACCGGTTTGAAACACGTCGACAACGAAATGGTTGTCAAACTTTCCCTCCGCAACTTCCAACGCAGCCTTACAGATTGCTTCTCCAATTCTTCCGTCCAAAAGACCGAGCCTCATGTTCGCCTGGGCTGCGGCATACTTCACGAGCCCCAATGCACGTATGAAGGCTCTTTGAAACCTGTAACCGGATATGGGGAAGTTATCTACCGCCCGAGCTGTTTGAGCTCCGTAAAGTGCATCAGCCGGGACCTTCATCTCTCCGAGGGTATCATACTCAGACCTATATGCCATGTTTTAAAGTCGTTATGGCCGTGATTTATACTAATTCTGTTTCATGCAAAATTTCCATTACGTGCTGCTTTGTAAGAGGTTTATGGTGTAGTATTGTGTACCTTTCCTTTCTTAAGCTTGGAGCCTTCATAACCGCCTCGGCGAAGAGATCTTCATCTACCCCTATGTGGCTGAGAGTGTGGCATGCACCCATTGTTCTAAGACTGGCCGCAATCTTTTTCCAATCGGCTCGGTGTAGGTATGTAGTAAATACAGCCGCAACACCGACTCTCTCACCGTGTAGGGCCGGTCTCTCCATCATACCCTCCAACGCATGTGCTATAAGGTGTTCACTGCCGCTGCAAGGCCTGCTGCTACCGGCGACGCCCATGGAGATACCTGCACTAATCAAGGCTTCAACCACTGTTCTAGTACCCTCTCTCGTCCCTTCACCGACAAGCTGGGCAGATTTCATAACTACAGTAGCACTCAAGTAGGCAAGATGGGCAGCATACCTACCATAATACTCTCCTTTGACACGGTGGGCGAGCCACCAGTCCCTAACCGCGCTCTGCTTAGCTACAAGGTCTCCGCAGCCGCTTAAAACATATCTACGCGGAGCTAGCGAAATCACATTCATGTCTGCGAAGACCTCTGATGGCATCACCGATTTCCGGGAGTAGGCCAAACCGTTGTGTCTGTAGGAGGACATTGGGCTTGCTATGCCGTCGTGCGAGGCAACAGTTGGTATGCTGAAGAACTGTTTGCCGGAGTATTCTGCGAGGGGTTTGGAGACATCGGCAACCCTTCCCCCACCTACACCCAGCACAACATCGAATGACCTCGCACCTGAAACATACCTGTCGAAGTTCTCCACAACTTCGTCAACAAAACATACCTCACATGAGATATCACCGTCCAGGGCTGACAGAATCTTTTCACCAAAAACCTTCAAAGGCGTCTTACTTGTGACCATTAGGCATCTCCGAAAACCGTTGAACCTGACCCTGTGGGCTACAGTCTCCTCAAGCGCCTCACCAATCACGATGTATTTAGGAAGCTCCATGTGGTGGTTATGCATCAACCCGAGTCAACCCAACTTGTTTATAAATTTCCCAACCCTATTTTTTCGTGTTTCCCCCCTGCGAGATGATGTCAAAAACCTTCCTCCCAGCAATAAGGGGGGTGGTGATACACAGGCTGCGGAAGCAGGGTATTGGACAGCCTACAATTGCAAAACTTACCGGCGTCACCCAAGCAGCTGTAAGCCAGATACTTCGGAAGGATGAGAGTAAGTTTGTTGAAGCCCTTGTGGAGATGGGTTTGGAGGAGGAAGAGATACACCTCTTGGCCGACACGCTCTGTAGAGAGCTTTCCCAAAACCCCGCTCGAGCTACCGGTGTACTATACGGTTTCTGGCGCGGGCTTCTCTCTGAGGGCAGGCTCTGTGCATACCACCGTAGGCTTCATCCAGAATTAGAGGAGTGCGATATCTGCATGAACCCATCCTACGAAAAATCTTTGGACGAGGAGCGGTTAGAGGTTTTGCGTCAGCTAGACGTGTGTGTAAAAAAGCTCACGGCTTCGAGGAACTTTGTCAACTTAATTCCTGAGGTAGGCGTGAACATAGTCTACTGCGTATCCAATCCTCAAACAATAAACGACGTGGCAGGAGTTGCGGGAAGAATTGTGGCGGCCGGAAACGAGGTAAAGTCGGTGGGAAGGCCCGCCTTTGGTGCCTCCAAGCATCTTGCAAGCGTCCTTTTGGCGTCCCGGATGAGAAACACGGCAATACGCTCAGCCATCAACATCTCCAACAACGCCCGCGTTAAAACAGCCCTTCATAAAACCGGCTTGGAAGTTGTCGAGATAAACCCAGTAGCTAGGGAGATAAGCGATGAGGAGGTCGTGGCTGATGTGGCCGGCTCTGTGGGAGTTGCGAGGGTAACGGCCGTTCTTCACGGAGGAGGTATCGGCATAGAACCGATAACCTATATCTTTGCTGACGAACCGAGTAAACTGGTAGACATCGTGCTGAAGATTGCCGAGCAGGTCTTACTCACAGACCTTACATGAGTCGACGTCTATGTCGGGCTCCAGTTTCTTATGGATCTCACAGAGCATTCTCTGCCTCCTAATATCCTCTGATGTGTAGCTTCAAACCCTACCTCAACCTCCGTGAGCCCCATCTCATCCACAGCTCTTTTCAGTGAGTGGTACACTCTCCAAACAAGCGTGGTTGAGGTAGCTGAAAGGGTGAAAGGCCTGCCCCCATATGAAGCCGACTCTCCCCAGTTTCCCGTTGAATGAACCAGGAGGCACCTCACACCCGAGCTGGACACATGTTTTGACGCCACCACAAAGTAATCGGCTTCGAGTGAGGCCACATCACCATCAGCCCATAGCACCGAACCCTTCAGAAGATAGGCTTCAACAACCCCGTTCGAGTATACTCCGGAAGAGACCTCATAGAAGCCGTGGTTTTCAACCAGCTTCTCGACAATCTTAACCCCACAAAGGTCTTGGGATGAGGCAATTATCGCGGGCCTCACTTCACTGAGTCCTCGCTTGAGATATATATTAATGTGGAGTTATTGGGACGGGTTGCTAAAGTTTAGAGAGGTTCCTTTGATAGCTGGAGCTGAGGCCCGCAGAATTCTCAGCTTTAGGGATGTTGTTGGTGAAGTTGAGGTCTCCCTCGACCTGGGAATTTCAAAAACCGTGTGCAGAGTTTACCCTGACGGAGTGGAGTTAGCCGGCAGGGTTGTTGAGTGGGAGACCTTGGAGAAAATCGCAGAAAACCCAGAAGATGTCTATGTCCTTGGTAGGAAAATCAGAAAATTAAGTTTCTACAAAGGCGCCTTCTACAGGCTCGTACTACCCTGCTGGGGTCATGCACCCACCGTAGAAATCAACGGTGTGAGAATGCATAGAACTGTTGGTATTCACCCAGAGGTTGATGCTTGGGAGAAGACAAGGCTTGCCGGAGTTCTTCGGGGCCGTAAGGTTTTAGACCTATGTACAGGCCTCGGTTACACTGCAGTTTCATGTGCCAAGAGAGGTTGTTCAAGGGTGGTGACAGTTGAAAAGGACGTTAATGTTTTAAGGCTTGCGGCCTACAACCCATGGTCAAGAGACCTGTTCAAAGAACCAATAGAGATAGTTGTTGAAGACGCATACCTATTTCTCCAAAGATGTGATGAAGTCTTCAACGTGGTGATACACGACCCCCCAGCCATCTACATGGAGGGGAAGCTTTACTCTGAAGAGTTTTACCGGCTTGTGGCTAAGGTGTTGAAACGCGGAGGTGTTTTAGTTCATTATGTTGGGGAGACGGGTAGGAGGCGTGGGGTCAGGCTCCACGCAGGCGTAATGAAGAGACTTCATAGGGCTGGGTTTGTTACGGAGTACCATAAAAACCTGCGATGCGTTAGAGCTGTTAAAATTTAACAAATGGTTTAGCGGAATGATACCAATGGCGACGAGGCAGAAGATAGGTTTTGGAACGTGGATTGACATGCTGGCGTACCGCATAGTCGAGCGGGAAAAAGAATTAAAAAGAAGTCTAAACATGTTGAGGACAGAGGCGGGGATAGCTGCCTCAGGCTTTGTCCATATAGGCAGTATGTCCGACTCCGTTAGGGCTTACGCGGTTTCTCTAGCCATAAAAAATCTTGGTTACAACTCTGAGATGGTCCAGTTCGCCGACGATATGGACGGCCTACGAAGTGTTCCTGCAGAGGTTCCGAGGGAGTTTGAAAAACATCTTTTAAAGCCTGTCTCCCTCATCCCAGACCCCTTTGGATGCGACGAGTCCTACGCCGTCCATATGGAGAATATGCTTTTAGATGCGTTGGAGAAAGCGGGCGTTGAAACCAAGCTTTACCGTGGCTATGAGATGTATGGCAGAGGTGTTTTGAAGGAGCAGATCACAGCGATACTCAGCCAGTGGAGGGCAATAGGTGAAAAGATAGAGGAGATGACAGGGCAGAGTAAGTTCAAAAAAGTCTTGCCTTATTTTCCGTTGTGCGCATCATGCGGACGGATATACACCACCCATGCCCTCTCCTTCGAACCTGAAACAGGTCGTGTTCACTATGTATGTAAGGGTGTGGAAATTAAGAAAAGGAGTTTTACCGGTTGCGGATACGAGGGAGAAGCGGAAATTTCAAAGGCTGATGGGAAGCTCTCATGGAAGGTTGAGTGGGCCGCCCGCTGGGCAGCGCTTGACATAAGGTTTGAAGCTTACGGTAAAGACCTCGCGGACTCTGTTAAGGTGAACGACTGGGTCTGCAAAAACATACTGGGGTATGAGCCGCCCTACCATGTTCAGTACGAGCTATTCCTCGACGAGACAAGGCGAAAGATATCAAAGTCAAGGGGTGTTTCAGTGTTCACCCCGTCAGCGTGGTACAGGTATGGCAGCCCGCAAAGCCTCATGCTACTTCTCCTCAAACGTATCAAGGGAACACGTGTTATATCGCCTAGCATGATACCCTCGCTGATGGACGAGGTCGACCGTCTAGGTCAACAGTTCCACAGCGGCAGCGGGGACCCACGTAAAACGGGTCTCTACGCATACATATACGGTTTGAAGAACCCGCCGAAAATAACAAAGCCAATCCCTTACAACCTCCTCGTTTTCTTAGCCTCGGTCGCACCAGCGTCAAAAGAACGTGAATTTATTCAAGCAAGGCTGAAAAAATACGGCTACAAAGTTGACGACGAAACCCTCCAACGTATTGAAATGGCCTTAAACTACTACAGAGACTTCGGGAAGCCTAGCGTCCCTGTGGTTGAGCTCGACCATGTTAGCCGGAAGGCTGTGGCCGAAGTTGCGGAAGCCATCAATAAGGCCGGAAGCCCTGAGGAGCTGCAGTCAGCTATTTTTGAAGCAGCACGTCGAAACGGCTTGGACCCCCCCGAGCTTTTCAAAACACTTTACCGGCTTCTCCTTGGACAGGAAAGTGGGCCCCGACTCGGGGTCTTTATTTTGGAGGACTACGGTAGGGAGAGGGCTTACTCGGTTCTTTCCAAATACCTCTCCTAACACTTAAATATGTGCTTACTTAACTATGACCACAAAAAAGAGTGAAGAAAAGGTTTGAGCGAACTAGTAAAGATAGGAAGCCTAACACCCCGCTCGCGGGGTGTAAACCTCGTAGCCAAAGTCGTTGAGAAGCCAGAGCCACGCGTTGTTTCATCGCAGTACGACCAGAGCGAACACCGGCTAACAGAGGCGTTAATCGCGGACGAAACAGGCGCCATAACTCTTGTTCTATGGGACGACAACATAAACATGGTTAGCGAAGGGGATTCCATCAAAGTAACGAACGGTTTCGTGAAGCTGTTTAAGGGGAGGATGCAGCTAAATTTGGGAAGGTACGGCAAGGTGGAACAGTCCGACGTCGACGTCCCCGATGTAAACATAGAGAACAACCTATCCCAAAAGGAAGGCTTTCAGCAAGAGGGAAGAGAGAGAGGCGGTTTTAGGTCAAGAGGTTTCCAGCGTAGAAGAAGTTTTAGGTAGATTCGCCGGGTTCCACCAAAAACGCCCCGTCCTCTCTTCCAACTATTTTTATGACCTGATCTTTTCTAACATCTTTCACGGCTTTAGCTCTCCAGTACTCTCCATCCACAAATACGTAGCCGTAGCTCCCGGCGGGGATTTCGTCCACTGCTCTACCCTTACCTGTGGGCATGAAGGCTGCCGGCTTTTTTCTCTGAACGCTGAGGGACTTGTATGCCAAGAACCCTAAAAATGCCCCGACGAAGACAGCCACGACGACCACAGACAACTGCAGCCGGTTAAGCCATTCCTGCGAGACTAATGTCGGGGCGGGAGAATAGCCCCCAAGCAGTACAAGTCCCAGTGTTATTAAAACAACACCGCCAACTCCTGCGATGCCGAATCCGGGTGAGAGTATTTCATAAAGTAGAAGCCCTGCCCCAATTATTATTAGAAGCGCGCCGGCTAGGTTAATGTTTAGCCCTAAACCAACCAGTCCTAGAACTATGAGGACGCCGCCTAAAAGTTCACCGCCCCAGCCCGGGGTAGCTAATCCAAAAATTAACGCTAGAATTCCTATCGATATTAGCATGCTTGCTATCAAAGGGTCTGAGAGAATTGAGGTTAGTGACGAGCTGAGGCTGGGCCCTTTCTTTACCACCGAAGCTCCCGCTACATGTAAGACCTTTTTGCCATGAAGAGTGGTGACCGCCTTGCCGTCTGCTATTTTTAGCAGCTCATCTATGTCTGCGGCAATTGCTTCAATCAAACCCGCCTCATAGGCTTTGGTTGGGTTGAAGTTCTTGTTTTCTAAAACGATTTTTATTGCCTCAGTCCTGTTTCTTCCATGTAGCTCGGCTAGAGTCCCCATCTTTTCAGCAAAAAAATTAAGAATCTTCGAATCCGTAACAGGCTGGCCACCGGACACAGGCTGGCCCGACCCTATAATGGTCCCCGGAGCCATCGCCGCAAAATCGGTGGCCATCAAAATGTATGCTCCAGCCGACATAGCCTTACCCCCCTCGGGATAAACAAAACCTATGACAGGAACAGGAGACCTCTGAATAAGCTCGACTATTGACAGCATTGAGTCAGCCTGTCCCCCCAATGTGTCGATAGTCACCAGAACAGCTGAGTAACGCGAGGCCACTGCAAAAGCCTCCTCGAAATGTCTGACAGTCCCCGGCGAAATGTATCCATTTACCTCAATCCATAAAACAGAATCCTGCTCTGCCAGCGCGCCGCATGCTGCTATCAGCAAAGCCAACAGCAGTAGTATCCTCATTCTTTTTTCTTAGTTTGCTGGCCTATCATGCCGAGAAGTGTTCCCAGCTCTCTAGAAGATGAATCTGTCACAACTATCATATTCTTTTCCCTGGCTATCTCGCTCCATGTCTGAAGCTCCCTAAGTCTCAGGGCTATCGGGTGGGTGGCGTAGTAGTCGGCGGCCATAGCCATCTTCTCGGCGGCCATCAGCTCACCCTCGGCGGCGATAATCCTACTTCTTCTCTCCCTTTCAGCTTCAGCCTGCTTCGCTATGGCCCTCTGCATCATCTCAGGTATGACGACATCCCTTAAGGCAACAGTGGTTACCTTAATCCCCCATGGCTCGGTCGCCTCATCCAATATCTGCTGTAGCCTTTTGTTCAACTCATCCCTGCGAGTGAGCAGGTCGTCTAACTCAACCTGTCCTATCACATCACGCAACGTTGTCTGTGCAAGCAGGGCTGAGGCCGTGAAATAATCTTTAACTTTCAAAACAGCCATCTGCGGGTCTATAACACGAAAGTACACAATGGCGTCAACATCAACAGTAACGTTATCTTTCGTAATAATCCTCTGCTTAGGCACGTCAAATGTCACCAGCCTAAGATCAATGATCCTCCTTCTATCTATCACTGGTAGGATTATCACTACGCCCGGTCCCTTAACGCCGACAAGCCTCCCAAGCCGAAATATAACCGCCCTCTCATACTCTGTGACTATTTTTATAGAGCTGGAAAGTATTATGAGTAAAAGTATTACGACAAAGAACAATGGTATGATTAAGTCAATCCCAATCGCCGCCGATACTAGCAATGGGTTAAGAACCGGCATAAGCCCAGAACACCACAAACATCTTCTTTCCATGTCTGTTTTTAACCTTATGCTACCCCGTTGATACCTAGGTAATTCTATAAAACATATTGGGGGAAGGGGAAAGCTGCAGCTGGGTACATAGCTTATATCATCCGGTGTTGCGTTAACGTTCGTAAAATGACAGAGAACGCAAGGGACATCGTTCAAGCAGAGGAGCAGGGAGGCCTTGAAGAAGAGCTGAAATCCGTGCTGAAAGACCTTGGGCTAAAGCCTAGTGAGTTGAGAAAGTACTTTAAAGCTGCGAAAAGACTTCGTGAGCTTGAGAGACAGTATGGGAAGTCTTACCAAGTCCTCCTCAGAGAGTACGAGAAGAAATTCCGGGAGAGCGTCAAACTCGAGTACCAAATAAACGAGCTTCTAGAGAGACGTCAGAAAATCGAGGAGGACTTGAAAGTTTACTTGGAGCAGCATAACCTTACGCTCGAAACAGTCAATAAAGTTATTGCAATTCTAATGAAGCTCCAACAATACTCACTTGATGTAACAGACCTTGAAAACATCGCAAGAGCTGCTGCCAAGATTAAGGAAATGGGTTTGGACGTGGAAACAGTGTTCGACAAATTCGCCAAACTTGAGGAGGCTGAACAACGTCTGCAAAGAGCCAGCGCGGAATATGAATCCGTCTTGTCAAAGCTTGAGGCGATTAAGAAAGAGCTGGAATCCAAAGAAGCAGCGTTGAGGGACCTTATTAACTGGGAACCAGAGGTCAAAAGCCTCGCAGAAATGAGGCAGAGGCTCGAGAATGAGATAAGACAATTAGAGGAAAAGAAGAACGAGATGAGTGCTAAAGTCGAAGAGCTGGCACGAGAGTATGAGGCCCTTTTTGGGTTTAAGGGCAGCGCTGAGGAAGTCTTTAAAGTTGTTGAGGAAAAGAAAGCCGAGCTCGAGCGGTTAACAGAGGAGGTGAACAAGAAGAGAGAGACGGTCGAGCTCTTGGAGGAAGAGGTTGCGTCAGCAAGGTCCTTGTTGATGCTTCTCCAAAACCCTGAGATGGTGAGTAAAGAAGATTTGGAGACTCTAATTCGGCAGCTCACAAACATCGTCAACGTCAAGACCGGTGAGCTTTCCATGCTCAAACCGTTGGAAAAACCTCTTGTTGAAAACGTGCGTAGAAGAGTCGTCGAGCTTATCATGCCTGCTATAAAAAACGACCTTATACCCAAGTGGGTTTTCGAGAAGCTTGAAAGGGAGTTTAAGGAGGTCGTGGCTAGAAAAGCGCAGCTGGAGGAGGAGATTGAGAGGCTTAAGGCTTCAATTAGCCAGCAGGCGGGCCTTAAACAGCCCACAGCTGAGACGGAGGCTCAGAAGCCCTCAATGTTTTTCAGACTCTTAAAGAAGATGGTTTACCTGACTGAGGACGGTGGTGTAAAAATTAGGCTTAAATGCCCTTACTGTCAGTCAATAAACTTGGTTATACTGCCTTCAAGGCAGGAACTGGAGAACGCGATGAATGACCGTGACCTACTTGTTATAACATGTCAATCATGCGGTAAAGATGTCTCCGTTGACCCAGGTTTTCTGAAGACGCGTTTTTACCCGGGGTGAATTGGGTTGAAAAGCACGAACCCCATCATTAGGATGCTGAAGTGGAAGACTAGGATTCTCAACGAAGATGAAATAATTCAGGTCTTGTCAGCCATAGCCAACATACACGTCTCTCCCTTCACTTTGACCAAGCTGCTTGAGGTTCTGCCCGAGCCGCTGGTAAGCGACGGCAAAAAACGCAGAAGTATCTCAACTTTCCTGTCAAATCTTGTGGAGATAGGTTACCTGTCGAAGCCGTCCGAGAGAAAATGGATGAAGAATGCTGCGTCATTCAGCCGCTATCTCAGTCCTCTCCTGATAGAGCTTAACGAAGTTGAGAAATCGCCTTCTGTTATCGAGAAAAAGGAGAGAAAAATAATTCAGGTTGAGGATAAACGGTAGGCGGTGAAATGGGGAGAAAACCGTCCAACCGTGAAAGCCCCCGCTACAAGGCACGTGTTGGCTACGAGGGGGAATACAGCCTTTTGAGAAAGTTTGTTGACGCCGGGGAGGCTGGCTACTATGCCGTGAGAACACCGGGCAGTGGTTCAGGCAAGATGCCTAAGCCCGACATTATCGCAGTAGACCACGGGGAGCTGATGGCCATAGAGGTCAAGAGTAGTGGTAAAGATTATGCTATGTTATCACGGGAACAGGTCCAGAGGCTGTTGGCGTTTGTCAACAGGTTTGAGGTATGCTGCCCACACTGTAAAAATAGGTTTAACCCAAGGCCCATAGCCGCTGTGAGGTTTGTCGGGAGAGGATGGAGGTTTGTTGACCTTAGCTCTCTTGAGGGTAGAGGACTTATCGTCAGGTGGGAAGACGATGGACGTTGAAGTTGATGAACTCGACAAAAAGATAATACAGCTACTTACCGAAGATGGCAGGCTGTCGTTCGCCGAGATTGGGAGGCGTCTAAACGTAAGCGAGAACACGATTCGTTTTAGGTACAATAGGCTTGTTGAGAAGGGAGTGATAAGGAGTGTCAGGGCGTTGGTGGACCATACCAAGCTCGGCCTTAAGAACTCCGCCGCCCTGATGCTCAAAATAGACCCCGAACATGTTGAAGAGGTTCTAGAAAAGTTGAAAAACTTCAGAGAGGTCACAAATATTTACCAGCTGTCAGGCGACTACGACGCCATAGCGGTGGTCATCGGATACAACCTTGACCACGTTAGAGAGGTTGTGGAGAGGATTAAGAAACTGCGCGGTATAACCTCCGTTAACACACTTGTCACCCTCAGGATAGTTAAAGCCGACACACGTTATGCCCTCACCTAAACATACAGTAAAATCATAGATAACCATCTTTCTGCCGTGCTAGCTCTAAAAGCCCTCACCATCCATGAACGATACAGGAATAGCTGCATAAACCTGATTGCGAGCGAAAATGTCTTAAGCCCAGCGGTAAAAAAAGCTCTAGCATCTGACATGGCCTCAAGGTATGCGTTGAGACCCGAGTTTTACGGCGGCACCGCCCGTATACATGATGTCTGGGAAATCGCGGAAAACCTTGGTAAGGAGGTGTTTAACGCGGATTACTGCCACGTATCACCCCTCTCAGGACATGTTGCCCTAATGATGTCACTCTACGTCACCGCTGGTAAAAACTCCACAATCGCATGCGTAGATCCGTCTGGAGATGGGTACCCGGGCTTGATGCCCGACAAAATCCCAGACCTGTTTAACTACAAGGTTGTCAACCTACCTTACCGCGACCACCAAATCTTAATCGATGAGGCTGTCCAATTCATCGAATCATTAAAACCCCGTGTCGTTGTTCTGGGCTCAAGCCTTATACTATACCCGTTTCCAGTGAAAGAGGTTTCGGAAGTGGTCCACGGATATGGAGGATATGTTGTTTACGACGGGTCCCATGTTTTGGGGTTGATTGCCGGAGGACGTTTTCAAAAACCCTTGGCTGAGGGGGCCGACATCCTTCTAGGCTCCACACACAAATCCTTCTTCGGCCCGCAGGGTGGGATAATACTGACCAATAGCCCTGAGCTACATAAAGCCCTCAGCGAATCAACTTTCCACAAGTTTGTGGATAACATACACTTCAACCGTGTCGCGGCGCTCGCAGTAGCCCTTGACGAAATGAGGAGAAACGGGCGGCTCTATGCCGAGAGGGTAATTGAAAACGCGGTTGAGCTTGCCTCATGCCTTGACCGGCTTAGTTTAAAGCCCTTCAAGTCTTCCAGTGGTTACACAGAGTCGCATCAGGTGTATCTACCGTTTAACGTAAGCGAGGGTGTTAGGGTAAGGGACTTGCTGGAGAAGAATAGGATAATTGTCGATATGCCTGTGAGATTGGGCACCGCAGAGGTTACACGAAGAGGCATGGGCCTCAAGCAGATGTCTCAAATATCTAAACTGATTAAATCTGCTTTGAATGGGGAAGACGTCTCTGCAGAGGCCCGGTTACTGGCTTCCCGCTTCAGGACGGTAAGGTACACGTAGGTGTTCTCTGTGAAAGCCCAAGCCATAGCCCACACTATGGAGGGACTTGTAAAGTATCACGGCCTCAGGGACTGGGATTTACGTATACCATACCATGACAGCATCTCGGTCAACCTCCAAGCATTCACAGCCACCACCGAGGTCAGGTTTGGAAACTTCGGTAGAGACGAAGCATACATTGACGGAAAGCCAGTCACAGGACGTGAGCTGGAACGCATACTTACCGTAATAAACTATATCCGACGACTTGCAGGCATCGAAGACAATTTTTTCATGTCTTCGCAAAACTCGATACCGAAGGGGGCTGTTAAGGGGCTGGGCTTTTCTTCAGCCGGGGGTGCCGCCTTAGCGGCGGCAGCCTATAAAGCCGCAGGACTCGATAAAGAATATGGCTGGAATCTGAGGCTGATTTCAAGAATTGCCAGAAGACTCGCGGGCTCTGCATGCAGGTCTGTCGTAGGATACTACTCAAGATGGTATGCCGGCAATTCCGACGAAGACTCATACGCAGAGTGCTTCGCCGACAACAAATCTCTCGAGATCAAAGTCGTCGTCGTGCCGTTCCAGGCTGAGTACTCGACAGAGGACGCACACCGTGAAGCCGAGAAGTCACCCTTTTTCAAGGAACGGATAAGGTCGGCTCAGGAGAGATGTGATCTGTTGGAGAAGGCTGTTCTTGAAGGTGATTTTCAAACCTTCGGCGAGCTCGCCGAAATGGACTCTCTAGAGCTTCACGCGGTAACTATGACCGGGCCGTCTAAGCTAGTCCTAATGCGGCCTGAAAGCCTGAGAGTTGTTAACGAGGTTCAGCGGTTAAGGTCTGAGAATGTATTGTGTTACTACTCTATGCAGACAGGGCCTACAGTATACATTAACACTTTGCCCGAGGATACAGACTACGTTAGGACACGCATTGAAGACCTTGGGTTTACTCCATACGTCTCATCAATAGGTGGGCCTGTCAGAACAACATAACAATTTATATGAGGCAGAAGGTCGTTGTAGTTGTAAAAATGGGTGAAGAAGGAGTAGGTTCAAGACTGAGAGAAATATTGGAAAGGAATAGGATAACAGTGGATATTCGTATGGGTTCCTCGGAAGAAGACATACCTTTTTTCGCTGAAGTGACTGCAGGCGGCAGAATTACTATCCCTGAGGAGATTAGGAAGATTTTCGAGATCAAGGACGGGGACGGCCTTATGTGCCGCATCCGAGTTGTCAGGCGCAAAGTGCAGCAAACGGAGCAGAAGGGTTGAAGGGCTTATATGCTGGTTTTTGATTTAGGGGGTAGGCATGGGAGACCCTAAGAGGATAAGGAAGAAGTACGAGACACCCGGTCATCCGTGGAGAAAGGAGAATCTTTCCGAGGAGTTAAAGCTTATGGGGGAATATGGGCTCAGGAACAAGAGGGAGATATGGCGTGCGACAAGTACTTTGAGGAAGTATAGGGCGCTGGCCCGTTCTCTCTTTACTGCAGTGGGTGAACGGAGGGCCGTAGAGGAGGCCAGGTTGATCGGGAGACTCTACAGGCTTGGTCTCCTACCCCAGAACGCGACGCTGGATGATGTCCTAAAACTGACTGTCAGGGACTTTCTCGACCGGAGGCTGCAAACCATGGTTTATCGACTTGGTATAGCTAAAACCCCATACCACGCAAGGCAACTTATAACTCATGGAAAAATCTTCATAGGCTCCAAAAAAGTCAAGGCACCCAGTTACCATGTTTTGCGCGGCGAAGAGGAGAACATAAAACTTGCCGGGGCGTTGCTGGCCGGCAATCAGACATAAATACCCGTAGAGGCATGTGTCCGTAGATGGCAGAGCAAACAACGGAGGAACAAAAACCACAGGCCCCGACTCCACAACAGTTAAAGTGGGGAGTTGTACACATCTACTCTTCCTACAACAACATAATAGTGCATTTGACAGATTTGACAGGGGCGGAGACGATAGCTAGAGCTTCTGGCGGAATGTTTGTCGACGCAGGTAGGCTTGAGCCAACGCCTTATGCAGGCATGAGGGCGGCTGGTTACGTGATGGAGAAAGCCAAGGCGGCGGGGATCAACGCTGTTCACATCCTCGTCAGAGCACCCGGAGGAGTAAAGTCAAGAACACCCGGGCCCGCAACTCAAGCGGCTATAAGAACCATCGCTAGGTCCGGAGTCATGATTGGGCGGATCGAGGACGTCACACCCATCCCACATGACAGTGTCAGGAAGAAAGGAGGGCGTAGGGGTAGGCGGGTGTAGAACCCGCATAGCTTAATACAGGCCGCCGCGGAAAGATTTCCGATGCCATTTGGCGTTAAGACAGGTTGACGTATCTAGGAAACCAGTGCAGCGGCGAGAGGCTGTCGCAACAGGGAGGATTAAACTCAACCCTCGAACAATACAGCTAATCAAGGAAGGTAAGATTGAGAAGGGGGACCCGCTACAGTTAGCCCGCGTGGGCGGTATATTGGCCGCCAAACACACTCCCGAAATAATGCCCCTATGCCACCAGCTTAGACTGGAAGCTGTGGAGGTAAACCTGGAAATCCGAGATGACCATGTGGAGGCTGTATCACGCGTTGTGGCCTCCGAAAGGACGGGTGTTGAGATGGAGGCGTTAACGGCTGTTATTGGAGCTCTGCTCAACATATGGGATGCAGTTAAACAGTATGAGAAAGACTCCTCGGGCCAGTACCCTTCAACCGAGATTTACGGCGTTAAAGTGATCTCAAAGGTGAAGGTAGATGATGCCACATGAGAAACACAGAGCTGAAAGCCCGAAGAGAATCAAGGTAGCGGTTCTAACCGCCAGCAGCTCCCGCTACTTTAAGAAAATCCGTGGTGAGGATTATGTTGACGAGTCCGGGGAACTTGCGGTGGCTCTGCTCCAGAAACATGGCTATGAAGTCGTGTACCTTGGCGTAGTAAACGACGACGTATGGATGATTAGGGATTCTGTGGTCAAAGCCATAGCCGACGGAAATGATGTCGTGGTGATAACGGGTGGAACGGGAATTTCGCCCCGGGACGTAACCGTTGAGGCTGTGAGGCCCCTGCTTGATAAGGAAATGGAGGGGTTCGGCGAGATCTTCAGGGTTGAGAGCTATCGGCAGATCGGGCCCTCGGCGGCCATGAGTAGAGCTGTCGCGGGTACGGCTAACGGACGCCTCATACTTGCTCTTCCCGGCTCGCCTAAGGCAGTTGAGCTAGGCCTTGAACTATTCGCCAGCGAGATACCGCACATGCTACACATAGCTAGGGGCGGCCATTCATGCGGATGACAGTGCTCGGTGCAGGGAGTATAGTGGCTTCGCCGGAAAGATTCTCCAGCGGATTACTTGTCGAGTCCGAGGGCACGCGGCTATTATTGGATCTAGGTCCCGGTGTACTGGAAAAGCTCAGAAAGTTAGGTTTAGACCCTCATCTTTGCACAGCTTTTCTAATAACCCATTTTCACATAGACCATGTATCAGACCTTCTACCCTTGATAATGATGTGGCCTTACAAACCTGACGGGATACCTGACCAAAGTCCAAAACCCCTCCGAATTATCGGTCCAAACGGGCTGAAGAAACTGATCAAGACATTGACGGAGGATGTTGAAGCCTTCAGGTACCTGTCTGAGACAATGGGCTGCCGAAGATATCTAAACTTGTGGGAGATGGGGGACAACGGCCGGCTTGAACTGGAAACTATTGCAATAAAGTCAGCTGCAGTAGAGCACTATGGCGGTGTAGCTTACCGGATTGAGACCGAGGAGGGCATTATAGTGTTTTCAGGCGACACAGTGCCCGACCCGGCGCTCACGAAGCTTGCTAAAGGATGTGACGTCCTCGTACATGAGTGCAGCTTCCCCCACGAGTTTCTAATTGGTAAACATACATCGGATGTACAGCTGGCTAAAATAGCTGCTGAAGTGATGCCTAGAGTCTTAATAGTTACACATCTCTACCCGGTGTGGACGGGCCTGGAGCACAGGCTCCTTAAATCACTCGGAGAGCTGGGGCTTGAAAAGGTTGTTATAGCAAAGGACGGGGAAATCATAGAGCTATAAATGGGCTTTAAGGTGAAAGAACGTGATTCTGTCGGACTTTGACCTATGGAACTACATCAGAAGCGGCAGGTTGGCCATAGAGCCTTTCTCAGAGGATATAGTACGCGAAAACGGGCTTGACCTGAGAATAGGGCGTCAAATAGCGCGCTTCAACAAAAACACCCAGGTCTTCGACACGAAAAATTCAAACAGCAAGGACTTCTACTACTTTGAAGAGGGCGACTCCTTCGTCATCAACCCCTCAGAGCACGTCCTCCTTCACACAATGGAGTACCTAGCTCTCCCGAAAGACTTGATGGGCTTTGTTAACTTGAGGAGCAGCTATGCGAGAATTGGTCTGACAATACCGCCTACAATAGTGGATGCGAACTTCGAGGGGCAGCTGACGATTGAGCTGGTTGGCGGAGACTTTCCCGTTAAGCTTTACGCTGGCGACCGATTCCTACACGTTGTCTTCGCTCGCCTCTCGTCAATAGTAGAGAAACCGTATAGCGGCAAATATCAAGGACAGAAGGGGGTTAGGCTTCCAAGCTTCTAGCCACCCGCTATAGGGGGGAGGACAACAACAACATCCCCGTCTTTGAGTCTAGTGTTTTTCCAATTTGCCAGGTCTACATTCTCTCCGTTAACGGCTACCGCAAACCCCTTTCGAAGCACCGGCCCATCAAACAAACCCATGAGTTTACCGGCATACCTCTCCGAAAACAGCTTCAGAAAATCGGCAACCGTCGAGCCCTCTTCCAGCTCAAACTCCTCATCTGAGCGGCCAAGCCTCTCCCGAATAAATGCGTAGTATTTCGTGTATACTTTCATGCCCCCTCAAGCCACGCTTCAGTACCGTCGACGTAAACTTCCTTCTTAAAGAGCGCCGGCTCCCTCTTATATCTCTCGACGGCCTTCCTGAGGCCTGCGAACGTTTCTTCACGTCCGGCCCCGGCCGCGGCAGCTACCACCACCGCCTCCCCCAAACCAAAGCTTCCCAGAAAATGCCACACCCCGACAAAACGTAGCCCGTATTCTTCCCTGACTTCCTCACATATCCTCTTCAAGGCCTTGTTGGCGTGTTCTTCGTAGCTCTCCATGTACAGCCCTACACTATCTTTCGAGCCCCTGCCCTGTCTCTTCACTAAACCTACAAAGAAAACAGCGGCCCCTGCCGAGCCGTCTCCAACATCCTCAAGCACGGACCTGAACAACTGCTCAATCCCGATTGAATTTTTACCATACACGCCGGGCGGGGGAGTCTTCATCGTTATGATGATGTAAATGCTCCAATTATGTTTTTCCATGGCCAAATTTTTTAAGGCTTGCCGTACAAGGCACTCGACGTATTTTTTGGGCAGAAAAAACAAGAACACGTCAAAAAAATACAAAAAAATTTTCCGCGTCGTTAACAGAAAAGAATGATTTATATTTCATGATTCTCACGCGGAGGCCGAGGTCAGCAGACTAGTAATGCTTGAAAGCAAAACCACAAGTAAACAGATTGTCGGAAAGCATGTATTCGGAAATCTCTACAACTGTCCAGTAGAACTTATCAGCGACCAAAAGTTTCTACGCCAGCTTGTGTTGAAAGCCGTTGAAGCCGCTAAGATGAACCTCGTTTCGCTGAGGTCGTGGAAGTTTGGCGGTGAAAAAGGAGGGGTATCTGTTATCGCCCTAATTAAGGAAAGCCACATCGCGGTACACACATGGCGCGAATACAACTATGCCACAGTAGATATCTACACCTGCGGAGAAGAAAGTAAGCCAGAATTAGCCTTCGAGCTCATAGTAGATAGCTTAAAGCCAGAAAGGGTCGTGAGGTATTTCGCGGACAGGTCGTCTGGGTAAACGGTATAAGGTTTACCTTAAACCTTTTTATGAATTCCTCGCGACTCCAAGGCAGAAGTATTTGTTTGTTTTTTCGAACACTTACTACTCATAAAACGCCAGCCACATTAAACGACGACCATTGAGTTACTGAAACAACTGTGCGATACCCCAACCGATTCGTATACCTAAACCATAGTTATGGCTTTTAACCGGGCGCTGATAGTGGCACTAGGGGTATGTTACTATTTCCGTTAGGGATTAATTCAATCCCCGTTTAATTATAAATCGCATACTAAGTCAACGTTGGCTGCAATGCACTCCAAAGCCCCTTAACCTGTGTAAGCAGGATTGTTTCTATTTTCTGTTCGAAAAATAAAACAATACGAAAATCACGCTATTTCAGAATAGGGTAAAAGTTAAAAGGTAAAAGTTTTACCATAACTACATGCCAAAGAGAAACGTGGTCAACGATAAAATCTTACGGCAGGCTGTCGAGCAGGCTTTGAAGCAGCCGAGAATCGCTTTCTATTCGCCTCTTGCCGCTGGAATCTTGAATTACAGAAAAAGCGTAATACCGAGATACAGCATAAGTGATGAAATCGCCAAAATTGTTGAATCAGCTCTTAGAAAAAAGTATCCCGAACTTACACAGAAAACCAAAAACATCCTGCGAAAACTTAAGGAATCCGGTATGCAGCCCTCCTCCAAACAACCTTCACCTCGGGAACCGGTTGAGAGGGAGCGGCGGCGCGAAACGGAGGAGGGTTCCTAAGCCAGAGTCTTACATATCCTAACGCATTAGCTGCTGCCTCCTCTACGCTGTAGCCCTTCAGGAGAAGAGCTGTAAGCGCTCCCGTCAACATGTCGCCTGCTCCTGTGGTATCTACGGGGGTATGGTTATTCTGAACATTCAAAAACATGTAGTTACCTTCAGTCACGACCAGAACCCCTTCGACATACCCGACCAGTGTTGTTCTTGCACCAAGCCTTTGGAGTGCTTCAGCAACTTCCGCAGGCCCAGTAAAACCAGTCAACACGGCGGCCTCTTCTTCTGAGCAATGAAAGACGTCTGCTAGAGGTGCAATCTCTTTCATGGCTGGCGTCTTTAAACTTACTAGTCCATTCTCGCCTACATTCCTTAGAAAACCCTGCAAATCAACGACCAGTAGCTCGGTCCTATCCCTTAAAAGAGATAAATGCTCAACACTTATCTCTTTAAACACGGGTGAAGCGATGACCGCATCCGCCCTAATGTCTTCGAGGGCCTGGAGCGGTATTTCAGGACCCATTGAAATCATGCTCAACATTCTCTTACCGGCTTTGAAGACAGCCTTAAAACGATACGACGGCATGTCTTTCACACGGGTTGCCGAGAGCTCGATTCCAAGTTCTGTCAGCCTTTTGATGAGTGGTTGTGGAAAATCATCCCCTACAGCTGTGTAGGCTTTCACATGGGCTCCGAGTGCTTTGGCGGCTTGCCCTGCGTAAACAGGCGGCCCCCCGAGCACAGGGCTGCTTGAGTCGCCTAGGTAATCGAGGGTAAGGGCGCCTACAATGGCAACCTCCACAGCTTCAGCATCACTTCGGCGTATATAAGGAAAGATTTAATGCCTCGCCTCAAGTGCTACGGCTAGGATGGCTCAGACAATACCTGTATCGGAAATCGCTAGAAAACCTTTCAGGGATAGTGTGAAGTTTGAAAACAGGTTTAAGGAGGCGGGCTACAGGATTGTTGGGAGACATTCAGCGGTCAAGGTCTGCCACTGGACAAAATCGGCGCTGAAAGGTGGAAAAGCATGCTATAAGAGCTGGTATGGCATCGAGAGCCATCGATGCATTCAGATGACACCTTCACTACAGTACTGCAATATGATGTGCGTCTTTTGCTGGCGTTTCCACACACTGAATAGGGTGCAGCCATATGACGGGGAATGGGACAAGCCGGCCGAGATACTGGACATGATTATCGAGGAGCAGCGGCAGCTTCTTTCAGGCTTCGGAGGAAATCCAAAGGTATCGAAGAAGAAATTCGAGGAAGCTAACATGCCGAAACATATAGCTATATCGCTTGACGGCGAGCCGACACTTTACCCCCATCTAGCTGACTTCATATTGGAGGCCCGCCGCCGGGGGATGACTACTTTCTTGGTTAGTAACGGAACGATGCCCATGCGTCTTAGGGAGCTTCTCGATAAAGCGGAGCCAACAACACTATACATTAGCCTTTATGGTCCCGACAAAGAGACCCATATCAAAACATGCAAACCACTGATACCCGATAGCTGGGAAAGGCTTATGGAGTCTCTTACCTTGATGTCCAAATTTAGATGCAGAAAAGTTATACGCCTAACACTTGTGAAAGACGTCAACATGCACTCACCCGACAAATATGCTGAACTGATTAAGATTGCATCACCTGACTTCGTTGAATGTAAGGGGTATACACATGTTGGCGAGTCTCAGCTTAGGCTCAGGAAGGAGAACATGCCCTCGGTACAGGATTTAAGGGTCTTCGGTAAAGAACTTGCGGAGCATCTAAACTTCATACAGGTTGCAGAGGATGAGGTAAGCAGGGTTGTTTTGCTGTCAAACCCCAACTCACCCTATTATCTTGATGTCGTTAACCGTCTGAGCTCCGGATAGCGTTTAGAAGCTTCTCATAGCTTTGGTCTATTGTCTCGGGAAGTACACGTGTCTCGGATATTACCGTCATGAAGTTTGTGTCACCTCTCCAGCGCGGGACGACATGGACATGAAGGTGGTCCTCTATACCAGCTCCTGCAACCCTGCCTAAGTTCAATCCTACGTTGAAGCCATCGGGGTTGAGTGACTGTTTAATCACCTTAACGGAAAGTTTTACATGCCGCATCATCTCAAGCAGTTCTTCATCGGTCAAATCTGTCAGCGACGCGGTGTGACGGATAGGTGAGACCATTAGGTGTCCGTTGTTGTATGGGTAAAGATTCATGATGATGAATGAAAGCTTTCCCTTAAGTAGGACATACCTAGACCTTAGGTCCTGGGCGTTGGCGGCTTCGCAGAAAATGCATTCTTTCTCATCCTTCGCGGATTTTATATAACCCATCCTCCACGGTGCCCAAAGCCTATCCAATCTACCCTATTGACTCCCTACTAGGATTTAAGCTGTTAACCGAATATTTCATACCATGTTTCTGAGAGTTTTTTATGGGTTGTGATGTTGGAGAGTAGGTTGACGTGGTTCCGTAACAACTCAGGCATCGCCTTAACCGGAACTATAAAGACATTGTTGAGTTGCCGAGCGGCAGGCTCATAAACTGTAAGGACAACGGTTGTAAAGAAAACTGTATGGGTTCCAGGCGTTTTCTCCGAAAGCCATTCAGTCATATACAGGGTTCTGTTTCTAGCTCTACCAACCACCTGCTCCAAGGTTTTACCCGCTAAACGTTTACCCCATCTCTTACAGTCAAATATAATACAGTGGGTAGAGGTGTAGGCGATCAAATCTATCTGGAATCTTCGCCCGTTAACCTTTAGATGCAGGTTTTTCACAGAACCAAGTCCCGCTGCTTTGGCTGCATCCGCGGTAAACTCCTCCATCTCTCTCCAAGTCAGGTATCGAGCAATTCGTTGCGGGTCTGCTCCATACTCAACGGCCGCAAGCCCCAAAGCAACACGACCTGATGACCCAAACCGCAGTACTACTTCATCCAACAGTCTTTCAACATCACCAACATCCACCCTAGCTGCTAAAGCTAATTCAGCCGCCTCAAGCATTGACCCTGGCCGGGAAATTTCAAGAGTCTTCTCCAAAATTTTGAGCGCAACCACTCTATCTAAAGAGGTCTTCATTCTTATCACGAATTATAACCCTGGCTGGCAGGTTTGACCGGTCATATTTGTAGCCTCGAATAATCGCGGCTGGTATGGCTTCGTCAGCTTGTCCCATGACAAGTTCGGCCGCCGACGCAAGCTCGTCGGCAATGCAGGTTACTTTTGAAAGCAATGTCCTGCCAAAGAGGTCTTTTTCCCCACGCCTATCCCACAAAGGGTTTATGCCGCTGCAGCCTATGGCCACGTTTATTGTCCCCTTTCGGAAAGGTCTACCAAAGGTATCGCTTATAATGACCGCCACATCGACACCCGTCAACTCCTTCACCTTTCTCCTTATGTTTTCAGCTGATTTATCGGGGTCTTTCGGGAGCGCTATCACTATGTCGGTACCGCCTGAGTTAGATGCATCCACGCCCGCATTTGCACAGACAAAACCATGAGGTGTCTCGCATATCAGTACTCCATCACCCATTCTAACTATTTTCCTACAGTTCCGTAGGATGACTTCAACCTGTCGCGGGTCCTTCCCAGTAGCTTCAGCTATTTTCTGTGCAAATGCTGATGGGACCACCTCTTTTAGACTTATGGACATACCTTCGGCACGGGAGACAATTGAGTGTGCAATCACAAGGATGTCTCCGTCGATAAAGCTCTCGCCCATATCTTTAACTGCCTTAACTATTATTTCACCAACGTCAACTCCTTTTTCTATTATCGGGAGACCGGTGACCGGTATTATCTCCAATTTAGGCATGAATAAAATCGTTGAAGCCCTGCTTTAACGGTTTATAGACCAAGCCTGTCAAGTTTTTTCCTCGCCTTATTGGCGGCAACCATCTGCGGTGTTTTCGGCTCATCCTCAGCTGTTTTCCTTTTTACGAATATACCGCATCGGCCATCGGGCAGTAGCTTCATCTGGTTACATTGAGCGTAGGGGCACTGGTACCCAATGCATGGCGCATCCACCCAATTGCACCATGGAGGGTTACGTCTAAAGTCAAGGGCTTTCTTTGCACACCTGAAGAATCTGCAAAGAGGGTTGCAGATCGGGGTCGGCTCTTTGCTCAAGGTCCAACTCTGCAATCTCTAACCCTCTCTATGTTAGTGGGTTAACGTATAGGTTGAATTTTAACGTTGCCTAACTCCCCGCATCCTTAACAAAAGGACCGCAACAGAGACCGCTAAAATAGCAGCTAGAATAGCGGATGCAACATTCTCGACCGAGACAAGCCCGCCCCCTAGTGACACGTGTCCGGGAAGACGTATCTCGACGGATTGCGGCCCTTCAACACCGAGCCTTTCTCTAACAAGCAACGCCCCATCTTGATACAGGTCTATCTGGAGGTTTGCCGGGAGCTCCAAGGTTAGATATATTGGTTGGACGCCCGTCTTATCAGAGACCTTCTCCACACCGTCGACGTATATCTTGACATTTAACCCGGGTACTAAGTTGCTTAAGGCATCATAGACACTCACCCTCACGGGGAAGTTGATGTTTGTAAGCCGTATGTCCATGTTTGCCCCCGTTATCTCGACTGGTCTATTGTAGACCTGGACATTTTTGTAGAATATTCTTAACTCATTAAGGCCCGGGAAAAGGTTGGCTTCAGCAGCACCGTCCTTGACCGTTGCGTTGACAACGCGGCCTGTCTGTGGATCTAAAACCTTAAGCTCCGCGTTGTTTACCCCACGTCCTTCATAATCTACGATGCGGAATAAGACCTTCTGGAAACTAAGCCTCAAGCTGGCGGTGTAGAAGGCCTCCGACAATTTCACCGTCTCCTTCTGGATAGGTGTACGTCCTCTGAATAGGTAGATGGTGTAGTCGCCGGCCTTTGAGGACAGGGGGAGGTATCCCAAACTAAACAAGCCATCTTCCCCTGTTATTCCGCTTGTGAAGTTGCCGGCAAGCCTTGAGCCAACCAGCACGCCAACGCCTTTGACCGGTTTGTTGTCTGGGTCGAGGACCTTAACAGCTAGCTCACCGACATCGGCTCCTATGGAGATTTCCGCATCTGATTCTAGGCTCAAAAATGAAGAATACACGGTGACCGGGACGCGTCCAAGCTTCACGGAAAGAGTGGCATTATACCTTCCTACAACATCGGAGGACACCAGCCTCTTGACCGAGGCCTTCCCGTCAGCCAAATCTATTTTCTTCGAATAATTTCCAGCCACCAGAGCCAAGGAGGCCGATATCGGCGCAACCTTACCCTCCAAGTTTAGAACGGTGAAGTTTACATTAATGAGCGCTGAACGAAGTATCAGCGTTCTTGACGTTCTGTTCAGAAATGTTTCGGCTGATGCCACTTCCTGCCCTTCCTGGGAGACTTTTACACTGTATGGTCCCCCTACGCTTGATACGTTGGAGAAGGGAAGGTCTGTGAAGACGGCGTAGCCCGTGGCGTTGGTTCTCTGAGTGGTTGATATAACCTTCGATGTAGAGGTTAATGTAACGAATATGCCGTCAACTCTCCGTCCGGCTCTGTCTAAAACCTCCACTGCAAGTCTACCTAGAGGAGCTACTACAACTAACTCCCTTATGTTAGGGAAATCTATCTTAACCCGTTTAAGCTCGATGTTCTGCATCAGAATAACCAAGTCATAGGAGCCGGGCTGCAGCTGTCTGAAAACAGCATAACCCGTTGAATTGGTGACCACAGTCTCACGAAATCCCTGTGCCTCGGCGGTGACCGTCAATCCCTGCTTGGGGAGTCCATCAGGTGTGACGACCCTCACAGTTAAGGCCTGACCTGTTTCCTGACCGAATACGACGGCCGGCATTAGGAGCAGGAGTAAAGTTAGCGATGTGGAGAGAATTTTCTTCATAGCCCCTCGCCTAGCAGGCTTTTTAAATATGTATCCGCGGCTGATTTTTCAAGAAGTTGTCTGCCTCGATAAGTGTCTCTTTTGCGGTTTTAAAGGTAAGCCTCTCAAGGGCTTTGTCGAAGGGCAGCCAAACGAAGTCCAAATGCTCTGCGGATAGTTGGACAATCTTTGTAGGGGCCCTGCCCACGTAGAAGACAACCTCTTTTCTTACAAGCCTACCGTCCTTCATAAACATGTATGAGATGACTTTTCTAAAACCGTTGATTATCTCAATGTTTGCTATGCCTGTCTCCTCTTTTACCTCCCTCAAAACAGCAGCCATCTCGTTTTCGTTCTTCTCTATGTGGCCCTTGGGAAAGTCCCAGTGGCCCGCCCCATATTTGAGCAAGAGGTACTGTAAACCCGTTGGCTCCTCGTAGAAAACCACGGCTCCCGCGGACCGTTCATCTACTTTCTGCCTCAACCCATGTTAAAGCGATTAATGCATACATATATGCTTAAATTTACAAGGTATAAGTCATATCTGATGCAGGCTCTCGCTAAACCTAGTTGGATTAAAGCCCGTCTACCTAGCGAAGGGCTATACCCCCAGGTAAAAGCAATCCTACGCCGTCACAGACTTCACACAGTTTGCGAAGAGGCGCTCTGCCCAAACCTAGGAGAATGCTGGGGAGGGGGTACGGCTACTATCATGATTTTGGGAGATATATGTACACGTGCCTGCCGGTTTTGCGCAGTTAAATCAGGTAACCCCAACGGCTATGTCGACGAAATGGAGCCTGTTAATGTTGCAAAAGCCGTCAAAGAGATGGGGTTGAAATATGTTGTTCTGACCTCTGTCTGCAGAGACGACCTATACGACGGCGGTGCCTCGATTTACGCAAAAACAGTGCGGGCTATCAGAGAGTATGTTGGTGATGTCTTCGTTGAAGTGTTGATTCCAGATTTCAATGGGGATAGGGATGCTTTGGAGAAGGTCGTGGCAGCTGGCCCTGACGTTGTCGCCCACAACATCGAGACCATACGTCGACTAACTCCCGTCGTCAGAGACAGGCGGGCATCATATGACAAGTCTTTGTCTGTTCTTAAGTTGGTCAAGGAAATTAGCCCTTCAACCTACACCAAGTCCTCTATAATGGTTGGCTTGGGTGAGAAGCCTGAAGAGGTCTTGGAGGCGATGAGGGATTTGAGGGATTCAGGTGTAGACTTCATAACAGTAGGACAGTACCTCCGCCCTACTTTGAGCCACATACCTGTGGCTGAATACGTTCATCCATCGGTTTTTGAATACTACCGGTCGGAGGCGTTAAAAATGGGGTTTAAGTACGCGGCGTGTGGCCCGCTTGTGAGGAGCTCCTATAAGGCGGGCGAGTTTTACCTGGCGTCAGTCATTAGAGGAGGGTGATGGTTTGCCACTTTTGAATATGGCTCAAGCCCTTAACCTAGCGCTCCGGGAGGAGATGGCGCGGGATGAAAGGGTTGTTGTCCTAGGCGAGGATGTTGGGAAACGGGGAGGTGTCTTCCTCATAACAGAGGGGCTTTACGAGCTATTCGGCCCTGATAGAGTTATAGACACACCTTTGTCGGAGGCTGCAATCATAGGAGTTGCGGCGGGGATGGCGATGAACGGCCTCCGACCGGTCGCGGAAATACAGTTTGCTGACTTCATTTTTGGTGGCTTCGACCAGATTGTCTCTAATGTTGCAAAAATCCGGTATAGAACAGGTGGCCAGTTCTCAGTCCCACTTGTTGTGAGGGCGCCCGTCGGCGGGGGAGTTAAGGGAGGGATGTTCCACAGCCAGAGTCCGGAGGCATACTTTGTACACACACCAGGGCTTAAAGTTGTGACACCTTCAACACCTTATGACGCTAAAGGCCTCCTCATATCTGCGATAAGGGACGAAGACCCCGTCATTTTTTTCGAGCCCAAAAGAATATACAGGACTTTCAGAGAAGAGGTGCCTGAAGGAGACTACACAGTTCCGCTTGGAGTGGCGCGGGTAGCGAGAGAGGGGGCGGACGTGTCTCTTATCACCTACGCCGCAACAGTCCATGACTGTCTTAGCGCAGCCGAGAAAGCAAAGTCTGAGGGGATTGACTGCGAGGTCATAGACCTCAGAACACTTCTTCCGTTTGACAGGGAAGCTATCGACAGAACCGTTAAAAAGACGGGACGTGTTGTCATCGTTCACGAGGCCCCGAAGACCGGGGGGTTTGGAGCCGAAATAGCGGCATACATAGCTGAGAGGCTTCTCTTCAGCCTCGAGGCCCCTGTCTTAAGAGTTACGGGATACGACACACCCTTCCCGTTCGCCCACGAAAACCTCTACATGCCCAACGAAAAACGCATACTTAACGCTGTCAGGAAATCGGCGTCATTCTAGGTGTCATGCATGGAGCGGTTTGGAGCAGTTGTCATTGGCGGTGGCCCAGCGGGCTACGTAGCCGCAATACGTTTATCCCAGCTCGGTGTTAAAACTGCTTTGGTTGAGAAGGAGGAGCTGGGTGGCGAGTGTACAAATTATGGATGCATTCCAAGCAAATATCTTATTACAGTTGCGAGAAAGGCTTGGGCTGTTAAGGAGCTCGCCGACAAAGGCGTTTTCAAAACATCTTTGGAGGTTGACATGACCCGTGTGACCGATGGAATGCGAGCAGTTGTAGGGAGGCTGAGGCAGGGCATAGGATATTTGCTGAGGGAATATGGGGCTAAACATATCAAAGGGTTCGCGGAGGTAATTGACCAGAACACGGTAAGGGTGACAAATGGGGGAAACATGACGGAGTTAGAGACGGAGAACATTTTGATAGCCACGGGGACAGAACCCTCAACACTTCCCACAATCCCAACAGACCAGAACAGGGTGGTGGATTACCGGAAGATGCTTTATCTCGGGAAAATTCCGAAAACACTGCTTGTCGTTGGCGGGGGTGCTGTGGGGATGGAGATAGGGACTGCCTACGCAATGCTCGGAACCGCCACCACCGTCGTCGAGGTAATGGACCAGCTGCTGCCAGGAATGGATGCAGACGCTGCAAGAGCGGTTAAAAGGGGGGCTGAGAAAATCGGTGTAAAAACCTACCTTAAGACGACTGTCAAGTCATACTCCTACGTGGACGGCGGCGTGGAGGTGGAGTTGAGCAACGGAGAAAAAGGTGTTTTTGAGTATGTCTTGGTCTCGGTGGGTAAAAGGCCGTCAGGCTGGGTCCAAGGACTCAAAAATATCGGTGTGGAGCTGGACGAAAAGGGATTCATAAAGACGGATGACAAAATGCGCAGCTCCGTCAGCAATATCTACGCCGCTGGCGACGTTACCGGGCCGCCGTTCCTAGCCCACAAATCTTTCAAGCAAGGGTTTGTAGCGGCTGAAGCCATCGCCGGAAAGCAGGCCAGATACAGCTCAGTCATCCCCTACGGTGTCTTTACATATCCGGAGGTTGCCTCTGTGGGGAAAGTTTCGGGGGATGGGCTTAGTGTGGCTAGGTTTCCCTTCCTCGCCCTCGGTAGGGCCTTGGCTGACGCTGAAGAAGGGTTTGTGAAAATTTTCGCGGAGCAGTCTGGGAGACTTGTGGGCGCTGTTGCGGTGGGGCCGCATGCCACGGAAGTAATCCAAGTAGTAACACCGCTTATCGAGAAAGGTGCAAGCGTCGATGACGTTGCAAACGCGGTCTACATACACCCAACCTACGCCGAAGCATTGGGGGAGGCAGCCCACATACTGTTAAAGAAGGCGATACACTATGTCGTCAAATGAGGTCTACTTCTACGACCTAGGGCTGATAGAATACCGGGAAGCTCATAGAATTATGTTAAACCTCCTACAGAAACGTATAGCGAACGAAATAGGGGACACAGTCCTCCTCCTAGAACATTTCGACGTCTATACTCTTGGGAGAAAGGGCGTGGAGGAGAATGTAATAGACCGAACAATCCCGGTATACCGTGTTGAGAGAGGCGGTGACGCGACATACCATGGTCCTGGCCAACTAGTCGCCTACCCTATTGTCAGCCTCACCGCTTTGGGGCTGGGCGTGGCTGATTTCGTCCACCTGTTGGAGGAGGCCTGCATACGTTTGTTGAAAGGTTATGGAGTTGACGCCGGCCGGGTCGAGGGTAAGCCCGGTGTCTGGGTGGGGGGTAAGAAAATCGCCTCAATAGGGCTGGCGGTCAAAAACTGGGTCACATACCACGGAATCGCACTCAACGTCAACACAGACCTTACCAAGTTTTACGGGATAAGGCCATGCGGAATGGACGCCGAGACCATGACCTCAATGGAAAGAGTTCTCGGAAGAAAGGTGAGTATTACTGAGGTGAAAAAAGCTTTTGCGTTCGAGTTAGCCCGGCTTCTTGACAGGGTACCTGTGTTGGCGGCTTCCGGAATCCCTATTTAAATCCTTATAAAGTATTTAAACAGTATAAAAGCCGTGGCAAAAGGTCCTCCACCAAAGGTTGAGATACAGAACGTCGTATCAAGCGTTACACTATTTCAACGACTCGACCTTGCACAAATACAGAGAACCTTTCCCGAGGTCGAGTACAAGCCAGCCCAGTTTCCTGGACTGGTTTTCAGGCTCGCCAAACCAAAGACCGCAACTCTCATCTTTAGCAGCGGTAAGATGGTCTGCACGGGGGCCAAGAGCGAGGAGGAGTCGATCAGGGCTGTGAGGACTGTTGTTAAGGCGTTGAAGAAGGAGGGGTTCCTGATTAAGGAGGAGCCCCAGATAGAGATACAGAATATAGTCGCGTCCATAGACCTGCACGGTAGAATTGATTTGGAGATGGCCGCCCAGACTCTGGAGAACGTCATGTATGAGCCCGAGCAGTTCCCAGGCCTCATTTACCGTATGATGAGCCCTAAGGTTGTTATATTGATGTTTGCCAGCGGGAAGCTTGTCTGCACTGGAGCTAAGTACGAGAAGGATGTTCACGACGCGGTCGCAAAGCTGCAGGAGCTGCTCGAGGAAAAGGGTTTGATAACCTACGATTAAGACGGGAAGAACATCCTCAGGTATGGTATTGTTTTTACAGGCTCGAGGCCCATGACTTTAACTGAAAAGGCCAAAATGAATAATACCATCGCAGCCACAAGAAAGATAACATCATTTCTCTTCATTTCAAGCACACGCAAGCTCGTCCTCTTTTTGGCGGCGCCGAAGCACTTAACCTCCATAGCCTCAGCAAGCTCGTATGATCTGCGGATTACATTGACCAGCAAAGGTACTAGAACGGGGACAAGGTTTCTGAGCCTTCTCATGAAAGGCCCCTTGTCCAGCTCAAGGCCCCGAGATCTCTGAGCATCCATAACCGTCTTTAACTCCTCCGCCATTACTGGCGTGAACCTAATGGCTGATACGAATGCAAAACTGTATTCGTATGGAAGCCTCAGCGTCTGAAGAGTTAGGGCTATTTCATCAGGACTTGTGGTGAGGAAAAATAGTGAAAAAGATGAGAGAAAGACTATCAGCCTAAGGGAGTAGGCCAGTGAATATCCAGCCGCAACCAAGAGCTGCGGCTCACGACTGTACTGACTTATGAACGTAATGACGAAGACTAGAACGGCCAGTTGAATCGACCCGCGTAACGTTTTCCTCCAGAGTCTTCCAACCTTGGCGGCAGACACCAACGCCGCTTCCAGAGCTAGAAGAGATACAACAATCAGCACATCGACGTATATTATGGCTGTGGTTAGCAGGGCAAGGGACACCAGAAGCTTTACACGTGGGTCTAAACGGTGAATAAAGGTGTTTCCCGGTCTAAACCTAAGCCCCTCAAACAAGCTCATGTTTCAGAACACTTGCTACAATCTCAGCGGCTACGTCAACATCTAAAACCTTCCGCTGCACACCCAAATCGCTAAGTCTCTCTAGGACACTCACAACCTGGGGTGGTATGAGTGAAGCCTTCTTCAAAAGTTCTCCATCCGTTAGGATTTCCTGACTTTTTCCATCGGCCAAAACCTTCCCCCTAGACAATACTACGACCCTGGGTTTTAGGTCCGCGATAAACTCGACGTCATGGCTTGCCAAAATGACGGTCCGCCCCTGCATGTTGAGCATCTTAATCATGTGCATCATTTTCTCTTTCTGGACACTGTCCTGCCCAATGGTCGGCTCATCCAGACAGATTATCGAAGGACTCCAGGCAAGTATGATGGCCATCGCGAGCCTCTTCTTCTCCCCTCCACTCAAAAGAAAGGGGGAGTGGTCTTTGTACTGCTCCAGCTCGAAAAACTTCAACGCCCACTCAACCCTTTTCCGTACCTTTTCCTCGTCGTAGCCGAAATTTCTTAAGGCGAAGGCGACTTCGTTGTAGACTGTTGACTCAAAAAACATGTCTTCAGCATTTTGGAAGACAAGCCCGACTTTCTGGGACAGCTCCGCAATTGATGCCGAGGTGGTTTCAACACCGTCCACCAGCACCCTTCCAACCGTAGGCTTTAACAAACCGTTCATGTGTTTTAACAGCGTCGTCTTCCCCGACCCATTTTCACCCATCAACGCCACAACCTCCCCTCTCTCAAAAACCAAGTCAACCCCCCTCAACGCTTCGACATTCGACTGATAGGTGTAATGGACGTTTTCAAAAACCACGGACACGGCGTCTAACCTCCCTCTCAAACTCCTCGGGACTAAGGCATAAGGTGTTCCAGCTTTCTACCAGCTTACCGACCTTCATGCTTAGCTGAACAACCCTTGGCACCGATACACCGTAAACATGCGGCTCATACTCGCTGAAAAAATTCCTTAGACCACCGTCGTACACAACCCGGCCTCCAGATAATAATACGACACGTGTGGCCCTAGCTGCGGCCAAGTCGACTCTATGCTCAACAATGAGGACAGTTAATCCGAGTTTCTTTCTTACATAGTCTATGGTTTCAAATAGATGCAGGGCCGAAAGCGGGTCCAAAAAAGAGGTCGGTTCGTCCAGAAGTATGATTTCAGGCCTCATTGCGAGTACCGAGGCTATGGCGACCTTTTGCTGCTGGCCTCCCGATAGCTCGAATGGCGACCTATCTTTGAGGTGCTGTAGGTTTAGAAGCTCCAAGATTTCGTCAACCCTCGCCCTTATTTCTTGACGTGGAAACCCTAGGTTTTCTAGTGGAAAGGCTATGTCGGCCTCAACCGAGAGTGAGAATAGCTGGTTCTGCGGGTTTTGAAAGACCATTCCGATGTGCTGGGAAAGTATGTGGGTCGGTGTATCGGCTACTTTTAGGCCGCATACAGTAACCGAGCCCTTGTATTCGCCCTCGTAGAAGTGGGGTATCAGACCGTTGAGGCATCTGCACAGGGTTGACTTTCCTCCCCCGCTAGGCCCTACTATCAGTATGAATTCGCCTTCAGAGACCTCGAGGTTAACATCCATTATCGCAGGGGACTTTGCTCCAGCGTATGTGAATGTCAGCCCATTTACCTCTATAACACTCATCTCTAACCCTGAATCTCCATTACTCCGACTCCAAGCAGCGTCGAGAGACCTTTCACGGACTCCGCTAAAGCCGTCTCAACGGATGTCTTAAGCCTCACCCTTGCGGCGGCCGCGTGTCCTCCTCCATCTCCCTCAAACCTCTTGGTAAGATACCTGGTCAAGTCATCGCCCAAGCTTAGGCCGGCGTATTTCTGAAAATCAGGTGATGCCCTCAGGGATATTACGGTGTAGCCTTCCTGCACCCCACCCACCAAAGCCACATGCGCACCAGCATTTACAAGAACCCTCGCCACAGCTGACTGGTAGCTGTTTACCTGTGCTGTGGCAGTGTACCAATCTCCGAGCTTGTAGACCGATATGCGTTTCAACGCTTTCAGCCTCGCCAGCCTCTCCGATTCATCCATCTTCGGCTCCAACATGCCCACGATTTCAGCGGGGTTAACTCGTTGAAGAAGCCTTCCAACCTTTGACGCAAGCTCTTTGTCTGCGACAGAGAGTCTGACGGTATCGTAGTACATACCAAGGAAAAGCGCTTCAGCAAAACCCTCAGACAAATCCAACTCTAGATAATCAACCAAGTCGTACAGTATCTCTGCCGTTGCTTGGTATTTTGTCGAAGCTATGCTCAATGTTGTTTCGGCTGCATCTCTTGGTAGGTGGTGGTCTATTGATATCACGGGCTTACCGGACTCGACTACAGTTTCACGGTAATGACCCAGCTGGTTCATGCTTCCAACATCGACTAAAATGTAGAGGTCGGGGTCTGCCACCAGCTTCTCACTTAATCCCAGTAGCCGCATTATTACGGCCGTATGGGATGAAGGATCTTCCGGTACGATGAAGCCGACGTCAGATGCAGTATAGATGTTTTCGAGAAGCCGTTTGAGGACGTATGAGCTGCCTACGGCGTCTGCGTCGCCGCCCCAGTGTGTCAGTATCTGGGCCTTTTTACCCGGTACGTGTGCTGCGAGAGATCCATGGAGCTTTCTGATTAGGTTGAGGTCTCTCATTCTGGGTAAACAGGTTCGCCCTGATGCTTTAAACCCTATTCAACCACTACTCTGCCCGCCTGAAAGAAGCCGTTGGACCTCTTTCTGTAGAGACTCCAGCTGCCCCCTGGCCCTTGCCTCCTGTCTCTCCAGGACTTTAAGACGTGTGTCGGCCAGTTCTTTTCTCTCAGTTAGTTCGGCGACCATTTTTTCCTTTGTGGTTTGGATTAGCACGGGGCCTACTGCCTTGAAAACTACGGCTACGTCGTCCATCTTCCCCAACTCCTCAATTGCGGCGTTAACCTCGGCCAGCTCCGCCTCAATTCTCTGTTTCTCCGAAAGCAGTATGGCGAGGCTTTGCTGCAGCTGCTGGAGCCTCAGTACCTGTTGCTGAACGTTGGGAGGTAGCTCTTTATCAGACGTCCCCTAACACCTCCAACGTCCTTATTGAGGCTTCCGCCAACCTTATCAATGTGTTGGCTGCAGCACGGGCGGATGTCAGGTCGGCTGAATGTAGGTCGAAGACAATACCATCACTGTGTGTTGCTAGGCTGGCCTTCGTACGTCTCCCCACCATAGTTCTCACCTCCGGCTCCATGCTTCTGTACATTATCTCTGCCTGCCGGCTGGGTAAAAAAACTTTGAAACTTAATGTTACTGAGGCCATTTTATTTCTCAGCCCTCGGTGTGTAGGCCTGTCCAGCAAATTTGTAGCCGCATCTTCCACACTGCCAGATGCCAACCGCAACGCGTCTGACCTTAAATGCGCCGCATCTTTCACAGGTGTATGTTGCTCTGCTAGCGGCGACAGACTCGGCCCACCTCTTTCTGAGCGTTGAGCCGTATCGCGCTCCAAGCCCCTTCGCGATGCTATACTTGTTTCTGGCCATCTCCAACCGCCTCTAAAAGCTTCGACCTCAGTTTAACCGATTGTTCAAGCCCTAATTTAACCATCTCGCGAAGCATCGGAACAGGTAATAGCCCGGGGGCGCTTTTCTGGATGGCGGCCACAACAGTCTCAGAGCTATAACCCAACGTAACTATTGTGTCTGCAACTTCTTCCTCAGCGGGTAGCGGGTCGACCACAACCTTGTCCCTGATCAGACCCATCGTTACGCTAACTGGTATGTTACGTAACTCGAGCTTAAATTTCTCGCCGGGCACCTGTTCAACTCTTCCGTCAACAACTTTGTAGACGGGTATTGAGCAGCTCATCAAAGCAGCAACAGCAGAAAGCACTGCCGCGTCAAAATAGTTTCCGTCGTAGTCGAGGACATAGCAGTCGATGTAGAGCATGTAAACCTTCTGACCCTCTACTAGAACAAGTTTCTGAAGGTCTAGGGCCTGTCCCTCCCTTAAACACCTGTCAACCACCCGGGAGAGCTCTATAGCCCTCTCGTCCGGTGGGCCTGGTTCAAACGTTTTTGACGCAAGCGGGAGAAGCTCGGCATTCACTGTGAATACCCCTTCGTCGGGCCTGTCTGGATAGGGCGTACCAACCTCTACCTTAATTCCCGTCAATATCTTTGTCTTCCCAACCGAAACAAGTGCTGAACCATCAGCTTTAGCAACAACGCCGGTCAAAACACGTACCTCGCGAAACTGTTCAGGGGCTCTCTCATCGATTCTCTTACCCATCTTAAGAAGCTCGTAGATCTTATTCTTCATTATCTTAACGGCGTAACCCCTTTTTTCCCCGCTCAGGCTCAAATCTCAGACCCCTCCGGCTCTACTTTATACTTGTTTTTCAAAGCCTCGATCTGTAGGCTATGTATCTTTTTTATTGCTTCCTGCGCCATCTCCAGCCCTTTGAACATCTCTTCAACGGTCATCCTACCGTTCAACTGAAGTAGGACTATTGAGTTAAGGTTCGGGGCCATCGCCACCGGCATGTCTGCCTCACCATACTTATCCTCAAGCTCATTTATGTCTAAAACAAGCTGTCCCTCAACTTTTCCGACAGCTGTCGCAGCAATCAAGTCGGCCATCGGTATTCCTGCGTCGGCCAGCGCCAGTGATGCAGCTGTGATTCCCGCAGTCCTCGTTCCACCGTCCGCCTGGATTACCTCAACAAATATATCCACCATCATTCTCGGGAACTCCTCTAGGAAGACAACGGTTTCCAACGCCTCCCTTATTACCTTGGACAGCTCTATCTCCCGCCTCGTCATTCCTAGGGGTTTACGCTCGTCAACGCTGAAGGAGGCCATGTGGTATCTGCAGTTTATTATTCCTCTGTCTGGTAACTCAAGATGTTTCGGATGAACCTCCCTCGGCCCTATGACGCCCGCATATATCTTTGTCCCCCCTACCTCTATGTAGGCTGAGCCGTCTGTCTTCTCCAAAACACCAACCTCCATTCTTATCTTCCTCAACTCGTCGGGGCGTCGACCATCCGCCCTTAACCCATTTTCATCAATCAACTTAGGCTTGCTCACCCGAACCACCTCTAAACTTTCTCAACAGCTGCAACACTCTCTCGGTCAGCCCTGGTTTATGGGCCTCTCTATCTATGAGGTTGATGACGGCTATCGCGGCAAACTCACTGCTCGGGTCTGGGCCATTAATAACTATCAATCCGTTACGGCCGACCCAGAAGTCGCAGCCTGACTCCCTTCTCAACAGCTGTATCATCGAGCCTTTACGTCCGATTAGCCTCGGTACTTTAGCGGAGTTGATTGTTACAAGAATACCGGACGGGATTTTTTGAAGACCCTCATTTGACAGAAGGATTCCCCGCAAACCAGTGGATTTGACTTCAGCGTAGACACAGTCCCCGATATCGAGGTTTAAGGGTGGACTCTCCCTTTCCGGCAGCTTTAAAACCGCGACCATTTCCCCGCCTAAATCGACTTCGACGACGTTAGGTTTGACGTCAGCGACGATGCCTATTACTTTATCCCCTCTTTCAGGCTTGTAGCGACCGCTCACAGGGATGACGCGGACCCCGCCGTTGATTGTTTTCACTATCCCAGTTGTAGAGGCATACAACTTTCCCTCTCTGACGTATGTTCCAAATCCTCGCTTACGTGTGTCATCCGTCAGAAGCTGCCCGGGGACAACAACCTCGTTTTCCCTGAAGTACTGCATTCAACCCACCGGCTTAATCTCCACCCTTCCTCCGCATATCTTGTTAAGCCTGTCAACTAGGTCGGCATGTAGACCGGTAGGTACCTCCGCCAAGCATCTCCAGCTCCCGTCACCCAACCATTTCTCCTCAACTATATTCCCCATGTTCTTTATCAGCCCGTAGACTTTCCCCATGTACTCGCCCCCAACCCTTATTTCAACCCTCATACTGCCTATTTTAATCGGAAGTATTCGGCGGAGCTTTTCAACAGCCTTCATGGCTTCCTGCTTGGCGTCTGAGAAAGGCTCTATCGAAAGCCCAACCTGTTCCAACGCCAGCTCTATTCTCTGAGGTGGATGCGGTGTATTAGTTCGCGGGTCTATCGCATTCCTTGCGATGAAGTCGATAATCTGCCTTTTCTTCTCCTCTATGAGACGCCGCCTTTGCTCGGCAGTAATCAACACCTCGCCTTCTGCGAGAATCTTCTCTGCAACCGCCCGAACATCTGTAACGCCGAAAGACTTCTTCAAATCAGCCTCTGACGCCCTAATGCCCTTCTTCCAGTCTTTAAACACCTCCTCATAGGCAAGCATTTTAGACACAGGTATCTTCTCCCCCAGCTTATACCTCAAGGCGAGCTCCGGGTCCACCAGAATCTCATACGTAGCGTCTCCTTTACCCAGTCTCGCAACCGTGTATGTCTCTTTTTGTTTCGGCATCCCCTAGCTCATCTACTTTTTAGATTTAAGGAGCTCAGCAAGCTTAGCTTGGAGCTCAGCCTGAGGCATCATGGTGTACTTCCTGGTTGTTGTAGGGATTGTTACCAGCCTCACTGTCCATCCCTCCTCAATTTTGTCAACAGATTCAACCAACGCCCTTAAGGCCAAATCAACGCCCTCGGCTAGAGGCATGCTTTTTGAGTACGAGGCCTCGAAAATCTCTCTAACTTTTTCAGCTCCTCTGCCGATTGCCCATGCATTGTATTCTAGGACGAGCCCGCTTGGCTCCGTGTAGAAAAGCCTAGAGCCGGTTTTGTCGACGCCGCCGATGAGGAGAGCTGTCCCGAAAGGCCTTACCCCTGCATGCTGTGTGTAAATCTGCATGATGTCCCCGATTCTTCGCGCAACCGCCTCTACGAGAGGTTCCTCATCATATGTCAGCCTAAGTGTCTGTGCATACACCCTGGCGTTGTCCACTAGAACTCTTGCGTCGGAGTTTAGCCCCGCTGTGGCGGAGCCGATGTGCTCATCTATCTGAAAAATCTTCCACGAAAAATCAGGGCTCTGCAGCTTTGTATGCATCCTTTCTTCAACAGCGAGAACAACTCCCTCGTTAAGGGTGATAGAGAGGGCGGTTGAGCCCGACCTAACTGTTTCTAATGCGTATTCGACTTGGTATAGCCTGCCCTGGGGTGAAAATACGGTTATGGCACGGTCGTATGCACCCGTCATTCCCAAAGCCATCTTTCAAAACACCTGTTAAAACAGACTTTGCTGGGATTAAATAAAGTTACCGCAGGCATGCAAACCTATATACGGCGGTTAGTTAGTGGATGTGGGAAATGCCATACTGCTTTGAATGCGGCGGTGAGATGTTTTACGACAGGGAGATGAGGAGCTATGTTTGCCAGAAATGCGGCTCAACCTACACAACTCAGGACCTCCTCCTCGAGCGGGAGAAGAGGTTCAACAGCAAGTTTAAGACAGATGAAAAAAGGAGGAGAAGAGAGGAATATCTACAGTGGTGGCTGAGCTCCAAGTAGCCTCTCAAAGGCATAAGCTGTTCTTAAAAGCTCCAAGTCACATCCCACGTCGGCGACAAGCTGGAGACCGGTTGGTAGGCCCTCCCTGGTAAAGCCGTTGGGTATGCTTATGGCTGGAACTGCGAAAAAGTTGAAGACCTCTGTGTTTTTGAGGGACGCTGTTCTGACATCGTACTCCTCACCCTGAACCTCAACTTTCTCCTCTTCAAGGCGGTGAGCAGGTATTATGGTTGTCGGAAGAGCTATGACATCGCATTCCCTGAAAACACGGCGGAACTCTTGCGTCAATTTTTTTCTGGATTTTAACGCATTAATGTAAACAGACGCAGGTATCGAAAGCCCGCCAACAATCCTGCTCCTAACTTCTTCACTGTAGTCCTGCATACTTCCTCTGCTCAGGGCAAGGTGTAGAGCTGCGGCCTCGGAGAACGCGATGATGAACCGTGCATAGGCCGCGAGCTTGGCATCCTCTACTTTAACGGATTTTACTACGCAGCCTTCTGAAGCAGCCTTTTCCATGGCATCCTCAAAATTTGCCCTAACGTCGTCATGGAGGTGGTCGAGGAAATAGTTACTTGGAACACCTATCTTCAAACCCTTCAGGTTACGTGGCCTTACATCCAAGGGCTTTGCTAGCCCGTCCAAACAGGACGAGAAAAGACATGCAGCGTCCCAAACACTCTTAGTCAGAAAACCGACATGATCCAACGACCAGCTTAATGGAAAAACACCCCTCCTGCTGATTAGATGCTGGGTGGGTTTAAAACCTACAACTCCGCAGAAGGATGCGGGTATCCTGACGGAGCCTGCGGTGTCCGTTCCCAGTGCTGCATCACACATCCCCAAAGCCACAGCGACGGCCGAACCGCCGCTCGAGCCGCCTGAAACATGTTTATCACTGTATGGGTTTATGCAGTCGCCGAAGTGAGGGTTTTTGTTCGAAACGCCGAAGGCAAATTCATGAAGGTTTGTTTTTCCGTTAACAACAGCGCCTGCGTCCAGAAGCCTCTCCACTGCTTCTGCGGTGATTCTTGCTTTTTCCCGATAAGCCTTCGAACCAGCCGTCGTCACATACCCCTTTATGTGGAAAACGTCTTTAACAGCTAACGACACCCCGTGAAGCGGCCTATTTCTGAAGTCTCTTCGCCGAAGCAGGTTGCGGAAAACATGTATGTAGGCGTGGTACTTGTCGTTAAGCTTGCGTATTTTTTCATACTGAGCTGAGTAGTCTGTTTCAGCTCTCTGCTTGACTATCTCTTTAAAGGTCGGTGTCTTATTCACTTGTCCCACCCCAGGGGTTTTCCTCTGCCTCAACATGTTCAAACAGCTTTTCCAAAACATCCACAGCTCTCTCAGCATACTTCTCAAGGATCGGCAGATAGGACTGGTCGAGCCCAACCATTTCGAGCAGTTTTTTTAAGTATGACGGCATAGGTGAACGCAGTCATCCTCCGTAATATCTTTGCTCCCGGCAAAGTCTAAATAGCGTCTTTCCTAGTCAACCATGGGAGTTCAGCAGACTTGACCGACGTCATGAATGTCGCTTTTGTGGTTGGGACCGCGGGCTCGGGGAAGTCTTCTCTCACAGGGGTGTTCAGCGAGTGGTTGAGGGACCATGAGCAGATGACCGCGACTGTGAACCTCGACCCCGCGGCAATAGCCCTACCTTACGAACCCGACCTAGACGTGCGTGAGTATGTAGACTACGAGAGGGTTATGGCGACGAAAAACCTTGGACCAAACGGGGCGTTAATAGCCTCCGTCAGAGAGGTTGCCAGAAACATCGACGAGCTTGCCGGCGGTGTCAAGGAGTTGAAGGCAGACTGGCTTCTCGTAGACACACCTGGGCAGCTTGAGTTATTCGCGTTCAGGAAGGAAGGGCGCATCATCTCTAAAAAGCTGTGTCAAGGCCGTAAAGTCTTGCTTTTTTTGATGGACTCCGTTTTTTGCGTAAGCCCAAGAAACTATGCAGCATCCCTTTTTCTAAGCGCTTCAACGGCTTTGTCGCTTGGGCTACCGACAATAAATCTATTGAGCCGTTGTGACGCGGTCCCTGCCCGTTATATCGCGCGGATGTTCAGATGGCATAGCTCAGAGGACTCGTTTGACATACCGGTTTCCGGCTCTGTTAACGAGCTACAGGCATCTTTAACCCGTGAAATTGTCCAGAGCGTTTGGTACATAGCAAGCAGCATACCTTTAATAGCTGTTTCTTCAAAAAATCTTGAAGGGTTTACGGAGCTGTTCGGAACACTAACACGTATGTGTGGTGAAGGGGAGATGGAACTGAGATGACGGAGGAAAACATTTCAGCTGTTGAGGAGGAGATTTTCCAGATAAGAAGCAAGCTGAGCGAGCTTAGACGTAGGCAGGCAGAGTTCGAGGAGATGGCGCGGGCAGAGATGGAGAAACGGGACAAAATCCATGAACGCATAAAAGAGATCAAAGAAAGAAACTCCGAATACCTTAACAGGATGCAGGAAATTCGAAACAACATCGCTGAGATGAGGGCTAGGCTGGATGAGGTCGTGAAGAAAATAAATGAGTTGAGGACGTTGAAGGAAAATCTCCTCTCGCAGCATGTGGGCGACAACCTGAAGGGTTACTCTGGCTATGATGTGATGCGGAGAATAAGAGAGTTGGAGGAACGTATAGAAACAAGTATTTTGAGGCCTGAAGAGGAGAGGAAGCTATATGAAGAGCTACGGAATCTGACGAAGATTTTGGCAGAGGTCCAGAAACGTGAGGATATTGCGGAAAAGGTTAAAGAATACAATTCACAGTTGGCGCCACTAGTAGAGGAGGCCAGAAAACTAAGGGAGCAAATCCGCCTTAAAAGAGAAGAGCTGAACTCGATGAAGGAGACCATTCAGGCGGTGAAGGATGCGATACAGGAGCTTAAGCCTGAAGCAGACAAACATCACCAGGCGTACCTCGACTACAAAAATAAAGCAGCCATGGCGGACGCTGAGAGTATTTTGCTAACTTCGAGACTTGTGGAGCTGCAGGAGTTTGTTAAGAAACGCAGAGAGGTTGAGTTGAAGACTAGGGAATACATGCTTAAGGAGAAGGTTAAGAGCAGGGCTATTGAGAAGCTTGCCCACGGGGAGAAGCTGACGTTCGACGAGATGAAGGTGTTGATGGAGGATGAGGAGGCCTGGGCAGCTGCTGTACGAAAACCGGCCGCTAACGAGAAAAGCTAGACCTACTCTTCTTCGACGAACTGTGATATAGTCGGAACCTCAGGCGGCAACCCCTTCCTCTTCCTAATTTCCTGAATAACCTTGTCCCTCAGGGTGGCGGGAACAGGCCTCCACTGACTGAACTCCGTCGCCCAGAAAGCCTTCCCCATCGTAGCGCTCCTCATCGCCTCACTCAAATCAAAGGTCTCGGAGGCAGGTATTTCACCCACGACCACGGTCACATATTCGGCCTGCTTAACGTCCAAAACACGGCCCCTCTTGCTTGTGATCGTTGAAGTAACCGCACCCATGAACTCTGCCGAAACCTTCGCCTCTATCTTGAGAACAGGCTCGAGCAGCACAGGAGACGCCGATAGAACGCTTGCATAGAGACTTCTCCAAGTGGCTGGGGCGATCTGGGCATAACCCCTGTGGACAGGGTCCTCATGTAGCTCAACCTGTGTAAGGACGGCCTTCACCCCCCTCATGTTTTCAGCCGCCAAAGGCCCTTCCTGCATAACTCTCTGCCATCCACCAATAATCATCATCTTGGACTCATGCAGATATTGTGCACCCTTTGTGGCGTCGACAAGTATGTTCCCACGTCCGTCTATCTGCCAGACGTTGCGTGCCTCCTCGGCGTCCCACCCGTATTCACGGAGTATCTTCGCGACCTGTTTACGGTCCATTTCGTCAAAAAGCTCTCCCTTCCTAATCAGTTCAACAATCTCGGGTTCAAGCGGCTCGACCCTTGTGTATATCCTGTTGTGTCTATTGGGGGATTTGCCTTCAAACTCTCTGCCCTTCGCGGTCACGGTCTCTCTATACAGTATGATGGGTTTTCCGGCCACCACCTCTAGCCCCGCTTTCTGAATCCATGTGAGGGCTATTTCGAGGTGAAGCGTACCCATGCCGCTAATAAGATACTCGCCGGTTTCAGGCCTCACCACCGTAACTAGGGTCGGGTCCTCTATGGTGAGCTTGTTCAGAAATTCAACGAGCTTAGGCAGGTCCCTGCTGTACTTCGGCTCAACAGCTATTGTCACTACAGGCTCCGAGACATATTTGAGAGATTCAAAAGGTATTGTTTCAACTGTGGCAAGGGTGTCACCGGCCCTAACGTCATTTATTCCCAGGACTGCAGGTATGTTGCCGGCGGGAATTGTGCCTACTAGTTCTCTGGCGGGGCCCATGTATACCCCGACCTGTTGCACGCGGCCTGTGATGTTTCTGCCCACAAGTATAACGGAGTCGCCTTCAGTAATTGTTCCGCTGAAGAGCCTTCCTGTGGCAACCACGCCCGCCTGTGGGTCAACCCTAACATCGGTCACCGCCATAACCGTTGGGCCGTTCTCGTCACAGTTCAGCATAGCTTGCCCGACCTCGCTCTCCAAATCACCTCTCCAGATCTTGGAGATTCTGTATTTCTGTGCAACATGGGGTGGTGGATGTTTGCTTATGACCATTTCAAGCAGAGCTTCATGTAACGGGACTTTCTGCCTAAGCCATTCAATGTCATCACGTGAAAAAGCATCTATTACATCGCTGAACTTTATCCCCTTTTGCTGCGCCTGTTTAACAGTGAAGCCCCACCGGTCCTTACTGCTGCCTAAAGCCACAGTGTTATCCGCAAAACTCACCTTCCATTTCTCCCTGTACTCTGGTTCAGCATACATCTCAACCAAATTGTTGACCTCCCGAACTATTCGTGCCAGTGTTTCCTGAATCTTTTCAGGAGGCAGGCGAAGCTCCTTAACCAGCCTATCAATTTTGTTAATGTATAGAACAGGCCTGACCCTCTCACCTAATGCCTGTCTAATTACGGTCTCCGTTTGAGTCATGACACCCTCAACCGCGTCAACAACAACAATCGCACCGTCTATAGCCCTAAGCGCCCTCGTGACTCTACCGGAAAAGTCGACGTGTCCCGGTGTGTCAATCAGGTTAATTATGTAGGGCTTGCCGTCTGCTTCATAGTAAAGGGAGACGTTTGCAGCCTTTATCGTCATCTGCCTCTGCTGCTCTTCCTCAAGATAGTCTAAGGCGAGAGCTTTCCCTGCCAGGGAAGGGGAGAGAAGCCCTGCAGCCGCCAGCAAAGAGTCGGAGGTCGTGGTCTTGCCGTGGTCAACGTGTGCGATTATCCCAATGTTACGTATCTGTTCCTTCTGCTTGAGGATGTCGACGACCTCTGATATTTTCTTAACTCTTCCCATTTCCTCCCACTAACCCTTGCTCTGTGTATTTAAAGTAGATTCCATCAGTCTAACATCAATTTATTAAAACCGATTAAAGCAGCACGGCATAAGCCAGCCAATACTGAGGCATGCGGATACGTTGGGCGGGAATTTGGGTGTGAATGCTTCAACCTATATAAAGCACATCCTCGGAAAAGTGGTTGGATGAGTAAGGCGTTGCCTAGACAGCCGGAGGTTAATGTGGGTTTAATCGGACATGTTGACAACGGTAAAACAACGCTTGTTGAGGCCCTATCGGGTGTTTGGACGGGGCGTCACAGCGAGGAGCTTAGGCGGGGCATAACCATCAGGATTGGGTATGCTGATACGGGGGTTTACCGCTGCCCCATGTGTCAGGAGCCCTTCAACTACATGACAAGCGAGCAGTGCCCGGTACACGGTGTCAAAACAGAGTTCGTTAGGGCTGTTAGCTTTGTAGACTGCCCGGGGCATCACAGCCTTATGGTTACGATGCTCTCCGGGGCAGCCCTGTTCGACGGGGCTTTGTTTGTCGCGGACGCCCGGGCACCCTTCCCGCAGCCCCAAGACGGCGAGCACTTACTGGCTGCTAAGATACTGGGCATCAATAAGTTGGTTGTTGTTCAGAACAAGATAGATTTAGTCAGCCGTGATAGAGCCGTTAAAAACTACGAAGAAATAACCAATTACCTTGAGAGGGAAGGTTTTGGCGAATTCCCGGTTGTACCCGTGTCCGCCCAACACCGCTTAGGAATCGAGCCACTCCTCTACGCTTTGCAGGAGATAGTTCCAACACCAGTCCGCGACCCATCGAAGCCCAGCAGGATGCCGGTACTCAGATCTTTCGACGTAAACGTTCCGGGTACTCCGGCTAAGGCTTTGAAGGGGGCGGTCATAGGCGGCTCTATTACTCAAGGTGTGCTGCGTGTTGGGGATGAGCTGGAAATAGTGCCTGGGCTGGCTAGGCAGAAGCAGGGAAGGACTGTTTACGAGCCTCTTCACACATGGGTGACAAGCCTTATGGCGGGGGGTAGGAGGGTGGAGCAGGCCTTCCCGGGTGGTTTAACAGGCGTCGAAACTACTTTAGACCCCTCGCTGGGAAAGAGTGACGGACTGGTGGGAAACATAGCGGGAGCTCCCGGCACCCTTCCCCCAACATGGACAACCTTAACTCTCGAGTATACTTTGTTTGAGAAGGTTTTGGGGGTTGAGGGAGATGTGGCTGTTAAACAGTTGGCTGAGAAAGAGGTTTTAGTCATAAACGCGTTATCCTCGGTGTCTACAGGCGTTGTAGCTAAGCGCGGCCATGACAGGGTGGAGATACAGCTGACACGTCCTGTCGCAGCCGACCCTGGAAGCAAGGTTGCTATTTCAAGAAAAATAGGCACAGGGTGGAGGCTTATAGGCTACGGCATCATTGTGGGAAGTTAGATGAAGGCCTTGGTTGACACCAGCTTCCTAATTTTCTCAGCGCAGAGGGGAAGGGATTTTCTCGCCATTCTGGAGGAATTTATTGGTGATAGGGTTGAACCCGTCATACTTAAGAGCGTTTTGCAGGAGTTGAAGAGGATGGCTGAGAAACCCGGGAAAAAAGGGAAGTCTGCCAGCGCAGCCCTCCGGATGGCTGAAGGCATGGAGGTTGTCGAGGACGTATCGGCCGGGGATGTAGATGAATCGATTAAAACCTACGCGTCATTACACAGAATTCCCGTGATAACCGTGGATAGGGGTCTTGTAGAGAAACTTGACGCGGAGGGGGTTCCTTACATGACCTTTACTAGGACGGGTAGGCCCATAGTTAGCCTTATATTGCGTTAAAATCATAACTAATGAAATCAGATAAAGGGTGTCGGTGTAAGTTGTTCACGATTGTTGAAGCATTAGAGATTGTGGGTATTTCCCCAAGCGATTTCGGGAAGCCACTAGAACGGGTAGTGCTCGAGAACCTCAAGAGTAGGTATGAGGGAGCGGTTGACGAAGAACTCGGATACGTTATTCTGGTGATCGATGCTAAGGTAAGCAAAATTGGACGGCTTCTTCCACGAGACGGGGCCACCTATCACAGGTGCACATTCAGGCTCCTTTCCTACATCCCAGAGGTTAATGAAGTGGTCGTGGGTGAGGTTGTTGAGATTACTGATTTCGGCTGCTTCGTCCGTGTAGGGCCTTTGGATGGACTGCTTCACATATCCCAAATTTTAGACGACTACATTACCTATGATGAGAAAAACAACATGCTTTTCGGTAAGAAGACCGGGCGGAGGCTGGTTGTTGGCGAGGACGTCCGAGCGAGGGTGAACGCCGTCTCCTTTTCCGCAGGAGCCGGTGGAAAGGTTTCGCTTGTCACACGTCAGCCTTTAATGGGCTCGTTCAAATGGATAGAGGAAGATTTGGCGAAGTTGGTGCAGTCAAGTGTCGGCCAAAGCTAGGGCTTGCAGGAAATGCCGTAGAATAGTTGTCGGAAACATCTGCGACGCATGTGGCTCGACGGATTTAAGCACTAGCTATTCAGGGCTGCTGATAATACTTGATGTAGAGAGCTCTCATATTGCACATGAACTTGGTTTAAAAAAACCTGGAAGGTATGCTGTGAAAGTTGACTGAAGAAATATGGAGCAAAACAATCCATTTCTCAGAGCAGGTCAAGGATATGGTTCGAAAACCTCTTGGAGACCTTTACTATGGTAATGTTAGCTATAGTCGGGAACTTGCAGAGGCGAAACCACTCGTGGTCGTGGGTGATTATACATTTACGCTTCTCGTAAAAGCAGGGCTTAGGCCGTCTGTCGCCGTTTTGGATGCAAAGATTGAGCGTGGGACGGTGGGCCTCCCACCCCTCGAAGGCTACCGTATCGTAAAGGTGAGAAACAATCCCGGCACAATTTCACCAGAGGCCGCGGAAGCAGTGACCGAGGCGGTTAGAACTGGCAATGTCGCTGTGGTGGTTGAAGGGGAGGAAGACCTGCTTGCTCTCCCAGCCATATATGCCCTACCAGAGACCGGGATGCTGGTTTATGGCCAGCCCAAAGTGGGTTATGTGGTCGTTAGGGGCGGGGAGGAGGCTCGTAGAAAAGTGGTTGAAATTGTCGCGTTAGCCTCTAGGACTTGAACTTTGTGTAGCCGCATTTCCCGCAGGTAAGCCGGTCGGCGTGGTTTGCGAGGAAGAAGCCGGGTCCGCAACGGGGGCATGAGTTAAGCTCCTTTACAAGCTTGCCGTCTTTAATACTGTAGTGCTGCCAAAGACTTTTTCGCGTCATTTCTTCTCCTTCTCCACCAGCTTGTTTCTTATAAGAATGTATTTTGGCTCGTTTTTCTTAGCGGCCTCAACAGAGTCGTAAACGTGTGCATGGAGTTTGATGAGACGCGTCCCTGTAAGGTAGGTGGCTTTCCTTATAATTACATTAAGCGGGTCGACGCTAAAGTGTTTCGCAATAATTTGCTTTAAGTCGTCGCGTGTAAGGTTTTTCGAATATGCTATGATTGCTTCAACGTCTCTCCTACCTATGAGCTTGTCATCCTTTAGGTTTGATGATACTATGGACATTTACTCCACCTTGTTCCTGACAATGACCGTGTTAATCTGTGCAGTTGATTCGCTTATCATGTTTCCCCTCACCGTTACTCTCTTTCTGACACCTTTCACGGGCCTTCTGTTACGCCGTTTCTTCCTTTTTGACGGCGGCTTCCTTTTAGGGTGGTAGCCAACACCGCCAGTTAGCAGGACTTGGATTTTTCTAGGTCCTGAGATGTCGGGACGCATGGGGAAGCCGTCTTTGTCAGAACCACCGGTAATCTTGAGTGATGCGTCCTTGAAGCCGAATGGGGAGCCGCTTACGATATCACCTATTTTCTTCCCTATTAGTAGGCTGAACTGCTGTGGTGTCAGCTGTACAGTTGTGGCTTTACCTAGTTGAGGGTCTGAAACAACCATCCTCGGACCTGCTGCCGCTTCTGACATCCTTCGCTATACCGCTTTGTTCAGCAATTTAAAATTAAACAAAACCATTCTACATTGGTCCGGCCAGGTTTTCTCGTAATATGGGGGGTGTTAGACCCGCTGGAATTATCTGGCATAACTTTAGACGCCTAATACCTCTTTCAACAGTTTTCTGTAGTCGATCTTTCTCGGCTTCCCGACGGGTGGGGAGAGCTCGTAAACAAGCGGCACCGGCTTCTTAGCCCTCAGCTCGTTCAGCTCCTGCCTGAACTTCTCCGTGAGGTCTTCTGATACTATGACCAGCCCTACGTCAGGCCTTTGCACCAGCTCCCTTATCCTTTGATAAGCTTCTTCGGCGGATGTGACGACGACGCCGTCCGCTCCGGCAAGCCTGAACCCGTTAACAAAGGTGGGCCCACCCACCGCGACAACCTTCAAAACAGGCTCGTGTAACAGGTTTGAGGGACGCATTTAACGTTAACCATATAGCTCCACCACGTCGGCGTCCTCTAGAACATGAGCCGGGCCAACACGCTGGCCCTGTATCTTCACAGACCTACCCCACACTCTGGCGAATTTAAGCTCCCGTGCTATTTCCTTATGTATGAGCTGTGCGAGTTCACCCACGGTGGTCCCATGACTTACAACGATGGGCCTTCTGCTGACCACGCCGTCTTTCTGTGTGTAAACACGTATGAGTCCGAGCTGATCATAGGTTTTTTCGACAAATTCCTTGAGCGTGTCGGGTTGGGCTGTTGAAACCTGCAGAACCTCTATACCCAGCGTAGTCAGCCTCTGGCGAAGGTCCTCAACCTCGCTCATACGGGCTAGGTCGGCCCTACCAACGACTATAATGGCTTTCTTGTGTACAACTTGTCTCATGACGGTATCTATGATATCCTCCAGCCCCGCTTCTCCGTGGATTTTCACCACGGCGTTTCTGATACCGGCCTGCTGTAGGGCCTGCTTTACGTCCTCAAAGCTTGCCTGAAGCCTTCCATGAACTAGGAGCCTTATTCCGCCGCTGTCTTTTTTCTCCACAACTATTTCAGACTTTTTCTCACGGAGCTGTATACCTGCTTCATCGAGTAGTGAGAGAAGTTTCTCGAACTGTTGGACTATGTTTTTGGAGCCGTCGAGGGTTAGGGCTATGAGGTCTGCGTTGCGGGCTACGGCTAAGCTGCGGGTTGTGAAAGGTGTCTCCTCCAGGTCGGACGTAAGTATTGCCGGGAGTTCAACTAGCTGGATACCGACGTCCTTTACAAACATCATGGCTGGCACGGGCCTCTTGGTTGTCAGCTCATAGCTCCCTATTTCGGGGTTGGCGTTGGTGAGGGCTTTGAGTATTGAGGATTTCCCGGAGTTGGATACCCCCAATAAAACCACCGTGGCAGCGCCCTCTTTCTTGACGGCAAACATGTCATGCCTTGATGCCTTAACCGTCTTCTTTCGTTCGAGCTCCCTCCGGAGCTTGGCCAGAGTTGTCTTTAGCTGGGCCCGCATCTTCTCGGTCCCCTTGTGGTCAGGTATGAGCGGTAAAGCCTCCTCCAAGGCCCTTATCTTCTCCTCAATCGTCTTCGCCTCCTGGTACTTCGCCAACGCGGCCTGGGCCTCGGCCGGTAGGTTTGTCGGCATATCCTACATAACCATCGAGTACGAAGGGATAAATTTTTTAGTGGTAGTTTAGGAGCAGATAGACCAGAACGCCGAGCGCTAGGCTAACCGTCCAAGCCCTCACAGCCCACCGCCCGACAGCCCTATGCCTAGTCTTTCCAACCATACCGACGTCAAGAGTCCAGCCCGTCAAGACGTTGTATAGGACGAGGGGGACCGAAACAATTGAGAGACCGAGATGTATGGTGAGGGCCGGCAGGTAAACAAAGTTCCTGATAATGGCGGGCCCCGTGAACTCCTTCACGCCCCCAAGGTAGAGCCGGGTAACGTACATCAAGAGGAAAGACGCTATAAGTATGAATGAGGCTGTCATCAAAATTTTATGCCTTCTAACCCTTTTCCTCCTGATTGCCGTGTAGCCTGAAAGTATGACGGCTATGTTTGCCGCGTTAACACCTGCTATGGCGTGCGGTAGAAGTTCTACAAGCGGGTTCCCAGGAGCCGGAGGCGTCCTCGGCCCCAAAAGGAGGTAGCCGAGCACAACGTATGAGGCAAGAGTTGCTAGGAGGGTGAGGAGGGCATGCTTGGACGGCACGGGTTTGGTGTTAACGGGCGGTAATTATACCTGAGGCAGGATGCCGCAAGCCGTTAAATCCATCTTTACAGCAACTACTCTGGATGAAGAGGCTGCTGGATGAGGCGCGTGGGTTGCTTGAGAGCTTAGGCATAGCGGAGCCTAGGTTGGACTTTCCGAAAAAGCCTGGCTTCGGTGATGTATCAAGCGCAGCAGCATTCGAGCTTGCTAAGGCGAAGGGAGAAAACCCAGCAGAGGTTGCTAAGAAAATTGCGGCAGCCATAGATGTTTCCAAGACAAGGTATATTGAACGAGTTGAGGCTGTCGGGGGTTTTGTCAACTTTTACGCGAGATGGGACACGGTTGCATACGATATTCTCTCAGAAGCACTGACCAAGGGCGTAGGTTACGGCGAGATCGTTGCAGGCGGAGGCAGAAGCGTGTTGATAGAGCACACAAGCGTAAACCCAAACAAAGCACTACACATAGGCCACGCCAGGAACGTTTGCCTTGGAGACAGCTTAGCAAGGCTCTACCTCAAGACGGGCCATAAGGTAAGTGTTGCTAACTACATAGACGACAGCGGGACACAGATGGCGGAGATACTTCTCGCATTCATGTACCTGGGATACAGCCTCGACCCAGGAGCATCCAGGTTCGACGAATACTGCGGCCGAGTCTACAGCGAGGTAAGTAGGAAAATCGAGCAGGACCCCAGACTGTCCGAGATTAGGAAAAAAATATCAGCCGAGCTTGAGAACCCCGACTCCCATACATTCAAGCTGAACAGACAGGTCGTCGACAGGGTTTTGAGGCATCAACTCCAGACATGCTGGAGGCTGGGAGCCAGATACGACATACTCAACCGTGAAAGCGACATAATCGTATTCAACCTCTGGGATGAGGTCTTTGAGAGACTAAGGCAGGCTTCCGCGTTATACCTTGAAAATGAGGGGCCTAAGAAAGGCTGCTGGCTGATAAAACTCTCAGAGCACCCCGTTCTAGGCAAGGAGGGTGACGAGGTTCTCGTCAAGAGCGACGGTGTGACAACCTATGTTGGAAGAGACATAGGCTACGCCGCCTGGAAGCTCGGCCTCCTCGAGGCGGATTTTAGGTGGAGGAGATGGGGTGAGAACCCCGACGGCACACCAATATATATAACGGATATGGATGGCGGCCCTGGCCCAGCGGTTTCGGGCGCATCTCTCACGATAAACGTCGTCGATGTCAGGCAGAGGCGGCCGCAGGAGATAGTGAGGTATGCGCTGAAGAAGCTGGGTGCAGACCCCGGCAGGTATGTACACTTCGCCTACGAGGTTGTCTCCCTCAGCAAAGCTGATGCGGAACGGCTTCAGGTCGCGGCCACGGAGAATCAGGAATTTGTACAAATGAGCGGCAGAGCTGGAATCTACGTGAACGTCGACCCCCTTCTCGACCATGTTAAGTCAAAAGCCTTGGAGGAAGCCGTCAAACGCCACCCCGACTGGCCGAAGGAAAAGCTAGAGGAGGTCGCGGAAAAAATCGCAGTTGCTGCTTTGAGGTATTTCATGGTTAGGTCGGACCCGGACAAAATGATAGTCTTCGACAGCGAGGAAGCCTCCGACCTAGAGGGCGACACAGGCCCATACATCCAATACGCCTATGCAAGGGCCTGCCGCATACTGGAAAAATCCGGCTCGGAGCCAAGCCCGAAGCCTTACTCGAAGAACCTAGACCCGGCTGAGAAGGAGTTGGTAAAAACCATAGGAATGTTGCCGCTGGTCAACGAGAACGCTTTAAGACTCATGTCAGTCAAAGTGGTGGCAGGTTATGCACGGGAGTTGGCGGTATGCTTCAACAACTTCTACGAGAGATGCCCCGTTCTGACGGCCGAAGAACCCGTGAGGTCGTTTAGGCTGGGCCTTGTGGAGGGCTTCAGAGCCGCCCTCACCACAGCCGCCTGGATTGTGGGAATACCGCTCCTGACTGAAATGTAGCTACGCGCCCCTCAAGAGGGCGGCGGCGAAGATGATAAACACGCTCAATAGGACGGCTGCGGTTAAATGCGCTTTGATAAAGCCCGTAACCTCCCCGCATTTGCTGCACCTGTACTCGGTCGGCTGGTCGTTTTGATGCGTTTTGAGATGGCTTACTGTTCGCGGGTATACACGTACTGTGACGGACAGGGCTACAGCAATCAGAGCTGCAACAAGGACGAGCTTCAACAGCAATATGTTGCCATAGTATGTTCCCGTGAGACTGTTAATAGACGATATGCCCATGACGGCTACTGCTCTGTAAAGACCTGTGGACGCGACAACAGCTATACTCAGCCATACCAGAGTTAGGAAGCGGCGGAAAAGCCGTGGGACAAGCACAGCCCTATCCCTCAGGGAGACGGTTGGGAGGGCTGGAATCAGGACAAAGAGGGTATATCCGACTCCTCCTATCCAGAAGACCACGGCCAGCAGATGAAGTGTGTGCAGTATTGTTGCAATCATAACCCAGCCGTTCTAATTTAAAGAAATAATAAATAGCTGTCCCGCACTAAACGTATGCGATTCGAGATCAGGAACAGGCCTTCGTATGCGTTGCTCGAGGTTGAGCTTATGCCCGGTGAGTCCATCGAGGCAGAGGCGGGAGCTATGACGTACATGACCCCCAACATCAGGATCAGCACCAAGATAAGGGAGGAGAGCTTTCTGTCGGCCCTAGGGCTGAAGATTCTTGGTGGACAGTCATTCTTCGTAAATGAGTACACTGCTTCCGAGAGGCCGGGGAGAGTTGCTCTCGTTTCCGCTCCCTTAGGGGACATGGCCCACCTCAAGGTATCTCCGGGGAATGGCTACATCATCCAGAAATCGGCCTATGTCGCGTCAACGCCTCAAGTAGACCTTGACATTAAATGGCAGGGCTTTACCCGCGGCATTTTCGGGCAAGGGCTTTTCATGATAAGGGTTACAGGGTCCGGCGACCTCTTCATCAACACCTTCGGTGCCTTGGAGAAAATTGAGCTACAGCCTAACGAGGAGCTTGTGGTGGACAACTTCCACCTAGCAGCGTTCTCCGAGTCATGCCGCTACGAAGTAAGGAAATTCGGTGGTTTAAAGTCTACAATCCTAGGTGGGGAAGGGTTGGTCGTCAGCGTTAAAGGACCTGGAGACGTCTACATACAGACCAAAAACCCTGCTGAGTTTGCGGAGTGGTTGTGGAGCCTGCTGGAGCCCTACGTAAGGTCGAGGGCGAGATAGGCAAACCGTTTAAAGCAGGTTGACGGCATGGCCTTTAACGGGTAGTAAGACACTAGCCCCCGGCAGGGTTTCCTCAACCATTTTCCTGTAGAGAACCGGTTTCTCAGTATGTATGGGAATGACTTTCCTTGGGTTTATTCTGGATATCATGTTTAGAAGTCTGGGGCCGGAGGCGTGCCCCGATGCGTGGACATGCAACATCTCTAGGTTAAGGAGCCTGGCCCAGTTCTCTATCTTATCCATCTCTATTTGCTGCTCCTCGCTATGGGGTTCGCTTGTAGAGATTATGAAGGGAGAGCCGGGGTCAGGCCCCATGCCGGCGAGGTCAATCACATCCTCCGCCTTGCTCAAGACAAGCACGTACCTGTCCTTGTCTTTTTTGACTTCTTCCTCCCGCACGGTGGGAACATTATCTATGAGTTCAGCCATCCAGCCGGGGTAGTCCTTATCCGAGTATGTTCCAGACCTCCTTTTTTCAAGGTATGCGACAAGCCTGTCCTCGGCCAGCTTCGGTACATCTATCCTGAGGCCTTTTCCATCCAGCGAGCGCAGCACATGGGCGTGGTGTAGGGATACTGCCGGCACCCTGCCGGCCTCGATGGAGGCTGAGATTACGGTGTTAAGCCTGTCAAAGTCAAGCATGCCAACCACAACCGCGACAAGCTTGCCTTCAGCCCTGGAGATTATTTCGCCGATTTTCGCGCCCACAGCTTTTTCCGAGACTGTTTCCGACTCCTCCAGCCGCGTCCCCTCTATAATCAGGGTCTCAACACCTTTTTCCACACACCTCTGGACGAAGTCCTCCGTCATGTCGCTGCGGGGGCCGTGGTCCCTTAGGTCCCCTGTGTATGCGGCTACCCCCTCTTCGTCCTCGAAAATGAAGCCGTAGGCCGCGGGTATTGAGTGGTCTACGTGGGTTGGGTGGAACTTTATACCGGCTACCTCAAATGTGTCTCCCGTTCTGAAGGTGTTCACGCGGCGGTTTTGGTTGAAAAGGGTTTCAAGACTCTGCGGTCTAACCTCTTCACGGGCTTTAACGAGAACCGCCGCCCCCTCCCCCATGTGGACGGGTATGTCATCTCTTAGTAGTCCTGCGTGACCGTAATGGTCGGTGTGTGCATGCGAGAGTATGACGGCCTCTATTGATGGTGTTGGGGAGGAGAACTTTGTGGCCGCCGGCCCCAGCAAATCCTCTCTGTACAGGCCTTTAATCGGTGGGACAACATCGGTGAGTATGTAGTCTGCGATGTAGGAGAAACGCCGTGGCTGGAGGAAGGTGCTGAAATACTTGCTGCGTGCGTTGAAGTCAACGCCGAAGTCGAGGAAGACCCTTCCCTCAACACCTTCAAGCAGTATCTTGTTTCCCCCTATGGTGTCAACCCCGCCGTAAAATACGGCCCTCAACATTTGTTTCTACGGCGTGTATGGTTAAAATCTCTTACGCTATTCTTAAAAACAGGCAGCGCCGTTATTAGCCGTGGACGCACCCATACTTGTTGACGAGCCCCCGATAAGGCCGCGGATACTTGTTGCAGGGCTTCCTGACATGGGTAACGTGGCCGGCATCGCGGTCGAGCATCTCGTTAAGAAGCTTGAGATGAAGGTGTTCGCGGCCCTGAAAGGGTCTTGGCCCCCATTCGTCTACCATAAGGGGGGAAGAGTTTTCTACCGACGTTCCGCGTTTAGGTTTTACAAATCTGAAAGGCATCTCCAGCTCGTGGTTTTCACAGGCGACTACCAGCCACATGAGGCCTACGCCCTATATGCGCTCGCCGAATCGGTTGCCTACTTCACAAAAAGGCTCGGTGTAGAGCGGTTCATAACTGTGGGAGCCGCCCACAGAGGCCCGTCCAGCCTCGACAGGGTCTTCTACGCCTCCACAGATGATGAAACCGCGAAAGAAGCCGAGGACGCGGGGGCAATAGCCCTATCGGACGAAGGCTACATAACCGGCTTTAACGGACTCCTGCTTGGAATAGGGAGGGAGCTTAACATCTCGGGCATATGCCTGCTGGGTGAGATAGACAACCCTGAGATTCCGCAGCCCCGTGCAGCCGGTAACGTTTTACGGGTTTTGGCCAAAACGGTCGGGATTGAGACATTGGATGTTTCGGAGCTTGAGGAGGCTTATGAGCGGATTAGGGCGGAGATGAGGTTGGCGGAGGAGGCTCTGAGGTTCAGACGTGGGCTGGGCGGTGTTCCTCCCGGCGTTGTTTAGACTGGTTTAAATAACGCCGTTATAAAAGCCCGCTGGAATGGAGCTAAAGATAGTCGACCTATACGCCAGCGTAGAAGGCAGACAGATATTGCGAGGCGTAAACCTCACCGTCAGAGAGGGGGAGATACACAGCCTTATGGGCCCCAACGGCTCAGGCAAAAGCACCCTGGCATCCGTCATAATGGGACACCCAAAATATACAGTGGACAGCGGCGACATACTCCTAGACGGCGAGAGTATAGTAAACCTCTCGCCGGACGAAAGAGCTAGAAGAGGCCTCTTCCTAGCCTTCCAATACCCAGTCGAGATATCCGGGGTGACGTTGGCGAACTTTCTCCGCAGGGCTTATATCAACCTAAAGTACGGGAAGGACGCCGGGAAAGAGAAGGAGAGACTTGGTGTATTGGAGTTTCAGAAAATCCTCAAAGAGAAAATTGAGATGCTGAAGCTTGACCCTTCAATCGCGAAAAGATATCTTAACGAAGGGTTTTCTGGCGGTGAGAAGAAGAGGTGTGAAATACTGCAGATGGCGATACTTCAGCCGAGGATAGCTGTTTTAGATGAGACCGACTCGGGGTTGGATATCGACGGGGTTAAAATCGTCGCCGAAGGTGTTAGGGCTGTCTCATCGCAGACAGGTATGGGCGCCCTCGTAATCACACACTACCTAAGGATTCTTAACTACCTGAAGCCTGACGTGGTCCATGTGATGTATGGAGGCCGCATCGTGGAAACGGGCGGCTACGAACTGGCCCAGCTTCTAGAGGAGAAGGGCTACAGCGTCATAGAACAAAAGTATGGCGGTGTCAGCGGCTGACCGCGGGCTGGGCAATCCTAGCCCTAACGGCCTTATAGACAGGTATTGCAACAGCCGAGCCCACGACAACCTGTCCAATGTTCAGGGGGACTTCAGCTACCGGTATTATGTCTGGTAGTATGCCTAGCGTGACCGCGAGCGATTCATAGAGGAAGTAGCCGGCAACCATTACAAAACCCGCTGTCAGAAGCGAGAGAACAAGCCATCCCTCAACCTCGTTTTTCCTGAGAACATAGTAGGCCGGAACCGCCGTGCCGAGGAGCGCTAACACAACCCATGTTATGGGGCTTACGGTCAACTCTAACAACTGGCCCGACGCCAAGGTGATCTCTACTGCGCCCGTCATTAGGTAGACACCGACGGTTACGATGATTAGGAAATATAGGCCGACTATGGCGGCTGAGAAACCCAGCATGCCCGGCACCCTCAGCCTGCTCAGCCGTCTGTAAAGCAGGCCGGCAACCGCGCCTTCCGCGGCCTTAATTACTAGGGTTCCGGGGGCGAAAGCGTTGTAGCCGAGAAGTATGTCAGCCAGAGCTGAGCCTACGCCGCCTGCGAAGGCGCCGACGAAAGGCCCGCCAACCAACGCCGATAAATACACCATGGTTTCTCCGAGGTTGAAGTATCCCCGGGTCAACGGGAAGTATACGCTAAGCACCATGGTGGCGGCCGTGACCAAGGCTGTGAAAACGACCGTTAAAGCTATCTGGGAGGATTTCACGGTATCGTAAATTTCACAACCAATAGATATATTTTTAAGCCCTACAACCCGAGAGTTTAAATGGCTTTCGCGTCCGCAGGCTTTCGTCGAGGTTTTGAACAACCTTCCCGATGTTGAAACCCATCCATTTCTTAACATCTACATTAAACTCGGCCCTGGCCCTCCGGAGTATTGATTCAAAGCCTTTTTCATCACCTTTCTGGAGATGGACGAAGGCCGCGGCGGTGAGTATGAGGCCGTGGAACAGCTTTCTGTCTATGTTGGATGACATGCGCCAGACCGGTTCAAGTGTTTCATGCGACTCCCAGAACCGCTCTGCGTCGAATAGCCTGACAGCCTGCTCCAACGCCTTTGGAGCATCTTGCACATTTCTGGTGCTCAAGTCAACCAGCTCTAACAACTCAAACCCCTCAACGACGGGAGGGCTTTCAGATAGCATGTCGAACTCAATATGCTCTGTCCCGATTCTAACGTCGACAACCGCCTTACCCGAGGCCCTAGCGCCGTCAAGTAGCTTAGCTCTATCTAAGGGCCTGTATCCTTTATTCCGGACTATCAGGATGTAACGCTTCAAGCCTGGGTTGATTCAAGAACCCATTCGAGGTAGGGCTTGTTGACGTCGACGGGGCTGAGTTCGACGATGCTGGGGACTTTGTAGGGGTGTTCGCGTGCAACCGTCTCCTTCAACGCCTGAACAGCGGCGGTGCTGGTTTTCATGATGAGAAGAACCTCGTCATCCTCCTGCACCCTGCCCTCCCACCTGTAGAATGATTTGAGCTCAACTACGTTAACGCAGGCGGCCAGTTTTCTTTCGACGAGGCTTCTACACCACGTCATATAGTTGCCGGCCCTAGGGTATGTTACCAACAGGACCGCCATCACGTAATCAAACATGCATCGGGGCCTGATATAGGTTTAGGAGGCCATGGACCATACCCTGAAGAACTCCTTAGTATAAAGGGCCGCAACATCGCTATCAGCTATGACGACGTAGTTTTCATCGTTTCTTTCCTCCGCCGCCGTAGACCAGTTGTAGCTACCGGTCAAGACAATCTCGCCGTCAACTATCATGAATTTGTGATGCATTAGGTCTGGGTTGTTGTCAAGCCTAACATCAACACCGGCGTTTTTCAGGAAAAGATACTCTGAGCCAGAGCCGAAGGCATTATCTCTCTCAATAACAACTTTTACATCGAGGCCTCTTCTACTTGCGTCCACCAAGGCATTAGCCAGCCCATCCCTCGTAAAAGAGTAAACAGCAACATACACGCTCTTCTTCGCAGTTCCTATCACCTGAATTATCCTCATGTCACATGCCTCGGTTCTGCTGAAGCAGACCTGCTTAATTACTCCCTTTGTGATTGTAGTTGTTACATGATGGGTTTCAGTCACCATGTAAGTGGTGGTGTAGGTTGTTGTAGTGGTGGTTCGCTGGGTGGCTGTTACGGTCGTTGTAACTGTTGATGCCGGAGCTAAAACCAGGCCCAGAATTATGCCGACTACAACTCCTATCAGCAGAGCCGGAGCTGCTAAACGCGCCATGCTGGCCAGACATACTTTAAGTCAGATTAAAATTATTGCGTGAAACCGTGTTCTGGAGAGGTATGCTTCCGCTCGCGCCTTGGTTTTCATGGGTTATTCCGCTTATCGGAAGCCTCTTAATACCGTTGGTGTTCAGGGCCGGGAAGAGGGTTGGCGAAGTCTTCGCGGTGGCTGTGGCATTCGCGGCAGCCGCCTTCAGCATCTCAATGATACCCGATGTATATGGCCTGAGCAAGGGAATCGTGATTAAAGTTCCATGGATACCTCTGGGCGACGGGAGGTTTCTAGAGGCCAGCCTGCTACTCGACCCCTTGAGCGTCATGATGGCTTCGATAGCCACAGGCATCGGAGCCCTGATTGTTCTCTACAGCGTTGGCTACATGGCTCATGAGGAGGGGTTGCCGAGATACTACTTCTTCATGCTCTTCTTCATAGGCGGGATGACCCTTCTCGTCCTCTCTGAAAACTTCCTAATGCTCTACATAGGCTGGGAGATTGTGGGCATGTGCAGCTACGCTTTAATCGGTTTCTACAACAAAAGACCCGAGGCGAACCATGCCGGGATAAAGGCATTCGTGACCACGAGGGTGGGCGACGCCCTCATGCTGATTGGAATAGTTATGCTATTCATACAATTCGGGACCTTCAGCTTCACAGGTCTTGAGAAAAACATGGCCTCCTCAGTTGAGAAGGGGCATGCCTCGTTCCAGTCTCTGCTGCTACCGCTCCTGCTTATTTTCGGCGGCGCAGTCGGCAAGTCGGCACAGTTCCCCCTGCATGTCTGGCTGCCTGACGCCATGGAGGGCCCGACCCCCGTATCGGCTCTCATACACGCCGCAACAATGGTGAAGGCGGGAGTTTACCTCGTTGCGCGGATGGTCCTCACAGTAATACCTTTCGATGCCTTCCCACCAGCGGCCCTATCCCAATGGTATTTGACAATAGCGATGATAGCGGGCTTTACAGCCTTCTTCGCCGCCACCATGGGGCTTGTCTCGAACGACATAAAACGTGTAGTAGCTTATTCGACCATAAGCCAGCTGGCCCTTATGTTCGCAGCCCTAGCCATGGCTTCTGAAACAGGTTTGCTGGGCGGCACCTTCCACGTCCTCAGCCACAGCATCTTCAAGGCACTACTATTCCTTGCGGCGGGCTCGGTCATACATGCGGTCCACACAAACAACCTTGACGAGATGGGGGGCCTCCGCTCCAAGATGCCTATAACCTTCTGGACCTCGGCCGTGGGTGTCCTCTCCCTGTCAGGCGTCCCCCTGTTCAGCGGTTTCTGGAGCAAGGACTTGGTGATCGAGTCAACGTTAGAGGCCGGCAACACAGTTGTCTACCTGCTGGTTGTAGCCGCATCCGTGTTGACGGTTACCTACAGCCTCCGCTGGCTCTACAAAGTTTTTCTAGCACCCCCGAAAGGCCATGCCTCCGAACACGCCCACGAATCACCGCCCGTCATGACTGTGCCGTTGATAATTCTCGCAGCCCTCTCGGTTGCAGTTGGGGTAACCGGCCCGTTCTTCGAGGAGAACTTCCACCACTACCTCGGACTCCACGGAGAAGTTAAGACGGGGCTGACGACGTACCTGACCTCGGCCGCGGTACTACTTACCGGCGCGGGCCTCGCATACGTGTACTATCTGGGCGGGGTGTCAAGCCCGGAAAACGTTTGGCGGGCTGGGATAGGTGCCCAGCTTCACAGGCTGCTGGTAAACAGATACTATATCGACGCATTTTACTACAGTGTTTTCGTCAACGGGCTTGACAGGCTGGGCGCAGCACTTCTTAAATTCGTCGAGCTGAAAGTGATCGACGGCTTCAACTACGCATTATCAAAAGCCACGGTAGCCTTCGTACAGTTCTTCAGAAACATCCAGACAGGGGAGAGCAACATCAACATAAGCGGCTTGATAATAGGGCTGGCCATACTCCTCCTCCTGTTCCTCAGGTTTCTGTTTATGGCTGCTTAACGATATGGCACTGGAAGACGCAGCGTCTCCCACCTTTTGATATGCACTCGGTCTCGCTTAACTCGGCCCCAGCCCCGAGAACACACCCTGTCACACCCCTAACAAGGTCTGTTATGGCTTCACCGCAAATTGGGCTGAGAAGACTGGGCTCCTTGCATAGCCTACAATCCCTGACCTCCAGCAAGTAGGCTTTTTCCGCCTTCCTGCTGAATTTGATATCTTTACCTACAACTGTTTCGAGGATGTTTTCAACTGCTGTGCTGTAATCCTCACCGGTGTACTGCATCGCGTAGACATACATTCTTGCGAAAAACTCCCGCATACCTCTAATCCTTTTGCCGACCTCCTCCTTGGGTAAATCCACGCCGAGGTAGCTGCAGAGCTCGCCGAGAAACGCAACCGACTCCGGATGTGTCAGCATCCTAAGCATCGATACATAGTTTTTTAAACGCTCCTTCAACACCGTGGGTGCCTTCTTCTCAACCGCCAGGTAGCCGTTGTAAACGTATTCAGCCACCTTCCTGTAAAAGTTTTCCGGCATGTCCTGGAATATCTCCCCTATCCAGGCAAGTCTCGAACCGACCAGCTCCCTAACAATGAAGTACTCGCTTACAGGGATGTTTTTGGCGGGTGTAACGCCCCAAGCCAGAACTCCTTCTCTGTCTACCGCAAGTTTTAGGGCAAGGTCTTCGACGGCGGCGGGGCTGAGTGTTTTGCTGGGGAATATCTTCAACTCCCCTTGTTCGTAGGCATAGCTTATGGGCTTTAGATGGTATTCGGGGCTGGATATCCGTATTGGTGTGAAAGCGTACTCGACCCCGCTCTGGAGACGTTGCACCTCTATCTCCAGCGCTCCATCCACAACTGCCATCAGCTTCCTCTCAAAGCTGGCGAAGGTTCCTCTGGGAAGTAGGAAGAACTCGATGCTTCCTGTTCTCTTTATGTCGGATATTATGTTGTCGACTAGTTTTAGGACTGTTTCCTCCCCGTGGCGGACGACGAGCTCCTGCAGGTATGTGTGGATGAGGACCCGCTTGTTCAGGTTTTTCCTCAGCCTGCTAAGCTGGATGGAGACATCTTGCGGGTTGTCTAGCTCGATATACAGCTTTCTCGGGTCTCCCAGAATTTGACGGGTTGAGACCACCTCGGCGACGGGGTGGTCTTTGAGCAGGCTGAAGAGGAAAAGCCTGCCCTCATGCATCGTCTCGTCGAGGACTAGGACCGCCATCCCGTAAGAGAGCCCGACTACCTCGTCGAAGACCCTGTTTCCCGTGTAAAACCTATTCTCAACCTCCTCTATGTGCCCGGCTTCGCGCTCCACATGCATCAACTTGCCTACAGATTTATTTTCCACAATATTATATTAGCATTTTCGGTTTTTCTCGACCTCCACCACAAAGAACTAATAAGGAACCCCGTGTTTTGGCCTTTTGGCCGTATTTCGGTTTCAGGGCCTTCCGAGAGTAATACTTTTATATTATTATGAGGTTTCAAAACGAAAAGCTTTTCACCAACCAACAAACACAAAAGCCGAAAAGAAATGATCGGAATAGCCTCCAACCTAACAGCCCTCCTGACAGCCAAACCATCAAAACACACAATCATAGCCCTAGCAATACTCGGCACAATACTGGCCCTCACACTGATAACAGGAGCACACGCAGGACAACCAATAGACGCGATTCATTAATTCAAACAACTCTTATAATTTTTTCTAGAGTTTCTACGAATGTCTCTACTTTCACCCACTTTTTATCAAGAAAATGCTCTACTGGCACAGTAAAAGCCATCATATTCACCGGATTTACAGAATACAAGACTATTTCACCTTTATGAGCAATTTTAACATCTGCAGGTGTGTGTAATCGGAACAAATCATAATACTCTATGTTAGTTAGACGGTGGAGATACTGGCTGGTTTCCTTCTGTTCCTGCAAATGCCCTAGTAAAAACTGTATCTTCAAGTCGGCGTGTTTTGTACTTCTACTAGGAATGTACCCAGTTACTAGCCGTAACCCCTCTACGTGCTTTTCTCTATGATAACTTACTAATTGCGGCGATATTCCTAATTTTTGCGAAATATCATTCATCTTGGAAGAGGGATTCCTTTCTAGGTAGCTGAGAATAAGCAAGTCCGTAAGGTCAAAACCGGCCTTGCCGTCCATATGGCTTAAAGGAATTTTGGGTAACTCTATGTCCAGCTCTTCACCCCAGCAATCCTTTGTAAAATCGTAATGCGTTACCCAGTCAGGTTTGTAATATCCATCACGAACCTCGAAGAGATTGTAGTTGTCTAAAACTTTAGCATCCACTAGGACTTCCAGCATACTTTTTAAGGATTTTACCTCACCGTGCGGTGGGACACTTTCTATGTAGTATTCCAGCTCGTTCCCAAGATTTGCCCGGTAAACTGTGTAGACTGTGTCAAGCCATCGTAGGAAGTTGTCCCGCTTCGCTGGGTCGAGGTTTTTGCTAAACCTTATGAAGAGTATGGTGGGCTGCAGACCTAATGCTCTGTAGTCAACGGATAGGACGAACCTGAAGCCGGCGTTGTGGAATCGTTTGAGGTAGTATCTGCATGTTTCGACGGGCATGTCTAGCTCGTACGCTATTCGGGATACGCGTGTTGGGCCGTACTTCATGGCGGCCGCGATAACGGATGTGAAGGCGTGGCGTGTGGGCGGTGAGGAGAGCTTCATGTCGTAAAACGGATTATTTAATAGTATTTATGTTTTCTAAAAAATTTAAAAGCCTGTTAAAACCATATCAATAGCTAAATTGTCCCGGCGGCCTCGTTGAAGCGATGTTGCCGGGAACACCGCTCCATACACCTCTTCTAACCCTCGCGGTTGTCGCACCAATAGTCCTGACGCCTCTCACGTTTCTGGTTGGAAGGGTTGGGGGATGGCGGGCCTCCGCAGCCTTCACCACAGCCACGCTGCTGATACCGCTCGCCGTCTTCACCGCCCTCACACCAGCAATACTCTCCGGCTCCGCCTTCCACGAAGAATACACATGGGTACCCGCACTTGGGCTGACCGTCGGATTTGTACTCGACAGCCTCAGCTACCCCTTCGCCATCCTGATATCCCTCGTCGGCTTCCTAGCCTCACTCTACTCCGTCAAATACATGGAACACGAACACGGCCTCACATCCTACTTTACCCTTCTACAGCTCTTTGTGGCCGGCATGGTCGGAGTCGTACTTGTAACAAACCTCTTCCTCTTCTACATCTTCTGGGAGCTGATGCTGATACCATCATACGCGCTGATCGCCTACTGGGGCACGGGCAACCCAAGACTCATAGGCTTCAAGTACTTCGTCTTCACCCATGCCGGGGCTTTGGCGCTGCTGATAGGAATAGCATGGCTTGCAGCACTCTTCAACAACCTAAACATATTCGAACTCGGGGCCCTCGCCGCAGCGGCCGACACAGCCCTGAGGCCAATCCTCACAACAATAGCTGCCCTAATATTTGTCGGGGCAGCGGTGAAGATGGCTGTCTTCCCGTTCCACACATGGCTGCCTGACGCACACGCAGAGGCCCCAACACCAATAAGCGTACTCCTGAGCGGTGTAATGATCAAAACCGGCGTCTACGCCTTGGCCCGGCTTGTCCTCGGCATACTCCCCTTCGCATTCATAGACTTCAGGGAGCTGGTCGCATACCTCGCTCTGGCCAGCATGCTCTGGGGAGGTGTAATGGCCCTGGTCCAGACAGACATTAAACGCCTTCTCGCATACAGCAGCATAAGCCAGGTAGGGTACATAGTCTTCGGCCTCGCGGCCGGAAACGCCGTGGGTCTCCAGGGAGGGCTGTTCCACGTCCTCAACCACGGATTCGCGAAAGCACTACTCTTCATGGCCGCCGGCGTCCTAATACACGAAGTCAACGAGAGGGACATAAGAAAGATGGGCGGGCTGGCGTCAAAGATGCCGCTGACAGCGACAGCCACGCTTCTAGGCGGGCTCTCTATCGCGGGAACGCCTCCGCTCGGCGGCTTCATGAGCGAGTGGATGATCTTCTCAGGCGGTGTCGAGGCTGGGTGGACATGGCTTGTCGCGGCAGCAATACTGGCGACAGCGATAACCGCTGGCTACTACTTGAGGATGGTTAGGGCCGTATTCTTCGGGGAGGCCCGTCTTACGGCCCACGACGCCCCTCCAACCATGTCGATACCTATGTCGCCACTCATCCTGCTCGTGGTCGTCCTAGGCTTCCTCGCAACACCCATACTAGCCGTCATAGCAAACTCCGCCGCGGCCCTAGCACTACTTTGACACGGCCTCCCGCTCAAGCCTATCAAGGACCTCCCTAATCTTAGTGGACAGCTCGGCTGTGAGGACTTCCCGCAGCTCTGGGTTTGACACAAGCAGGTCAAGCTCGCCCTCAACTGAGTTGGGGCCCCTGTCTTTTATGGTGAATATTGGTGGGAACCGCTGGTCAAGGCGTGGCTTGTAACGATAAACCAGTTTAAGCAGTTCTGCCTCCGCCTTGGGAAAGCTTACCTTTGAAGATATTGTGACGGGTATTGAAATACGTTGAGGCGCAACAGAGGTTTTGTTTACGCTAACCCCTTTCACGAACTGGGCGTTTGGTACCATGGCTATGGAGCCGTCATCCATGAGTATAATAGTTGCCACATGGTTTATCTCGACTACTTTGCCGCTGAAACCGTCGACGCTTATGTAGTCACCTACTTTTACGGGGATGTAGGTGCCTATGAAGACCTTGGAGAGAACGTTGCTTAGAACATCTCGGGCGGCCACAATCAAGCCTATACCAGCGACAGCCAGCAGCACCAGCAAAACATCCAAGTTGAGGCCAAGCTGGTTGACGGCGAGAAGAAGCCCAACCACCCAGACAAAGACAGAAACAATTTTGACGGCTTGGTCTACTATGAGCGGGGGAACACCTTTCAAAGCCCTTCCAAGGATTGCTGTGAAAAGTCTTGCAACAACATATGTAATGAGAAGTATAGCTGCGACTGCCGCAAGCCTGAACACTACCTCGGTGACGTTCACAAGCTCGAGCGCAATCATGGTAACCCCTCAGAAACCATTCTCAAGACCTCGGCCTCCTCCCTCAAACCCCTCTCAATGCTTAGAATCTCGACAGCCCTCCTACCATAAACACCCATCTCCTTCCGTGCATGCTCATTTCGGATGAGATATTCGATAGCCCTAAATAATTCATCAACGTAATCCGGGTCGACTATCAGGCCGTTTTTTCCATGCTCTACTATCTCAGAGATGCCTGCCGCCGAGCTGACTACAACAGGTTTTTCATGCAGCCATGCCTCGGCCACAACCAACCCAAACCCCTCAGCCCTTGAAGGTAGTATGAAGACATCGCATCTTTCGTAGGCTGCGTCAAGCATATCCTGGGGCAGATGGCCTGTGAACACAACCCTGTCGCTAACCCCTAGTGCACCAGCCATCTCAGAGACCATTCTCTTCCATGAGGCGGCCTTGTCTAGCCCAAGGCCCTTCGAACTGCTCGAGAAGCTCCCGTTGCCTACAAACACAAGCTTCAGATGTGGGTGTTTCTTAACAAGATGGGCTAGAGCTTTTACCGCTATGTCATGACCCTTCAGGGGGTCGAGCCGCGCTACCAGCAGCATCACAAAATCGTCGTCATCTATGCCGAAGTTTCCGCAAAAGTGCTCGATCTCAGTCCTTCCGGGTCTTCTATATTCCTTGAAGTCTATGTAGGGGTATATGTGGTATGCTTTTCCTTTGTATCCTCTTTTGATAAGCGAGTTTAGGTATGTTTTGCAGCTTACTATTACTGCGTCGTAGGCGTTGAGAAACTTTGTGAGAAAAGGCTCCCAGTCAGGTGGTATGACTTTTTCGTCGAATGGGATGTGCCATCTGAAGATTTTCGGCTTCAGGCTGTCAAGCATATGCCCTGTTGGGAGTTGCTGGAAATCGTGTATGTAGAATAGGTCTAGGTCCTCGGTTTTGTCGAGCTCGAGGAGTGTTTCGGCGCAGACCCTATTGTAGAGGTTGAAGTAGGCGTATTCGTCGCGCCATGCGAGCTCTATGAGCTGTGGTATTGACTGGTCAGCTGTCCCGTGGAACAATTTCCACATATTCTCCTTGACGGCTCTGTAGCCCTTTAGCGATGTCTCGTCAACCTTTACGGAGATGAGCTTGATTCCATTGTAGAGCATTAATGACGGGGCGGCTGGGTTGAGCGATACCCAGTAGATGTCCTCAACGTAGCTCCAGGATTTCATGTGGATAAGTAGTGGGTAAACCATTCTTGTGACCCCGCCGGGGGAGAAAACATAGTCCTTATACAGCTCAAGCTGCTCTAAATCCACAATGCCTTGAGAACTTAATCCTTCAGATAAGAGCCTAACTAGTGGTGTCTGTGAACAGACCGCAAGATTCATCACGTGATTGAAATATCCTTAGGTAATATATTTTTTACGCTTTCAGCTCTGCTTTTCTCCGTAAACTCTCTGTGTCGAATTTTTCAAAAACTTCTGGGAAGTTCTCCTTCAGGTAGAGCCTTATTATGTATAGTGTTGCCGCAACCCCCAAAGCCCCCATAAGAATCATGGCCCATCTCGGGTAAAATAACGACTCTGTCAGAAACATTGAGACCCCTATCCAGAGGACTGGTGAGACGAGGAAGAAGAAGGCTACTATGGCCTTTGTTATAAGCATCTTGTCTCCGAGAAGCCTTGCGATCGAGGCGGTAAGCCCGCTTGAGAGCTCGGCCTCCGCTGGGAGGTCGGGGTTGAGCCTGTAGACGACTTTGCCTATGTCGTCGAAGAGGTCTTTGTTTGTGGCGGCGTAGAAGTCCCGCTTAAGCCAAGCCTTCTTCACGCCGTTTTTAGATACCAGAAAGATGTTCTCGCCCTCCAGCTCCATCAGCAGCCCCCTCCTCTTCGCAAACCTTTCAACTGTCTGCAGGGTTTCCTTCGTCAGCTCGAGCCCTGGATTTTTCAACGAAGCACCCAGCATCGGGGGGTTGAGTGGGATGTAGCGGTTGACGACAACCGCGCCGTCCCTGAACTCTGGCATCTTCTCCTGAATAACTGCATCCGGGACACCTTTCTCAACCTGCTCCTTAACATGTTTAAAGGCTTTGGCGAAGGCTTCAGACATCTCATCTTGGCTGGAGTCCGCGTCTATTTATGTCTGCGCGCCGCCGTACAGGAAGCAGGCGGCTCTGACCCCGCCGTTAACTTTGTACATCTGCGGCTCCCTGACGTCGCAAACACCCGGCATGAAGGCTGGGCAGCGTGGATGGAACCTACAGCCCGCAGGTGGGTTTACTAGGCTGGGCGGCTCCCCCGGTATGACTTTCCTAACGACCAGTCTGTTGCGTGGGTCTGGGTCGGGTATCGCCTCCACCAATGCTTTTGTGTAGGGATGGCTTGGGTTGGAGAGAACTGTCCTAGTTGGGCCAATCTCCACCAGCTTACCTGCATACATCACCGCTATCCTGTCGGAGAAATATTTTGCAGTAGCCATGTCGTGTGTTATGTACAGCATTGTTGACCTATACTTTTGCTGTATTTCCCGTAGTAGGAGTAGCAGCTCTACGCGGATGGATGCGTCCAGCATGGTTACCGGCTCGTCAGCCACTATGAACTCCGGGTTAGATATTAGTGCGCGGGCTATGGCCACCCTCTGCCTTTGTCCACCGCTAAGCATGTGTGGGTATTTGTAGGCGAAGAGCTCAGGGGGGTCGAGCTTTACGTCGCGTAATGCTCTGAAAACCCTCTCCTTTCTCTCGCTTTTACTCCCTATTTTGTTGACCACGAGAGGTTCCTCCACGGCCCTGTAAACCGTGAAGCCGGGGTTAATGCTGGAGTACGGGTCTTGGAATATTACACCAAACCTCCGTCTCAGGGTTTTGAGCTGCTGTTCGGACATTGAGGTTATGTCCTGGCCGTCGAAATAGATTTTACCGCCTGTTGATTTGACGAGGGCTATCAAGGCCTTTCCGAGAGTTGTTTTACCGGACCCGCTCTCACCGACGAGTGCGAGGGTCTCGCCCCTAAATATCTCGAGGTCCACTTTGTCGACGGCTCTCACATATCCCGCGGCCCCGAAGAGCTTTCTGACAGGAAAATACACCTCTAGGTTTTCTGCTATAACAAGTGGTTTTTCGCTCAAGTCTTTCCCTCCTCTAACAACCAGCAAGCCGCAGCTTGTCCACCATCTTTAAACATCGGCGGCTCTTCTACATCGCATTTCCCTTTGATGGCGTAGGGGCAGCGTGGGTGGAACCTGCAGCCCTTAGGGGGGTCTATTAGGTCCGGCGGGGCTCCGGGTATGAAGACGGGCTCTCTGTTAAGCCTTAGTGTTGGGACGCTCTCTATTAGAAGCCTTGTGTAGGGATGTTTTGGCTCCGTGTAAACCTCATCGATAGGCCCATGCTCGACGATTTTACCCGCGTACATCACCGCAACCTTGTCGGCAAGCTCGCTGGCAAGCCCCAGGTCATGGGTGATAAAGATGTAGGTGAAGCCCATCTCTGTCTTCAGCCTCTTAAGCAGGTTCATTATGTTGGCCTGGGTTATTACGTCCAGCGCCGAGGTAGGCTCATCCAGTATAATGAGTCTTGGTTTGAGCACGAGCGACATGGCTATCATAACCCTCTGCTTCATACCCCCGCTCAGCTCGTGGGGGTACCTGCGGCTAACCGATTCATCCAGGCCGACAAACCGTAACGCCTCCACGGCTTTCTTCAAAGCCTCAGGTTTGGGCATGCCTTTGTTTACCACCAGCGGCTCGGCCACCTGGTCACCCACCCTCATAACTGGGTTGAGAGAGTTCATCGCGCCTTGAAACACCATCGATATGCCGCCCACCCGAACCCTCCTCCTAAACTCCTCCTCCCCCAGCTTGTTTATCTCCACGCCGTCAAAGACAATCGAGCCGTTCAAGACAGCTACATTCCTGGGCAGAATTCTGATTATTGCGTGTGCTGTGGAGGATTTCCCTGAGCCGCTCTCTCCAACTATCGCAAGTGTCTCCAGATTTCCGACCTCGAAGCTCACCAAGTCAACAGCCCTAACCAACCCCCTCATAGTCGAGTAGTAAAGCCGTAAATTGTTCACACGAAGCAAAGGCTCACCCACATCTATTCACCTCTCAGGAACTCCTCCCCCTGACGTATCCCAGGACGCCGTGCAGCCCAACGACTATTCCGGCGAGCGACATACTGTATGCCAGCAGGCTTAGCAGAATATCTTTCTCCAAAACCCCTACAACCATCATGAAAGAAAGAATGAAGGCTGTAAAAACCAACGTAAAGCCCACCAACATCTCATACACCTCTCTCAGCATTACATCTCCCTGAGTCTGGGGTTGAATATTTTATCGAGTGTGAAGCCTATGAGTGCGAAGCTCACCGAGGTGGCGGCCAGCAGCGCGGAAGGTATAAGCACCCAGTAGTACTGGCCTTTGAAGAGGGCCCCGGCGTAGAACGCGTCTTCAATCACCTTACCCCAAGTTGGTGTAACAGGGTCTCCGATGCCCAGTATGGCTAGAGCGGCCTCGAGGAAGACAAAGTCAGCCGCGGAGAGGACGACGGAGGGGATCATTGTCGGCAAGACTCTCGGTATTAGGTGTAGGACTAGTATTCGGAGGTTTCCTGCGCCGTAGGAGCGGGCTGCCTCGATGTAGGGTGATTCCCGCAGCTGTAGGAAGAGGGCGCGGTAGTTTTTTACACCGGGTCCGAAGGAGCTTAGGGCGATGACTATGAGGAGGATTACCCAGATGTTGACTTTGTAAAGCGTCGAGACCATTATCAACACCGGTAGGAAGGGCAGGACTAGAAATATCTCGACGACGCGCTGCATGGCTGTGTCGACGACGCCGCGGAACCAGGCGCTGACAGCCCCTATCGTCATCTGGATAAGTGCTATTGAGACGGCGGCCGAGACGCCGAAGAGCAGGGCTATGGGTGTTCCCCATAGTAGTGCTATCCCTATGTCCCGGCGGAGGTGGTCTGTCCCCGCCCACCCGTAGACTTTCCCGTAAACCACCAGCTTGACGTCGACGTCTGCGTCAGGCTCAAACATGATCCCCTCAACGAGAAGCGTGTAGCGTCCCTTCTGCACCCTTATGGTTTCGGGGTTTAGCATGCTGGCGTCTTCCACGGCGAAAAGGGCCGCCGTTGCCGATAACTCAGAAGCCGGCTTTTCTTTGAGGATGCTTTCAACGCGCTCATTCAGCTTCTTCACAACCTCTGTGTCGGCTGATATGAATAGCTTGTCTTCACGGCCTACGGATAATTCCTTGATGCCTATTTTAGCACCGTCTGGTTTTAACCAGCTGATCGTCAGCCTAGGCTGGGATGTGTTGTAGGATGATGTGAAGAATAGGTTGATTTCGCTCGGGAAGTCGTCGTAGTCGTAGTTGAAGCTCAGCTCCGCCCGCAGTATCTTAATGTTCTGGCCTGCAGGCACAACGACCTTCACAGTCTCCGGCCCTGGATTTCTCGTGTCACGTATTATTGTTTCGGGAAGCTTTTTTGATGTGAAGAGGTTGAACCATGCGGGGGCCGCGTTTCGGGGGGTGTCCAGCCATGTTAGCTCCCCCGCCCTCCAGAGCTGGGCAGCCTTTTCAAAGGGAAGTGTTACGACGGTGTAAACAGAGACACCGACAAGGAATAAGAGAACAGAAATACCGACGACCGCGGATTTGTATCTGAGAATAGGTTTTAGCCGCATCATCCCGTGGCCACACCTGCCTTTATTCTTGGGTCAAGCAATGCGTATACGATCTCGAGCACAAAGACGGTTACCGCCAGTAGGTAGGCATATATTACTACTAAGCCGACTAGGACGGGTGTGTCGAAGATGACTGAGGAGACGTAGAATAGGCTTCCCACACCGGGCCAGTTGAAGACTGTCTCGGTTATTATGGCTCCGGTCCATGAAGCGATCAAGGTGAGCGATAGGTCTGTTATTATTGGGGGCAGGGTTGGGCGGAGTATGTAACGCCTCCTGATAAGGGGTTCGGGTATCCCCTTAGCCCTAGCCACCTCTACAAAGTCCTCGCTTGAAAATATCAGGAAGAAGGTTCTTCTGGTGTAGCTGCTTATGAAAAAGTATGCGGTCAGCCATGAGAGGACGGGGAGTATCATATGGCGCAGTACGCTTAAGGCGTACTCGAGCCGGTCGGTGGGTGGAGGGATGTCAACCATTCCCCCGTAAGGAAGGACTCTAAGCACCGACGCAAAAATGAGTATTAGGAAGAGCCCGTAGAACCAGCCGGGGAGAGAGGATAGGGGGGTCAGGAGGCTCATAACCCTGTCAAGCCTGCTCCCATACCTCCGGCTTAGGTAGAGTCCGGAAAAAAGCCCTAGGAAAAAGAGTATCAGCTGGGTTGTGGTGAAGAGTAGGACGGTGTTGGGCAGCCTCTCCATTATTATTATGCGGACGCTGCGTGAGCCGCTGTCGCTGGAGAGGAAGAGAGCCCTCCCCAGATTCAGCGAGAGAGCATCCCATAGATAGTTAATGCTCCTCACTACGAAGGGCTGGTTGAAGCCAAGCCTATCCAACTCGTTGCGGTAGAGTTGGTCGATTAGGCTCCTTATCACCGTCTCGTTGAGGCCACGGTATGCTGGGTTGGCTCTCACGCTCTCGGAAACCCTGAGAAGAACCTCGCCCTTGACTATCTCATCCACGTATCCGCCCATGTTAGCGATGTAGATGGTGACATAGACCGCTACAACTACCGTTGCGGCAAGTATTACACCACGTCTGACAAGGAAAAGTACCCAGCCGGGAATCCTCATAACAATAATAAAATAAAATTAAGGGGTATTAAGTTTAGGGGTTGTCGACTATTTCTTCCGCAGGAAGCTGACCGCTATGCCCGCCAGCGAGAGGACTATGGCCAGCACCGCCAGCCCGAGAACTAGGTTCACCGTTCCCTGAAGGCCCTCAACACCGGTCCTTACCTGGTTGACGCTGCCGGAAAGGGACTTTATCTGTGAGTCAAGCCCCGATATCTTGGCCTCGAGGTCGGCGCGGGCCTTCGCTACTTCGCTCAGGATTCCTTCTTTGAAGCTTAGCACGTTCAGGGATGCTGTCGCAGTAGCCGGGATGCCGACGAGCTTAGAGACGGCTATGATTTCGAGGGAGACGGAGCCCGTCGGTAGTTTGTAGGTCTCCTCAGGCTTCAGCACGACACGCCACACGCCGCCGCCAACAGGTTCTGCGAAGCCCACCGAGGTTCCGGCGGGGCTTGTCAGAATGTACTTGACATATGCTATGTCGTCCTCTCTGTAGGGCTGGCCTTTGAAGGTTATGGAGACCGGTACCTCGGCCGGGAACCCTGTCTCGATGGTCGGAGTAGCTGTAA
>Ga0079997_121401_pt1 | contig 115249 bp, 132 predicted proteins | sample PerSpoCPS_CMetaG_FD_69200 | JGI IMG/M metagenome (GOLD analysis project Ga0079997, IMG submission 69200) | Archaeal communities from Yellowstone National Park, Wyoming, USA - Perpetual Spouter C (PS_C) MetaG (SPADES assembly) (version 2) | ecosystem: Environmental > Aquatic > Thermal springs >...
GGGGAGAGCTAGTAGGATATGATGGATTTAAGCATAGGAAGGGGACTAAGATACATGTATGCGTAGATAGGGACTCCATGCCCCTAAGCATAATCATAGGGCCTGGGAACGAGCATGACTCTAAGAAGCTTCTAGAGCTTGTAGGAGACCTAGATTGGAAGCCTGAACAGCTCTACGCAGACGCAGCATACGACACGGAACATATAAGGAGGGGCTTAGAATCCATGGGTGTAGAGCCTAACATACCCGTGAATCCTAGGAATGGTGGGAGGCCTAGACCATACAATGTTGGGCTATACAGGAGGATGAGGTCCGCTGTAGAGAGGTTCTTCGGATGGATAAAATCATTCAGAAGAATAATCATAAGGTATGAGAGGCTAGAATCAACATACAAAGCCCTAGTAACAACAGCATCAATAATCATACACCTAAGATACGGAATTTAGAGATGAGTTCTCTGTTAAAGTAGTTTCGTAAGGACGAGACATGCGCACCTAGCTGTGATGGGCCATGGCTTGGTGTGTGGCGTCTGATGATGGACGGTCGCAGACGCAAGTTAACGCTCTTGGCTTCAGCCTGACACTAGAGAAACCCTGAAGACCGGAAGGTAATATAATATAAAGAGACCACACCACCCTAAAGGGTAATGTCCAGTCGGTATTACCTCCCCTCCTCCAGCCTTTATAATGTTATGCATCGCTGCAATTGCAGTTACCAGCTCTTCTAGGCTCTTCAGCGTCTTCGAGTTCACGTTGTTGTGGAACCTCTTAGTCCTATTCTTCATCTCCCTGAACCACCTCTCTATCCTGTTCGTTTTACCGAGGGTCTCGTGGATGTAGGTTATTCCAAGCCTATCCAATGCCCATCTATACCACGGCCCTCTATCCACAACTATGAGTGGCTTACATTCACATGGGTCCAATATCTTCCTTAGGAACTTGACTGCGCATGGAATCCCCCTCCCCTCGACGCGTATACGGCCAATACCTCGTCGGTATCAACGTCTATTTCGGCCCAAAGATAGCAGGTCTGACCGTTAACCTTCAGGACGGTCTCGTCTACTGCTACAAGCCTCCTAACCCTTCTGGATGGCCTGAAGATAGGGGAGAACCTGTGAACCCATATCCTGACCGATTCCCTGGATGCGCCGGTGAGACATAGCCTCTCTGAGAGATCCCTCAAGCTAAGACCTGCTGCGAAGAGAAAGACGGAATAGAGCTTCTCGAGAGGAGAGTACCTATGGAACCGAAATAGATTGGAGAAAGATTCCAGTACGGCATCGATGACGTGCATCACGGCCAGAGACCGATCCCAAAAGGCTTAAGTAAAACTTGTCAGTACCGGAGATTATTGAGATGAGGTACTTATAACACACTCCTTATTTATTCGCACTCCGCAGCTCTATTGGAGAGCTGATAGGCGGGGGCGATGCCGTTGGGAAGGAAGACGCGGAGGAATCCTAATGAGATGACCTTCACAGAGCATCTCCTAGAGCTCAGGGACAGGCTCAAGATGATCATCCTCAGCTACTTTATCGCCCTAATCTTCTGGCTCGCATTTCCAACAACCATCTCCCTCTCGAACGTCGGCTCTATAATAACTGGGGAGTACAGGCCCATCGTCAGCCTCGTTCTCGACTACACGGTGGGCCTCACGGGTGGGCTATTCAAGATAATCCCTGGAAGACTTGTCTCTCCTCTCGAGATATACTTTATAGCTGCTGCACTCGTCGCCTTCATAACGGTCATACCAATCATTGGCTACGAGATCTACGCATACGTCAACCCCGCTCTCTACCCGCATGAGAAGAGGCTTGTCTGGCCCTTCCTCGCCGCCTTCCTCACACTATTCGCAGCAGGCGCTGCCTTCAGCTACCTAATCGTCGTGCCTCTCATCATCAGGTTTATGGCCATATTCGCGGACATAGTCGGCATCGAGCCGGAGCTCCGCCTGATAGAGGCTGGAGACTACTTTGTCTTCGTTTTCTCGACGGTGGGCTCTATGGGGCTCCTCTTTACATCACCCGCGATATTCGTGCTCCTAGTCCGCCTCGGCATCATAGGGACTAATGTGTTCTCGAGGAACAGAGTATACTTCTACGGCGTACTCTACATAATCATAGCCATAATCACCCCCGACGGGTGGCTGGTCGGCAACACAGTCCTCTTCCTCCCACTAGTCATCATGATGGAGATCGCTCTCCTGATTGCTAAGAGGATCGAGAAAAAGAGGCTGGGGGGAGCATACTCGGCTCCTCGGTGCAAGTTCTGCGGCGGCGAGATTGGTGAGGACGATGTGTTCTGCCCCAAATGTGGTAGGAGCCAGGAATAGCTACCCGAGTAGCTTCTTGATAGTTCCGGAGGACCTGGTGACAAGGACCGCGACAGGCCTACCCTCAATCTCCCTAATCAGTGTCAAGGCTAGGAGCACCGTGGGCATTTGCCTGAGGCTGCAGCGGGCTATGAATCTGCCAGTCCATCCGCGCGGCTTTAGGACGCGTAGCTCGGCCTCCGCTAGTGCTATCCACCCGCCCAGCATACTTACTGCCCGGGAGACTGTGTCCTCCATCACATCTCTCGACACATCGCCGGCGGGCCCTACAACCTCTACAAGCAGATATCGCTTCTTACTCCTCAACAACCCGCCATACACCCTGCGCGTCGAGCCTCCCCTCCCGCCTCGCTCTGTTATCCTCTAGTACTCGGAGCGGCGTCTCGGACACCGCGTCGAGGGCCTTGGAGAGGCTAGCGCCGCTCGCCCAAGCTATCGCTGCGAGTTGTATGGGTCTCCTAAGCGCATACTCGTCGCCCGCTCCAGAAGAAATCACTAGTTTTATCCTCTTCCTTAATGCTACCTGAATGGAGTGCTTGGCCCTCCTGTAAGCAGCGAAGCCGCGTTCGAGGATGTGGCTGAGGCAGACCTCGATGGCGTTGTTCGTGACGGCGATTATGTGTCTGTCTATCCGGGGTAGGCTCGGGAGGCTCGCAACCACTGCGTCAACTCTGGTGTCTCTGGCGGCCGCCATGAGGAGGTCCCTCTGATCGGTCTCGACCGCGATGAAGTCGTATCTCCACCGCTCCTCTGAGAGCTGGTGATACATCTCCCTAACCGATGAGGGGGAGATTGTCCTTCTTATGTAGGCCTCGACTCCCACTTCACTGGCTGCCTTCTTCACAGCTCCCCAGTCTATCTCCGAAGCCTCTATCGCGACTGCGGAGAAGCCGAGCATCGCTGCCCGCCTTATGAGAGCCTCGGCTAGGGAGACGTGCCGGACCCTTATCCAGGCATCGACGTATTTACGCAATAATCATGCCCTCCTGAGGGCCCTAATACTCCTTCCTGATACGTATCTCTATCTTGATCGCGTCCTCACTTACGGGCTGGATGACGCCGAGGAAGGCGAACTGCTTGTTTAGCCTTACGTGAATAGTCTTGACCCTCCCTGCGGACTCGGTACCCGCCTCTAAATAGCTGCTCGGTAGGCTCTCCTCTAGACGTCGGAGCGCGGCTTCTGCATCCATGCCGGCCAGCTCTGTCTCTAAGACCGTGATTGGCTCGCCGAAGACTCCCGTAAGTCTATGGACTGTGAAGCTTGGCTCCCTTGTAAGGCCTAGGGCCCTGACGATGGCCTGCCGTATCTTCTCCTCTGCCTCCGTCGGCCCGCATATTGCCCGCACCTTAACGCTGACGGTGCTGCCTTGATGACCACTACCCGTCAAGGCTGTCTCTACAAAGTCTTAGCCCGTTATAAATGGATCCGAAGCTGCGCCCGGAGTAGATGGTTACGGCTCTCTCAGTACCACCGGTCCTTAAGGCGTAGAAGGTACGCCAGCGCGTTTGTACCTAGGTGTAGGGCAGCGGTTATGGTTAGTACTGCGGCGAGCGGCTCTAACAATGCCCAGCGGGGTGGGCCTCGCGGCAGAGATGCGAAGATGAGGGCGAACAGGACGAATCCGAGCTGGTCCATGACCGGCGCGCTGCTCCCCCTGGGCAGCCCTAGTCTCCTCTTCACGAATGATCCGGCAACATCACCCACCAGCGCCCCCAGCACGACGAGTAATGCCTCTTCGAAAACCCTGTAGGGCCACAGGCCCAGCAGTCCAAGAGCCGCTGAGACTGCGAGGCCGATGAGTAGTCCCGAGAGGAGCCCCTCAAAGGTTTTCCCATCCCCCAGTATTCTCCGACCGCCCCACGTCTTGCCAAGGTCTAGCGGATGTGACCGCCCCAGCATCTTCACGACAACCACCGGGGCGCCATTAGCGGCGTATGCCGGCAGAACATAGAGCACCCCCTCCGCGATCAAATCTGTAAGCGCCAAGACCAGCGCGGATACGAGTAAGCAAAACCTTATTACTATAACACTAGGCTACCCCATTTTCGAGAGACCTGGGTGGATGCCGGTGTGTATGGATATAAGAGTCCTCGAGGCCTTCTGCCAACCGTGGGGCTGGGAATCTGAATGTTATCCGTCATTGTAGCTATCGATCAAGGAACGAGCGGGACTCGGTGCCTAATCGTTGACGAGGAAGGGCGCCCAGTCTCTTGGGCATATAGGGAGCTGAGGCAGATCTACCCGAGGCCGGGGTGGGTTGAGCATGACCCCCTCGAGATACTCGACTCGGCTCGATTCGTAGTTTCTGAGGCTCTCTCAAACCTCAAGGATGATTATAGGGTCGAGGCGGTGGGCGTCACAAACCAGAGGGAGACCACTGTGGTTTGGGACAGGAGAACCGGAGCGCCCGTCTACAACGCGATAGTTTGGCAGGACACGCGGACGGCCGGGAGGTGCGAGGAGCTGAGACGAATGGGCCTCGAGGAAGACCCTATACACCGGCTGACGGGACTTTATGCCTCGACCTACTTCTCGTCGACGAAGGCTGAGTGGATACTTCAGAATGTTGCTGGAGCCGCGGAGATGGCGAAGAACGGCGAGCTGCTCTTCGGCAACATAGATACCTGGCTGATATGGAACATGACCAGAGCTTCGGGCAGGGAAGCCCACGTCACAGACTACACAAACGCCTCTAGGACCATGCTCTTCGACATAAACAGGCTTGAATGGTCTAGAGAGCTTCTAGAGATCTTCAATATCCCGGAGTCCATGCTTCCAGAGGCTCTTCCGAGCTCCTTTAGGGAACATTACGGCTATACAGACCTCTGGGGCCTGCTTGGAAGAAAGGTGCCTGTCTGCGGTGATTTGGGGGACCAACAAGCCGCGCTTGTGGGCCAGACCTGCTTTGGAATCGGTGACGCAAAAAACACCTACGGGACAGGCTGCTTCCTAGTCCAGAACATCGGTGAGATACCCGCGATCTCAAGGCACGGCCTCCTGACAACGGTGGGCTATAGCGTGGAGAGGGGAAAAGCGATTTACGCCATGGAGGGGTCTATCGCCATAGCTGGGTCTCTCCTCAGGTGGCTGGCGGAGAACCTGTCGATCATCTCTTCGCCGAGAGAGTCGGAGGCGTTGGCGAGAAGCGTAGCGCATGAGGGCTCCGCCGGCGTCTACTTTGTACCAGCCTTCAGCGGCCTATTCGCACCACACTGGGATCAGACAGCCCGAGGCCTCATCATAGGCCTCTCAGGCTACACGAGGCGCGAACACATAGTCCACGCGGCTCTCGAGAGCGTCTGCTGGCAGACCTATGACGTCGTGGAGGCCATAGAGGCGGATACTGGCGTGAGGTTAAATATTCTCAGAGTGGATGGCGGAGCCTCCCAGAACAACTACCTGATGCAGCTCCAAGCCGACATCCTCGGATGTGAGGTAGTGAGGCCACGATACATCGAGACCACCTCGATAGGCGCGGCATACTTCGCGGGACTAGCCGTCGGAGTTTGGCACAGCTTCAGCGACCTGAAACGCATGTGGGTCCCCGAGGCGAACTTCACCCCAACTTGGTCGGAAGAGAGGAGGAGAAATGGCTTGAGGGCCTGGCGCGCGGCTGTCGAGAGAGCCAGGGGATGGCTCGGAGCCTCAGGCTAGGCAGGATAAGTATGGACCGCTCGAGTATTTATAGACGGATTGGCTGCTCAGAATAGATGTCCGAGGAAAAAGTCGCTGAGAGGAGGGGCGTCAGGATTCCGAGGAAGGTTTTAGCCCTCAGGAGAAGGAGGCCTGCCTTTGTTAGGCAGGAGTCGTGGCGCTATAAGAGGCTCGATGAGAGCTGGAGGAGGCCGCGGGGGAAGGACAGCAAGATGAGGCTCCAGAAGAGGGGTTGGCCGCCGCTCGTGAAAATAGGCTACAGGACGCCGAGGAAGTTTAGGGGCCTGCACCCCTCGGGCTTCAGGGAGGTCCTAATCTCAAACATCAAGGAGATTGAGGGCCTAGACCCCTCAATCCACGCCCTAAGGCTCGCCGGCACCCTAGGCAGAAAGACCCGCGAGAAGATCTATGAAAAGGCCGTGGAGCTAGGTTTTAAGGTGCTCAACCCACCGAGGGTGGCTGAGGAATGAACCTCTCGATCCAGAAGAGGCTGGCCGCCGAAATACTCGGCTGCGGAGTGAACAGGGTCCGCCTCGATCCGGAGAGGCTTGAGGAGATTGGTGACGCCATCACGAGGTCCGATGTCAAGAGACTGATCGATGAAGGGGCTATATACAGGGCCCCCGAAACCGGACACACTAGGCAGAGAGTTAAGGAGAGGCGGGGGGCTGGGAGGAGGAAGGGTGCGAAATACTCCGTTTTGTCGCGGAAGGAGAGATGGATAACTCGTGTCAGGGCCCAGCGTAGATACCTGAGCAGAATCAGGGGCGAGGGGCTCCTCAAAGAGGGAGTCTATAGGCATCTCTACCTCATGGTAAAGGCTGGGAGATTCAAGTCGGTCGCCGAGCTCAGAAACTATCTCATCGAGAACAACTATCTGTTGAGGGGTGCATGAAACCTGACACGATACAAACACGTGAAGAGGATGCAGCCTAGAAGGCGCCGCCTCGGATACACCGACTACCATAAGAGACTGGCGCTCGTAAAGTCTGGGAAGCCCCGCCTCGTGGTCAGAAAAACGTCACGCTACATCATAGTCCAACTCGTCGAGTCGCGGAAGGGAGGCGACTACACCGCACTAACCGTCACATCGAGGGTGCTGGCTAGATTTGGATGGCGGGGCGGGACGAAAAACATTCCCTCTGCATACCTATCGGGACTCTACGCAGGCAAGCTAGCACTAGCTAGGGGATACAGAGAGGCGATAGTAGATATCGGTAGGCTCAGGGCTCAGGCCGGATCGAGGATCTTTGCGGCAGTAAAAGGGGCGGTTGACGCAGGACTGTCCATTAACGTGGACGGGGAGATGTTCCCCAGCGAGGAGCGTCTCAGGGGCGAGCATATTAAGGACTATTTTGAGATGGTGCGGGCCCAGCAAGCTGGCCCCCAGTTCTCAGCCCTCCCCCAAGACTTCGTCTCGAACCTACCCCAACTACTAGAGGAGATAAAACAGAGGATAATGACTGACAGCGCCGACCCCCTGACAACCTGATACTGAGCTATGCCGATTAAGAGTCTTCCATCCCTCCACCTTACTTAAGTTATTACGGTGGCGATACAGTCTCCTATTAGGCGTGCCCTCCGGATTAATCCGGAGTTCCTAGAGCTAGTACTGGAGGGGGGTGGAAGACAGCGACAATGAGGCCTTTTGAAGGGATCGGGAATGCTAAGGCCCCCATATTTACTCAGGACGTAGAAAAGTCGAGGCGGAGGTTGAGGCTCTCGTGACGCCCGAAGCCACTCAATAAACATAGGGCCGATGTACCCAAAAACTATATCTCTGAGTCTCGACCCCAGGAGGCTCTTCAAGAGTGAGCCCTCATAATAAGCGGGTAGGAACGGAGAAATCGACGCCGACACACCATACGACACGAAGAACCTAACCCATACAATGTTGAGCTATATGGGAGGATGAGGTCTGCTGTGGTGTTTTCTTGGATGGCTGAAATCATTAGGGTGCCTTGTGGCTTAATTCCTGGGCTCTTTCGTCTCTCTTCGCTACCTTTTGGCTATTCCTGTGACGTTTTCGGCTCTCGTCTCAGATTCCCTATATCCTTTCGCCTCAAGGCCTATTGCCATGCCTCCATTCCTCTCCCATGATGAGCTACTGGGAGAGGGTCGGTGAGAGACTCATTAAGCGTGGAGAAAAATGGTTAGATATGGTAGGAGGTGGATGGCTGAGACTGCAATATCCAGGTTCAAAGCATTGTTCGGAGAACATCTCCTCTCCAGGAAGCCGAGATGGATGGACTCAGAGCTGACGATCAAGGCGTTCATATACAACATGCTATTGAGTGCCATAACAACGTAGGAAACTGGGCCCCAGCCGAAGAGGAGAAAACCCGAACAATAGGAATTAAGCCACAAGGCACATTAGGGCGAATAATCATAAGATATGAGAGCTTTAGACCTAACGGCTTTATCCTCCAGACTAATCCTGCACCATCACCTCCCATGTATTTTTATTACGAAGAGCTCGCTTTTAGACTACTGATACTGCCATCTCTATCATACTTTGCATAGACTTCCGCCGTGTCGCCGAGCAAATCAGTCTTCCTAACTTTCCACTTAATGCTGAGCCCGCGTTCCTCACCTGTCGTCCGGCGCCAACTTGTCCCTTGCGCCCGTCTTTTCAAAAATACCTAAGACAGCAGTACCTATAAGAGCATTTAGGAGCGGCTGCAGAAGAGAAAAACGAGAAAATACTCTAAATTGGATGGTAAGCTAGCTATTAAACAGGTAACATGATACGAAACGCTCGGGCTTGACTTCAACAAGATTTGGGGTTTGCTTGTCGCATTTCCCCTCTATAAAGAAGGGGCACCTGTCGCTGAATTTACATCCCGGCGGTGAGTTAATTGGATTTGGCGGATCTATTTTCCTCAGCTCAACCATCTTCCTCTTCCTCGACAGGATTGGATCTGGCACCGGGACAGCTGAAAGCAGTGCCTGAGTATAGGGGTGCAGGGGGTTGTGTATGAGTTCATCAGTCTTCCCTATCTCGATTATGCTTCCCAAGTACATGACTGCCGTCCTCCCTTCTTCAGCGAAGTATCTTGCCACTCCAAAGTCATGAGTTATGAACAGAAATGAAGCTTTCAGCTTCTTCCTCAAATTAAGGAGCAGGTTCAGAATCCCAATTCTTAGTGAAACATCTAACATCGTAACTATTTCATCAGCAACTATAAACTTTGGATTCAGGCTAATTGCCCTGGCTATCGCCACTCTTTGTCTCTGTCCGCCGGACAATTGGTGTGGATACTTATTCATAAAGTACTCGGGGGGAGTTAATCCAACTAGGTTGAGAAGCTCAACTACCTTCGCCCTTATCTCGTTTTCGCTTGGAAGAAGTTTATGATACCTTATTCCGGAGCTAACTATATCATATACTCTCTTCACGGGATGCAAGGAGGCGTACGGGTCCTGATGAATTATTTGGGCATTTCTTCTGAATAAACTATATTCCTTTCCTTCCATTCTCCAAATGTCTCTCCCTTCATATAAAACTGTCCCATGAGTTGGTTTTATCAGCCCTATCATGGCCTTCCCGAGAGTAGTTTTTCCACATCCGCTTTCACCAACTAGTGAAACAACTTCCCCGTTTCTCACGCCGAAGCTGCAACTATCGACCGCGTTGAACGATACGGACTTCCCGAAAAGGCTGCTTGAGCCCGCTTTAAATCTAACGGTTAGGTTTATCGCTTCCACCAGATAATCAGTTTTCATTCCATTCCCTCCATCTATGACAAGCTATGAACCTGTCCTCAGAAACCTCCTCTAGGCGGGGGACGGATTTTCTACACGAATCCACAGCAAATGGACATCTGGGGTTAAACGCGCATCCTGTTGGCAGGTTGAACATGTCGGGCGGTGACCCAGGGATAGGCTTCAAGCTTTTCACGTCACCTAAAACAGACGGCGTCGCCTGAATTAGGCCGGCGGAGTAGGGATGTCTGGGCCTTAGGAAAAGATCCTCCGTCTTTGCGATCTCCACTATCTTTCCGGCATATGTAACAGCTATCCTATCAGCCAGCTCGGCACAAATAGCAAGGTCATGCGTTAGCAATATCATGGTTATTCTAAGCTTTCTCCTAAGATCGGATAAGACATCCAAGATGTACTTCTGAGAGATCACGTCGAGCGCCGTAGTCGGCTCGTCTAGAATCAAAGCTCTCGGGTTAAGCAGCAGGGACATGGCTATCATAGCTCTTTGCTTCATCCCTCCTGAGAGCTCGTGCGGAAAAGCTTTCATCGTCCTTTCAGGGTCAAGTCTTACCAGCTTTAGCAGCACACTTGCCCTCTCAAGCGCCTCTTCCTTATTCGTAACTCCGTGTTCCTTCATTGTTTCCAACATTTGGTCTCCAATTCGGAGAACAGGGTTAAACGAGTTCAAAGCACCTTGGAAGACCATTGAAACCTGTTTCCATCTGAATTTTCTGAGGTCTTCGCCCTTTAGCGAGAGAATGTCAATATCCTCATCAAAGATTATCCTGCCGGATGTTATTCTCCCCGGTGGGGGCACTAGGTTCAAAAGGGATAAGGCTAAAGTCGTTTTTCCGCTTCCGCTTTCACCAACTATTCCCAGAACCTCTCCTTTCCTGATCTTAATGCTGACGTCGTTCACGGCTTTGACCGACAAATTCCTCAGCACGTATTCTACCGTTAGGTTTTCGACTTCATAGATAAAGTTCTTCTGCTCACCCAATTCAAGTCTTCAACCTCGGATTGAAAATATCCTCTATACCGTAGGAGAATAGTATCAATCCAATCTGCAGCAATACGATAAAGATTATCGGTGCAACAACATAGTGCCTCGCATATGGGACGAAGATCGCTCCAGATACTTGCATCGCAATATTCAACATGGTCCCCCAATGGACAGTGGAGAAGGGCAGGACTCCGATGAAGAACAACGCTACGCTAGCATACAGGCTTTGAACCACGGCGAACAGAAAGTTAATCCCGATGTATGGCATGAGGATTGGCAGGATATCGCTAAAAACGATTCTTAGCTTCCCCATCCCCATAGCCCTAGAAGCCTCGATAAAGTCCCTCTCCTTTATCGAAAGGACTTGCGACCTTATTGCACGGGCTAACCATGCCCATGCGTTGGCTGACAGGATCAGGCCTATGCTGACCGGGTCTCTCGTCTGTATTAGACCCGCCAAAACTAAAACAAGTGGCAAACCCGGGATCGTGAGCACTATGTCGACCAGCGTATTCAATACAAGGTCGACGATCCCGCTGAAATAACCCGCTATTAACCCGACTACTGTACCTATCGCTACTGTAATCGCTCCAGCAAGTAAAACTATCGTCAAGACATCTCTAGCACCCCATATGATTTGCGCGAGTATGTCAACACCTATGTAGTCGGTGCCCAAGGGGTGTTGGAGTGAAGGCTGAGCATAGACCATGTCGAATCTCGGATTAAGATCGAGAGGAACTATTAACGGGCCTATCAAAGCCATCAGAACAAAGAACAGGAGTATTATTGAGCCTAGGAGAGCTCGTTTGTTTTCTGCAAGAATAACTAAGGATTTAACAATATCTCCGAAACTCATTTTAATCACCCATTCTGACCCTCGGGTCAATGCGCGTGTAGAGTATGTCTGCGACAAGATTGGCTGAAATAACTGTTGTTGAAAGCATCAGGAAAAGCCCCTGTAGGAGAGGATAGTCTCTAGCTGAAACTGCTGAGGCAAAGAATCTTCCGATTCCAGGATAGGTGAAGATCGTTTCAACTAGAGGTGAGCCTCCAAACATAAATCCTATTGATAGCACGAGTCCAGTAAATTGGGGAAGTATTGAATTCCTACCTACGTAATTCGTCACTATCCTTGACTCCCTAAGACCTCTTGCCTTCGCAACCGTTATATAGTCTTCGCCCATTATTGTTGTCGCCATCGCCCTAATTCCAAGCGCCCACCCGCTGAAATCAGTAAGCACGTAGGAAGCGATAGGTAGCATCGCGTGTCTAAAAACACTTAGGATGAAATCAAATGATAGTCCTGGTTTTATCGTAGAATCGTAGGCCCCTCTCATGGGGAAAATTGGATAGACAACTGTAAACACGTAGAAGAGGATTAGGGCCATTATATAGTTCGGTATTGCTCCAAAAATTGTCAGTGTGGTTACTGAGAAACCCTCGAATTTCGAACCCCTCTTATAGGCTAGCACTAGGCCTAGAACAGTCCCTATCGTGAAGCTTATTGCCAGTGCAAAGGAGGATACGAATACTGTCCAGGGCAGGCTCTTAATAATGATCTCTGTAACAGGGGTATAGCTCGATATGGATCTTCCGAGATCGCCCCTCAAAATCCCAAGGATATAGTCTATCAGTTGTTTTTCGAGTGGGTCATCCATGTTCAAGGGCAACAGTGATTTGGCTCTCTGCAACGCTTCTTCCCTGGTTCTTGCACGTCCCGATCTAATCAGTACTTGGATGAACGCGTCCATTGGGTTTCCAGGTATCAGTCTTATCAAGAAAAACGTGAGGAGGATTGTGATGAGAATAGATAGAAAAGCTATGATGATCCTTCTGTAGATCCATTTCATCTAGACTATGCCGCCCCCCAATCTCTTCTCCTCAAATCTTCACTTTCTTCTTCTCCTTAATAGTATCACGGCGATCAGTACCACGATGATGACGGCTAATATGCCTATCAAGTAGGTGTTAAATGCTGTTTGGGGTTGGGTCACTTCTTTCTGAGGCACCTCCTGCATCCTCCAGTAACTCATGTTCAACGTGAACTTCCCAGGGAATATGATCTGTCCTATGATTATCCCCCTCGCATAATCGGTGGTCATCCACGCTTCATCATACGACGGAGGATAGATGAACCTTTGGGACCCGTAGAACTGAGCGTCCACGTCTGCGAATGGTATTGCAAACAAGTAGTCGTTGTATATGCTCATAAGTTGGCGGACATAAGTCTTCTGCTCGTCGACGCTCTTCGCCTTCCCCCAGTCGATGAAGAATTGCGTTAGGTTGAGCTCCTTGCCCTGCCACTCTATGACGTGTGGGAGAGCAGCGTAGGTGGGAAAGCCGTATCCGATTGTAGAGTCAAAGCCCTGTATGAACGGGTGATCCCCACTGATCGCATCCCAGACTATGTCGAAGTCTCCAGTCAGCTCGGCGTTTGTTACGGTTGCCCAATCGAGGGCCAGCGGAATAACTGTGATGCCCACCCTATTCAATTGGGTAGCTAGGTTTTGCATTATTAGGGCGATATCGGTCCACGGAGCAGGGAACTTAGCATACAACGTGATAAGTGTCCCATTGGGATACATCAGCTGCCCCTTCTCATTATACTTCAACCCAAGTTGGGTGAAGAGACTCTTCGCCTTCTCCGGGTTGTATTCGTATTTGTTTAGGCTATCCAGGAAAGCTTTATCCACCCAGTTACTAATGTAGAATCCGGAGTATGGGATCACGTATTCAACCGGGTGGAATACCGGATAGTTGGCCGCGAGTACGAGCTCAGTCCGATTTATTGAATATGCAATAGCCTGCCTGAATAGTTTGTTCGCGAGCAATGGGTTCCTATGGTTGAATATTATGAAGTCATGCCTTGTAGATTTCGAGAACAGCACTTTAACACCCTGTGCGGACAACGCCTCAGCAACGGGCACGGGTGAGAAAGGTTCTCCCCAGTCCGCCGTATTTGAGAAGAAGTAGCTCCAGCCGATCTCGTTGCTCGGCTCCTTAATTCCGTGAATATAATCTATCAGTATTTTGTCAGCTGCGTAGAATCCGTCGAACTTTTTCATCCATAAGTCGCTTTCAGTCATGTTTACAACCATGAATGGGCCGGTTCCAACCGCACCCTCTTCAATCGTCCTAGGAGTAAAACTATTCAGCTCCCTAGCTATCGCATCAACGTTTTCTGGATGAGCAATATAGTCGTCAACATACTTTTTGTAAACATGGTATGGACCGTTTATGTATGTGCTGAGTATCCAGTTCTGCGCCAAGTCTTTAAGTCCGGTGACGTGGAACTTCACCGTGTAGTCATCTACTATTTGCACGTCGTCCATGACAATCCATACGGAGTAACCTTTAATTTTGGCCAACATGAAGGTGCTCCAAACATCCTTGGACGTGAAAGGTTGTCCATCATGCCATTTAACATTATTCCTCAATTTCACAACCAGCCAATCTCCGTCATATGTCCATTCTGTGGCTAGTTCGGGATAGTACTTCGAGGTCCCCAGGGTGTGTGGTGCAAGCTGGTCGAACATATTCACGCCGGCGTGCCATATGTAACCAGTGTCGGAGAAGGGGTTGAAATGACCCTCCGGCCTGAAGTTTGCCTCCATAGAATACACGAACACGACTGGCCTCCTTACCTCTTGAGCGTACGAAGTACTCAGAATCATCGGGCTTGCCAAAACGACTATTAGGAGGTTTAGGATTAGTAAAATGCTGCTAAAATCCCTTCCCATACTTTGACCCGCGCTCATCTCCTACGCTTAACGTGAAAAATCCTAAATATTAAGATTCCGCCGTGAGATGAAATGGGACTATCCAAAAATTCGTAAAACTCTTCCCTGACCACTTATAAATGTAGCTTTAAAGCTTATAAATGACAAATAAGAGTTGGGAACGCCCCCTATGATGGGAAGGTTTTAAAATAGTTAACTACCTTTTTCCCCTTCTCCTTTCAAGAGACGCCTGCCGTCGTATATCAAGGAAAACAGCGAAAAGAAACATGAGGCATACGGAAAGACCAATAACATCAACCACGAACTCTGGGCTCCCAGGATCTAAAAACGGCAGAGGTATCAGGGCGAGGAAAAGTACTATGATTCCAAAGTTAAACATCAGCCGGCCCAAGTTTGGTTGCATAATCGGTTCCTACTTCTATCCAACACGTATTTTAACTTTTAGATAAGTCCGGAGATAGTGTCCAAATAAGCATTTTTGCTCACCTTCCTGTCCTCGCGGCCTGATAGTATATCGTGAATAGGCTTAGGAATAGCTTTAGGTTGTTTATTCCCTGTATGTGGTCTCTCGCGCGTAGCTTGTGGTGGAATACTACAGTTCTCTCCTTTAGGTATCTGAAGAGCCTCTTTACCCTGTTCCTCATGCCGAACCTCTCATGCCTATACTCTAGCCCAAGCCTCTCAAACGCCCACTTATACCCTGGACCCCTATCAACCAATACCAACGGCTTGTTTGTACACATCCTTAATGCTTTCCTGAGGAATGCTAGGGGCGTTTAGGCAGCTCCTCCCATAAGACGCCTCCAGAGCCAATAATTCCTTAGAATCCACGTCTACGGCAGACCATACATATACATAGGATTTCTTAACACGTAGCCTAGTCTCATCAACCGCTACGCATCTCCTATACCTAGGCTCAGCAGCCCTGACCTCAGATAACTTCCCTGCGAGGTAGTGTACCGCCGACCTGCTTATCGGCTCCAAAGCCAAGCTCAGAACCCTAGAGACCTTCCTACAGCTACCATGAAACATGTAGCCCAATACTGCTAGGACCTTAACCTCCCTACTCTTTTACTACGCATAAAACAACTCGAAAATAAGGACACAAAATCCATAACAAACAAGACACACCAACCGGCCCTTAAACATAACACCTTATCCGGACATTATCAGTCAGGACGTGTCTGGCGATTCGTAAACTCTTCTTAAAGAGGAGTGGAAGATTGGTGGTCTCTCATTCTTCCTAGGGGCTAGCGTTAGAAGGCCTAGTGAGATAAGCTGGTTACAAACGGGATGCTGTTACGTGGTTATTCCTGGGCGCCGTTGTGTGACTCTCCGCATGTTGGGAGTCTTGACAGGCCTCAGCCGCGACCCCCTCTTCGAGGCAGCGCACGCCTCTATGATATTCTTGGCGTGTCTTGTGCCCATTGCATGCCTATATCCGGCAGTGCGGCATGGGTTGATGCTCGGATCCGCCATGGCCCGGTGACAGATATTTGTAGAGGCGGCTATGCAGCTATGGGCAGGGTTGGTGACAGAGACCCTAGAGCTACTCCTTCTAATCATCGCGACATTCTTCGCCATACTCTCGGTAGAGACACGAAACCTGACGAGGACAGTCTTCGGCCTCCTCGTCTTCACAGCACTGGTAGGGGCCATCTTCATAATGCTGGGAGCTGTACATGTGGGTGTTCTCCAAATCATAGCCTACTCGGGTGGCGTCATGGCCCTCTTCCTATTCATGATAATGCTTACAAACAGGCGTGATGAGACATGAGGGTCAGCGAGATAATAGGCATCCTTTCCTCGGTCCTCTTCGCGGCACTATTCATCACCAGCTTAGCAGCCAGGCCGCCAATATACGCATACTGGGGGGAGAACACCAAGAGGATCCTGTCAGGGGGGCTTCAGGAGTTGGGCACCGTCCTCAGCGACTACCTCTTAGGCGGCTTCTTCCCCGCCCTCACTGGGGTCATAATAGTCGTCATAGGGATAATCATCGGCGTCTCGATGCTTCTCAGGGAGGGTGAATAGGGCGTGGCTCTTAATGTGATGATCTACATCGTCTTCTCAGGGCTCATCTTCAGCATAGGGATCTATACCCTTGCATCGAAGAGGAATATTATCAAACAGCTGATCGGCATAGAGCTGATGGTGAACGCGGCGAACCTGAACCTAGTTGTCTTCGCCTCTTCCAGCGGAGCTGGAGTAGACCCCTACGCCCTCTCCCTCGTTGTGCTCTCGATAGCCGCGGGCGCCGCGGTCATAACAGTGGGGCTCATGTTAATCATAAATGTCTATAGGACCTACGGTACCATGGACTTAGAGGCTCTGCGACGGCTGAGGAGATGAGCCGCCGGAGATCGGAGGAATTATAACTACGACGTCGCCATCCTTCAGTGGATGTCGTAAAGGGTCACCAGTTATCTTCTGACCGTTTATAGCCACGGCTATGCTTGGCCTAAGACTTCCCTTTTCCGTTAAGACGTATTGCCTCAGCCTATCCCCATACTTGCGGTTGAGAGCCTCAATGAGGGTCTGCACGGTCGCCCCCGCCCCGAGATTAAACCTCTCCACCCGCACCCCGGTTATCTCGTGGAGAAATGCGTAATACCTTGTCTCTACCGTTATTGAGGCGTCAAGCGTCATCCTCACCAAACCACTTACTACCTCCATAGATAAGAGTTCTCGTCTTACCCGAGCTATTGTCCGGATAAGGCTTTAAATACCGTCTTAGGGCGTCTATTTCTACTCGCGAGGTTATTTCAGGAGGACCTCAGCTATATAAACCCGTTATTTGGACACTACCGGGAGATGAGCAAAAATGCTTATTTGGAGACTATCAGGTTGAGAAGGCGGTTCTGAAGCCAGCAATCTCCTCCATAGAGAAGCAGATGGAGGAGATGGAGAGACGGATAGCTGAGGAGGCGGATAAAAGGTATCCGGCCTACAACATGCTTCTTAAGAAGCTGGGGATAAGCGACAGCATGGCGGGAAGGGAGGTTCTGGCTGAGCTACTAACATACATTGATTTCGTCAATAGTTCTCTAAGGGGTCTGAAGAGGCTTATGGGTCTCTACAGGCCGGTGAGGTCGAGAAGGAAGCGAAGACAGAAGATCTATGATGGTAAGCTACATCAGGCTATCGTTAGACTCTCGATGGCATACTACAAGAATAGACCAAGTGGACGATAATGTTGGGAGCTGGTGAAAAAGATCAGGCAACTAGTGGTGACGGCACAGGCACCGGGATAGGCCCCCGGCAGCGAGGGGAAAAACCCCAGAACTATACACACCGGGGGCTGGTTATTTTTAATCGCCGGAGCTTATTCTCCGGCGAGCTGAGAGATTATAATCCCGGTGTCCGGGGTTCCAAGGCTTGCTGCCGAGGCCTATAGACTAACCAACCCCTCCCACCACTCTTTCCCCCTCTTCCCACTCAACCTCACTCTCTCTATATTCTCATTCTTTCATTCATACGTAAAGACTCTGCAAGTTCTTCCGGGAGGGTGTCGATCACCGGCTCCCAGTTTAGCTTCTCCATGAATCCGTCGTCGTTTACGTATAGCTGGGTGGGGGCTGGACGCGAGATTACGCGGGCGTGGAGATAGAAGTATTCTCCCGCCCCCTCTTCAAGTGGGGCTGAGTATAGGGCCATGTTTAGGCTTGTGACCCCCGTCTCGGCATAGTATCGAGTAATCACGGCGAGGCCCCTGGCAAACTCTTCTACATCAGCATCATCCAGAGATGCGAGGCTCGGCTTCCCCTCAAAAATGGCCAGCACCTCCCTGTTTCCGATGGGGGCGAAGCTTGCAAGCCATGCGACAGTCCTCCCGCGCGCCAAAAACCTCTCTCCCGCCTCCTCCTCAGCCCTCAGAAGCTTATCCCAGTAACAGAGGCCAGTTTCCTCTCGAAACCTCCTGCTCGCCTCGAGTTCTAGGCGTAGGAGCGTAGTAGGCTCGACGTCTGCCAGCACTTGGAAGTGGGGGTGGATTATGCTTGCTCCAGAGGGTGGCAAATAGTTCCAGCTGATGTACCAGTACTTGGCCTGGGGATCAGCCCCTGATAAGTCGCGGAGAAACTGTATCGAGCATGCGATGCCATCTCTCAGCTCGCGCCACCCCATCTGCTCTAGGGGGACGAAGTGTTTACTCGTGAAGACGGTGACTGCGTGGTGCTTGGTGAAGGGGTATAGGTTTGGAAAGACTAGGCAGTCGTTTAGCCTTAGCCGCCGGTAGGGAAGGTTGGTGAACGTGGGCGTGGCCCTCTCAACATTCTCTGGGCAGAACGGGCATCCCTTCTCGGACTCGGCAGCTAAAGTCTTCATGAGGCTATGATCTAGCGAGACCTGCCGCGGCCTTCTCACCCTCTCTACATTGATCCTGCTTTTCCTCCCGGTCAGGGGGTCGGCCCTAATCTCGATCCTATGAACTGCCTCAGACTGTTCGGCGCCCGGCGGTGCGAGTCTTGCCTCGACTATGCTTCTCTGGAACCTGAGCTGCATGCTGATCATGAATGTTTGTGAGGAGCAATATAGATTCTTCCCGCAGCTATGCTTGTTGATCAGATCTTCAGCTCTACTACGTCTCCGTCCTCGAGAATGTGCTCGGGCCCCACCCTCTCTCCCTGAACCTTCACAGATCGGCCCCAGACCCTAGCATACTTCATCCTCTCCGCGAAATCTCTATGGATCTTCCCAGCCAGTTCCGCGACTGTCACGCCCCTCTTCAGCAGAAGAGGCTTTTGGGAGACGATGCCGTCCTTCCGCGTATATACCCTGATCATGTTGAGAGAGCTAAAGACCGCCTTCTTGAGGCCTGTCAAATCTCCGGAGAGGGCTGAGACCGCGATCGCGTTATATCCCAGCCCGATCAGACGCTCAACGGATCTCGAGGCCTCCTCGGACGCCTCATCGGCCTTGTTGACGACGATAAGGCTGCTTATGTATTCTGGCCGCCTTAAAAGCTCGTCCTCAAGCTCTTCGAGCGAGACATCGCCGACTATCTTCACTATCGCTGACCTTATTCCAAGGGAGTGGATCAGATCCCTGACCGCCTGGTAGCCGCCCTCCACGGTCCCCTGGATCACTATTCTCAGGCCACCGCTGTCCGTCCTGTTAATCTGTACCTCAAACTTCTTAGGCCTCAGCGAGATACCGTAGTCGTCGAGAAGCCTCGCTACCTCGGAGAACTGTCTCTCGGGATCCCTTGTGGCGTCAACCACGATGGCCAGCAGCTCGCTCGTCCGTGCAAGCCCGATTGTTTTGGGAGCGAGGGCAGTCTCCTCAAGCTCCTCAGTCAGTACGGCCGGAAGGTCTAGGAGCTGTATTTCGCAGTTCTCGTAGAGGAGCATGCCCGGGTAGGGTCTGCTGGTCGTGAGTGGGTATTCGCCCACTGGAGTCGGAGCGCCTGTCAGTGCCCTGACTAGGCTTGACTTGCCGGAGTTGGCGGGACCGATGAAGGAGACCCTGGCCCAACCCTCCTTCTTCACCTCGAAAAGCGAGTGGCCAACACCGACGCGCCTCGCCTTCCTCTCCTCAAGCTGGTCCCTTAGCTCCGCCAGCCTCTTCCTCAGCTGGCGCCGCAGCTTCTCAGTACCCTTGTGGTCGGGGATCAGAGAGAGTGCCTCGGACAATACGGATATCTTCTCCTCGAGAGTCTTGGCCGACTGATACTCGGCCAGCTTGTGTCTAGCCTCGGCAGGCAGGTTGGTGGGCACTCCCCAACCCACTAGTACTCCGCGGCAAACAAAAATTAACCCTTCTCCACGGGGCGTGCCTATCGAATATATATTGTTTCTTGACGGTAGTTTTCTGCGGCGCGCATTGACTATCAAGGCCCTCTTCGAAGAGGCCAGGCGGATTCTCGAGGAAGTGGGCATCGAGGGTGCTAAGATAATGCCACCCAAGTCGCCCAAGTTTGGAGAGGCCTACACAAACTATCCCTTCGAGGTCGCCAAAAGGCTGGGGGCTAGGGCTCAGGACCTCGCGACAGAGATCGCCGCGAAGCTAAGACCGCGCGGCCTGATTGGCAGGATAGAGGCTGTTGGTCAAGGCTACATAAACTTCTACGCTGACTGGCCCCGCTTCTCCGAGTCTACGGTGCGTGAAGCGTTGGAGGCGGGGGAGGGGGAGTATGGCTCCTCAAGGCTCGGTGAGGGCCGTGTCGTGCTTGTGGAGCACACTAGCGTTAATCCGAATAAACCCCTCCACATCGGACACGCAAGGAACGTTGTCCTAGGCGACCTGATCTATAGGCTCTTCTCGAAGAACGGCTTCAAGGTCTACGTCCTAAACTACGTCGACGACAGCGGCTCACAGATGGCCAGCATACTCCTCGGCCTCCTCGAGCTCGGCTATCCGGAGACCCCCCCGGAGGGCGTGAGGTTCGACGAATATTGTGGAGACACGGTCTACGTCGGCGTGAATAAAGCAATGGAGGAGGACTTGAGGCTTGAGGCGAGGCTCAGAGAGATTACGAGGAGGATTGAGGATAGGGGGGATAGAATGTTTAGGTACGCGCGCGAGATCGCGGAGAGGGTGCTGGTACATCAGCTTCAAACCTGCTGGAGACTTGGGGCGAGGTACGACATACTGTTTAGGGAAAGCGACGTGATAGCCTCCGGATTGTGGGCCGAGACGTTCCCCAAGCTGGTGAGCCGCGGCATCGCCTATCGCGCCACGGAGGGTGTCAAGAGCGGCTGCTGGTGCATCGACCTCTCATCCCACCCGGTCCTCTCGAAGGAGGGAGACGAGGTTCTTGTGAAGAGTGACGGCGCAACGACCTACGTGGCGAGAGACATCGCCTTCGCCCTCTGGAAGCTCGGAGAATCTAGCACCGAGCTGAGAGCCAAGACCTGGGGTAGGAACCCGGACGGCTCGCCCATCCTTATCACGGACCAGGACGAGGGGGAGGTGGTGAAACTTCCGAAGCCAGCCCTCGTAATAACGGTTGTTGGCTCGGAGCAACGTAGGCCTCAGGACGTCGTGAAGTATGCGCTGACTAAACTCGGAGTCGACGGAGATCGATATATTCACTTCTCCTACGAGAGGGTGTCGCTCAGCCAAGAGACCGCGGCGCGGCTAGGCGCGAAGGTGGATGGTGGACGTGCAGTACCCATGAGCGGTAGGAGGGGGCTTTACGTGAAGGTGGAGGAAGTGCTCGACGACCTCAGGTCGCTCGCCGAGGAAGAGACTAGGAAGAGGCATCCTGACTGGAGTGTCGAGAGGGTACGGGAGGTGGCTGAGGCAATCGCGAGATCGGCGTTCCGCTACGCAACTCTGCGGCCAGAGCCCGACAAGCCCGTTGTATTTGACGTAAAAGAGTCCTCGAGGCTTGACGGCGATACAGGTCCCTATATACAGTACAGCTTGGCGAGGGCCTACAGAATCGTGGAGAGGGCTTCGGAAGCTGGGCTGGAGCCATCCCCCAAGCCTAGCCACGAGCTGGTTGAGGAGGAGAGGATGCTTGTAAGGGTGATCGCCTACACGCCTTGGGTAATTGAGGAGACGGCGGGCTCCCTCTACCTTAGGCAGCTCGTAACACATGCTCGGGAGATGGCGCTCCGTTTCAACGAGTTCTACGAGCGATGCCCCGTGGTGGGGGGCGGAGAAGCGTCATCCTTCAGGCTGGCCCTCGTGAAGGCCTTCATCAACGCTCAGACAAGCCTTATGTGGGTACTAGGGCTGCCGGCGCTGAGAGAGATGTAGCCACCATTAAAGGAGGCTCCTAATCTTTTCAGGTACCTCGAGCAGGCTTCTCGCCACAAACCACTCACTGTTTACGGGCATCTTTGTGATTCCCGAGAGCACCAATATGCCGGGGGCACCGATCCTTTTCGCCAGAGCCATGTCAACCTCCTCATTATCCCCAACAACCACAACCCTGCTGGGCTCGAGACCATGGCTCCTCAACGCGAGGTCGGCAAGATACCTATCGGGCTTCCCAACAAGCCTAGCTTCGACTCTTGACGAGTACTCTAGGTAGCGGACCGTGGCGCCGGCACCGGGATAAGGCCCATGCTCAGTCATATAGACGTGGTCCTTGTTTGTTGCGACGAAGAGGGCCCCACGCAGTATGGCCCTATGCGCCTCCACCAGCTTGGTGTACGTTAGATCCTTAGTGCCTCCGACCACAACAGCGTCAGCCTCCTCCGCCCTCGTCACCGGCCTATGCCCCTCCAGTATCATCTCCTCTATAAGACCCGCCTCGCCAACCACGTAGACGCCGCGCGACGGGCCCAGCGTATCCCTCACATACACCGCGGCAGCATAACCAGAGTTGAAGACATCGCCCCTAGAGACGGGGAGCCCCATCCTCGTCAGCTTCTCAACAATCATCCTCCGAGAGTAGTATGAGTTGTTCGTGAGGAAGATCACCCGGAGCCCCTCTTCCGCTAGCCGGGCCATGGCCTCATGAACCCCCGGCACCAACGTTTCCCCTATCAGGACCGTGCCGTCCAGATCCAGTAAGACTCCGCGAATACCCGGCATCCCCACCATTTTTCACCTATCCACTACAATTTAAAAAAGCCTCTGAACCGTCACGGTGTAGCTTTCCTTCCTGTCGGGTACGTTATTGGGTCATCTAATGCATCCTCTGAAAAACACCATTGGCGCATCCTATTCCTGATGCGGCGCTCACCGTTTTTTGGAAATATCTTCTCGGGTGTGTCCCAGAGTTATTGCGGACTGGATAATCTCTCGCTAAGGCATTGGGTGAGCCTCTGTATCTGGTGTTCGGCAACTTTCCTGATGAGGCTCTCCCCGAGGAGTCTCTGGACTAGTCCGAGGTCAGCGTCAGCCTGCCAGTTGAGTAGGGATCCAGCCCGTGACGGAGAGACTCTGACAGCTATTGTCAGACGGATCTTTGCGCCAACAACTCTCCCCTCTCCCAACAGCTTGACGGTGTCGTTTCCCGCGTCCTCGTACCTGAAGCTCATCTCAGCCCTGATCCTCGTGAGGTAGCCTGCGAGCTGGCTCAACTGGGTGAGGTCTAGGTAAAAGGTTGCACTGAAGATGCCTGGCTCTCTACACTCGAAGGAGTGGAGCCCCGGGAGGCATTGGGAGAGCCACGAGGGGTCCCTGAGTCTTCGTAGACACTCCGAAGGCTGTGATCTAACCTCCAAGCTCCCCTCCAGCCTCATGCAGATACTCCCCGGAGCCTCTGGAGGAGTAGGATGCGTCTAAGCAGGTGGGAGTCCCGTTCAGCGTCAATAGTCTTCAGCGCCTCGGCGAGAAGTGTTGAGAGGCTATGTGGCAACTCTCCACTCGTCAGCAGCTCCCTTGCCGATCTGATCCAGTCTTGATCAAGCTCTGACAGCGGTAGGTTCCCTGTAAAACTCCCACCCGGTGCGCCGATATAGGTCGATACAAGCTTGGAGGCCTCCTCAGCCTCTAGCCTGCAGGTGGTCAACTTGCCTCCTGCAGCGGTGAATAGCCCGGCCGCGCCGTCAGCGGAGTGGTCGATTATTTCAAAGCTTCGCGTGGATTTTCTGGGGCTCCACTCTTCCCCGCCCCTCATGATTAGTGGTCTGGCCGAGGCGTAGAAGCGTGAGAATCCAATTGACTTTAGCGCGGGGACCATGGCCGAGCCCTCCTCTAGGAGGATCTTCTCATCATCATCCGTTACCTCTATGTCCTCTGGGTCCTCGACGAGTTTGGCTGTGGTGCCTACGATTGAGGCGCCGCTTGCGTATGGCACTATAATGTCGCCGTCGCTCGGAGGCCTCATTCTGTTCAGGATATGTCTCGTAAGGTTCGCCGGCGCCACTCCCATAACTCCCGCTGTCGGGACAACCTCGACACCTACGCCTGCGAGGGCTGCAACTCGGCCGGCCCAAGGGCCGGCCGCATTGACTATCGCTCGACACGACACGTCTATTGGGCCGCCGGGTGAGTAGGCCTCCACCCCAACAACTTCCCCCCGTTCTACACGGATCTTAGCAACCTCCGCCTCCTCCAGAACGGTTGCTCCTCTTCCGATGCTTGCGAGGAGAACAGTGGTCACTAGCTCGCGGGCATAGACGATCTTGTCTGGCACCAGTATGGCTGTCCTCGCCTCGGGCGATATGTTAGGCTCAAGGGCAGCCAGATTATCCCTGTCCATCTCTCTAGCTGGTATTCCGGCCCTGTGGCAGCCGTTGAGGAGTATTGAGTGGTAATCCTCGTCGGACTCGCTGACCGAGACGAATATCCCCCCCGCGTCCCTCACGCAGTGTGGAGCAATCCTCGAGAGGATCATGTTCTCGTTTATGCACTCCCTAGCCGCCCTTTCGTCCGAAGCCACGTATCTAGCCCCGCTGTGAAGCATTCCATGACTCCTCCCCGACGTCCCCGAGCAGACATAACGCCTCTCTAGCAGGGCCGTCTTAACTCCCCTTAGCGTGAGGTCAAGTGTCGCGAACGCGCCCACCGCCCCGCCACCCACAACCACGACATCACAGCTGATCTTCAGGTCCCTCACCTTCACCAGCTCTTTGGTGAGCGGTATTAATGCCTTGTCTATCTCTCTCGCTGGTATACCGGTCCTGTGGCAGCCGTTGAGGAGTGGGAACGTCGCACCGGAAGAAAATTGAAGGACGACTTCTACGAACGCCAACTACCGACAAAGCAGACAGTTTTAAGTCAGCCCCCAGTTCTAGACGCAAGTTTGAGGGACGCTCGTCCCGGGTAAGAGTGGTCACAGAACAACCCCCCTCCACGATCCGAAACCCTTTCAGTATCTATGAAGAGCGAAGCTCTCCCCTATGCGGCACCACCGCCTCTCGGCTACAATCTCTAGGCTACTTCCATAGAGACGATCCTTCAAGACAAATCGCGGCACCAGAGGGAGTTAGGGGCCGTTTTGAGACTCCGCCCACTCTGTAAGACCCCTTCATATCACTCACGAATCCTCAGCACCATACGTGTCTCAAACTCAAAAGCTACTTATCAGGCGGCACCGGATAGCTTAATGAAGGGACTGAATCGGTTCCCTGAAATAGTTTCATTAGAGAGGAAAGAAGGGGGAGGGGTTAGGCTGGCCATCCGTGCGGCATCTGGGAAACCCCTAGAGGAGGCCGGACATCTTATGTGTCGTCGCAGCACCCGACAGTTGGGTGCGCGTCATTATAGCCGTCATACCGGGCTCCGGGTTTTATCCCTGCGCCGGTATGGCCAGCCTCCCAAGGGCTTCCCGCCTATATACCCTCCAGACTCTCGATAACACCCCCTTCTCCATCCTCGCGATCAGTTGAAATATTTTGGTATTGTTTGCTGAAGCCGTCAGCCTCTGCAACGCACGCCTCAAATGCCCACTATAGATCTTCCTTCCACCACGAATCGGTTTAAACAGCCCCAGTAAATTCCTAGTCTTCCTGAACCCCTTAAATGGATCTAGGTATGCTATAAGCTCGGCCAGAGCCTCCTGAGCCTTAATATTCCCACGAATACCCATCTCACCAACTAGCCAATTATAGGCCTGATATCTTTTACAGCCTCCTCAGCAATCATCCCAGCCATCTCCTCCATCTGCACCTCCAAGGACTTTATGGTCGGCTTCATAACCTCTTTCTCGGCCTCAGACAAAGACTTATACTCGTTCAGTAGTTGCTGATGCGTCCTCAGTAGAGACCTATGGCCCAGAATCATCCTCCGCATAACTAGGAAGTCCTCAGTAACCCTCCTGAACAACCCCTCCTCTATACCCATTAACTCCTTGATGTCTCTCCTAGCAGTCTTCGGCAACTTGAGTTCTTCGCGCACCTTACTGAGCAGCGTAAGCCTCCTGAGATAATAGACCCCCACTCCCCTCCGCAGCAGCCCTATCGCACCATCAGTGTGGCTTGGCGGTATCGTATCCACGAATAATTGGTCTCCGGGCCCAGCCGGAATCCCGCTGAAGCTGTCCACGTGCCTGAAAGCTTTTCCGTCAGTAGAGTATGTTATCCTGTATCTCTCACTATTCTTCTTGGTTCTGTGGACATCTGCGTAGAACTTCAATATCCCTGCACCTCCTTATTCTGTGTCTTATCTCGTATGGCCTCGCCACCGACTGGAACCTCTCCACCATCCCACTTCCAACCTCTTCCCTCACACTCATCATCTGTTGGATAAGATCCTCTACCAGTTCCGCATATAAAGAGTAATGGCCCCAACAGCCGGGCCATTCCCCAACCCTGCACACATTAAGAGCTGGACACACCATCCATAAGGATTGCTCCAAACCCCCTATTGAGGGAGATGATGGAGAGAGCGGAAGAGGGGAGCAGGAAGATAGAAGCCAAGACACTTTATAACAAGCATTACTGGCCATACAATACGAGAAGGACCCAGATATGGACGGAAACACACTATTCTCCATAGAGAGCCAATGAACTATTACCAAGAGATATAAAGACCTCAAAGGGCCTAATACTACCAAGAGAACTATACTACACACTAACAAACATTAAAGGAATAGAGAACGAGAAATCTAAACTAAAACACATACTAGGCATAGAACACGGAAAAATACCAATACAGTTGGATTTATGGGGAAACGAGGTAATATTCAGGGGGAAAGGACAGATAACACTATAGGGACATCCATGTTAACTGTTAATAAATCTTCCGAGCGGAGCATTAATCTGTCTCTCCCTTGGAATGAGGGGGTATATCTTGCCGTCCCTCGAGACCTTGCCGGAGCCTAGATATACTCTCCCCAGCCTAACCACGATAATACTCCGCGGCTCCGCCCCCTCCCGCTTGATAGGCGCGCCCTTCATCCACTGCTCGGCCTCCTCCCACGTAACCTCGACGACTCTATTCTCGATGTGGTCTCCGAAAATCTGGCTTCCCTCGATGGAGAAGTAGTAGTTTTCGCCGAATTTCTTAGCAGCGTAAACCCCTAACCCTACAACACCCTTGAGTCGTTTAGCAAGCTCGTAGGCCTCCTCAGTAACGGACCTCAGCCTTTTCCCGGTGGAAACAAGCATTATTCCCCGTGGAAAGTGATTGATGCCATAGTAGGCGCGGATGTTCCTGACCACGCTCTCGTCAGCCGGTCGCCAGGGCCTCAAGCCTCCCCCCTCAATATCTTAGCGACGAAAAACCCCTCTCCCATATTGTCGTAGGGATAACACTTAAAGCACTTCGAGACCTCGGGGCTGAACCTGAATCCGCCGAACTCCTCAAGGGGAGGGCGCGAGCGGAGCCCCTCAACCCGATCTCGGATTATCCTTGCCTCCGGATGCCTCTCGATCAGTGTGCTTACTACCCACTCGTTTTCTAGGGGGTGTATGGTGCACGTAGAGTAGACGAGTACTCCCCCGGGCTTTAGGCACCTGTAGCCCGACTCTAGCAGGCCTAGCTGCAGCCTCCTCGCCCTTTCCGTGACACCGCGCCGATACCTCGAGAAGACCGACCAGTCCTTGCTTGCTATTCCGAGGGAGCTGCAAGGTGCGTCGACGAGGACCCTGTCGAAGAGTCCGCTACACCACTTGTGGACAAGGCGGCCGTCGGCGAGCGTTATGACTACGTTTGTAGCCCCCCACCTCTGGATATTGAAGGCGAGGGCCTTGATCCTCTTCTGAGAGGCGTCGTTAGCAACCAGCACTCCACGTAGGTTGAGGTGCTGCGCGATCTGTGTAGACTTTCCGCCCGGAGCCGCGCACAGGTCAAGGACGAGGTCTCCCGGCCTTGGAGAGAGGATCTCGACAGGCAGCATCGAGACTGGGCCCTGCACATAAATCAGGCCGAGCATGTGTTCGGGTGTGGCTCCAAGATCCCTGACCGGCGCCTCCTCCACCAAGTAAGCGTGGCGTGCCCATGGGAGAGGCTTGAGTCGCCAGCCGCGGGACTCTAAGAGCTCTAGGAGAACCTTCTCATCAACCTTGATCGTGTTGAGCCTTACACACTCAGGGAGGGGCCTGTACGCGGCCTCAACTAACATTTCGGCGTCGATGTCAGGTATCTCCGCGAGTACGTTGGACAAGTCCTCAGACGGCTTTATCACTTAAAGACCTCACCCGTCGCCTCATACCAGAGGAGGAGGTCGAGGGCCTCCGGCTCTATCCCTATAACTCGGGCCGCATCGATAAAGATCTTCTCGACCCCGAGATAGGCTCTCCTGCTCCCTATTTTGGGGATCTCGGCGAGAACTCCGAGCCTAACCATCCCCCTCAAGATGTGCCTATCTAGGATTGCCAGCCCCGTGTAGCCTATGTTCCTGAGGAAGTGGGAGGCCTCCTTATAGCCGAAGCCGAGCACCCGCCTGACTAGGACTTCGCGGGCTTCGAGTGCCTCCCCAACCAGCATCCGCCTTACACCCTCACCACCCAATCTCCTCCTGTTCAGAACTATGTAAACCGCCTTCCTGTTGTGGAATCTGACCCCACAGCGTCTTAGAACCTCGGACACTTTCTTAATGCTGCCGCGGAGTAGGAGTCCCCTGCCCTCAAGCTCTCTTACCGCTAAATCAGCCCTGCGAGCACTCGTCTGGGGCGTTAGGAGGCAGAAGACGAGCTCTCGGAAGAGTCCCTCACAATCCTCTCGGTCAAACCTCCTGAACTCCGATAGCCTCTCCCAAATCTTTGCCTCAACCTCCCTGTATCTAAGCATCAGGGCGCTCAGCTGGGATTGGCCTATCCTGATGCTCACCCCCGCCGCCTCCTGCCCTTCCATCCTCCCCCACCCTGTCTAGGCTGCTGCCGAAGAATCTTTTAGTGTATCCCAGCGCGGTGGCCGGCAGCTCTCTGACCCTGACAAGTATCGGGATCCCCCCAACCACCTTGCCCACCACGAGGCACTGTCCAAGCTCTAGCGAGGGCGCAATCTTCTTAATAGTCTCAGAATCTATGTGGCTATACTTGGATAGCGACTCGAGGTCGTTCTCGTTTATAAAGTTGAAGAGGAAGAGGTTGTCTGCCTGCCTGTAAACCATCTCAGGAATTGAGTCAGGCTGGTTAGTGACGATGATGGGCGAGATCCCGAGGTGTCTCATCCTCGTGACGATGTCCTCCCAGTAGGTGTTCCCAACGTATAGGTGTGCCTCCTCCGACAACAGAAACATCGGCCGAATGAGCTCGTCTTGGAGCAGCTTACTGACCCAGCTAAGCACGTACTCTATTACCACCCTCCTGAAAATCGGCCTCAGCTTAGAAAGATCGACCACGAGCAGAGCGCCGTCTTGCCCCGAGGCCAGCCCCTCGTATAACGAGTCTTCGTCGCCGTCAACGAAGAAGCCTGTGCTGAAGATGGAGTGAAGCCTGCTAAGCAGAGCCTCGCGGACAGCCTCGTTCATCCGCGTGGTCCTAACCTCGTTTATGAGGTTCTCGACCGTTAGGCCGCCACTCCTCTGCAACATCTCCCAGACCCTAACAAGTTCCCGCAGGCTCGTTGGCGGAGTAGCATATACATGCTCGAGGATGTCCGTGAAGACCTCTAGGCTGACTACTTCGAGACCTGCACGAAAGTTGTAGCCTGGCCTAAGAACCACTAGTTTGTCAGCTATCTCGCTTTTCCGCCCTTCCCTGTCGACGCCGAGACCTAGGTATTCGCCATTTACGTCCAGCACGAGGCCGTAGCACCCCATCCTGACGAGCTCGTACATAAGGAGCTTAGCTAGGTGCGACTTACCCGTTCCCTTCCGCCCCGTGATTATGGTTAGGGAGCCGTCAAGGTCTGCGGCGTCTATAGAGAATTTCTCGCCGAAGGAGACTCCTAGCTCTATGGGCGCCTTCGCCTCCCCCCTCACCAGCCCTAGGACCTCGCTCGGCATGATGCGGCTAATCCTCGACGAGTATCTGGGCGGGAGCCACAGGGAGCTCTGGCACGCCGCACCCTGCGAGACGATGCTCCGGAGCTTCGCCACTATGACCTTAGCCTCCCTGATCTTGAGGGTTATGGAAACGACCTTATGCGGGTCGTAGACGGCGGTCTCGAGACTCTGGAGTGTTAGCTCCCTCAGCATGTCCTCCATGAGGCCCGGTATTTCCGCGTAGTCAATGTCGATGACCTCGAGTATCAGGGCCTTATCGCCCTGCATCACTGCGATGTACTCCCCCAGAGATAAATCAGAGTCGTCGGGTAGTGCGAGTATCTCGAAGGTCCTGCCGTTTTTACGAAGGATCTTCACGATGACCACGCTCAAAGGGTGCGAGGAACGACTCACGGGGGCTTAGCATCTCTGCGATCCTTGGCTGGTAATCGGTCAGAAGGGCCCTCCTAGCTGCCACTATGTCAAGCCAGTTAAATCCCGAGTATAGGTGGGCCAGGGCTAGTGTCTCGGGATAGCCGTGCCTCAGCACATCCGAGGTCAACAACCTGCTGAACCCGGCCACACCCTTCTCGACAGGGTAAGCCTCCGCCCTTACTGGGTAAATAGTGTGGGAGAGGATGGCTAGATAAACCGCTCCAAGGCACCTCAATCCAGCCCAAGCCTTCCTCACGATATCCGTGATCTCAACGATGCAGGGAGGGCCACGCGGTGTCTGAAGCAGTTGCACGCCCCTGAGGAGACTGCTCTCCTTTGCGAACGCTATGACCATGTTTCCCCGGCGGCAAGCCTCCTCGAGCGTCTCGGCCAACAAGTGTCCGCACTTATCTGCCGAGACAGTAAGTGTCCCGTCAAGGAGGATTATGCGGTCCTGAACGTTCTTAGAGACCCAGAGCTGAACCAGCCTCTCGAAGAGCCTAAACTCATCCTTTACAGCGGTGAAGACGTTTGAGGCTCGGCTCGCGTTGAGCCTTACTAGCTTTAGAAAGGGCCCGATAATACTTATCCTGACAGAGTCGAAGCGTTCCACGACGGCCGCCTTAAGCCCGATGACTGGCCCCCCAGGTGTCTCCGCAAGCTTAACGACGGAGGCGTCGACCGCTGCCACCGGCGCTGGATCCTCTCCACGAAGTGGTATAGCGCGCCCGTCAAGCCCCTCCAGCATCGCGGCCAGCTCAAGTCCAAAGTCAGTCTCCGAGAATGGCTCGATGTTCTCGTCGAAAAGGATTGGCCATTGCCCTAACGCCCCACTCAGCCCTTCCAGACCGGCTTCCAAGTAATCCATAAATAGCCGCTCCAGGACCGTATTTTGGGCCGTGGTCAGGTTGCGCATCATGTTCAACTCCATCCTCAATACCCCAATGGTTACTGAGCGGACGTTGCTAATTAATCTTGCGCAAGTTGGTCACCATGAACAACATGGATAACAGGGTCCGTGTCAAAGTAAGCATAGGTGACGTCTCCGTCGAGATAGAGGCCCCTGTTGGAAGCATCGAGGAAGCGGTACGCCGAGTGGTCCTAGGAATAGAGCAGGCGCGCTCTGCTAGAGGCCCGGAGGGGGGCAGGGCCGAAAGGAGAGGCGTAACGTGCCTCGATCTTGTTGAGCGCCTCGTCTCGGAGGGCTGGTTTGACAGTCCGAGGAGTCTCTCCGAGGTTATCGCAGAGCTTGGCAAGCGGGGATACAGCTATGACTCCACGGCCGTGGCTCACAGCCTCCTAGACCTCGTGAGGAGGGAGGTGCTCGGGAGGGAGGGGAAGCCAAAGAGATATCTCTACTTTGCGAGAAGGAAGGGAGGAGCCGTGGCCGAGGAAGGCGCAGAAGGCGCACAGGCTAGGTCGCTTGACGTGGAGACTTGATCCTCTCAAGAAGCGTGAGGATGCCCGGCGTCGTCACCTGATACTCCCCACGCTCAACCCTCCGCACCAGACCCTGCCCAGCGAGTTCAGCGAGCCTAGCAGTGAGGCTACGCGTCTTGAGACCCAGCTCCTCACTCATCTTGGACGTACTCACACTACTTTTTTCGGACAGGCCGAGGAGGTTCTCGATCCGGATCTTGGTTATGTAGAGGAGTATCAGCTGCGAGTCGGGGAGGGCGCGGGCGCTAGGCTTGAGGAACACTCCCTCAGACTCACTATAGCCTAGGTACTCTTGGAGCGTCTCGAGGACCTCGTAGACGTCTGGCGCCGCAGACAGCCTCCTCGCAAGCCCATATGCCGGGAGGTGCTGCCCAACGAAGCTCGAAACGAACCTCAAAACGTCTTCGGGTGAGCCCTCGGCCTCCCCCCTCAGCTCTCCCACCTCGATGACAACCCTGACGCGGTCAGGCAAACACTAACACCCCTCCGAGATGCGGAGCAGCATTCTCTAGCCTGCCTTGGTGGGCGCCGAGTATGATATGAGCCCCTTCTGTATAAGCTCGTTGAGAAGGATCTTCGTAGCCTCATACACTTCCTTCTCATATTTCGCTCCTGTGCAGACAAGCTTCCCGCTCGCGAACATCAGTATCACCACTTTGGGATTGCTCATCCTGTAAATCAGCCCCGGAAACTGTTCGGGCTCGTACATAACGTTCTCAAGGTTTTGGGCTGCCATGATGAGGTTAATGCGGCCATGAAGATCTATCGAGGCTACAATATTCTGAATCTCAATTATCGGCTCCTCCCTGATCAGGAAGTTCTTCTGCTTCAATAACTTCACAACTGTCTTAACTGCCCTAACGGCCTCCTCCTCACTCTTCGCGCCGGTGCAGACCATCTTACCGCTACTGAAGATCAAGGTCGCCGTCTTAGGCCTGGCAAGCCTAAAGACCAGCCCCGGGAACTGCGCTGGCTTATACTCGGCCTCAGGGAACGCGTTCTGTATAGCGTTCAGGTCAAGCCTCTGGTTAAGGGTCACCGAGGCAACAACGTTCTGAATCTCGACCGTGGGCTCGGGATATTTTTGTTCCAACGCTTTTACGCTTATAAATAATAGACAGGGGTATTTAAAGCTTTAAAAACACACGCGCCCCGACCGGTCCGGGACATAAGTCCATGCGACCCCCTTACCGCTGCCCCACATGGGGGGAGTGCCTGTGGGGTGGGCCGGGTCTTGATAGGCTTTGTCGGCTCGCCCAGCCGTGATATGCTATATCTTCCTGACCGGGCTCTTGGCGCCGCAGATCTCGCAGAGTAGGAATCTGAATTTTTTCTCCGCGACCAGCTTGGTGTCTATACCGCCACATACCGGGCATTTAACGAACTCCTTATAGTAGAGCTGTAGGAGCCTGGCAAGCTCCTCCTCGCCTATTACGCCGCTTATCACCAGCCTCTCATCCTCCATTACCCCCGGCTTCCCGCTCTCCTTAAAAATGAAGCGGGCGAGGTGTTCAGGCTCCCTCTCGAGGGACTGGGCCATCGATCTGAAATTAAGGATGATGGTTTGGCGCCGCTCATGTAGCACCTCGGGGGTCACAGCGATTACTCTCTCCCCTCTATCCTGCCTGCCCCTCTGTATTCGCGAGAAGACGTGCTCCAGCATCTTCTCGTATGCTTCTTTCGTGGTGAGATCCATCCCCAGCAAGATTCCCTCTGGCTGCTTAATTAGGTCTCTCCGCGCAACTACCCACGGATCTTGATACGTTATATAGCTCTAGCGTGCTAATGAGTCGGTGTGAGCATCGCATCGCTGGCGGAGAGAGGGCGTAGGCGCATCGAGCTTGCCGAGAAGCTTATGCCCGTCTGCCGGATGCTGGGGGAAAGGTTCAGGCATGAGGAACCTCTCAGAAACGTGCGGGTTGGTTGCTGCCTCCACATAACGAGGGAGACCGCTGTTCTAGCTAGGCTGCTCGCTAGGTGGGGGGCCTCGGTCGCCCTCTGCCCCTCCAACCCACTTAGCACGCAGGACGACGTGGCCGCCGCCCTCCGCGAGGAGGGGATCAGCGTTTACGGTTATCGCGGGTTACCTCCAAAGGAGTACTACGAGGCCATCGGGAGGGTTCTCTCGCACAGGCCGCATGTGACGTTGGATGATGGGGGCGACTTGACCGCTACGGTGCACAAGATAATGCACGGCGTGAGGGATGAGTCTGTGGATTGGGCTTCATCCGTCTTAGACAACCCCCTCGCCTACTGTAGCGAAATCATAGGTGGCACCGAGGAAACAACAACGGGCGTGATGAGGCTACGGTCCCTAGAGGCAAAGGGCCTGCTCCGATACCCGGTGATAGCAGTGAACGACTCGCCCACCAAGAGGCTCTTCGATAACCCGATAGGAACCGGGCAGTCGGCGCTGGACGGGATATTGAGGGCGACGGGCATCCTGCTAGCTGGGAAGCGTGTGGTCGTGGCGGGCTATGGGCAGGTCGGCTCCGGAATAGCGATGAGGGCCAGGGGCATGGGGTGCGAGGTGATCGTTGTAGAGCCCACTCCCGTTAGAGCCCTTATGGCGGCCATGAACGGATTCAGGGTCACGGACATGGTCGAGGCCTCAGAGATCGGAGACCTCTTCATCACCGCCACCGGCAACATCAACGTCATAAGGGCGGAGCACTTTGAGAGGATGAAGAGCGGCGCAATACTCGCCAACGCAGGCCACTACGACGTCGAGATCTCGAAAAAAGACTTAGAGAGAATGGCAAAGTCTGTCGAGAGGGTGTCCGAGTATATGACGAGGTATGTGATGAGAGATGGGCGGGAGCTATACCTTTTGGCTGAGGGCAGGCTGATCAATCTGGTCGCCGCGGAGGGGCATCCGCCGGAGATCATGGATCTCAGCTTCTCACTCCAGGCTCTCGCCGTCAAGTATCTGCTCGAGAACAAGGGCCGGCTTGAGAGGCGCGTCTACACCCTGCCCGCCGAGATAGACGACCTCGTGGCGCGGTCAAAGCTGGAGACTATGGGGATTAAGTTGGAGAAACTTACGGATGAACAGCTAAGGTATCTGTCGGAGTGGTCTATAGGTACTTGATGGTGCCTATTTCTTCCTGCCTGTCCGCCTAGCCGCTATTAGGCCGACCTTTCTCCCGGGTGGCGCGGTCCTCTTAACGGTCTCGGGCCGTCCGATCCTTTTGTGGCTTCCGCCTCCGAATGGGTGCCTAGCCGGCACCATCGCGACCCCCCTGACCCTCGGGTAGGGTCTGTGCCTCGCCTTCATCAAGTAAAACTTCTTCCCCGCCTTAAGCATCGGCTTATCGGTCCTCCCACCACCCGCCACTACTCCCACAACAGCCAAGCACTTACCGCTCAGCTCCACCAGCTTTTTTGAGGGGAGCCTAACGATAGCCCTATCACCGACATGCGAGACGAGGACGCAAGAGGTTCCCGAAGACCTCGCGAGTGTCCCCCCGTCGCCGGGCTTGAGCTCCACCACCGAGATCGTGGACCCCTCCGGCAGGGCGGAAAGTGGCAATATATTTCCCACAGCGACATCCGCCTTCCCGCCTATCTGGATCCTCTGCCCGACGTACATTCCCTCAACAGCGGGAATGTAGAACTGCATGCCATCAACCTCGATCTCGGCGACCGGCGCGCCCCTGCCAGGATCGTGGTGTATGTCTCTAACATGGCCATAAAGTAGTTCTCCGTCACGCGGTATGTCTGGAGGTATCCCCACCTCGATACGGCGCTGAATACTGGCTACGTAGGTTGGCGAGCCTCTGCCAATCCTCTGAGCACGGATCCTCCTAGGCATCCATAACCCCCCTAGAATATTCCGAGCCTCGTCGCGACTTGCGAGGCTTTGTACTCTGGAGAGAGCTTCACGTAGGCTTTCTTCTCGCCACTCGGAGTTATGAGCGTGTTAACTTTAGCCACCTTCACACCATACAGTGCCTCGACAGCGTTCTTAACATCCCGCTTAGTAGCGTTCAGGTCAACTAAAAAGGTCAGCTTGTTCTCCCTCTCGATGAGGGAGACCGCGTCCTGGGTCACGACTATGACTTTAATTACCTTCTGCGGATCCATCCATCATCAACCTCTTACTCAACTCCGCTATAGCCCCAACCGTATAAATGGTCAGCCTGCCGGGATGACCGCCAGGAGCTAGCTGCAGTACGCCGAGATCCTTTGCAAGAACAGTCTCGACGCCGGGGATATTTCTACAAGCCCTCGACACACCCTCGTCCTTCGCAACAACTATCAGGACCCCTCTTCTCCCTTTCTTCCTCCTGCCCCGCATCTTTCCTTTGCCCGCACGGATCTTTACGTCAGCGCACCGTTCAATCTCCTCTTGAAGGCCGAGTCTCCTAAGAATCTCCTCGAGCTCCGTGGTTTTTTTGACGGACTGAAGCTCGTCGCTGACTACTATGGGTAGGGGGAGGTTCTGGGGTATGCGGTGTCCGCGTATCCTTACGTGCTCGGTGCTCGCGGTGAAGGCTATGGCGGAGATTAGGGCCGCCCTCTTCTCCTTCTCATTGACCCGCTCATGGATCTTCTTCTCTGGCGTCGGAGGATGGGTGGGTCTTCCGCCAACTGCCGTGGGCACAAACCCTCCGCTCCTAGCCTTACCCGTCCCTTCAGCCTTGATCCTCGCTATCCTAGCTATTCCATAGCCGGGCCCCCAAGACTCGACCGAGTATTTGTGTCCTGAGCCTTTCCAAGCCCCCTTAGGCTGAAACTGGTGAGAGAGGAGCGCGAGATACACGCGCCTAACTAGGTCTGCCCGGAGTGGAGCCGAGAAGAAGCGCGGCAGCCCCACCTCAGCGACCTCGGAGCCGTCGAGACTCCTAATGGGCACGGTCCTTACCGGGCCCTTTAGAGCAAGCCCCGCGACCGTCATGCTGCGAGAACCTCCCCCGCGTAGGCTATAAGGCTGATCTTGGGGGCTCCAAGAGAGTAATTGGGTGGTCTCGCAGGCGTCCTAAGAATAACTGGCCTCTTGGGTGTCCCCATCACAGACCCGCTTACAAGCACGGCGGGGCACTTGGGGACAGTAGCCCTCACATAGCCACCTTTGGGAGAGGGGACATTGCCGTCATTCCAAAGCGCTATGATTCTTTTGTTGTACTCTGTCCTGTAGTGGAAGCCCATCTGGCCAGCCCTCGGAACAAACCTCGTGACATACTTGGGGCTCCTGCCGCCAATCGCACCTACAGCCCGCCTCGTCTTCCTCTGCTTCCTCGGAAGAATCTTAACGCCGAACCTCTTCACAACCCCCTGAAAGCCTTGGCCGCGCGTCACACCCACAACATCGATAAACGATCCGGCCGTGAAAACCTCCTCGACGCCAACCTTCTTACCAAGCTTAGAGACAACGTAGTTGAAGGCTTCTTCAGGAGAGCCTGAGACTGGTATAGTCAATATGTGTGGCTTCTTCTGGGATAGGCCAGCGTCCCTAGGAACCGAGGCGACGACCGCTCTCACTTGATGGTTGTCTTGCAGCTTGGCGCGCAACTCGTCGAGCCCTATGTGGGTGGCCGACACGCCCCTCAACCTATCGGCAACTTCTCTGGGGAGCTCTTTGGTTATGTGCCTCGCGGCCTCCACGAGCGCGCCATTCTCCCTCTTATAGACCGCGACCCCAATTACCGTCATGGGGGGAGTGGCAACGACGGTCCCACCCATAGCAACAACGGTACCCTGAGTCGGCGACCCAGGTATGTCGTCAACAGCGTGGACTGTCACCATCCCCACCTTGTATCCCATGAAACCTAGGAGGCGAGGAGCCTCGGCGCGGCTAGGCCAGTAGCGGACCCTAGGGAAGATGCCCCCCGCCCGCTTCCGCGGAGAGAATGCGAGCGAGCCTCTACGTGGCGCGGAGAACTTTCTGTGACCCATGACAGCCTCGGCTTGTAAACAATGTCGCTGACCGGAGTTATAAACCTGAGTCGCCCGCCGGAAGGGCCTCCCGACCACCACGCGCCGATCTTTGGGAGCTTTGAAGACTTTTTAGCGGAGCGCCTCGTCTTAAGAGCCGATCGGCTTGTCTGCGGAGGCCCTGAGGCGTCTGATGGGTGTCTACGCCGACGAGGCTGAAAGATGTATCAGGTGCGGCTTCTGCAACTCCGTCTGCCCCACGACTCTGACCAGCATAGGCTACTCCCCATCCCGGACCTCAAGGGGGAGGCTCGTGATGCTTCAATCAGCCCTCTCGATTGGCAGGCCAGACCCCTTCTCCCCCAAGCTGAAGGAGCTGATAGATCTCTGCATTGGATGCATGAGGTGTGTTAAGGTTTGTCCAGCCGGAATCCCAATCCCCCACGTGAACGCGGGCTTCCGCGCGGCATACAAAGCATACCTCGGCGGCAGTGTGGGGTGGGCCGAGAGGCTATTGGCTGGGTTTGACGATCTTGCCGAAACCGTCGGCGGCTCCCCAGTCCTTAGGAGGATACTCCTCAACAGGGTCTCCCTAGGTCTGCTGAAAGACTTCTTCGGCCTCTCTAGGGACGCGCCGATCCCCACTCCCGAGTCCAGAAGCCTCGACCAACATTTATCAGGCCTCAAGACCGTGGGATACGAGCTGTACGCCTACTTTGCTGACACGTATGCGAGGTATCTGAGTCCGAGCATAGGGCTCGATGCTAGGAGGCTGCTAAACATGGCTGGCATCGAGCTGTATATGCCGAAACAGAGGGGCTCCGGAGTCATCCAATTCGAACTAGGCCTCTGGGACAGACTTAAGGTCCTCGCATCAGCCAACGTTGAGAGCCTCTATCAGGAGGCCCTCAGGGGGAGACGGATAGTCTGCACATCTCCCGCCTCAACCATGATGCTCAGGGAGATCTACCCGCGCATCCTACCCAGCGAGAAGTCCGAGAGGGTCTCGGAGGCAGTCATCGACATCAACGAGCTACTCTACGAACTGGTCTCGAACGGAAGACTCACAGGCCTCAGAGTCAAGGGATCCTACACCCTCCATTCATCCTGCCTCTCGCAACACCTAGGGCTGACTGAGAAGGTGAGGGCTCTTCTAGAGACGCTGGGCGCGCGGATTGAAGGTGTGAGGACTGAGTGCTGTGGGTCCGGGGGAACATGGGGGATGCTTAGGAAGAATAGGCGCCTGAGCGTCGAGATAGGTAGTCGACTGGTCGAGAGACTCGCTGGGAAAGTGCTCTCCTATAGCGAGACATGTACCGAGCAGATAAAGAGCCTGAGCCGTGGCAGGGTTGAGGTCTATTTACCACACCAAGCCATAATGCGCTCCCAGCAGGTCTCGCCATCAAACTAGCTGAGTTGTGGAGTAACGTCGGAGAGAAGCGAGGCCTGCGGGCTCATAGACACCCCACTCCGTTATAATGGACGTCACTAGCTCGGGTGGCGTAATGTCAAAGGCGAGGTTTACCGCCCGCGCGCCCTTTGGAGCGACGAGCTTCCCAGCCACACGGAGGACCTCCTCCTCGCCTCTCTCCTCGATCTTCACCGTCTCCAGTGTATTCTCAAAATCTATGCTCGAGAGGGGAGCCGCAACGTATAGAGGCACGTTAAAGTATCTGGCGGATATGGCCAGCGAGAGCGTACCTATCTTGTTGATCACGTGGCCTGTCCTCGCTAGTACCCTGTCTGCACCAACAACTATGCAAGAGACCTGTCCCCGGCTCATCAGCATCGCAGCCATGTTGTCGGTTATTATTCGATATGGTATTCCCAGCCGACTCAGCTCGAAAGCGGTGAGGCGTGCCCCCTGTAGTCTCGGCCTGGTCTCCGGCACGAGGACGCTCAACTTTTTCCCACTCTCTACTGCGGCCCTAATCACCCCTATCGCAGTCCCATAGCCGGCAGTGGCCAGAGCCCCGGCGTTACAGTATGTCATGACAGTGGCTCCGTCCGGGATCAGCCGCGCCCCATACTCACCTATCCTCTTATTTGTCTCGACATCCTGCTCCATGAGTCTGTTAGCTTCTTGTAAGAGAGCCTGATACAGATCTAGCCCTTCTGAGACAGCCCTATCCGCCACCGAGACCATCCGGTCAATAGCCCAGAACAGGTTAACCGCGGTGGGCCTTGTCGATCTTAGCGCCTCCGCAGCCATTCTCAACTTTTTAAGAGTCTTCTCCGGTTTTGCGCCACCCCGTGCCGCGAGGACGAGGCCGTAGGCCGCCGCCACGCCTATTGCTGGGGCTCCCCGCACCGCCATATCCTTGATGGCACGCGCAACCTGACGGTAGCTGGTGCACCTCAGATACTTCTCTCTATGTGGCAGGAGCCTCTGGTCTAAAATGTAGAGAGCGTCTCCCTCCCAGTACAGTGTCTTAGGCTCTTGCAACCTTCAGAATCTCTCGCGCGGGTTGCCTATAAAGCGCGCGAGAGAGGCCTAAACACGCATGTAAATGTGAGAAGAGGGGTTGGTTTTTCTCCAGCCTGACATTAGAGAAACCCAGAAGGCCGGGAGGGAATAACCTTAGTCGCGCCGCAGATACGGCCCTATTCCCCACTCATCTATGACCTCTTGGACGCTGATGCTTTTCCGAGTCTTTATGGAGAGGAGGATCAACTCGGCGAGGGCGAGTGATAACAGGCCCTCCCGCACTCCGGGGGCCGGATCCATACCCTTAGTCACCGTCTCGACGAAGTATGTTAGCTCGTTCTTCAGGGGCTCGACATACTTTATGGTCGGGCTTATGGTGTAGTCGGGCTTCTCAATCAGGACCTCGCCAGTCAGGAACTCTATGCTTATGACGCCATCAGTCCCCGTAATCCTCATGTCCCGCTTCTTCTTGGATGACAGCCAGTTAGCCTCAAGGGAGGCGGACTTCCCACCCTCATAGGAAATAAGAGCCATCATGTAGTCCTCATAGCTGTGCCTCAGGGCGCCGCCCGAGGCGTATAGATGGAGAGGAGGCTCCTGGAAGAAATAGTAGGTCAGGTCGACATCATGGATGGCCACGTCCTTCACAACACCGACGTCGCCTATCCTCTCTGGCCACGGCCCAATCCGCCTAGCGGCTATCGTGAGGGGAGTGCCGATCATGTTGTCTCTAAGGGCTGAGAGGACGTACTGAACCGCCGGGTTAAACCTCTCAATAAAACCCACCATCACAGGCACGCCAGAAGTCTTAGCGGTATCTGCGAGCCCGATTGCCTCCTCAAGATTGACGGCCATGGGCTTCTCCACGAGCACCGGGATACCACTCTCGAGCAGGTCGCGCGCTATGGGTGCATGCGTCACCGAGGGAGTGCATATCGTAGCCAGGTCTATCTTCTCTCTCGCGACCAGCTCCCTATAGTCCTTGTACACCCTGGCAACACCGTATCGCTTCGCGACCGCCGAAGCCCTCTCAAGGTCCACGTCCACCACCGCGAAGAGCCTGCACCCCTCCATCTCTGAGATTACGCGGGCATGGTTTCTTCCCCAGAACCCGGCCCCAATCACGGCAACTCTCAGCCCATCATCCTCTACCGGCATAACACCTAATCACCACTAATCAGGCTAAAAGTGTTAAGATCCAGTACTATGCTATTAGCCAAAACAGAGGACTTGATGGCCTCGCTGACCCTCGTGCTACTGGACGTCAATATTACGAGGTCAACAGACTGCTTTACACCCTTCTCCAGAAACTCTCCCGCCGTCACGTGCTTGACGACGTATTTGTTCTTCAGGGCTTCTATAAAGGCGGGCCTCGGCCCTATGACGAGGACGCTCCTCACATGTCTCCCCAAAACTTCGGGCCTCATGAGAAGGTTGAGGAGCTTGGGGACATCGTCATAAAGCCTGCATGCCGCCCTTGCGAGGAGCGTCCTGCCAAGCTCCCTGGCTTCTAAGTCGCTCAGCAGGTCCCTCACCAGCCTGTCAAACAAGATCCACCTAGTCCCGCCTATACTCCTCAACACTCCCCGCGTCCTTTTGGAAAACGCCACACCATACCCTCTAATTAGCATCTGTGCAAGCTCAACTATCGAGGCGTAATCCGCAGCCCTTGCGAGGATCGTTAGGAGTGCTATGGCCTCTGCCTCGAGATATGACAACCTTGGGAGGATCTGTGCCCGTCCCGCGAGTATCGTCATAACGCGCCTTACCTCGTGCCCTATGTCGGGGCCTGCCACCGGAAGAATACGCCGCATAAGCGGGGGGTATGGGACGAAGTACGCGCTCATGCCCTTCTCCGCGGGCCTAAGCACCTCAAGAAATCTGTCCATCTGACCTAACCTATGCAGCCCGACGTGGATTACATGCGCCCCCTCCCTCCCTCTCCGCCGCATGAGCTCGTATAGGTAGGTAACGTCCCGGGCGTCGACCTGCTCTCTAAGCATGCCCGCATAGGAGACTAGCACGACGTCGTGCCTAGCGATCTCCGCTTTATAATGACCCTCAGCGAGTAAGCCCTCGTTGATGGCTGTGAGTAACGCCCTCTTGGTCCTGGGGCCAACCCGCGCGCGTCTAAAGCCCCCGATTGGGATGAACGGGCAGTAAACTACGTTGACCCCACCTCTGATTAGCCGGAGAAGGATGCGGATGCCTGAGGAGTCTATGTCGATTAAGGAGACCGGTTTACCGCTGCTCACCCTTACCAGCCTCCCTTGAGAGCCTGATAAGGGAGTATCTAGCGAGTTCGAAGATCCATGCGAGCCAAGTAGCAAAAAGCGCCAGAGATAGGAGTAACCTGAGAACGCTTGCCAGGAGCCTAGCCTCCACCCCGCTCACCAGGGGAAGTATAATCGCCGAGATAGCCGCCAACACAGCTAGCAGCGAGATCCACGAGACAGTTATGAGGAGCAGCATTACAGGCAGCGTTCTCAAATACTCCTGCCACCTCCTAGGAGGTATGTGACGAAAGCGAGGAATGAGGAGTAGGCGGCGAGGAGCCCCAGCGCCTTCGACACCTCGGCCTCATTCATCGGGGATGAAGAGGTTGCAAGACGAACCAACGTTAGCGGGCCCCTAGGGTCCCGGCTCGCGGCGATTAACCCTCTCACGACTGTTATGGGTCTTGTTGTGAACGTTTTCCCCGACCTCAGCCCGCCTATAGATACAAGTATGAAGTACTCGTTGAGGATGTGCGGGAGCAGGGCGACGAGTGTAGCAAGCTCGAGCCTAGAGGTTATGGCGATACTAGTTATTAGGGCACCTACGAAGTTGCTGCCGCAGTTACCAGCAAATATCCTCGCTGGATACCAGTTGAACCTGAGAAAACCCAACACCGATGCGGCGGCGGTAGATGCTGCTATGGCGTTTAAGGCCTCCCCCCTCATCCATGACAGCACCGTCAGGACAACTAGGACGGGCATGGAGGATAATGCGAGGGAGCCGTTCAGGACGTCTACACTGTTTATGGCGTTTATTATGACTGTAAAAGCTGCGAGGATGAGTACGGGGTAAATGATTGTCAGCCTCACTGTGCCTACGAGTGGAAGCTGCGGATAAGGGCTATAGTCGGAGAATAGGAGTATGGGGAGTGCAGGTGTGAGCAGCAATACAGGCTTAAGTATCGGGTTTATCTCCCTCACATCCTCTATGAGACCTATCAGGGCCGCTATGAGTGGGGAGAAGAGCAGGATCCATAGACGCTGCGAGCCATCCCCCCAAACGAAGAGGGTCAGGACGCAAACGCTGTAGGAGATAAGCATGGACACACCGCCGATCTTCGGGACAAGAGGCCTATGAGGCTTATGGACATCCACGCCAATCAGTCGCCGACTCCTTACGCGGCTCGAGAAAACGTGGGTCAGGAGTAGTGAAAAAAGGAAGCACAGGACTGTGAGCGAGATAAGCTGCTCCAACATTTCTGGACAAAGACCTATAGAATAACTATATAACTAATACTCCGCGCCGGCTAAGTAGAGTGCTAAGCTGATGGAGAGGCCGGTCTGGATTGACATCTTGACACCGAAGCAGGCCCTTTTTTTCTGGCCCCTAATCGAGCGGCTAAGGAGACGAGTAAAAGTCTTAGTCACGGCGCGGAGGTACGAGCAGCTAGACTGGGTACTGAGGCTCCTAAATCTGGGAGCGGTTTTGGTAGGCCATTTCGGTGGCGATAGCTTGGTCGGCAAGCTTGCATCAAGCACCGAGAGGCAAAGAATGCTTGTCAGGCTCGTCTCGAAGAGCACTCCGCTCGTAGCTATATCAAGCGGGTCAGTAGAGGCGGCCCGCATATGCTTTGGGATCAGGATACCGCACCTCCTAGCCTCCGACACACCCCATTCTCCCGTGAATCGGCTCTGTGTGCCGCTCTCGGAGAAGATCTTCACGCCACGCTACATCCCTACCGCCGAGTGGTTTGCGTGGGGTGCGCGGAGGGGTCAGATAGCGGCATACAGGGCTCTAGACCCTATAGTATGGGTCAGGAGGGCGCGAGAGCTTGAGGAGATCGCGAAAGTAGAACCGCCGGAAGATGAGTATGTTCTGGTGCGCGTGCCGGAGTACAAGGCGTCCTACATCCTTGGGCGAGGCCTTGATGAGAGTGTCAGGGCTATCCGTGAGGCACAGAGACTCTTTGGAAGTGTAATAGTTCTATGCAGATATCGGGGGGAAGCCGCCGAGCTAGAGAAGAGGCTTGGAAGGGGCGTGAGGCTGATCCGTAGGCCGGTGCTCGCCATACCATACATCAGGAGGGCCCTGCTGGTGCTGTCAGGCGGAGGAACGATTGCTCAGGAGGCGGCACTTCTGGGAAAGCCGACCATCCTGTTCTACCCGGGCGAGACCCCCGCGGTCCATCGATTTCTCGCCAGGAGGGGGCTTCTGAAGGTGGCATGGCCTGGAGATGCCGTCTCACTTCGACGAATGATGGAGGACGTGATGAGGGAGGACGTGAGGGCTGAGTTGAGGAGGAGGGCGGAGAGGCTTGTTAGTGAGATGGAGGACCCATTACGCCCGATCGAGAATCATGTGTTATCATCTCTGGACTAGCCTTCTCAGCGACTCCTCCGTCTCACCTATCCTCGCAACTACCCCCCTCAAGTCTTCGCGCAACGCCCTATACATCTTGAGGTAGCTCGCCCTACTCAGCTCACCCCTCTGCAGCTCCAAGAAGTTCCTCTGCATCAGCTTTAGAGTCTCGCCGCACCGCTCGACGCTAGACAGCAACTCGCGGACTAGCTTAGCATCCCTCTCCGACATGCCTAGGATTGCAGGCGCCTCGCGAACGTCATCGAACTTTGACCTTACCCTCGCGACGCTCGCCTGTATGTTTATCTTTTTAATGTCTCCGCGGCTTAAGCCTAAGATTTCGTCAAGCTCCTCCAGCAGACCCCTGAGCTCCGCCAAGTCCTTCATATACTTCCTCAGGCTGGCATCGCTTAGCTCAGCCTTAGACGTGACGGCCTTCGCAGGCCTCGAGCCTGCGTAAGTAACAGCCCCCACGACTGCCGCGACCAAAAGCACCGTCAAGAGTATCTGTGGAAGTGGCGCAGAAGGGGCTACAGGCCTCACAGCTATCTCTGCGACGGCCACTCTATAGGGACTTGACGCTTGAGGGGGTAGCGTAACAACGAGTCGGCCCGCATCATCTCTATAGATCTCGCGGAAGGCCTCGGGATGCGTAACATCCATGCCCCTAGGTAATGTAACTCTCACTAACGGGTTTTCTGCAGTCGCGTTAAGAGGCAGGAAAACTTTGACGTAGACTTTGTCTCCAACAATCCTTAAGTTGTCTTGCTCGCCGTCGATTGCGGCCTTTAGGTAGAACTCGTATCTCCAGTCCTTTAGGAGTTCGTATCTCTCAGGGTAGAAGCTGACGGTGGCTCTCTGGCCCGAGACCCTGAGACCTAATGTTCCTACACGGTCTCCCGCCTCTAATGGCCTTACTCCCCTAGGAAGGCTCAGCGGCGCCTCGATTATGTTCCTAGCGTCTATGCTCCTTATCCTGAGCCAAATCGTAACCAGTCTCGCCTCGGCGTCGTAGAGCAGCTCGACCTTCTCCGCCACGACGAGCGCGATACTGTTAGAGCTAAACGTGAGTGAAACTGTGCGTTGCGGATCCTGCTCCGAACTATAGCCTGCTCGGATAAGTCTAGTGCCATTGATTGTGTATCCCTGCGGAGCCTGGTTGACTGTGGCGTCGTCTGGAAGTATTATCTGAGTGTCTGCGGTGTATTCAACTCCTTCAAGCAGCGGAGTCGAAGGAGAGGTGAGTGAGTAGGTTCCGGATGATGCGGCGGAAAGGAGCCCAGCGTAGACGTGACGCACCACCAGCGTGTCTGAGTCGGATCGGATGCGGTAAAAGACCGTGTCTCCCCCCCCATCCTGGACGGGCCCTTCAACGTCCCCTCCTTCAGCCCAGAGGCCCGCCAAATATCCATGGACCCTGGTTGGGATCCCGAGCCCTATCTCAGAGCCAGGCCCAAGACCACTTATCTTATCCCAGACATAGACGACCCCGCCATCGGATAGGCTAATAATACGTGAGACCTTCGCGCCCTGTGGCTGCGCGCCAGCAATGCTTAACGACAGCATGGACGCCAGCAGGATAAGCAAAATCACCGTCAAGCCTCGTCTAGCCATTTCTCTCCGACTGGTGGTCTCGCCGACTTAAAGAGGTTATCTAAGCGAGAAGAGATATAACCGTCCCCCAGCTGCCTCACCCGTGTACAGAGCCATCGCTGCACTCAAAGTTGGCAGCAGTATCTCGAGTATAGCAGCTCATCGGGAGGCGCTAAATAGGGCTAGGGAATTGCTCACGCCTCTCGGCGTCCAAGTCATCGATGTCAGAATTGGCAGGAGGAGGCTTGAGGTGGATCTCAAATCAGACCTCGACCCAAGAGTAGTCTCCGAGGCGCTCAGGAGTTGGGCGGAGCTCGAGTATCTGAGTGTTCTTGGGCCGCCTATCGAGCTAGACGAGGCTGAGGCACTCTCGAGAGCCATCAGGCTCTTCAATGACGAGAGGTTTTGGGAGGCCCACGAGGTGCTTGAGGGTCTCTGGAGGACGCAGGTGGGTCCCGAGAAGGAGGTGCTCTCCGGCCTCATCAAGCTCTCGGCGGCGTATGTCCACCTTCAGAAGGGGAGGCCGGACAGATATATGGGCCTCCTAAGGGCCTCTCTGAAGCACCTCACCGCCTCGGGCCTAGAAGAGTACCAGGGCATACACGTTAGCCAGCTGAGAAATATAGTCTCCGAAATACTCGGGCTGGGTGAGCCAAGATATATCACGCTCCCCGAGAAAAGAATCTATCGTGGGTGGCCGCAGTCCGGCGAAAACGACGATCTACCGGGTCGACAGGGATAACCCCGAGAGTGTGTTCCTAGCCGAGGCCGCGTCTATTATAAGGGCAGGCGGCCTAGTAGTTTTCCCGACAGAGACCGTCTACGGCTTGGGAGCTGACGCTCTGAACCCCTACGCCGTCGAGAGGATCTTTAGGGTTAAGGGCAGGCCGCCGGACAACCCGCTAATCGTGCATATCGCGGTCCATGAGGACTTGTTCAGCCTCGGGAGGGTGCTCGACTGGAGGGCGGAGGCCCTCGCCAAGAAATTCTGGCCGGGCCCCCTCACACTCGTTGTGCCTCGCTCCAACAAGCTCCCGGCCATAACTGTTGCAGGCCTCGACACCGTGGCTATCCGTATGCCTAGACACCCTGTCGCACTGGGGCTTATCAGGCTCTCGGGTGTCCCGATAGCTGCTCCAAGCGCAAACCTCTCGGGAAGGCCAAGCCCTACCACAGCCGACCACGTCATAAGAGACCTGGCGGACAGGGTCGACGCGATCTTGGACGCCGGGCCAACGGACATAGGCGTCGAGTCCACAGTCATCGACCTCACCTCTGAGCCGCCACAAGTACTTCGGCCAGGCGGTGTGACCGTTGAGGAGTTGAGGGCTGTTGTCGGGGAGGTTGATCTTCACCCGCTAGTGACAGGCGCGTCCATCGGCGATTTGGTTGCTAGGTCTCCGGGAATGAAGTATAGGCACTACGCGCCTAGAGCTAGGGTTGTGGTTGTCGTGGGAGAGGCGGGAGAGATCAAGCAGGCCGTACAGCTCCTCGTCTCCCATCTCCGTAGCCGCTTTAGAGTAGGGGTCCTCGGGACTGACGGTCATAGGTACGAGGCAGACGCCGTCAGAGATTTGGGGCCTCGCTCATCACCGTCTGGCGCGGCTCAGTGGCTCTTTAGGTACCTCAGGGAGCTAGATGATGAGGGAGTTGACATCATAGTTGCCGAGGGCTGGCCTGAGGAGGGGATTGGTCTCGCGATCATGAACAGGCTGCGGAAGGCTGCCGGAGGACTAGTTATTCCCGCCCACAGAGTTTTGTCAGAGGCTCAAACCATCAGCTCCCACCTACGATACGGGGTCATGGGCACATAGAGCCGCTCAGCCCAGAGAACATAAATACGCGCACGGCGAGATGGATTGCTGAATGGTAAGCCTAAGCGAAGTAGCAGCAGGGCTGCAGCCCACCACTAAAACCTACCTCACAGACTCCTACAAGAAAACCCTCCTCACAACGCTGCTAAGATTCGTCCCAGAGACAAAGAGGTCCGGCTACCTCATTACGGCCGAGACCATAATGCATCCGAAGGGAGGCGCGCAGCCGTCAGACACCGGCTACATAGAGGGCGACGGCTTCAAGGCGCGGGTCAAGAAAGTTCTCGAGCAGGGTGGGGTAGTAATACATTTCGCCGAGCTCCTCGAGGGTTCCGCGGCTGAGGGAAGAACTGTTGGGATGACGCTTGATTGGGAGCAGCGGTACCTAGTCATGAGGCTTCATACGGCCGGCCACATAATAGACTACGCGGTTCTCCAGCTGCTGGGGCAGGGCCTCCTCTCCTCGAAGGCCTATCACGGCCCCCCCGAGGGCTATCTCGAATACATCGGAGACTCAGGAGGACTCGACCCATCCTTAGTCGAGAGAGTGGCTAACGGAGTATCCCAAAGTTCTAGGCGCGTCTACCCGGTCGTTGTCCCCCGGGAAGAGCTGAAGGGCTTCATCAAGGGCGCCCCCAACATAACCCGTCTCCCAGACATCGATTACTACAGGGTGATCGTGATTGAAGGCATAAACGCCATTCCCTGCGGCGGAACGCACGTATCAAATACCGGTGAGGTTGGGAAGATAAGAGTGGTCAGGATAGAGGGCGTTGAGAATGGGTTTAAGGTCGTTTACTCGGTGGAATAGGGGCTCCTATCTGTGGTGGAACCAGCCCTCAAGCCTCTCCCAGCTCCACTCGAAGCTGGTGGGGAGGGCGTAGCCATAGACAATGCAGCCCCTCCAGACCGCGTATTGCGGCTCCGGGCTGACCGTCACGTTAAAGCTCTCCACACCCTTCTCCCTAAGCATTAGCGCGACCTTGGTCTGCGCGTCGCACGCCACGTTTGACAGCTCTGGCGGCGGCGTCCAGCAAAAGTTCCCTCCGGAGAGTATTATCTGGCTATAAAGGTGGGGCTGAAGCTCGAGGGGGCACTTCTCAACCGACCTAACGATAACCTCGGCCATGTCCAGCATGCCGTAGAAAACGACGTCTCCTATTCTTGCGTCCTCGGGCTTAGGCATTCCTCTCCTGAAGTAGCTCTGGAAGATCTCGTGATTGGGGTTGAACACGTATTCTCCTATCAGGAACCGAGTCCAGGAATAGTCTCCGAGATCAAGCTTGATTCTCGTCCCAGGTATGGTAAAGACCGCGCTCACGGCTTTTACGTTGCTCCGCGCAAAGCTGATCGCTGCATCCAGATCCCTCGGAACTAGACCGATCTTCTCCTTAACCAGCCTCACAACTTTCTCTTCCTTCGCTATATCGCCATACCCGGCGTCCTTCAAAACCTCGGCGGTTATCGAGTTAGCCTCAGCGCCTCCACGGTTTAAGGCCACAACTGCGCTCCTAATCGGCGCCTTGCTGATAGGGGCGACCTGCGTGTTCCCATGCCCGCTCTCCACCACGACACAGGCTGTACGCTTATGGGCGATGGCTACGGCAAGCGGCTGCGGAATTATGGTCGAAGAATGCACTAGTCCCTCCTCCGCGAGCTCGCCCATAATGTCATAGATCTTCTCATACATGTAGAGGGGGGCGATTGAGGAGATGGATGCCACAACGTAGAACCCCTTAAACCCGATACCGGTGGGCCTAAACTCGGATAAAGATTTCCTCAAGAGTTCTCTTACAACTATCCAGCTACGCTCGTCGCCCCTACTGATCACCCCATCCCTCATTGGATAGACGAGCCGCGCCGAGAGGTCCTGCCCGCTCCCAAGAAACAGTGTGACCTCGCTCCCCACAACGACATCCCTGCTGCCGCCCAGTATCTCAGCCAAAACACCCTTCTCAGGGAAATAGCCACGATTCTCCACGACCTTAGGCCTCTCCCCAATCGTGATCGGCCCATACTTGTAGTCGCTTGTTCCGAAATCGCAGCCAAAGGTGTATCTGCGCCTATAATCCTCCTCAAACAATCCATGGACACAGGGGGGACAGGTGGTTAAAATCTTAACTCGGGACCGGGGCTAATCCCTGCTTTTATCCTAGGTTTAGAAGGTTAGCTCCAGCTGTCTCTCAAGCCTCTGCCTCTGAGCAAGGTACTCGTCCTGCTTGAGCTCGCCGATCTTGTATCGAGTTTCCAGCTTTTTGATTTCGTGTTGTATCTTCGAGTGTTGCTGCACGAGGCCCTGACACGCGTCTAACAGTGACTGCATATCTGCTATTATGTTGTTGACCTGCTGGGGGCTTAGTCCAGCAGACTCGCCTTTCTCCTTAAGGGTGTTGATACGTTTTGAGAGGCCTTCGGTGAAGGATGGGATGTCGGCAAGCCTGATCTCGAGCGGGTTCTCAAGAATTGAGAGTTTTGGCCTAAGCCTTGACAGCTCCTTGTCAATCTCAATCTTCTGCCTGATGTAGTCTCTGTCGCTTATCTCGTTAACCTCGTGCCTAATCTTAAGCGACTCACTCCTCTGAGTAAGTTCCTGTATCCTCTCGGAGGTCCGGTTAACCATCTCAAGCCTCTTCTGGTCGAGAGTGTTTATCCGGGATCTGTACTCCTCGTAAAGCTCGGTGAAGACGTTAAGTGGGACCTCGCCGTCTAGGAAAAGGTCAACCAGCTTGAGGGACCAGGAGTGTAGCTTGGACAGCTGCTCGACAAGCTTCCTCTCCTCAGCCACCTCCTCGGCCGTGATGGGCTCAGGTGTGGGGGGCTGCGGGGTTGTAGGGGGCTGTTGGGCTGGCTGTGGTGCCGCCTCGGTTGGGGGCTGTGGAGTGGCCTGGGTGGCGGCTAGAGGCTCGGCTGCGAGCTCTGCGGGCAGCTCTTTCCCACAGTTTATACAGAACTTCCCTCTGAGGGTTAGCCTGTGGCAGTGCGGGCAAACGACCCTGCTTAGTAACGCCATCTGCAGCCAATCAATCCGAGATTAGCATATAAATATTTAGCCTCAGGCTGTGGATAAATCTCTAACTGAAATACTGGAGTAGTATCGTGGTCTCCTCCGCAATTGGTGAGGGCCCCAGGGCTATAAGACGCAGACCGAGAGGGCGAGTTGCTTCTTGTGAATGAGAAGGGTGTTGCGTATCTTGTCAACGAGTCTATAGTAGCGGTTTGGGATAGGTTTGAGAATAAGACGGTTGATGAGGTTATTTCCGAGGTTGCCGAGATATCCGAGATAAGCCCTGAGGAGCTTCGCGAGCCCATAAGGGAGCTCGTGGAGGCCCTGGTAAAGGCAGAGCTCCTCTCCTAGACCAAGCCAGAAGGCGGGAAGGAGCGCGACTACCTCAACTTATTTATGAATGTCCTTCTTCGCTTTATTTGAGAGGATGAGCGCGGCATCGGTGGAGGTTGGGCATTTAGGAGGCGGTTTGTCCGGCGGGACAGCAGGCATCCACATGAAGCAGTCCATCCTGCCAATAGACATAGGTCTCTGAGGGTCCTGTTATAGATGCCGAACCATGGAGAAAGGCGGTTGCGATGTTAAGGAGTTTGAGAGAGTTCCTGAAGTAGTTTCATCATTAAAGGGGAAAGAAGGGGGAGGGGTTCGGCTAGGCCACCCGCGCGTCATTTGGGAAACCCTATAGGAGGCCGGCCGTCATATGTGTCGTCGTAGCACCCGACATCGGGGTGCACGTCATATAGCCCGTCATGCCGGCCTCGGGGTTTTATCCCTGCGTCGGCATGGCCAGCCTCCAGGGCCTCCTGTCTATATATCCTCCAGATCTTCGAGAGCATCTGCTTTTCCTTCTTCGCGGTCAGCCGAAACGATGTGGTGTTGTTTTCTGAAGCCGTCAGCCTCTGCAACGCTCGCCTCAAATGCCCGCTATAGATCTTCTTTCTCCCGCGGACTGGTCTGAACAGGCCCAGAAGGTTAATCATCTTTCTGAGACCCATCGGCTGGCCAAGATACGGTATCAGCTCGGCCAAAGCCTCCAGCGCCTTAATATTCCCATGAACACCCAGCCCATCAACTAGCCAATTATAGGCCGGATACCTCTTACCGGCCTCCCCAACAATCATCCTAGCCACCTCCACCATCTGCACCTCCAAGGACTTTATTACTTGCCTCAGACAAAGCCCTGTATTTGTTGAGTAATTGTTGATGGGTCTTCATAAGAGACCTATAGGCCAGAATCATCCTACGCATGACTAGGAAATCCTCAGTAACTCTTCTGAACCACCTCTCCTCAACACTCATCAATGCCTTGATGTCTCCCCTAGCGCTCTTCGGAAACTTATGCTCCCTGCGCACCATCTCAAGCAGCATAAGCCTCCTAAGATAATAGACCCCCACTCCCCTCCCTAGTAGTTCTATAGCGCCGTCAGTATGTTGGACAGGAAACGTATCCATGAATAGCTTGTCTCCGGGCCCAGCCGGAACCTCGCCGAAGACGTCTACATGCCTGAAAGTCGTTCCGTCAGTAGTATATGTTATCCTGAAGCCCTCGCCATTCTTCTTACTCCTATGAACATCTGTGTAGAGCTTCAACATCCCTGCACCCCCTCGTTCTGTGTCTTTACCTCATATGGCCTCGCTACTATGTGGAACCTCTCTATCTGCTCCCTCTCTAGGACTATCGAGTTGAGTGGTGGTAGGTGGTAGATTCTCGGCGGCGTCTCTCCAACAGTGGCCTCATATATTAGCCACCTCAGCGTCGCGATGGAGGGGATCATCCATGTCTTCAGCCTTCCATCCCACTCGTTCTGAGCAACCATGACTCCATCGGGTGTCGGAGTAATGTTCAGAACCCTCCCTCACTGCAACCTCGATCCCCGAATCAGTCACCACCAACCCCATCCTCATCACCCGTTTCGGATAAGAACCCCCCACCGGCCCCACATATAAATAGTAATGGCCCCAACAGCCAGGCCATCACCAACCCTACACTCACTAAGAGCTGGACATACCAGAGAAAGAGATGATAGTAATATGGAAGGAGCGGTCTAAGCTCAAACATCTACTAAGACTAGAACACGGAAATATACCAAATACAGTTGGACTTATGGGGTAATGAGGCAATATTCAGGGGAAAAGGACAAATAACACTATCCCGATAGTGTCCAAATAAGCATTTTTGCTCACCTCCCTGTCCTCGCAGCCTGATAGTATAGTGTGAATAGGTTTAGGAATAGCTTGAGGTTCGTGATTCCCTGTACGTGGTTTCTCGCGCTCATCTTATGGTGGAATACTACAGTTCTCTCCTTCAGGTATCTGAAGAATCTCTCTACTCTATTCCTCATGCCGAGCCTCTCATGCCTATACTCTAGGCCAAGCCTCTCAAATGCCCACCTATACCATGGGCCTTTATCAACCAATACCAACGGCTTGTTTGTACACATCCTCAATGCTTTCTTCAGGAATGCTAGGGCGTTTAGGCTGCTCCTCCCATAAGACGCCTCCAGAGCCAATAATTCCTTAGAATCAACGTCTACAGCGGACCACACATATACATAGGATTTCTTGACACGTAGCTTGGTCTCATCAACAGCTATACACCTCCTATACCTGGGCTCCTTAGCGACCCTGATCTCAGATACCCTCTTGGCGAGGTAGTGGACGGCGGACTTGCTTATAGGCTCCAAAGCCAAGCTAAGGACCCTAGAGACCTTCCTACAGCTACCATGAAACATGTAGTCCAATACGGCTAGGACCTTAACCTCCCTACTTTTTTATTACGCATAAAACAGCCCGAAACTAGGGCCACAACATCCATAGCATACAAGACACATCAACCGGCCTTTAAATATAACGCCTTATTTGGACACTATCAGCGCAACAATATGCCAATATAACTAGACTTATGGCAATGAGGTGTAGTGCGGGTAAAGAGGCAGATAACACTATATGGGTGACCAACTAAGATATAAAAAAGGCCTCCAAGCATCTTGCGTCGATGAAGCCTGAGAAGAGGGTTTTCAGGGCCTCCCTACTCTCTATATCAACCATCATTACGATGAACACGCTCGGGAGCTATGTCTCCGCGATGGAGGCTGGGATGGCATGCCCAGACTGGCCTCTCTGTCCTTTTCCCGAGACGCTCCCAGTGATACTTGAGTTCGCACATAGAGTCTGGGGCCTCGCCGTGATAGGCTCTGTGGCCTACGTAGCGTTCGTCGCCCGAGGCCTCAGGGGGCTTGCCCTATACAGGCCGGCGCGGCTCATCGCATACTTCAGCCTGCTCCTGCTCTCAATCCAGATCGGGTTGGGCGCGATGGTCATCTTCACTTATCTTATGCCGGAGCTGGTGGCGTTGCACCAACTTATTGCCCAGACGCTTCTCTCGCTCCAGGCCGTGATAGCTGGCTTATCTTGGACAGCATCTATCTTCCGGAGGGAGGAGCCTCCAGCCTTACAGCAGAGCGGGCCCGCTTCAGCATAAAAGGAACAACGATGAAAGAATAGTTTATTCCTCCTGTTCCTCTTTCTCGCCCCTCTTCATCTCTCTCCTCAGCTCGCCGAGGCTTCGCGCGAGCTTAACTACACGCTGGGGGCTGAAGAAGATTATTAGGAGAAACACTAGACCCAGTATGAAGAGTAGCTCGAGAGGCGATATCATGCCGCGCTAGCCAACTTCTCCCTTATCTCCCTGATCAGGGCCTCCCTACTCTTACCCTCGGTCTCGATCCCTAGGGTTCTGGCCACCTCGAGAAGCTTCTGGTCGCTCAACTCGCCGACATCCATTTGTTTACTTGTCTTGGCTTCCTCCGAGCCGCCCTCCTTCGAGGCCTTCTCGAACTCCTTCTTAGCCTGACCAAAGGCCTTGGCTATTTTTGGAAGCCTCTCAGGCCCCCATAGGAAGAGGACGATCACGACTATGGCGATGATGATCCACTCCAATCCCTGTATTGCCATTCCTTTTCACACATCTCTGGGATCCCAGCTATATGAATCTTTTTGCCTTAGCAGGGGCCCGTCTACTCCGAGACCCACCAGCCCCCGCCACCCTTGAAAACTTCTTTCTTGAATATGGCTGGCTCCCTCTTGTATCTCTCGACGCTCTCTCGGAGCGCCTTGAAGACCCTATCCCTGTGGGGGCCAGTGACTGCGACCAGCACGACGGGTTCCCCGGGCCTGAAGGTTCCTTCGAGGTGCCATATCCCGACGAAATCGACGCCATGCGCCTCCTTAACCTCCTTGCAGATCCGCTCTATCTCCGCGTTCGCATTATCCTCGTAGGCCTCTATCACCAGGTAATCGACCTCGCGCCCCGTCTTGCTCTCGGCCCTAGCTATCCCGAGAAATAGGGCTAGGGCGCCGGATCTGCCGGAGCTGTAGGTGGTGTTGAGCTGGGTGAGTATGTCCTCAAGCCTAAGCTCTTCTGACCTGTAGACCCCAGGCCTGGGTAGCTGGGAAGTTTTGGAGACGGACAGAGCTACTTCGCACCCCGCCTCACAGCTAGGACGCTGAGGGCTGCGGCGACCTTTTTGGCCAGGGATCTGAAGGCGTTGGCGGCCTCCGAGTCGCTGTCCGCGATTACGGTGGGCTCCCCGCTATCGCTGAGCTCCCTTATCCTTGGGATCAAGGGGATCTGGGCGAGTAGAGGCACACCCGCCCCCGCCGCCGCGGGGACCGCGCCGTCCCTCCCGAAGATGTATTCCCGCGCTCCGCAGTGGGGGCAGACGTAGTACGACATGTTCTCAACTATTCCGAGGACCTCGACGTTAAGCTTCCTGAACATGTATAGCGATTTCAGCGCGATGTCTAGGGAAGTTTGCTGCGGGGTGGTAACTATTATGGCTCCTGTGACGGGGATTGTCTGGACAAGGGTGAGTGGCGCATCCCCTGTCCCTGGCGGCAGATCCACTACGAGGTAGTCTAGTTCCCCCCAATCAACCTCAAGCAGCATCTGTCTGACAGCGCCCCCAACTAGGGGTCCCCGCCAGATGATCGGCGTGTTGCCGGGCACGAGGAGCCCCATGGACATCATTCTGAGCCCAAGGGGACCGACGGCGGCCTGTATCTTCTCGCCTGGTCGCGCCTCGAAGGTGTATCGCCTTATAAATCTCGTCAGGCTGGAGCCGTAGATGTCGGCATCCAGGATTCCGACACTAGCCCCCGCCTCGGCCAAGGCGGCTGCGAGGTTTGCCGCTATTGTTGTCTTGCCGACACCACCCTTCCCGCTCCCTACTGCTACGATGTTCTTGATACCAGGTATCTCCATTCTCTGCATCGGGGGAGATGAGGCCTGCCTGACCCTCGCCGTCACCTTCATTTTGACCGCCTTAACCCCTGGGATGCTCTCGACCGCCTCCCTGACAGCCCTCTCTATCTGGGCATTATATGGGCACGCCGGCGTGGTGAGCTCGAGTGTGAAGGAGACCTCGCCCCCCCTGACAACTAGGTCCCGAATCATGCCCATGCTGACGACATCCATGCCCAGCTCGGGGTCCCTCACACCTCTCAGAGCCAGCAGGACGTCGTCCTCCGAGGGGCTCATCGCCACCACCTCATCCTATTCCGACCTCTCCAAAAAATAGGTTTCTAACCTACTGAAACACCACGAGCAGGACAGTGTCCAGAGATAGTGTCCGGATAAGACTTTAAATACCCTCAAGGATAGATGTTTTCCAGATTTAGCGGTTTACAACAGCCCCTCGATAGTGTCCAAATAAGCATTTTTGCTCACCTCCCCCTCGCGGCCTGATAGTATAGTGTGAATAGGTTTAGGAATAGGTTTAGGCTGTTTATTCCCTGTACGTGGTTTCTCGCGCTTAGCTTGTGGTGGAATACTACGGTTCTCTCCTTCAGGTATCTGAAGAATCTCTCTACTCTATTCCTCATGCCGAGCCTCTCATGCCTATACTCTAGGCCAAGCCTCTCAAATGCCCACCTATACCATGGGCCTTTATCAACCAATACCAACGGCTTGTTTGTACACATCCTCAATGCTTTCTTCAAGAATGATAGGGCGTTTAGGCAGCTCCTACCATATGAAGCCTCTAGAGCCAGTAATTCCTTTGAATCTACGTCTACTGCAGACCACACATATACGTAGGATTTCTTAACACGTAGCTTGGTCTCATCAACAGCTATACACCTCCTATACCTAGGCTCCCTAGCAAAACTTACCGTAGAAACCTTCCTAGCAAGGTCATGTACAGTGGACTTGCTTATAGGCTCAAAAGCCAAACTAAGGACCTTGGAGACCCTCCTACAGCTACCATGGAACATGTAGTCCAACACTGCTAGGACCTTAACCTCCCTACTTTTTTTATTACGCATAAAACAGCCCAGACCAAGGCCACAACATCCATAACACACAACACACACCAACCGGCCTTTAAACATAACACCTTATCCGGACACTATCAGACAATATATGAAAATTCTTCTTTATTTACAGTCACGAAATTCTTCGTTGAACACCTCAAAATTAGTATGAATTGCAGGTCTGCTCTCAGGGATTAATGTTAATGCCGAGTTTAGCACAATGAGAAACCCAATGTATAGTTAAAAAAGAGAGAATGAATCATCATCGAAAAGAAAACATTGCTTAACATTTTGAAATTCTTGAGGCCTATTTGACATATTTATTTGAGAATTATGTTTACATTGCATAGTTCAGTTAGTGAGATTTTATAATTTTATCCTTATTCCTTTATCTAATGCTTCCGTCACAGTAACCTTTCTTCCATAAAACATTCTTATTTGTTCTGGAATGTATGGGAACATCTCGAGGATGAATGAGCCATCCCACAAAGTACTTAGCAAGATAGTATTTTCAATAAAGCTGCGTTTCTTAAATTCGTCTGAGACCACTATCATGTCTAGGTCGCTCTCCTCTAGCGGAGTGCCGTACACCCTCGAGCCGAAGAGATAAACTTCGGAAACATTCAGGTCCCTCTTCAATCTTCTTAGGAAAGAAATTAGCTCCCTCTTCTGCTTTTTCGATAGCTTTACGTTGTCTAACTCCCTCATCATGGCAATCCACCTGTTTTCTTAACCCAGTCAATAATCTTATTAGCTGCCTCGACGCATCTCTCCGTAATCTCTCTGCTGTATGCTTCGCTTGGAATAGTGTTTGCTGCATCAGGATATCTAGCTATGGTGTAGTGGGGGTTAAGTATCTTTAATTCATTTAATACCTCGCCCGCTTCGACACTCCTTCCAAGCTTTATTAAGTCATGACCCCTCGGCGGAAGTCGGTTTTTCATCATTATGTATAATGCTTTCAATGCCTTCTCAGCTGCCTGATGGCATAGGAATGCTGCAACGCTGTATTCATCTATCTCGATATTTTTCTTCGCTTGTCTCAAGTTGTGTAGAGACTCTCTCCACCAGTTAAGAGCTTCCTCCCTGATTTCTTGGCTACCCATCTATAGAATCAATTTCCGCGATTATACTTAAGACTTCTCCCGCATTATAAACTTTATGAATGCTTTTCGGGCAGCGTGAGGTACTACACCCTGAGCGCTTGATTGTCATCATGCCAAGTTTTTGGATGCTGCTATGGATGTGAAGATCTACGCGAATGTTCATAGGACTAAGAAGAATAACGAGAAATACAGGGTAACATATACTATTGACGGAACAACTTTCAAGCACACCGACAGCTTCGGCGAGATCCCTGCTGGGCCCGGAGACAGGCTATTCATGGATACGTTGCCTGTCCAGCACACGGACGGCGGGATAGAACTAGTAAGAAGAGGAGTGGAGGTCTATGGTCTCAGGAGGCTTACGTTGATTGAGAAGGTGCGCAGGAGCATAAGTTGCCGAAGACTACGAGGGGAGACATAAAGGCCTTGATTAGTGTTGAGGAGAGGTGGTTCAAAAAAGTTACTGAGGACTTCCTAGTTATGCGTAGGATGATTCTGGCCTATAGGTCTCTTCTGAAGACTCGTCAACAACTCGTCAATAAAGCCAAAGCCCTGTCAGAGAGTGAGAGGGTTTTGCTGAAGCCAGCCATCTCCTTCATAGAGAAGCAGATGGAGGAGATGGCGAAAAAGATAGACGAGGAGATCGTGAGGAGATACCCTGCCTACGGAAGGCTCGTAGATGAGTTAGGTATTCGTGGGAATATCAAGGCTCAGGTGGCTTTGGCCGAGCTGATACCTTACCTTGACCAGCCGATGGGTCTCAGAAAGATGGCAAACCTTCTAGGATTATTTAGACCAGTCCGTGGAGGAAAGAAGATCCATAGCGGTCACTTGAGACGTGCTTTGCAGAGGCTGGCAGCTTCAGCAAACAATACCACGGTATTTCAACTTACCGCGAGGATGGAGAAAGAGGTGTTATCGAGAATCTGGACAACGTATAGGATGGAAGCTCGGGGGAGGCTGGCCATGCCGGCGCAGGGATAAAACCAGGAGGCAGGCATGACGAAGTGTATGACGCGCCTCGCTGTTGGGTGTTGCGACTAAATATATGACGCCCGGCCTCCTCTAGGGTTTCCCAGATGCCGCACGGGTGGTCAGCCAAACCCCTCCCCCACTCTTTTTTCCACTTAATTTCACATTCACATATGAGCATGGTCCGTCAATTAAGAAACTTCATTAACTTTAGCCCATCAAGCCCCTAGTAAACCGACTCATCTCCTCCAAGAAATTAACTCAAGGACGCGTCTTCAAACACGTATATATTTAGGCGCTGGAGCATGTTGAGTCAAGGCCATGAGTTTAGAGATTGCGCGCCAGCTTGGGAAGCCGACTTTGAGTCTCGGCGAGTTCTTCCAACCGGTCCACAGGGAGGGAGCTGATGGGCTGCCTGTTTTCAAGATGTTTATTGGAGGGCACTGGGTTGAGAGCGTCTCCCACGAGTTATTCGCGGTCGATACCCCAATAGACGACAGCGTCATAGCCTATGCCCAGAAGGGTAACGAGCGTGACGTAGACGAGGCGGTTAACGCCGCCAAGACTGCACGGGCCAGAATAAGGTCCATCGCAGCGATAGACAGGATCGAGATCTTCCATGAGGCAGCCTCCATTATTGAGAAGCATAGGGATGAATTCGCCTCAGCCCTCATGCTGGAGGCGGGGAAGCCCCGAGCGGATGCTCTGGGGGAGATAACGGCGGTCGTGGAGAGGATGAGAATGACGATGGAGGACGTATCTAAGGTTGGCGGGGAGTATCGCCCGGGCGACTGGTCCACCGACACCATGGGGAAGGTGGCCATAATTTTGAGGGAGCCTGTCGGCACAGTTGGAGCAATAGGACCATTCAACTATCCACTCTACATACCGGCGGCCAAGATCATACCAGCCCTCCTCTCGGGCAACACAGTCGTCGTGAAGCCGGCGAGCGATACCCCGCTCAGCCAGCTACTCTTGGCGAGGGCGCTAGAGGAGGCCGGAGTCCCGGCAGGGGCTCTCAACGTTGTCACCGGGCCGGGCAGGATAGGTTCTCACCTAGCAGCTCACGAGGACGTGGGAATGATCTCATTTACGGGCTCGACGGAAGTTGGGAGAGAGATCGCTCGCGTAGCTGCAAATAAGAGACTCCACCTTGAGCTTGGCGGAAAGGCGTACGCCATCGTGCTTGACGACGCGGACTTGGATCTGGCCGCCGAGAGGTGTGTCGCGGGCTCTCTGAGGAATGCTGGACAGAGATGCGACGCCATAAGCGCCATCCTTGTGGTTGATAAAGTGGCTGACCAGTTCGTCGAGAAGGTGCTTAAGTTCGTTGACAGGGTGAAGTTCGGCGACCCGAGGCTTGAGGGCGTCACTATGGGGCCGTTAATCAATAGGGCCGCCGCGGAGAGGGTGAACGCCCTCGTCTCCGATGCGGTATCGAAGGGGGCGAAGCTTCTCAAGGGAGGCAGGTATCACAACTGTTACCACGAGCCCACGGTCCTGGACCACGTCCCCAGAAATGCTCGGATCCTCTGGGAGGAAACCTTCGGGCCAGTTGTCACTATCTGTAGGGTTCGGGATGAGGATGATGCGCTCGAGATCGCGTCCCGCAGTAGATACGGTCTGGACTCCTGCGTCTTCACAAGGGACATCTATAGGATGTGGAAGGTGGCTAAGCTCCTACAGTGCGGCGCAGTTACGGTGAACGATTTTCCGCGCCACGGCGTAGGCTATTTCCCCTTTGGGGGCGTGAAGGATTCCGGAATAGGCAGAGAGGGGATTGGATACTCGATCGAGGAGATGATGGTTTTGAAGACGATCGTGCTCAACCTAGAGCCGGCTGGCTTAGGAAAAACGCGGAGAACAAAGCACTCTTGACGCTTTACCGGTAGCTGAAGGCGAGGAACAGCGCGGCGATCGTCTTAAGGTCCCTAATCTCTCCCGCCCTTATCGCCCGCGAGATCGCCTCCCGATTCATCCTTATCAGCTCTATCTCCTCGTCAGCCTCGAGTTTAGAGGAGGACTCCTCGAGGTTCCTCGCTAAGAAGATGTCCATCGTCTCGGTTGAGTAACCGGGTGTGGAGTAGGTCCGTGCAAGATGTATCAGTTGTCCGGCCTTGTAGCCCGTCTCCTCTTCCAACTCCCGCGCCGCGCAGACCTCAGGCCTCTCTCCAGCCTCGATCGTCCCGGCCGGAAGCTCGAGTAGCACTTCCCCCACGCTTATCCTGTGCTGCCTGAGGAGCAGGTATACCCCCGGCTCCAGCTCCGGGGCTATGACTACGGAGCCTGGATGCTCAACAACCTCCCTAACAACCTCTCCCCGCGAATAGACGGCCCTCACTAGCTTGAGACTGATGAGACGGCCACGATACAGGTACTCTGAGGAGACGATTGTCGGGGACAACGCTCATCCCTCTCTATGGGCGCTTAGGACGCGTTGTAAGAGGTTGGTTATATAAATGGCTGTGCACAACGTATGTTCCGTGAAGACGATTATAATTCTGCTGGACGGGGTTGGAGACAGGCCTTCCAAAGCTCTTCAGGGCTTGACTCCGCTCCAGGCTGCGAGGATTCCCTTCATAAACGGGTTGGCGGCGGCAGGTATGACGGGGTTGATGGACCCCTTCTCGCCCGGGATACCGGTGGGAAGTGATACCGGCCATCTCGCAATCCTAGGCTATGATCCCCTCAAATACTATACTGGGAGGGGGCCCTTCGAGGCTCTCGGCGCGGGGATAATGCTGCGGGCCGGCGATGTGGCCTTCAGATGCAACCTAGCGACAGTCAGCGGCGATACAGTTGTGGATAGGAGGGCGGGTAGAATAAGCAGCGAGGAGGCCGCGGAGCTGATAGCGAGCCTCACAGAGGTCAGGGAGGTCGACGGAGTAGAGGTCATACTGAGACACACGGTGGAGCATCGATGCGTCCTCGTACTGAGGGGCGACGTGAGTGATAGGGTAAGTGACGCGGACCCTCATAAGGAGGGTGCGAGACTCCTGTGGCCACAACCAACGAGCGACGACGCTGCAAGTCGAAGGACGGCAGAGATCCTCAAGAAACTGATGACGAGATACAGAGAGATGCTTGAGAGGCACCCCATCAACGCGAGGCGTAGAGAGCTTGGTAAGCCTCAGGCAAACATGATCCTGCCAAGGGGGGCGGGGAAGATGCCGTCGCTGCCCTCGTTAGCAGAGAGGTATGGTGTCAGGGCGGCAGTCATAGCTGGTGGAGCACTCTACAAGGGGGTTTGCAGCTCCGCCGGCATGGAGGTCGTGGAGGCTGAGGGAGCAACTGGGACACTAAACACCAACCTCGACTCCAAGTTCAGCAAAGCATTCCAGGCATTGAAGAACTATGACCTCGTCTTTCTCCACATCAAGGGAACCGACACCGCGGCGCACGACAAAGACCCGTTGAAGAAGGCCACTTTCTTGGAGAGCATCGACGCGGCCCTAGCTAGAAACTACAACCCGCCAAGCGAGGAGTTGATAATCTGCGTTACAGGAGATCACACGACAAGCTCCATCACTGGGGAGCATAGAGGCGACCCGGTCCCGGTCCTCATCAACGGCTACGGCGTTAGGCGGGATGCCTCACAGAGGTTTAACGAGGTCGATGCGGCGGTCGGGGCGATCGGCAGGATCAGAGGCATGGATCTTATGAACATACTTATGGATCTCGCTAACAGGACCCAGAAGTACGGCGAGTAGAGAGGCTTCGCCTACCTGAGACCTCTCTCCTAACCTCCTCCTCGCGCAGGTTTTCATACTCTATCTCGAGCCTAACGCGGCCCTCGAAATACTCCCGCAGACCCATCGCCCCCCTCAGATATAGGAGGCGGAGTCGCTCAATCTCCTCCGAAACGGCACACGCACTTCTGTCCGACAAGACCCTGAGACGCTCTACTGAGCCTTAGCCTGCCTCTTCATTATGCTCTCGCTAATCTCCTCGATCAGGCGGCGCCCCTTCGCCGTCACGACCCTCCCCTTCTTCGTCTTCTCAACCAGTCCCGCCGCCTCAAGCTGCTGCAGAGCCTTCCTGATCACGCTCCCGCTCCCCGGGGCGAAGTGTGGGTTTCTATGCCCCATCCTGTGTCTACCGCCGTACATTCTCCTGAGCCTCGAGACCCCTAGACCGTTTCTTAGATAGAGCTTCCTCAAGAGGGCTGCGCACCGTATATACCACCAGTCAGGGTCCTGGGGAGGCCTATCCTTCGAAACTCCAGTCTTCACGAAGGGCGCCCACTTAGGGGGAGAGACGAGCTTATTCTCCTTCAGATACCGTGCGGTCGACTTTATCAGTTCAAGCGGGTCGACGAGCTGGGGACTCAAACTCTCGCTCTCTCAGAAATGCTCCCCGCCCCATATTTAGGTCTTAACAATCTTGGATGTCCACATAGCGTAAGTAAGTTGGGCTTTTCCCCTGAATATTACCTCGTTACCCCATAAGTCTAGCCGTATGGGATGTTGCCGTATTCTAGTCCTAGTAGATGTTTGAGCATAGACCGCTCCCTCCTTACTCCTATCTTCTTCTCTAAGGCTTCTATGCTTGATGGAGTGTAATATAATCTTTCTTGGTAGTTATTAGAGTCTTATATGTCCTTGGGTGGTGGGCCGTTATTTTCGGCCTGGTGTCTAAATGCTTATGTAATGTTTCTAGCATCGGTTCTGTATGGTGGTTGGGTGGGGGCGGGACCGACATGTCCGGGCACAAAGGGGCAGTGGCCGGGCGTGTGTGTCCCGTCCGATGGGGGATGGTCGCCGACAACGAGGGGGAAACCCCAGAACTATACACATCGGGGGCTGACGTATTATAATCGCTGGAGAATTTCTCCGGCGGGCTATATTTTTATAATCCCGGTGTCTGGGGTTGCTAGGCTTGCTGCCGGGGCCTACAGACTAATCAACCCCCACTCTTTCCTCCGGTTATCGGGATTGGGTTTTGTTTTGCGGTTTAATTCATTCTTAAAATATTCGCGGGAAACTATCGCCTTGCGATCCTCTCTATCCTCACGGACCTCTTCTTCAGTGCTGAGACTATCTCGACTATCTCCTCTGGATATAGCTGGAGCTTAGACAAGTCGTCCAACGTCACGATCGTCTCCTCAGACCCGTCCGGCAGCCAAACAACTCTGTTTTAGCTGACCGAGGCTTTACGAGGCAGGGACAGCGCGTGGGGGAATCTTTTTTAGATGAGGGGACGCTTAAGTCTTCAAAATGACGGAGTGGCAACAGCTCCTTGCCAGCGTAGTGATAGTCTCAGCTTCAGGGGCCTTGGCGCCTGGCCCCCTCTTCGTCGCAACGGTTTCTGAGGGGCTAAAGAAGGGGTCTAGGGCAGGCCTTCTCTCGGCTACGGGGCACATGCTAGTCGAGCTGCCCCTCGTCATGCTTCTCGCCAGCGGCCTCACACTTCTTTTGGCTGAGGGAAGCATATACCGGGTCTGGATAGGGCTTGCCGGTGGTGCGGCACTGCTAATATTCGGCACTCTCCAGATAAGGGGAGCGTTGATGGGTGGTGAAGGATCGAGGTATGACTCGCGCCACCGCGGAGTGAGCGGAGCGCTTATCGTGGGGATTGTGTTTACGGGACTGAACCCATACTTCATAGCTTGGTGGCTCACGGTGGGCGCCAAGCTTGTTCTGGACGCGCTTAGTCTCGCGGCCTGGGTGGGGATCTTAGCGATGTACGCGGCCCATATCTGGATAGACTATGCCTGGCTCTACCTCGCGGCCCTCCTGTCGCATAGGGGGGCAAGCCTCCTCGAGCATAGGGCGCTCAAACTCATAAATGCCGGCCTGGGCGCTCTGCTAATAGCGCTGGCCACAACAATGCTTCTGGACGTGATTCCACGGATATTCTCCTGAGAGTACCACCATAGTATCCAGTGCACCCCCAAGATACTTGTATAAGACTACTCAGCAAGCTTCCCCCATCGATGCGGTTTCCCTGGAACAGGGAGTCTAGGGTTTGGGGTAAGATAGAGGAGATCTCCATCAACCTCTCCGTCTTAGACAAGAGACTCTCAGCGAGAGTAGACCAGATGAGCCGGAGGTGTAGAGAGCTCTTCGAGCAATGCGTTAGGTCCTACCAAGAGGGAGACCCCGAGAGGGCGTCAGTCTATGCCTCGGAGCTTTCGCAGCTGAGAAAATCGCTCAACACGGCGCTGAAATGCCAGCTTTCCCTCGAGGCGGTAATCTATCGTCTAGCGACGGTGAAGGATTTGGGCGACGTAAGAGTAGCCCTACAACCCGTGAAAGGTATCGTGAGCAGGCTGGGCGGCGAGATTCACGGAGTCCTCCCCGAGGTCTCTAGTAGGGTGGGTGAGATTCAGGAGATGCTGAACGACGTCTCACTCGAGATAGGAACCGTCGAAGATGGGGGCTTCATATCCCCCGAGCCCGCAGAAGAAGAGGCTCGAAGGATCTTGGCAGAGGCTGCAGAGGTTGCGTCTCGGAGAAAATCCTCAATAAGTGAATAATACAGCGCCAAAAGATTTATCCGATAGACACAACTTGATGGACATGGAAGGATGTTAACGAAGAGGTCGTCGGGCGCGGTTATCTTTAACGATAGGGTCAACGAGCTCTACTTCCTGGTGCTACTGTACGGTGGAGGGCACTGGGACTTCCCCAAGGGGGGCATCGAGGAGGGTGAGACAGAGCTTGAGGCGGCGAGGCGCGAGATTAGGGAGGAGACGGGTCTAGAGGATGTAGAGTTCATCGACGGCTTCAAGCGGGTGATCAGCTACACCTACACGAGCAACGGAGACATAGTGGTTAAGTCTGTAGTCCTATTCCTGGCCCGGACCCAGCAGTTCCAGATAGTCCTGAGCCGGGAGCACAAGGCATATGCGTGGCTCAAGTATGAGGATGCGCTCGAACAGCTGACCTTCAAAACGGCGAGACAGGTCCTCATAGACGCCTTCAATTTTCTGAAGAGCCACCCAACATATAGACAGGTGACACTAGCGTAGGCGAACAGGTTTGAGGACGGCTACACTCTCATTCATCTTACTCCTCCTAATACTCCTCGTAGCGGTGAGCCAAGCTCAGGAGCCGTCGCTGACGGTCCATGTCTATGACTTGGAGGGCAATCCGAGGCAGGGTGTCGAGCTAGTCTTGTCGAACTCCACGTTTAGGAGAACATTCACGACACTAGCTCAGGGGCGAGCAGAGTTCAGGGTCCTGTCACCCGGCACGTACAATCTCTCCGCGACCCTCGACGGCGCGGTGGTTGCCCAAGAAACCGTGGAGATTCCACGGCAAACCTCAGTTAATCTAACTATCCAGGTTCGGGGCGTAAGGATACTGGTCACGGACATCGCTGGTGGGCCGGTCCAAGGCCTCTCGGTAGAGCTGCGATCCACTAGGGGCGCCGTCGTAAGGCGTGGAAACACGGGGGCCGATGGCGCGGTTAGGCTGAACGATCTACCGATCTCAAGCCTCAAGGATGTTGGCCCCTACCTGCTGATTGCTCGGGTGGGGCCTGTGGTGGTCCTGAACACAACTCTCGAGGTCACTAAAGACACCTCTTCATACAACTCAACAGCGGCCGTAGCTTGGGTGAGGCTCGAAGTTGTTGACATTGCCGGCAACCCGTTGAACTTTACAGCGGTCCTTACTTCCTCTCGCTACAACTACTCGGCCAGGCTTGATCCTCAGAAGCCGACCCTGCTCCCTACCGAAGACGCTGTCGGAGCATACGTCATGCGGATAGAGAAGACCTACGAAGGCGCTCCACGGCCGATCGAGCTGCTAAGGAGAGAGGTCAGTATCCGTGGGCCTCTGAACATAAGCCTGATACTTGACGTCGGAGACCTGTACCTAAAAGTGCAGGACGATGCCGGTGAGCCGCTGAGAGGTCTCATGGTTGAGGTCTCATCCGAGAAACTGGGTCTTATCTCGAGAGCAGTCACAGGCGCGACAGGAGCCTTGACGCTTAGGTCGATCCCCTTCAGCGAGGGGGAACCGAGCTCTGGTGTTCTAGAGATAACCGTGTATAAGGAGGGGGTGGTGGTTGCAAGAGACAGTATCATCTTCCTCCCTGGGAGTGGCCAGCATACGCTCGTGGTCAATCGTGTTGAAGCAGTGGTGAAGCTGGTGAAGCGGGGCGGAGACCCACTAGCCAACGCTACAGTCAGGCTTGTCGATTTGGCTACGCGGAGGGTTATGACTCAAAGCAGCGACTTACTTGGTCGGACAGTATTTAGGCTGCTACCAGGTCTACACGAATTCTCCGTCAGCTACATGGGGGTGACTGTCTCGAGCGGCAGGCTTAACGCTACTCAGGGAGATAACGTCATCCCGGTTGAGAACGTCGATATACCATTCAAAATACAGGTGGTTGACTGGGCCGGAGCCCCCATCACAGGTGCAAGGCTTTCCGCGACATGGAGGGGAAGCCCTGTAAGCCTCAACTCAGACGCACCCGCAAGTTACAGTGGAGTCATCCCAGTCCCTGACTGGCTTACAGTTGATGTCTACGTGGGTGAGAGGCTGGTTGAGCGTAGGACACTCTACGTATCCTCAGAGGCTTTGTACGTTTTGAGGGTCCGGGGCTTCGCGGTCTCGGGCGCTCTGGTCGATGTGGAGATGGTGGTCACAGGAGTCATTGGCGCTGCGTTGGCTCTTGTCGTTGCGGGCACCCTGTTGAGCAGGATGAGGGGTGGCGTAGTCTCCCTAGCCCGCCCTAGCGCGAGGGTCGAGGAGAGGGGTTAAAAGGTCTATAACCAGTACGGACAGCGACACGACCAGGCAGGAAAAAAGTGCGACGGCTGCCAAGAGATTGTAGTCGAAGACGCCGATGGCTCTGAATACTAGGTATCCTAGGCCTGGGTATGCGAATATTATCTCTGTCAGGACAGCCCCCCCGAGTATCTGGCTCATCTGCAGGGTTAGGAGCGTCGTCTGAGCCAGCCGTATCTCTCCCCACAGGTGACGCCACCTGATCGTCCCCTCCCTAAGACCTAGCATCCGAGCGAAGTGTATGTGCTCCTCCAAGTTGCCGCTGATTGTTGAGGAATAGGCGCTGAGAAAGAACCAGCCGAGACCCATAGGGAGGATTAGCGAGAACGACGGAAGTGCGGCGTGATGAATTATGTTTAGTATGAGCGCTAAATCGTGTGCGGGGTTTCCGGTGAGGTGGGGCGGCACGACGCTTATTCCGCCGCCGAGGGGGAACAGGGGTATAAGATACGCGAATGTGAAGATTAGGACTAAGCCCAAGATATAGTACGGTATAGGGTATAGTGTGGAGCTGAGGCCGACCAACAGCTTGGAGACCCGTGAATTAGGGGCGGAGCCAGAGATTATTCCAAGAACGGTCCCGAGAGACCAAGAGACAATTATGCTTACTGTGAGCAGCAATATCGTCCATGGGAGTGAGCTCATCAGGAGCGTCCTGACTGGGGTCGGGAAGCTAATCAGGGATGGGCCGAAATCCAGCGTGAATAGCCTTCTCCAGAGCTCAAAGTACTGCATTACAGGATCTACGTTGAGTCCGTAGAACCGGGACCAAGCCTCCCTGAGCCTCTCCGCCTCTTCGGGGTACCGCAGCATCCCTAGGCTGTAGGCGTGTTGCAGCCTCAACTCTACGGCTGTAGCCGGGAGCAGGCGGAGCAAGACAAAAATGATACTGACTCCTAGGAAGATGTTGATAAATGTGAAGAAGAGCCTGCTTACCAGATACCTAGCCACGGGACGCATCAGGCACTATCAACTCAGTATAGGCTAGTTTTAAATTTAAAGGCTGCGAACAATATTTGCGAGGTGGTGTCTCTCTGGAGTATATCCGTGTGGGCGTGATAGGTGTCGGCGGTCATGGACGGGGGCGCCATCTGGTACCCCTGACCAAGACGCCGGGCGCGAGGGTCGTGGCCGTATGCGATACAGACCAGGGAACCCTGGAGAGGGTCTGTGGCGAGTTCCATCTCGCCGGATACCGGGATTACAGGGAGATGATCGAGAAAGAGAGCCTAGAGGCAGTTAGCATAGCAACCCCCTCAGGACTGCATTACAGGGTCGCACTAGACTGTCTAAAGATGGGTGTCCACGTGCTTGTCGACAAGCCGCTCGGAGCAAACCTAGGGGAGGTCAGCGAAGTGGTTAGGGCCGCTAAACATGCAAACAAGACTCTTATGGTGGGGTTCTGGTCAAGGTTCTCACCAGCCCTGCAGTTTGGCCGTGAGGTAGTTGAGACTGGTCTCCTCGGTGACCCTTACTACGCCTACGGCTACCTAGTGAGGAGGAGGGGCATACCGGGCAAGCCCACCTTCATAGATAAAGAACTTTCAGGTGGGCGAGGTGTCCTACTTGACATCGGGTGCTACGCGGTCGACAACATGCTGTTCTTGTCGGGATTTGCGAGGCCCGTATCCGCCATGGGGGCCGTGTATACTAAGTTTGGTAGAAATCCGGAGGAGATCAAGCTGAACTGGGGCACTTGGGACCCCTCCAGATTCGAGCTCGAGGACTTCGCGGTAGGGATGGTGAGGTTCGAGAACGGCTTAAGCATGTTCATCGAGACGGCGTGGGCGGCAAACGTATCGCATCTAGGCGAGGTGGGTAAGATCAGGATACTTGGAGACAAGGGTGGGCTCGAGGCCTCCGGACACGAGGCACTCCAAGAGATCACCTACCACTCTAAAACGAGGAGCTATCTCACAGACACCAAGCCTGTTCTACCCACCGTGGATCTGCCACTAGAGATGACTAAGGCGTTCATCAGCTCGATAAGGGATGGCAAGGAGCCCCCAGTGACTGGCTGGCAAAGCGTCATACTTCACGCAATAATCGACGCTATCTACGAGTCTGCTGAGAAGGGCCGCGAGGCCAGGATAACTCTCCCCAACATATAGCGCCCCAACCTAGTCACTCGGTTTTTCGTACAGCCAGCAGGCGACGGAGACTCCGTTACTTAGCCTAATTAGTGGCGGTGACTCGCGCCTGCACTTCTCCATCGCGAAAGGGCACCTATCAGCGAATTTGCAACCTGCCGCGAGGTAGGCCTCGATGTCCGTCGTGTAGACAGGAGCCTTACCGACCCACTTTTTATCGATCCTCGGAATAGACTCCATGAGGAGCTGCGTGTAGGGGTGGAGGGGCTCCCTGAATATGGCGTCTGCCTCCCCGGCCTCCACGAACGACCCCTTATACATCACGGCTATCCTGTCGCTTATGTAGTAGGCGGTCGCGAGGTCGTGTGTGATGTAGACGAAGCTTATACCCCTCTCCTCCTTCAGCCGCTTGAAGATGTTCAGTATCCCCATTCGCAGAGATGCGTCTATCATAGATACGGGCTCGTCTGCGACTATGAGCCTCGGACGCGAGATGAGTGCGCGGGCTATAGAGAGTCTCTGGACCTGCCCTCCCGAAAGCTCGAAGGCGGTCCTGTCCGCAACCTCAGGCGAGAGCCTAACCTCCTCTAGGGCCTTTGAGACGATCTCGGCGGCCTCGCCATCGTCCTCGACACCGGCCACCTTCTTGGCTGTGTGGATCAAGTAGGTCGAGACTTTCCTCAGCGGGTTGAACGACTCGAACGGATTCTGGAAAACCGGCTGCACATGTTTTGGGAGCCATCTATATCTCTCTCCAGCTGAGAGCTTCCAGATGTCTCGTCCGAGTATCCTTATGCTCCCCGATGTGGGCTCGATAAGGCCTAGCACCATCCTGGCGAGGGTGGTTTTCCCGCAGCCGCTCTCCCCGACGATCGTGAATATCTCCGGACTATTGCTCAGCGTCATAGATACGTTATCAACAGCCTTAAACTTCTTTCCGAATATTATTCCCCCACTCTTGTAAACCTTCACGAGGTCCCTTATGTCTAGGACATTATCGTGCTGCATCATATCACCTCTCTAGGAGCCAGCATGCCGCGGTCCTGTCGCCGACGCGGAAGACGGGTGGCTCCTCGATCGAGCACTTCTCCATGCGGTAGGGGCATCGGGGATGAAAACGACAGCCAGTAGGTGGGTTAGCTAGGTTTGGTGGAAGGCCAGCAAGCCCCTCAAGCTGCTTTAAGCCCCCTATCCGGGGGATTGAGTTTATGAGGCCCTCGCTGTAGGGGTGGAGCGGCTTTTTGAAGACATCTTCGGTCCTCCCTGTCTCGACGATCTTCCCAGCATACATGATGGCTATCCTGTCTGTGGCCTGGTAGTGAAGCCCCATGTCGTGGGACACGAGGATGAAGGATGTCCCATACATATCCCTAATCTTTTGTATTAACTCTACAACGCCCCGTTGATAAACCACGTCGAGGGCCGAGGTGGGCTCGTCTGCCAGAACTAGGCTGGGGTTCAGTATTGTTGCCAAACTGATGACCATCCTCTGGCGCATCCCTCCGCTGAGCTGGTGGGGGTAGGAGTTTAGCACCCTCTCGCTTAGCCCTAGTTCTTGGAGCTTCTCCTTTACCTGGCGCAGGACCTCCTCCTTGTTGACCCTCCCATACTTCTGGAATATCTCGAGGAATTGGTTCTTTATCCTCGATGTGGGGTTCATGACAGACATCGAGCCCTGAGGAATATACGATATCACTTTTGTCCGCATCTTCATGAGGGACTGCTGGTCCAGCTTGTAGAGATCTACCTCCTCCCCATCGCGGACCCTAAGCTTCACCTCCCCCGACAAGAACCTGAGCGGCGGGGTTATGTCCCTGTAAATCACGCGCATCAGCGTTGTCTTACCACATCCAGACTCGCCCGCCAGCCCAAAGACCTCGCCCCGACCTACGGATAGATCAACTCCATCAACAGCGCGCACCGAGAGTCCGCCCACATCATAGTAGGCAAATACGCCCTTGACCCTGAGGACCTCACTATTCTTGGACATGGTTCATCTCACCTTCCAGCCTGCCACCTCAGACGCGGGTTAGAGTACTCGGAGACTCCGCGTGAGATTAGGAACAGCGACACAAATATCAAGATGATCGTGACGACAGGCGACATGAGCCACCACCACAGGCCCCTGAAAAGCGCCGAGTAGTTGAGGGCCCAATATATCATCACGCCGAGGGTAGCCTCGCTGAGTATCGAGACACCGAGCACCGCGAGGGCCGCCTCACTAGATATTGCAAATAGGACCGTGTTGGTGGCGTTGACGAGGTGCCACGGCAGCACGTATAGGAAATAGTCCCGCAGGACCCTTCCCCACACTCCGTAGCCCGAGAAGATGGAGGTTGCAATAAAGTCTCGCTCTCTCAGCGAAAGGACCATCGCCCTGACTTGCCTTGAGGGCCAGGGCCACGAGAATATACTGATCAGCAGCCCCATCAGCGGTATATTCATAACGTCTCTCAGGAGGACGGCCAGCAGTATCAGCGTTGGAAGTGAGGGGATAACGACGAAGGAGTCGGTTATCGTCATAAGTATTCTATCCATTAGACCCCCACGGGCTCCTGCAAGCATTCCTAGTATAAGCCCGACGTGGGACGCTACTAGAGCGGTTATAAGACCTATAATGAGCGAGTTGCGAATGCTCCAGGTGAGAAGCCAGAAGACGTTCTGGCCATTAGTCGTCGTTCCCAAGGGATATTCTAGGCTTGGCGGCCGGTTTGGGGTGTCTGTGTACCAGCGCCTAGGATCCGTCGGCGCGAGTGCGCCCACTCCCACCCCTAAGACAAGTATTATTAGGAACAGGATGAAGCCCGTCCTAAACGACCTGTTGTACCTGAAGATGCTGGCGAAGCTGTTTGAGAATTTTAGGAGCCCACCGCCCACCGTCTTGATCGTTTCGCCGCCGAGACGGGGGATAGCCACCATGCGCTTCACCTATACCTAACCGTCGGATCAATCAGCGGGTACAAGAGATCTAGGAATAGAGTCGCGGCTGATACTCCGAGGATGGACAGGAGCGATATCCCCATTATCATGTTATAGTCATTATTGATGATCGACTGGTAGAGTAAGCGGCCGAGCCCTGGGTAGGCATAAACCACCTCTGTGAGCAATGCTCCGCTGAAAATTCCTCCGAGCGCGAGCCCGAGCGCCGTTGTCTGAGGCATCAGTATGTTTCTGATGAGATAGCGACGGAGGATGAGCCTCTCTTTAAGCCCCTTAAGCTCGGCGTATCTCACGAAGTCCTCAGTCTTTTTCTGCGAGCTCAGTGTGAAGGAGGAGAGGAACCACCACCCGAGAGCGCCAGGTATTATGATTGAGAGGGCCGGCAGAGCGGCGTGCTTGGCCAAGTTTAGTATAAGGTCGAGATTGATTTGCTCCACGACAAGTGTTAGTCCGCCGCCCAGCGGAAATATGGGGATGAGGAATGCGAATGTGAACATCAGTACGAGCGCGAGAATGAAGTAGGGGACAGGGTATAGAACGACGGCGATTCCGGTGAGCATCTTCGAGAACCTGCGGTCACTAAGGTATCCGGCCACTGTCCCAATCACGTTTCCAAGGGTCCATGAAATAATTATCGTGAGGGTCAGCAGCCCGACCGTCCACGGGAAGGCTATAGCTATCAGCTTCGCAACAGGTGTTGGGAAGTTCTGTATGGAGGGGCCGAGGTCAAATGTGAGGAGCCTTCTCCAGACGGCGAAGTACTGCTCAATCGGGTTACCCTTGAGTCCGTAGAGCTCATACAGGGCTTGTCTAAGCATCTCTATTGCTGTTGGGTCATAAAACTGTCCGACAGAATAAATGAAGCCGATCTGAGTCTCCACTGGGTTATAGGGCAACAGCCTAGGTATCGCAAAGACAACTGTTACTCCTATAACTACCGTGAGAACAAAAGCAACTATCCTGCCGACGATGAAGACGAGGAGGCGACTCAACGATACCCTTATTTCTATTTTGACTGCTAAGATATATAGCTTAAAGAATAAAAAAGGATTGGGTTATTTTTTGGTGCCTATTGCGCTGCGGGTCTTCGGCGTCCTAGGGCCCGTCCAACAGCGATTCCAACGATCAGCAGCACAACTCCGACTCCAGCTGCCACGCCTGACAATAGCCCAACATCGGTTACCGCCTGGGTCACGGTGACCGGCTGAGTGACAATTTGTGTTCTAAGCTCAGTCTCCCGCTGCGTCACCGTCCTCTCTAGAGTTACAGTGACAGTGACTCCAGGCGTCGGCGGAGGCGGAGGACCTCGGACCAGACTCTCCCACTCCGCGGCCGTTGCAATCTTGACTAGGGGGGTGTTGGGCACGCGTAACGGCGCCGGAGTCATTATAGCATCCTTTGTCGGCGCTCTACCAGTCGGCTTGACCTTTAGTATTACGAATAGGTGCTGCGACCACCAGGAGACCGGATCCATGTAGTAGTTCTCGGGGAAGGTTGGCCAGTTGTCCCAGGCATAGCCGTCCTGGAAGGTGTAGAAGGGTGTTGGGAAGAAGCCCAGCCAAGGCAGGTCTCTTATCCATATCTTTAGAGCCTCCCGGTATAGCTCGAAGGCTCTCGGAGTATCCGGCGCCGTCCTCTCCAATTCGTCTACGATGGCATCCAGCTCCTTTATCGGGGCATCAGCAGTGTTCCAGCCAGTCCCATGACCGCCCTCACCCTTCTTCTGGACCCAGTACTTGGAGCTCCACCTGTTGAACCAGTTGGCATACAAGTCTAGGATCTGGCTGCAGCCTGGCCAGAACGTACCGACCTGAAAGTCACCCACGCTGTAAGAGGTGGAGAAGGGCCCTGACTCCAAGGGAGTGACCTTCACATCGATGCCAAAGGCTCTCCACTGGTCAGCAACTAGGAAGGCTATCCTCTGGCTCTCCATCTCGAACCCTGAGGTAGTCTTGATTTCAAGTGTCCATGGAGTCCCGTCTGGCAGCCTCCACTTACCGTCGGGCCCCCGCGTGAAGCCCTGCTGTGTCAGGAGCTGCTCCGCCTTAGATAGATCCTGCTTCCACCAACCGAGCACCGGGTATTTCTCTACCCACCAAGCATTATTCTCCTTGGCTATGTCGAGCACGAGCTGGGGGTCGTATCCATACTGTTTAAGGACATCAAGGAGCGGGATGTAGTATGTCTCGATGTCAGCTGCGTGGGGTATTACTGGGAGCGCCGCAGGTGTTGGTGTTGACTTGTCTATGCCTACGAACGCCCTGTAGACGACTCTGTAATCAATAGCGTAGGCGAGAGCCCACCTCACTTCCCGCTTGTCTAAGGGTGGAGTCTTCGTCTGGAACGCTATTCCTTTAACGCATGGGTCTAGCGGCCAAGCGTAGGGCGCGCTCGCGCGCCATCCCTTCAGATACGGGTTATTCTTAATCACTAGCTCGGCCTGCTCTGGTAGAAGCGTCCTTAGGGCGTCGAGTTCGTGCTTCGTCATAGCGAGGGCCTTGGCCTCGTCTGGACCGTGGTTAATGTAAAGGACATACTTAGGCGCAGGAACGACGCCGAAGACCTTGGAGCCCCACCAGTTGTCAAACCTCTCCCACAGGAACCAGTTTCCAGCCGGGTCCACTGCTCTCAGGTTGTAGGGCCCAGCGCAGACAGGGGGATTATTCTCAAACTTCTGAGGATCCTTGCCCTCCCAAACGTGTTTGGGGAGGATGCCACCAGCCCCGTATATTATAACGGCGTAGAAGTAGTGCCACCGCGGGTTAGGCGACTGAAGCTCTATGAGTACAGTAGTCTTGTCAAGGGCTCTCGCATCCTTAACAGAGGCCTTCTCGTTGGTGCCGATCGGGGCCGGAGCCTCCTTCAGATACTTCAGGGTAAACGCCACATCCTCAGCAGTTAGAGGCTTCCCGTCGTTCCAATACACCCCGTCGCGCAGCTTAACGATCAGTGAGGTGAAGTCGGGAGAGTATATCGGGGGCTCAGCCGCTATCCAAGGTATCAACATGCTGTTGGAAGTGTTGATGTACCATAGGAATGCCTTACAGAGCTGCTGATAGCCACTCCCACCGGGCGCCCTCGATCCTGGACCAACTGGCGGAGCGGCTATTGGGTTCCAATTGTTGGGATTCTCATAGGTTCCCCAGTGGTTCTCGATCACGAGGACGTCGCCGCGCGGTACACCTGCAGGCAGAGGCAGCTGGCCTAAGCTTAGTGGTACTGCGGACAGCAGCATCGAGAGAGCCATCACCAAGGCGGCCGAAAGCGCTAATAGAGAAGACGTTTTCCTATTCATCGCACAAATAGACATCTGAAGCGCAGATATAAGCTTTTCCCATGCAGTATTTCTTGAGATAATTATTATATTCCGCAGTTTTACTCAGTTGTGTGGAAAATGTTTTATCCTATTACATCATTGTGCTGGAGAAGTGGATAAGGTGTATGTTTAGGCGCGATTTTATGTGGGGGTTCTCTGAGGCCGGATTCCAGTTCGAGATGGGATACTCGCCTGAGGCTGTAGACAAAAACACCGACTGGTACGTCTGGGTGACGGACCCACTCAACATCCTGAACAGGGTCGTCAGTGGAGACAGGCCAGAGGACGGGCCAGGCTACTGGGACCTGTACAAGACGGATCACGACTTGATACAAAGGATGGGCGCAAACACCATGAGGATCGGTGTAGAGTGGAGCAGGATTTTCCCCAAGCCTACGCGGGAAGTGGAGGCGCATGTGACGGTCGAGGATGGCGTGATAAAGAGTGTCGAGATCCCGCAGACCGCTGCTGAGCAGCTTGAGAAGCTTGCAAACAAGTCGGCCGTAATGCACTACAGGGATATGCTCAAGGACCTGAGGGATAGGGGCTTCAAAGTGATCTTGAACCTGAACCACTTCACCCAGCCAATATGGGTTCACGACCCAATAAGGGCAAGGGCTTCAGCCCTCAGAGAGGGGCCGACTGGCTGGGCTGACCCTTCATCCGTCGTCGAGTTTGTCAAGTATGCCCACTATGCGGCCACAGCCTTCTCCGATCTCGTCGATATGTGGAGCACATTCAACGAACCGTTCGTCGTCACGGATATAGGTTATGGAAGATACTCATCAGAATACGCCTTCCCGCCGGGGTTCTTCAGCATCGAGGCCTTGATGAGGGCCCGCTTAAACCTGATATGCGCACACGCGCGCGGGTATGACGAGCTCAAGAAAGTCCTCGGGAAGAACTCGACGGTAGGAGTCATCTACGCTACCTCCGCAGTCGAGCCGCTTAACAAGGATGACCCCGAGGACAAGAGGGCTGCAGAGCTGCTAAACCACTTCTCAAACCTGTGGTTCTTTGAGACCCTGACGAAGGGCGAGCTCGACAGGTCTATGATGGGTCTTCAGACCCCCGAGAAGGTTCCAGAGCTGAAGGATAAGATTGACTGGATTGGTGTGAACTACTATTCAAGAATTGTTGCGCGGAAGCCGAGGATCCCGGGTTCGCCGATGATGTGGGATGTCGTCCCCGGATACGGATTTGCATGTGCGCCGGAATCCTTCTCAGCGGTTGGAAGGCCTACGTCTGAGTTCGGGTGGGAGATTTATCCCGAGGGGCTGAGAAACGTCCTGAATATGCTGAGCAGATACGGCAAGCCGATGATTGTCACTGAGAACGGCACGGCGGACAGGCTTGACAGGCTCAGGTCGCAGTTCCTCTTCTCCCACATAGCCGCCATCGAGGACGCGGTTAAGGCTGGCGCCGACGTTAGGGGATATCTACACTGGAGCTTCATCGATAACTTTGAGTGGGCGAGGGGCTTCTCGATGAGGTTCGGCGTAATAACTTATGACCCCGCCACGAAGAAGAGGAGGGCCAGACCTTCCTACTACATCTTTAGAGACATAATACAGGTCAACGGGCTGGACCAGAACATGAGGGAGACGGCGGAGCTGCTCTACACACCCTAAATTACCTGTAGCTCTTCTGCTTAAACCTTCTAGCCGACCTCCTGTTAGGCTTTTTCGGCTCAGTCCTCCTAGGGTCGCCTACTAGCAGGTGTCTATCAAGCTCAAGGATCTTGGCCTTCAGAGAGGAGCTGGCCGCAGCCATCGCCCTCGCTATCGCCATGGCGCAAGCCTCTGCCTGGCCCATCACACCACCTCCCCTGACCTTGAGCCAGAAGTCGTACTTTTTAGCGAACTTCTCGTCTAGGCGGAGAGGTGTCAGAATCTTCTCGCGGGCCAGCGGGTTTGGAAGCAGGTCAACCAGCATACTGTTGACGAAGACGCGTCCAGAGCCTGGACGAAGGATGAGCCTAGCCCTCGCCTCCTTCCTAGAGCCTGTGAAGAGCTGCTCGGCCTTGACCATCCTCTATCCTCTCGGGAGTGTCGTGTCTGAGTTATATAGCTTTGGCGCGGGCTTGTCGAGTGAGGGCTGTGGGCGAGGCTGGGGGTCCCGACAAGGCTGAGGAGTGGTTTGCGCATCAGCTCAGGGCATTTAGGCAGATTGCTCCGGCGAGGCGCGCCTCGCTTCGCGAGTTACTTGGGTCGGATCATCCCTCTGTGGAGACCCTCGGGGGCTCTAGGCATTACTTCCGGAGGGCAGACCTTGAGGCGGCGTCCTCTAAACTGCCGGGCGAGCTTTGGGACGCGCGTGTCTTTCCGCTAATCTTTGTCCATGAGGCTGGTTCAGAGATCTATCTCTTGAGGAGTCGTGAGGAGGCGCTTGCATTTAAATCTCTTCTGGGGTTAGAAGGTCTCCAGAGGACTGATAGGGGTGAGTTCTACACTTATAGGAGTCTCGTCCTCTCCTTTATCGCCAAGTATCCTTCCCTAGGTCTGGTAACTCCCTAGATACTGGCCTCACTTGTAGTCTTCGTGCCTAACGACGTTCTGTATCCTCTCTCCCTTCAAATAGCGTACGACATTTTCCACCGCTGTCCTCAGCATCTCCTGATAGACCTCTCTCGAGCTGGCTGCACCTGCAATCCAAGGTGTCGAGACGACGTTAGGCAGGGCTATCAGATCCATCTCCTCCCTCATGTTTTGGGGGTTCCACCAGACATCCGTAGCGTACGTGAATGTGGGGTTCTCTCTGAGGAACCTCAGGATATCCTCCCTCACCACTATTGGTGCCCTGCCTATGTTTACGAGGATTCCTTGCCTGCTCATTAACGAGAGTCTCTGGTAGGTTATCAGCCCCTTTGTATGCTTGTTTAGAGGCAAGGATATGACGGCGTAGTCAGCACCCGACAGGGCCTTATCGAGCTCACCCTCCAGATGAAGCTCTTCCACCGGCTCGTCCCCGCGCCTAGACCTGGCGTATCCAGTGACCCGCATCTTGAAGGCCCGCGCTATCTCGGCAACCCTCCTCCCAATCGCTCCCAGTCCCAGAACCAGGATCCGTCTCCCGTAAAGCATCCTCGACTCACCAGTAATATCGAACACGCCTCTCTTCATCCTCGAGTCGAAGAAGGCGACTCGCTTGGCAGCAGCTAGGAGAAGCGCGAAGGCATGCTCAGCCACGGCGTCCGCGTTGGAGCCCGCGTTACTGGCCACCACTACGTCATTCCGGATGTGGCCCCAGGGCAGGCCGTCCACCCCCGCGTATACGCACTGGATAAGGCGCAGATTCCTCATCTTGTCCAGCTCCTCGGCGACAACTGGGCCGCAGAGCAGCACCTCGACTTTCTCAGGATCTAATAACGCCCCACTCGTCCCCGCCTCGACGACCTCTGCATACTGGCCAAGTACGCTCCTAAGCTCTGGGGGAAGGCTCACGGTGCTGTAGACGTATCGTCTCACAGACCAAGCAGGATACGCGGGCATATTTAACTCCATGAGACAGTTGCTAGGCGCCACACTGGAGAATCTCCGAAAGTGCCGTCACTGTTCAGCCAAAAACCCCACCCCTACCTCTCCGCAAAAATTCCCTAAAGATCTTCCGACCACGATAGAAACTTATTATAAATGAGGACATAAATGGGTTAAGAGCTAATATGAATTCTATGTTTCTGGTTTAGGATGTCCGTATAGTGTTGTTTGTCCTTTTCCCCTGAATATTACCTCGTTCCCCCACAAGTCCAGTTGTATCGGTATGTTTCCGTGTTCTATGCCTAGTGTGTGTCTTAGTTTAGATTTCTCCTTCTTAATGGCGCCTATCTCCTTCTCTATTCCCTTAGTTCTGCTTGAGCATAGTGAGTCCGTCTTGGAGATGGCCCGATTATTGGGGCCGCTACTCTTTATGTGTGGGGCCGGTTGGTGTTCTTCTCCGAAACGGGTTGATGGGGATGGTGGTGAGGTTCCACATAGTTGCGAGGCCATACAAGATAAAGACACAGAGTGAGGTGGTGTAGTGAGTGGGGAGATACCTGCCGCTGGAGCTTCGGATCAAGCTGTACAATGATGTTGTTGCCCTTCGGAGAGGTGGGCTGACGTATAGAGGGATTATCGGGGAGGTCTGGCGAAGATACTGAGCCAGGATATCCAAGTCGTCGATAAGCGAGTGGCTACGCGGGATACATAACCCATACAACGGAAGAAGGATACCCTCACTAGAACTGTTGAAGCCCTCAGAGGAGTTGGCGTACGTAATCGGCGTGGTCTGCGGCGACGGATATGTTAAGATGAAGAGGCGCGTCCGCAAAGGCTACAACGATGTCTGGATAGATCTTGAGGCTAAAGATAAGGAGTTCGTCGAGGAGTTCGCTAGGTGTCTTGCAAAGGTTCTGGGCAGGAGACCAATAAGGCCAAGATACGTGAAATCTTCAGGTAGGTATGTCGTCGAAGCTGAGTCTAAGACGCTATACGAACTCCTCAAAAAGCCAGTAGACCTCGAGAGGCTTAAGAAATATATTGAGCACTGTGAGAGATGCATGGCAGCACTCCTCAGGGGATTCGCAGACTCAGAAGGAAGCGTCAACAAACGTGGTTACATATTTATCCTCAACACTGACCTTAGACTACTCACCTATATCATGGATCTTCTTAGAGATTTAACATTGAATCAACGGGGCCAAGAATTCATGTCCGGCGAGGAACCATAATCAATGATCCTGAGAGAGGGAAGAAATACTCACGCAACAAGAACGAATATTACATCTATATTCAGGCCAGCAGTAACATAAACTTCTATAGATACATAGGCTTCACAATTACTAGAAAGCAGATACGGCTAGAAAACTACGTCAAGAGAACCACTAGAAAACCTACCCCTCCCCCAACCATTTCCCCCACTCAACATACTCAAAATAATAACTAATCCCGGGCCCGGTGGGATTCGAACCCACGACCTTCCGGTTAACAGCCGGGCGCTCTACCGCTGAGCTACGGGCCCTGAGCCGCCCATCAAAGCCCCGTGGGAACGGTATTTGATTTACTTTTACATTTTTGATGGTGATAGTGTCGGGATAAGGGGTTTATATAATAGCTAAAGGTGCCGTTGTAAACCGCTAAATCTGGAAAACATCTATCCTTGAGGGTATTTAAAGTCTTATCCGGGCACTATCTTTGATATAATGTCCAAATGAGCATTTTTGCTCATCTCCCGATAGTGTCCAAATAAGGGACTAATACTGCCCAGAGAAGTCTACCACACATTATCAAGCATTAAGGGCTTAGAGAGGGAGATAGGCGTCATCAAGAAGGAGAAATCTAAACTAAAACACACACTAGGCATAGAACACGGAAACATACCGATACAACTGGACTTGTGGGGGAACGAGGTAATATTCAGGGGAAAGGGACAGACAACACTATACGGATACCCAAGACCAGACTAAACCCACCTACTTCCCATAAATATATCTCTCAACTGATGATCTTTGATTTATGCCGCTGAGTGGGCTTGAGACGGTCTCAGCTTCTCCTCGATGTAGAGTTCGACGATCTTTCTCGCCACAACTGTTTTTCTTGTCTTGGGTATGTGCGTGACCCTGCCAGACCTGCTTATGACCGTCACCTCGTTGTAGTCTGACGCGAAGCCTATGTCGGGTCTCGAGACGTCGTTCACCACCAGCATGATTGGCTTAATTCCCTCGTATTCCGCGTAGATCTTCCGCGGGTCATGATTTAGTCCATAGACCGCTTTGAATGGTATGATCTCGAGAGTCGGTATCTTTTCCTTGACTTCGTTTATCACCTTAGGGGTAGCGACGAGTTCGAGGCTGAGCCTTGTGTGGACCGCGCTCTCAAACTTTCCCACCATGCCGCTTGATGGCCGGTAGTCCGAGACTGCGGCGGTCGAGAAGAAGGCCTCAGCCCCCTCGGACTCCTCCAGAACCTTCTCCAGCATCTCAGCTGCTGTCGTGACGCGGCTTACCTTCACGCCCCTGGGGGCCTCGAGAGAAGTTGGGCCCAAAACCAGCGAGACGTCTCCTCCCATCATTTTCAGGGCTCTCGTTAGTTCTATCCCCATCCGGCCCGAGCTGGCATTTGTTATGAATCTAACAGAGTCGATATGCTCCCTCGTTGGGCCCGCGCTGACAACGAAGCGCCTGCCGGCGAGAGGTTTGGGGGCCAGCCTATAGATCACTTCATCCAGTATCCATTCGGGCGGCGGTATCTTCGCCTTCTGCTCCTCGAGCAGGGGCTCCACGATGGATACGCCCATTCCTCTCAACCTCGATAGGGCCTCCTCGACCGCAGGGTTGCTCATCATCGAGCCGTGCATGACGGGGCAGAGTACGACTGGTATTCCAGCCCCCAGCGCGGCGGAGACCACTAGCGTGACGCTCGTGTCGGAGACGCCGTGGCTGACCTTTGCTATGGTGTTGGCGCTTGCCGGAGCCACAAGCACTAGGTCCACTCGGTCTTTACCCTCCGTGAACTCGATGTGCTCCGTCCTGCCGCCGATCACGGTCAAGGGTTTCTGCCCCGTTGCCCACTCCATTATCTTTGGGCTGAGGAGGCGCGCCGCATCAGGGCTCATGACTGGGAAGACGTCTGCCCCGTGCCTGACGAGTGATCTGGCGATGTCCGGAGCCTTGTAGACTGATACGCTGCCAGTTATGCAGTGGGCTATCCTCTTGCCGGCAAGCTCATCTCCCCACGTACCCTTAATCTCTAGGCCCACGCCTGATGACACCCCCACCCAGCGATTGCAACACGGAGAATAATATCTTATCCATTCGACGCCGTTATCTCTTCACGGTTCTTAGGAAGTTTTCGAGTATTTTATGGCCTTCCTCCGTCATTACCGACTCGGGGTGGAACTGAACACCGTAGAGAGGGTATCGCTTATGCTCGATGCCCATAATCTCGGAGTCGTCCAAAGCCACGGCTGTTACTTCGAGACCCTCCGGGAGCGGCGGCTTAGCTGTGAGTGAGTGGTACCTAGCCACGCGAAGCGGGTTCTTGACACCTTCGAAGATCCCAGCGCCGCTGTGGCTGATGAGGCTCGTTTTGCCATGCATAAGTCTTGACGCCCTGTCTACCCTGCCGCCGAGGACGTGGACGATCCCCTGGTGTCCCAAGCATACGCCGAGAAGGGGCTTAGTCCTCCCCAGCCTCAAAATGAGTTCTCCCGAGACGCCGAAGAGCCGTTTATCAGCTGGGTGGCCGGGGCCTGGGGATATGACTATTGCGTCTGGGTCAAGACGCTCAGCCTCCTCGAGTGTGAGCCTGTTGTTGCGGTAGACTATGGGCTGGACCCCCAGCTCGCCGAGATACTGCACGAGGTTATAGACGAACGAGTCTAGGTTATCAACAACGAGAACCCTAAGCAGGCCGGCTCACCTCCTCAGCGCTGCAAGCAGGGCAGCGGCCTTGTGCTCCGTCTCGAACCACTCCCCCTGAGGAGTGCTGTCCGCAACTATCCCCGCACCCACCTGTATGCTCGCCTCCCTCTCGCTGTGTCCCAGCAGAGTTCTTATTGTTATCGCGAAGTCGGCGCTCCCGTTGAAGGAGAGGTAGCCCACGCAGCCGGCGTATGGCCCCCTCCTCTCCGGCTCCAGCTCATCAATAATCTCGATGGCCCGCAGCTTTGGCGCCCCCGAGACTGTTCCAGCCGGAAAAGTGGCCTCTAGCGCGTCTATGGAGTCAAGCCCAAGCTTCAGCTCTCCCGAGACATGTGAAACTAGGTGCTGCACGTGGCTGTATCGGTTTACTTCCATGAGAGACTCAACCCTGACTGTACCAAACCTGCATATCCTGCCCAGATCGTTCCTAGCCAGGTCTACTAGCATCACGTGTTCGGCTAGGTCTTTCTCGTCGCTGAGCAGCTCGGCCTTGAGCTTCTCGTCAAGCTCCGGGTCTCCTTTGAGGGGTCTCGTGCCTGCTATTGGGAAGGTCTCCACCCTCGAGCCCTCAACCCTCACAAGCATCTCAGGGCTAGACCCGACAATCCATCGGTCACCATACCTCAGGCAATACATGTATGGGGAGGGGTTAACCTCCCTAAGCCTCCGATAGAACTCCACATAGCTACCCTCAACATCTAGGTCTATTCTTCGAGACAGGACGACCTGTATCGCCTCTCCAGCCGCGATATACTCCTTCGCCCTAAGCACCATGGACTCAAACTCCTCTCTCACGGTGATGGGCCTCACAGCCTTCCCCCTGAGAGGCTCTCCCTGTGGGGCATCACGGCAGGCCGTCTTTAGCTCCTCCACCAGGCCGTCGGGATCTGTCCCGAATATGTAGGCCTCATTCATCCTGTGGTCAAAGATCACGCCTCTGTCGTAGACGCCAAACTGCATCTCGGGAAACGGGCCTGAGGGCTTGTCCCTGAAGGTGATGTCTTCCCAGAACCTGACGGACTCAAAGGAGATGTAGCCCACGGCGCCGCCGAGGAACCTGAACCTTGTGTCGACTATCTTTGCTCCAAGAACCACCTCCCTCAAGACCTCAAGTGGATTAGCCTCCTGCAGGACAGCGCGCCCCGAGTCCCGCCCCCAAACCTCGACCACGCCGTCACTTGCCGTGATCTTGGCTAGGGGGTCCCAGCCAAGAAACGAGAACTCTGCGAGCTTCCTAGGACCAGACACCGACTCCAGCAGATAGACCCAGTCCGAGCGGCCCACAAGAGCGTTGAACAGCTCACATGGTTGAAGCGACGGCTTGAGACGCTCAACCCTAAGATCTAGTCCGCGAAGCTCTATAAGTCCGCCAAACTAAACCGCCTCTCAAACCTCGCTCAAGGAAAAAGGTGGTCAGGAATATTAAGATTGCTTAAGGGGCGGCGCCTCAAACTCAGGTTTAATAAACTGCGGGCGGGGACAACACTTGGGCTATGAGTAGGCCAGCTGAGCTGGGATCGATCAAGGAGGGTAGCAACATTGTCATCGAGGGCGAGCCGTGCAGGGTGGTTGAGATCGAGAAGTCTAAGACAGGGAAGCATGGGTCGGCTAAGGTCCGTGTAGTCGCGATAGGCATCTTCGACGGGGTCAAGCGAGCGATCGTTGGCCCTTCAGACCAGAGGGTTGAGGTCCCTATTGTGGAGAAGAGAGTTGGCCAGATAGTATCCGTAGGCGAGACCGTCAGCGTAATGGATAGGGACACCCTAGAAATCGTCGAGCTACCGCTTCCTGCGGACGAAAACCTGAGGGCCCGGCTCGAGCCGGGAGCGGTTGCCGAGTACTGGATAATCCTCGGTAGGCGTATGATAAATCAGGTAAGAAGAGAGTAGTATGCGTTTTGTATGTGTTTTTGTCAGCATATTATTTAGCCCTTTCTTTAGCGATAGTGGTAGTGTCCGGATAAGGGGTCCATATGTCTATGGAGTTTATATGTCTATGAGAGGTTTCATAACCGCCCCGGTCGGGAAAAAGCAGACCCCAAACAGTATTTAAATCCTTATCCGGACAATAGCGCTATCGCGGTAGTGTCCAAATAACGGGTTTATATAGTTGAGGGCCTCCCATAGTAGTCTCGCGAGTTGAGATAGTTGCCCCTAGAGGGTATTAAAGCCTTATTTGGACACCATCGTCGCTGCGGCCTTCTCGTTCGCGGTGCTAAACCTGGGCCTCTTCACGACCCAGAAGAGCGGTGAGGTCGTGCAGGCCGGCATCGACGATCGAGACGGTCGGATCGGTAATCGCTAGGAGTGACCTCGACGGCGGAACTAGGAAGGTAGCCAACGTAACCGTCTTCTTCAAGGTAGCGGTTGGAAAGCGGCCTATCGATCTGAGAGTCGGCTCCCTAGTCGTCACCTACCATGATGGCAGAACAAGTATCCAGAACGTCTACACAGCTAATGCCACCGGCTCCGTGATCTCCTTCACGTCGCCGGGTGTTATATTGAAGCAGATCGTGGACGACGGCGACCACCTGATCGAGTTCGGCGAGCTCTGCTCAATAACGGTCGGGATCGAGGAGATGGCAGACCTTCAGCCCACTGAGGTGTTGACGATCCAGCTGAAGCCTGTGGTAGGCTCGGCCCTGAAGGTCGAGAGTCGGCTGCCGCCCTCATTCGACCCCGTGATGGACCTCGCGTAGAGGGCTAAGCTGGGCAGGGTTTCACCCCCAACTTCCCCCCTTTTTTTTCACGCTCCCTCCTGAACCACTCTACATACCTCTTTACGATCTCTCTTAACGAGGTCTCGGGACTCCATCCCAGCCGCGCCCTTGCCTTTGTTATGTCGGCAAAGCTCGTGAGGGGTTCTCGTGGTAAAAGGGGCTGCCTCTCAGGCTCGATGTCGTTTCCCATCTCCTCCACGACAATCCGAGCCAGCTCCTCGACGCTCCTAGGCTCTCCGCTTCCCACGTTGATTACCTCGTATTCAGGGCGGGCCTTGAGGGAGGCGACGGTAATCTTGGCAGCGTCCTCGACGTAGATGAAGTCGCGCGAGGCAGGGACGAATCCTCCGTCTCTCCAGACCCCTCTGACTATCGGGGGCCTACCCGCAGCCAGCCGACTCACGAACTCGCTCAAGACATTATGGCCCCCCTCCCCGAGGATGTTGAAATATCTCAAGACGAAGCCGCGGACCCCGTAGACACGATAATACGCCTCGCCAAGCATCTCGCAGGTGAGCTTGCTTACGCCATAAGGATTGATAGGCTTTACAGCCCCATCCTCCCGGTGGGGCGGCGTCAGATCTCCGTATACCGCGGCGCTGGAGGCTAGCACAACAAGCCCTATCCCGAGCCTCCGCGCAGCCTCCAGGACGTTCATATGTATCCTGATGTTATCGTAGAGATACGTGTGCGGCTTCACTACCGACTCAGGGGCGCTTGTGAGGGCGGCTAGATTCACAACCGTATCGACGCCCCGCATGAAGGAGTAGACCGAGCCGAACTCTCTCGCATCGGCCGCAACATACTCAGCGCCGGAGACCCGGTCACCCTCGGGGGGGATAACCAGATCTAGAACCCTGACTCCCTCACCGGTCTCGATCAGGCGCCGCACCACTCGCCGACCGAGGAAGCCAGCGCCACCCAGGACCAGGACCGTCAATATCCTAACCATATTCTCGAGCCCCACGACTTGAATACCTATATCTTTGTGCAAGAGGCTGTAAATCCTTATAAGAAACACCTACTCCTACTTCTTACTGGGCCAGGGCTCTAGGCGGCGGCACCACCGAGGCAGGTGGACCCACCTTCGCGATGGGGTGGTGCTCTCCGGCTCTGGCTATAGGGGTGAAGGCCTGAGGGAGTTGGGAAGGATCCTCAGGCCTAATGTGGGTTGTTCCGTGGAGTTCCCCGCCAAGTGTTGGCCGGACTCCGGTTGATCCTGCCGGACCCCACTGCTCTCGGGGTAAGGCTAAGCCATGCAAGTCGGAGGTCTCCGGGAATCCGGGGGCCTGGCGTACGGCTGAGTAACGCGTGGCTAACCTGCCCTGCGGAGGAGGACAACCCCGGGAAACTGGGGATAAACCTCCATAGGCGAGTGGCTCTGGAACGACCATTCGCCCAAATCCCTGCATGGGGATCCTCCATGCAGGGGCCGCAGGATGGGGCTGCGTCCTATCAGGTAGTTGGTGGGGTAACGGCCCACCAAGCCTAAGACGGGTAGGGGCCCTGAGAGGGGGAGCCCCCAGATGGACTCTGAGACAAGAGTCCAGGCCCTACGGGGCGCAGCAGGCGCGAAAACTCCGCAATGGGCGGAAGCCCGACGGGGTTACCCCGAGTGCCACCCTCGTGGTGGCTTTTGCCCGCTGTAAAAAGGCGGGCGAATAAGGGGAGGGCAAGTCGGGTGTCAGCCGCCGCGGTAATACCCGCTCCCCGAGTGGTGGGGGCTATTACTGGGCCTAAAGCGCCCGTAGCCGGCCCGGCGTGTCTCTCGTTAAATCCACAGGCCTAACCTGTGGGCTGCGGGAGATACTGCCGGGCTTGGGGGTGGGAGAGGCGCCCGGTATTCCCAGGGTAGGGGTAAAATCCTCTGATCCTGGGAGGACCACCAGTGGCGAAGGCGGGGCGCCAGAACACGCCCGACGGTGAGGGGCGAAAGCTGGGGGAGCAAACGGGATTAGATACCCCGGTAGTCCCAGCTGTAAACGATGCGGGCTAGGTGCCGGGACGGCTACGAGCCGCCCCGGTGCCGAAGGGAAGCCATTAAGCCCGCCGCCTGGGGAGTACGGCCGCAAGGCTGAAACCGTCAGTGCCGATGGGTAAATTAATGGCCTTCACTAAGACGATTATGCGCATTTGAGCAGCGATCCAATTTGCGAATTATTTTACCTGACTGGGTTGTTAAGAGACGGCTCGGTGTATTACGATGCAAGTTCACGAAACTATTACGTTGTCTGGTATTCGAAAAGCTGTGAATTCCTCAGAGCTGTGGTTGCACCAAAGTTGTCGAGGGTTTTCCCAAACATCCGATGGAGGTTAGATGAGTACAAAAAGGGTCATTGGAGGATCAGAATTAGCAACAAGAGCGCATATAATATGCTGAAGAGATGTTTCGAATTTCCAACGGAACGGATGGGCCAGAGACACTGGGGAGTACCTACGCTGGTGCGCGAGGCAGGACTACATCAACAACTGAGTCATATAACGGGTATTGCGGATGCTGAAGGCGATGTATCTTTGGTGAATAAGTACATTGAAATCTCGCAGAAAAATTATGAGGTCCTTGAATGGATAAAGACAACGGTTAAAGAAGTTGGAATTAGGACTGGTAACGTTATTTTAGCTGATAAGAAATCGTCAACGTATAAAATTGTTGTTTGTGAAAGAAAATCAGTTTTACTTTTTCAAAAACTTGTTAATTTTGAGCATCCAGTTAAGAAAACAAAATTAGAAAAGTTAGTTGATTTTGTTTTAAAACATCCATCGGCACGGCGGCAGCAAACTTAAAGGAATTGGCGGGGGAGCACCACAAGGGGTGGACGTTGCGGCTTAATCGGATTCAACGCCGGAAACCTTACCGGGGGCGACGGCAGGATGATGGTCAGGCCGACGACCTTACCGGACGAGCCGAGAGGAGGTGCATGGCCGTCGCCGGTGCGTGCCGTGAGGTGTCCTGTTAATTCAGGCAACGGACGAGACCCGCGCCCCCTGTTGCCATCGGCCGAAAGGCGCTGGGCACTCAGGGGGGACCGCCCCCGAAAGGGGGAGGAAGGAGCGGGCTACGGCAGGTCGGTATGCCCCGAATCCCCCGGGCCGCACGCGACGTTCAATGGCGGAGACAGTGGGATGCCACCCCGAAAGGGGGAGCCAATCCCTAAACTCCGCCTCAGTTGGAATCGAGGGTTGCAACTCGCCCTCGTGAACGCGGAATCCCTAGTAACCGCCCGTTACCACCGGGCGGTGAATACGTCCCCGCTCCTTGCACACACTGCCCATCGCTCCACCCGAGCTGGGAATGGGCGAGAGCCACTCGAGTTGGGTGGCCCGAGCCCAGGCCTGGTGAGGGGGGAGAAGTTGTAACAAGGTGGCCGCACGGGAACGTGTGGCCGGATCACCTCCAGAAAAACTCCACGGAACAACCCACAAACCCCCCTACTCTCCAGTAACCCTCCTAAGCCGAGGATTGAAAAGCTCGTCCAAACCCATGTTTATCAAGTTAAGTGAAACGAAAATACACACCAAAATTAGGACAGGGCCCACTATGAAGTGGTAGTATCCCTGCACTATTAGGCCACTCGTCATATATAGATGCAACAACAAGCCGAGGGTGATGATCTCGGCTGCCCCAAGCCCAATCAGTCTTAACCCAGCCTCCGCAAGGATCCCACCAATGACCGAATACGCAAAACCAACGAGAATATATGGAAAAACGTTAGGCAATAATTCAAAAAATAATATCTCAAAATCTCGCTCACCTATCATTTTCGCAAGTTCAACGTACGGACGTGACTTAAGCGATAAAACCTGTGCCCTTATCGACCTAGCTGGACCTGCCCAAGCGAAGGCCGATATCACCAATGCTATATACAGTAAATCAAGTCGCTGGATATACACAACGGCCGCAGCCGCAATAACCAATGCCGGTAAAATTAATATAATGTTGGTTAGTGAGTTTAAGAAGTTGTCAATTATGCCACCCTTGTAAGCCGCGAAGAACGCTACAAATACGGCTATTGTGGTAGACACACCCCCGACCAAGAAACCCACTATGAGCGAATTCTTTAAGCCAGTAAAAAGCATCGCAAGGACATCACGACCAAAATGATCGGTCCCTAAAGGATGCTCGAGTGAGGGGCTAAGTAATCGAGGGAAGAAGCCGATGGCACTTGACTGCAATCCACCCAGTCTAAACGAATTTACTAGCGTTTCTAAAAGAGATAACCCGGTTAATAATGACATAATACTTACACTTACTTGCAGTTTTTTAGACCTACCCAAGTAAAACTTGATACTTGTAAAGGTCTTCACAAGATCGTTTCTTAGCACGGTCATGTTAGCGCAACCCGAAGGTCAATTATCGGATAAATCAAGTCCATTATCAAGTTAGCCGTCAAAACAGCAAAGATTGTCAGTATAATTATGCCTTGCAACACATTAAAATCGATCAATCCTACAGAACTTACAAAGAGTGTGCCTATACCCGGGTAAACAAATATCCACTCTACTAAAAATGCTCCAGATAGAATGAAACCTAAAGATATAGCTAAGCCCGTAGCCTAGGCAAAAGTGTATTCCTTAGAATATAGCGCGTTAATATTCTTTTTGTACTCAAGCCTTTAGCTAAAGCATATTGTAAGTAATCCTCTCCTAATATAGTGATTGCCAAAGATCTTGTAGAAATCAGCCAGTTCATCATAAACACAATAATTATTGAAGAAGCAGGCAACAGCGCGTGTTGGAGAGCGCTAAGGACGAAATTTATGTCGAGGGTCACTAATGTAGCTGCATATGCACCTCTTGAGGGGAGGACAGGGATGATGTAAGCGAATAGTAAGAGGAGTATAACGGCAAGGATGTAGTATGGTATCTGAGAGAATACTAGAGATAAAGTAAAGAATACATTGTCAAACCTTGTACCACGTTTCCATCCAACAAGCACGCCCAGCAAAAGACCCACCATCCATGAGAAAGCAGTTGTAACGGATAAAAGAATTATAGTCCATGGCAGGTGGCGAAGTATTAATTCTTGAGCAGGTGTGGGAAAAGCGATGAAGGAGGGACCCAAATTTAGTTCAAAGAAAAGTCTTCGAAGGAAAATCACATGTTGTGTGAAGATATCCTGATTAAGGCCGAACATTTCTTCAAACATCCTTATAGTCACGTACCCAACAGGTTCAAAACCATATCGTGACTTCAACATGTATACGTATACGCGAATAGGGTTGCCGGGAATCAACCTTAATATGAAGAAAACCGCTGTGATAGTTAGAAAGAGAACGATGATATAGCTGACAATCTTTCTGATCACGTATCTCTTAAGCTGCTCTTTATAAAGACTCATCTAACTAGTTCCTTGGTTTTCTTACTTAAATTTTCATAAGAGTAACAGATCAGACGTTAGAGCGGGAGCAATGTTTAAACAGACTCGACTGGAGATATGAGAATCGATTCAACGTAAGAAACGCAGCTCGGATAATGTCCAAATAAGGCGTTATATTTAAAGGCCTGTTGATTTGTCTTGTTTGTATGGATGTTGTAGCCCTAGTTTCGAGCTGTTTTATTCGTAATAATAAAAGAGTAGGGAGGTTGAGGTACTAGCAGTGTTGGGCTACATGTTTCATGGTGGCTGTAGGAAAGGTGTCTAGGGTCCTTAGCATGGGTTTGGAGCCGATAAGCAAGTCTGTCGTCCACTACCTCGCCAAGAAGGTATCTGAGGTCAGGGTTGCTACTGAGCCTAGGTATGGGAGGTGTATAGCTGTTGATGAGACCAAACTACGTGTCAAGAAATCTTACGTATACATATGGTCTGCAGTAGATGTGGATTCCAAGGAATTATTGGCTCTGGAGGCGTCTTATGGTAGGAGCAGTCTAAACGCATTATCATTCCTCAAGAAGGCCCTTAGGAGGTGTATAAATAAGCCACTTATGGCCGTCCTGTGTTGTAGCGAGGCCTCTTCTAACATACCGCTTACAATTTCAAAACCTTTCTGGATGGCCCCTGATTCCCCTAAAGAGTGGATATGGAGCCATTTAGAGGGCTTCTTTTCTTCTACGAGCTCGCCTAGATCTTGTGCGTTGAACCTTTCGTCACCTAGACCTACGAATAGTACCGCGTAGACATTTGGGTTTAGTGCCACGTTAATTAACGTCCTCCTAGTAATTTCCGCGTCTATACCTACTTCTCCGTCCGTACCCTTGGCATGTATGAATCCGGGAGCACCTGCAGCGGCTGAGATCCTTTTTAACAGCATGGCTGGCTGATGCTGCCACAGATATTACGACTACTTTATTCCGTATCCCAAGCGGAAAGAACGGATCATCTCGTAGGAAAACATTTAGCCTGCTCTCACTCTCCAAACAGCCCGCCCCCTAAACCAGTGGCTCGACAAATTGTGAGTGCTGACCCATTCTCCTATAATGATCCTACGTGAAGCCTTTCCTATTTTACAGCCTAATTTTATTACATAATCTCCTTTTTATCGGCTTGATTGCAATTGTGTGCCACTGAGGTATAGACTCCTTAATTACCATTTCAAGATCCCCTACAACCAGCTTTTCCCCCTTTTCTATTCTTTCCGCTGCAATCGCTACGTTGTCGTGTGGATGAAAAATTATTATCTTCCCATACCCTCTGATGTCCAACATGGGTTCTTTGGCAGACAGTTTCATGGCTTTACTAAAACTTTGACTTCCCTTCTTTCTTTAGCACGCTCAAACGCCTCCAAAACATCTGATAACCTGTATCTAGTTGTTATTATTGGTGCTGGATCGAGGATCCCGCTCTCTATCATCCTAATCACAGAGGGGAATACCGCATTCCCTGCATGGCCTTGTGAACCAAAGAGCTGGGCAGCTCTTGTCTGGAAACGCTCTAACCAAATCGGGGCCTCTTGATCCGCTCTCCCTATCCAAACCACAGAGCCAACTATTGCAAGAGACCTCTCTATTTCAGGGAGCACCTCTGCTGGAACACCTGTGGCCTCTACATGCAAGTTAGCACCCATACCATCCGTTACCTCAAGCACCTTTTCAAATGGTCTAACACCTTTTTTCTTCAGCACTATTGGATCAAAAATGTGTGTAGCACCAAGATACTTTGCTATCTCTCTCCTCTTCTCCACGGGCTCCATCACTATGATTTTTGCAGCACCTGCAGCCTTCAAAAGAGCAACCGCCCCAAGCCCTATAGGACCCGCACCCCACACCACAACATTCCATCCTGGTCTGTAATTGTCAGCTCTAACGAATATTGCGTTGTAGCTGACGCATATGGGTTCAACCAATGACCCTACCTCGAATGCTCTTTCCTCGCTACCGAACACATCTAAAAAACCATTTATTTTCCAAACGAACTTAGTGTCCGTAACCATGTATTCCTCCATTCCACCATTTATTGTAAATCCAACCTCTTCGAGGTGTTCACATTGATTATAATACGAGGTCCTACACGCGTAGCACATTCCACACCATTGCATCTCCTCAACAACCACCATGCCACCAGACCTGATGCCCTCAACCCCTGGACCCACCTCCACAACCTGGCCCGATAGCTCATGTCCAGGAACCACCGGAAGTTTGGTCAGCCCAGGATAGAGCATCCAACCACTTGAATCGCTCTCAACCATATGAATGTCTGAGCCGCAGATGCCTACCGCCTTTAAACCAATCAGCACCCGTCCATGACCGGGCTTGGGTATTGGAGTCTCGTTTAACTGAGCCGTGGGGTGTTTCCAAACTCTGCTTCCATTGATAGCCTTCCGAGTAGTCAATTCCCTCTCATTCGGCGTATAACCTGGCCTAGGGGAGAACTCTGCACTCAAGGGAGAACTTTGCACTCAATATACAAGCAATCTGCTTCTTCTCAACCATTGACACTAGTCACTAGTATAGGACTTGGCGCAAAATTTTAAGGGTTACTTGTACAGCGCCTATGGTGTCTGAATAAGGCTTTAAATACCCTCTAGGGGCTCCTATTTCGACTCGCGGGGCTACTATAGGAATTCTTCAGCTATAAAACCTGTTATTATAACACTATCCTATTAAAATATAGAGTATCAGCCCGAAGAATCTAATACATAACATAGTTGTTAATCCTTTAGAGGGCTAGTTCTTTTGGGCTGAGGTTTATTCTGGAGAGGTACAGGTTGTCGTCCGGTCCTGGGACTAGGTATATCTTGTCTGGGTAAAGGACTGAGAGTTTGTTTATGGTTTCGCGAATTTGGGACGGCGTCGCTACCTGGTTATTCTCTAGCAGTCGTATGCAGACGGCGAGTTCTAGGAGCCTTATTTTTACTGGGCCGCCGAGGTATGTGGAGATTGCGTTAAACGTGTTTATGAGCTCCTTGTTCAAAGCTTCCCTAGAGGCTTTGCCGGCGTACTGGATCATCACGGGAGCAAGCGTCGAGAAGATCTGCTCCGTGATCTTTGAGGGCGGGTAGGAGAGGGTTTTGAGGAAAAGGGCCTTATGACCCAGCACTTGGTCTGAGACGTCGTAGCGCCCCCTCTTGACCCGCCTCAGCAGTCCTAGGTCGACGAGCCACTCCAGCCTCGGTGGCACGATGTGCCTATACTTGGCGTAGAGGCTGCTTCTGATCCACTCAGCCTTCCTCGAATATTTGAGCCTTTCCTCCCTATACCTCTGAGCCGCCTCTAGCTTTGGCAGCAGCTCGCTCTGAGCCCTCTTACCAGCTGCCGCGAGTATGGACTGCAGGGCCTGCGGGTAAAGATCTTCCATGACATAGTTCATGGCCTCCAGCCTGGAGAAGCTCTCGGTCTCCAAGACCCATCTAATTATGCTGGGTAAGACGAGATAGTCGTTTACTACTAGGAGCCAGAAGAAGAATAGGCGCTCAACCGGCTTCAGGGTTATCACGTCTAGGAGTGACAGCTCGGCCTCGCCCCTAAGAAAGGCTTCGCTGTGCGCGATACTTCTGGTAAAGGCGTAGACGATGCCGTTCTCGCCGAGGGTTGGTGACTTCTTGCTGAGCAAGTTAAGGTCTGCCGCGAGGGATACGTAGTTTCGCGCCGCAACTGTGCTCCTTATCAATCCTACAGCGTCGACCTGAGAGGCCGGCGGTTCCTTCAGCTTTTTAACAGATTCCTCGAGGATAGACGCTAAGAAGCTCTGAGACGCTTGGTCCCGAGCAGACTCCGACTTCGCGGCGGCCACGATCAGCCGGAGGTATCCGAGCCTGCATACCTCACCGTGGCTCTCAATCATCAAGCAGTAACCATCCTCCCCGATAATTGCCGAGTTTTTAGCGGAGTATGCACCGGTCTCTCAGACGCCTCTCCCTTCTCCAGCTCCAGCACAGCTTCTCTGCTAACCCCCTGCTTGTCTCCTATATACATAAGGTATTTGCTCTCCTTGGGGATGTTGTCGTAGACGACCCGCCTCACGTTGAAGCCGACACGCTCGGCTATCGGCCTTACGAACTCGGCGAGATCTATCAGGACGCCCCTTTTCTTGACTATGCCGAGCACTATGACGCAGGCCCTGTCGCGCTTTAGCAGGCGATACATCTCGCGGAGTGACTGCTCCATGAACTCGGCGAACCTGGATAGGGACTGGGAGTGGAAGAGGCGCCGCCCCACCTCTCTGTAATCGTATCCTAGGAACCAGAGCCTCAGCCAGTTGTCCCAGGCGTAGGTCTGCATGTTGAGGTATGGCGGGGATGTTATGATGAAGTCGGCTATCGATGAAGGAAGCGGTAGGCTCCGAGCGTCGCAGTTATAGGCCTGGCCCTCTACCACGGGCAGCCTCCCAAAGAGTATGCTGGCAGCCCTCTCTAGAATGCATCTCGACACGTCTCTACGAGGCTTGGAGAGCCCTAACCTCCTCCGGGATCGGGCGACGTAGCCTGGAGACATTGAGAACGAGTGGGAACATTTGACGGAGAGGCTGCAGCTACTCGAGCCGTGAAGAATCCCTAAGACTAGCCCCTTGAGGAAGATTCCGAGCCGCGTGTCGTCGCGCATCAGTAGCTCTCTCAGAGCCATGAGCTGTCTGAGAGTCGACCTGTGGTAAAATGCCTGGACCTCCTCCGGGGCATCTGGGTCAACTCCCATAGCTATTGATGCTCGGTTCCTCCTCACCCAATCCTCAACCTCCCCGTACGTTGCGGGCCTAACCTTTGCGTGTGTCAGGACGAACGCTTCTGGCGCCAGGTCGTTGCCTATACCGATCCTCCCGTTCAGGCATGCCTCGAGCGGAGCCGTACCCTTCCCAGCGAAAGGGTCCAGCACAAGCCACCCGGGCTCGGTGTACTTCGAGATATAGTAGTGTGCCATGGCTGGCGGGAAGGACCCAGTGCGTGAGCAGAGTCTGTGGAGGCTGCTCTCCCACCCGCGCGAGTAGTACTTCCAGCATCCCTCGAGATCCCAGCTAGAAACCCTCGCGATGGTGTACATCTGTCTTGACGCATGCCTTGCTCACCACCGCCTATAACCGTTGACCGCCGCAGGGGTGTGGAGATTCTTCTACTATATCCTCAGACAATATACTGAGAATATGTTAAGCGGGCTCTCATGGTATTGCGCAGCGAATACCCTAGCCGTTCCCTTTGAATATGGGGAGAATACCTAGGTAGTCCACGTCCTCGAAGACGGCTCCTTCGAGAAGTATCGCCGCCTTCTTGAAGACGCGGCCACCCGCAAGTCTGACGAGCCTCTCGAGGGCTGCCATCGTCTCCCTCGTGCTGACTATGTCGTCCACTATGCCGACGTCCTTGTCCTCGATGTACTTCTTGTAGCGTCCGTCTATGCTGAGCCTAATCACGTCCTTACTGGTCACGGGCTTGCACTCAGTTATGATGGGGTTTATCATGAAGGGCTTCACCTCTTTCCGTGCCACGATGTATCTTTGGTGACCTAGGATTGATGCTATTTCGTGTACTAGCGGGATTCCCTTGCTTTCAGACGTGAGGAGTATGTCGCACCCCTTTAGCCTCTCGGAGAGAAGTGCGGCGCACCTAGAGATGAACTCGCGGTCACCTAGGCTGTCGAAGTAGGCTATCCAGGTGTCTTTCGAGACCCTGAGGAGGGGCAGAACCCTCCTCATCCCAGCGACCTCGATCTCGTAGAACTCTCTACCCTCGTAAGGCAGGATGACCTCCTTCACGCCAGTAGAGTGGTTTGGGCGCGTTTAAAAGTTTAGCATCTCCCAGCCCCTATCCGCTATGCCGAGGGCCTCAGCAAGATACCTCACGGTGTGGTATACTCGGAGGCCGGTGAATTGTCGTAGCTGCAGCGCACAGACGCTACTCTCGGTCGCCACCTCAGAGCAGTTTGTCTTCAGAACCTCCCGGGCGATTCGTCTACCTATCTCAGAGCTCACGCTATAACCCTCGTGGGCCCGCCTCATCCCCCATGTCCCCGCAATCCCGCAGCAGCCATAGTCCCTAGTCCTAACCTCGAGCCCGAGGGAGGATAGGAGGTCTGCGGAGGGCGTGCTAGGCGCGACTAGCCTGGAGTGGCAAGGGTAGTGGTAGAAGATCTGGCTCCCCCCACTAGAAGCTTTGGCCTGAGCGGGTAGTTTTGTCTCGGAGGCTATGAAGGACATTAGCTCCCTGGTCGATTCCGCGACCTCCGTCGCAGTACTCGTCTTTAGCAGCTTTGGATACGCATTTGCTAGGCAATAGGCCGCTGTGGGCTCGCTACAAACGATCCATGCGCCTCGTTCGGCGTAGGCTGCGAGTCTCGCCACGTTTTTCTCAGCTATTCTCTTGGCGACGTGGTGTAGTCCGTATTGGATGGCGGGCATCCCCGAGCCCTGCGTCTTAACGAGGGCGACCCTGTATCCCAGCCGCTCCAGCACCCTAACGGATAAGACCCCGATGCTCCAGTCGATGTAGGCTGCGTAGGTATCTGGGAAATACACGACGTCGGCGTCAGACCTCTCGAGATATGCCGGCCCAAGCACCCTGTACAGGTCTCCGCCCCTGAATCTATGCATTAGCCTCCGCCTATCTAGGCCTAGGACGAGCTCCACCAGCCTCCTAGCGGACTTGTTTTCCTGCAGCCAGTTGAAGAGGCGAGCCGCCCTCGACCCGAGCAGGGCATAGGACTCATACATCGTGAGCATTCTTTCGCGGAGGGTATAGGCGCGGCCCTGGTGCTTGATCCAAGATATGGCGAGCGGTATCTCTATTCGTGCTGGACAGACATCGTGGCATAGGCTGCAGGAGACGCAGTATCTCGCTATCTCCGCGGCCCTTTGGACGGAATTTGTTATGGCGGTCCACAGCACGCCCATCGCCCCCACGTATATGTCTCCGAAGACTCCCCCGCCGAGGATCCGGTAGGTCGGGCAGACATCGAGACAGGCCGCGCATCTGATGCATCTTAGAGTCTGTCCCAGCCACTCGTTCTCAAGGGCGCCGATCCTCCCATTGTCTATCAAGACAAGGTGAAACTCTCTCCCCTCTCTCCACGCAAAAGGCCCCTTCGGCCCGAGCACCGTTATGTAGCTTGTCGAGCGCTTGCCTATCGCTCGGGCGGGAAGAACGCGGAGGATTCTCGCCGCGTCCTCCCACTTCTCCACGACCTTCTCCACACCTGCGACGGAGACTACTATACGCGGCATGGTGGCCACTAGTCTCCCGTTGCCCTCGTTTGTGACAAGAACAACGTGTCCTGTCTCTGCAACGACGATGTTGGCTCCTGTCACCCCCATGTCTGCTGACTTGAAGAACTGCCAGAGATGAGACCTGAAGAAGTTGGTTATCTTTGTGGGGTCCTCCTCCACCTCGCTCCCTACTTTCCGTCTAATTAGGGAGGCTATCTCCCTCCTGCCGAGGTGTACTGCGGGAGCTATAATGTGGGTGGGCCTGTGCCCCGCAAGCTGCACTACACGCTCCCCCAGATCCGTCTCGACGACCTCTACCCCCAATGACTCTAAGGCCTGGTTTATCCCGATCTCCTCCCCCGTCATCGTCTTAGACTTTATGACCAGCCTCACGTTCCTGCTTGCCGCTATTTCGGCTATGTAGCGCCTAGCATCCTCCGCCGTCTTTGCTACATAGAGATGGCCGCCAGCGCCAGAGACAGAGGCTGAAAGAGTTTCTAGGAGCCGGGGAAGCATCTCCAGCGACCTGCTTCGCACCTCAAAGAGTTCGCGTAGATGTCTATACTCTAGTACCCTTATCGCCTCCCTTGACTTCTCCGCCATCGCGAGGAGGCTCCGCCACCTAGTCTCGATCTCCTCCCGCCGCTCTAGTGCCGCCTCTATCTGTCTCCTACTCATCTGGATCGAACCTCGACACGACACAGCCCATCTCTACTGGGCCGTGCACGCCCTTCACGTGGGTAAGCTCTATGTCGGATGTGCCGCTCGGGCCCGATATTATCACAAGTCCCTCAACATTACCCGACCTTAGCGTGTCTGAGAGGTCCTCGTAATTCTCCACTATCTCTCCTTCACCCAGTATGCCGACGGAGAATCTTGGGATTAGGGAGGCGAGGTTGGACTGCTTGTCGAGGACTACTAGGCCACCGGTCTCCACTATACCGAGCCGGGCTCTGAAGACCCCTAGGCCCTCCTCTCTAAGCTTGTCTATCCAGCCGGCCTCGGTTAGTTCGTCCCACTCGCCGATTCTTCCGACCTCTCCCAGCAGCTCCCTGATCGCCTTCCCCACCTTGCCACCGAGGCCACCAATTAGGAAGTCCTTAGCCCCCCAGCCCCTCGCCCACCTCAGGACCCATGAGCAGGCCTCGTCCAGGTTGCTGGCATAGGCGGTCTCGAAGCCATTCCTAACCAGACTCTCCATTAGGCGGATGGTTATGCTCCTCAAGCCTCCCACCACACCCACCCTTACGCCGCGTGTCGGTTCTTGATAAATTAAAACATTATAAGCAGGTCGATGATTCTATAATTTGCTATGAAGATTGGAATTTTCACGGTCCTCTTTAATGAGGAGCCTCTGGAGAAGGTTCTGAGGTATGTTTCGGGGCTTGGTTACGAGGCTGTGGAGCTTGCGGCCTGGAGGGGTAGCAATCATCTTAACATTGAGAGGGTCCTGAACGGCGGAGCCCAAGAGCTGAAGAGGCTGGTCGAGAAGTACAACCTCACGATCTCGGGCATCTCGAACCATCTCGAGGGCCAGCTTGTCCTCGGCCCCCACGACTCTTCGACCGATGCCTTCTTCAAGGGCACGCCCGAGGAGAAGATCCGATACGGTATTGAGAGGATGAAGAAGACTGCAGAGGCCGCCAAGCTCTTAGATGTCCCCGTTGTCAACGGTTTTATCGGGGTCCCCAACTGGGGGGCCTGGTACATCTTCCCAGCCGAATACGAGAGGATCTACGAGAGCTACTTCACGCTCTTCGCGGAGCGCTGGGGCGAGATCTTGGACCACTTCGCGGCCAACGGCGTGAAGTTCGCCCACGAGGTTCATCCGCAGGAAGTCGTCTATAACATCGAGACTGCCGAGCAGGCGATAAAGGCTATAAACGGCAAGAAAGAGTTCGGCTTCAACTTTGACCCCAGCCACCTGGTCTGGCAGCTGATCGACCCAGTCGTGTTCATCAAGAGGCTCGGGGACAGGATCTACCATAGCCACGCCAAGGACGGAGAGCTCGTCAAGGAGAACCTACCGGTCTCCGGCTCCATACCTACAGGCTCGTGGACGAGGCCGACGCGAGGGTTCAGGTTCAGGATACCCGGCTGGGGCGACGTTCCTTGGAAGAGGGTGGTTACGGCGCTCGCCGAGGTCGGGTACGACCACGTCCTCAGCTATGAGCATGAGGACCCCGTCATGAGTCGGGAGGATGGGGTTGAGAAGACGATCGCTTTCCTCAAACCCCTGATCATCAAGAAGCGGCTGGAGAAGGTCTGGTGGTAGAGCTAGGAGGGGCCTGCCATGCCGCGGGAGATAGGAGTAGGGATGCTGGGCTACGCCTTCATGGGGAAGGCCCACAGCAACGCCTTCATCAAAATGCCCCGAATGATGCACCCAGCACCCGCGATACCTAGACTCGTCGCGATTTACGGGAGGACAGAGGCCGCCGTGAGGGAGGCGGCGGAGAGGTTCGGATACAAGAGGTACTACACCGACTGGAGGGCCCTCGTCAGGGATAGTGAGGTCGAGCTCCTAGACAACGGTCTACCGAACAACTTGCATAGGGACCCATGCATCGAGGCGGCGGAGGCGGGGAAGCACCTGCTCTGCGAGAAGCCACTCGCGATGAACAGTAAGGAGGCGGAGGAGATGTATAGAGCTGCCGAGCGGGCCCGGGTCAAGCATATGGTGGCCTTCAACTACAGGTTCGTACCCGCGATAGTTCTCGCGAAGAGGCTTATCGAGCAGGGCCTCATAGGAAAGGTCTTGCAGTTCCGCGGAGCATATCTCCAGGACTGGATAATGGACCCGTCCTTCCCGCTCGTCTGGAGGCTTAGGAGGGAGGTCGCGGGGAGCGGTGCCCTAGGAGACCTCGGGTCACACGTCTTCGACCTCGCGAGGTACCTTGTGGGGGAGGTGGACTCGGTGATGGGGATGGCGAGCACGTTTATCGAGGAGAGACCCCTCCCCGAGGACCCGACGCGTAAGGGGAGAGTAACCGTCGACGACGCCTTCATCTCGCTCGTCAAGTTCAGGAATGGGGCGATAGGGTCTGTGGAGGCGACACGCTTCGCGGCGGGATGCAAGAACCTTCTAAGGATCGAGATACATGGATCAGAGGGCACGCTTGTCTTTAACTTAGAGAGGCTGAACGAACTCGAGGTATACGATGCTCGGGGAGACACCACGACGAGGGGCTACAGGAGGATTCTGGTCACGGAGCCGGAGCACCCATATATAAAGAACTGGTGGCCGCCGGGCCACATTATAGGCTGGGAGCACACGTTTGTCCACGAGATACATCATCTACTTGAATGCATCGTTGACGACAAGCCTGTCGCGCCGCAGGGAGCAACATTTTACGACGGCCTGAAGAATAACCAGATACTTGACGCGGTTCTCAGGTCTGTCGAGACAGGCAAGTGGGAGAAGATCCCAGAGTAGCTTCAATAGACCCATTTCCTTATTTTATTCATCCGGATAGACCTAACACGGGCCCTAGAGTCTCTGGTCTCTTCCTCGCATCCTCAGCGTCTATGGCCCATGGAATTTTTCCTTCGTCCATGAGCGCTACCTTGTCAACGACTCCCAATACCGCGTGGGGGTTCTGCTCGACGATCAGTATGGCTGCCCCCTCCTCCTTGAGGCGGGCGAGGGGCTCCACGATCCGACGGATCACGAGCGGCATGAGGCCTGTCAACGGTTCGTCAAGTAGCAGGATCCTCGGCCTAGAGGCGAGGGCTCGCGCCACGGCTAGCATTCTCTGTTCCCCGCCGCTCATCTGGCCGGCCCTCCTCCGGCTGAGGGCCTCCAGCTCCGGGATCAGCCTGAAGGCTTCGCGAGCCAGGTCCCAACCTTCGCCCCCCACCGCCGCCAGCCTCAGGTTCTCCTCGACGGTCAGTTGGGGGAAGACTATGAAGTCTTGAGGCACATACGCCGCTCCAAGCCTCGCGACCCTGTGGGGCTGCCATCCAGTCACGTCGACGCCGTCTAGCAGAATTCTGCCGGACAGTGGCCTCAGGTACCCCATGATGGACCGCAGGAGGGTTGTCTTACCGGCTCCGTTCCGACCAATGAGGGCTAGGGCGTTGCCCCGATCCACCCTCAACGAGGCCCCCTTGAGGACCTCAAGCCCCTCGTACCCCGCCCTCAACTTCTCGACCAGAATCATGCCTCCTCCCTCAGGTAGGCCCTCTTTATCGCGGCGGAGACGGCCTCCTCTCGCGGCCTACCCAGAGCAACGACGCGCCCCGAGTTCATGACGGCCACCTTGTTGGAGATCCTTGAGACAAAGTCGACTCGGTGATCGATCAGCAGGACAGCGACGTCCCCCAAGCCCTTTATGAGCGACTCGAGTCTCCCCGTCTCCTCCGGCGAGAGCCCTTGGCTCGGCTCGTCCAGCACCAGGAGTCTGGGGTTAGATGCGAGAGCCATAGCGAGTTCTAGGAGCCTCCTATGTCCAAAGGAGAGGGATGAGGCGCGTTGATTAAGCCAGCTTGTTAGGCCAAGCTTCTCCGCGAGCTCGCCGACCCTTGCACTCCCCCTCCTGCCTCCGGCTAGCTCGATGTTCTCTTGCACCGTGAGCGAGGTGAAGACCCTCGGCGTCTGATGCGTGGCCGCTATCCCTAGGAGGGCCCTCATCCTTACCGGGAGCCTCGTGATTTCCTTTCCGCCGAGCAGCACCCTGCCCGAGCTGGGGGCTATCCAGCCGGCCACGATCCCGGCCAGGGTCGACTTACCTGCTCCGTTCGGACCTATGATGCCTAGGACCTCGCATGCCTGGACCGCGAGCGAGACGCCATCTAGGGCCCTGACTCCGTCGAAGCTCTTCGAGACCCCCTCGACCCTGAGCAGAGGCTCAGCGACCAACGCCTTCCAGCCTCCCGAGCAGCCTAGACACCCATACGAGCCTTCTAGTGGCTAAGGCTATCGCGACCAGGCCCAGCCCCACCACCAGCACGTGCCCCCTCACCAGACCGCTCGCCAGATCGGAGAGGAGTCCCACAGCAAGGCACCCGACAAAGGGGCTCAGCTCTACGAGAGGGCCACCGACTAGGACCCAGAGGATCGGCTGGACAGAGTTCATAACTCCTGCGAAGCCGGCTCCCATATAGCCGTAGATGAGCGTGTAGAGGGAGCCGGAGAGGCCTGAGAGGAGACCTGAGACGCTGAAGCCTATGAGCCTGTAAAGCCTCCTGTCGTATCCGAGCGACTCAAGCTTATCCTCATCGTCCCTCAGGGCCAGCAGTATCCTGCCCAGCCGGGATCTGTGGAGTAGGAGGACGGAGAGCACCGCGGCGGTGAGGCCGGCGAGGGCGACAAAGTAGCGCGAACCCACCTCGCCCAGCACACCCCCGAGCTGCCAGGCCACCGTCGCCTGTCTCGGAAGCACGATCCCCTGCTCGCCACCCGTAACCTCGTTAAAGTGGAGCATCAGTAGGTATAGGGCCTGTGAGAGGAGGAGGGTGGCGATCATCGTGTAGGGGCCCCTGGTGCGCAGAGTCACGAGGCACAGGATTACCGAGGCGATCAGGGATGATGCGAGACCCGCCGCAATGGCCGCAGGGGGGCCTCCCACCGGCGAGCGCAGCGCGTAGAGTCCAGCGCCGTACATCCCAGCAGCGAAGAGCGCCGCGTGCCCGAGGCTCATAACTCCGAGCAGGTGGAACGTCACCGCGAAGCCATAAGAGTAGATGGACAGAATCATGATTCGGGTTAGGAGCGTCCTGCCGTAATCGGGGAGCAGTAGGTAGAGGAGGGTGAGGACTATTATCGTGAGGGCCGAGAGGACCGGTATCCCCACGCCGCGACGACCCCAACTAGCCAACCTACACAAGCCTCCTTACCGCGACATATGCTAGAACCAAAGATAGAGAGAGGACGCGAGAGAGGGTCGGGGACAATAGCAGCGCCGCGATGCCCTCTAGCAGACCGATGCCCACTGCCGCAGCCACAGTCCCCCCGACCCTCCCAACACCACCCACAACTACGACGAGGAATGACCAGATGAGCGCGTCGAGGCCCATGAGGAAGTGTACCTGCCTGACGGGAGCCGTCATCGCTCCGGCCAAACCCGCGAGCACCCCAGAGACTACGAATCCGACAGTCATGACGCGTCCGCTATCTATCCCCAGCGCCTCGGCCAGCTCCCTGTTCTGCTGGACAGCCCTCATCTTCAGCCCCAGCTTGGAGCTCCGTATGAGGAGCCAGACTGCTATCGCAGCCCCAAGCGAGGCAGACGCTACGAGAAGCTTGTAGCCAGAGTAGCTGAAGCCCCAGAAGCTTAGCAGGAGGTTCAGGGGCGGCTCAATCGAGCTCGGCGCCGGACCTATTACGGCGAGCGCGGCCTGCTGGAGCACGAGGAGGATGCCGAATGTAGCGATTATTGTTGACGCCAGCCCGTACTCAAGCCTCCTGAGAACAGATATGTCAACCACAAAGGCGAGAGCACCCACTAAGAGGGGTGCAGCGAGTAGGCCGACCCAGAAGCCAAGCCCGCCCTTCACAGCCAAGAGGCAGGCGACGGCGCCCAGCATGTAGAACTCTCCGTGGGCAACGTTTACGATCCTCATTACGCCGAAAGCCAGCGAGAGGCCTAGCGCGACAAGCGCTAGCATGAGTCCTGAGACAACACCGTCGAGGAGGGCTAGGGGCAGGTACTCGAGGGCTGTCAAGACCTAGAAGAGGGGCTTCCCGGTATAGTCGTTCTCGTGAGTATAGATCGAGTCCTCTATCCTCGTCCTGTGAACCACCACAAGCCTCCCACCCCTAACCTGCGAGACGAACTGGTGTCCGAAGGACTGGTGCAGCTTGCCGCTAAACAACTTGTCGCCCTGCGGGTGCCAAATCCCCTCGTTGAACCAGTCCATGTCCTCGAGGGTCGTGACAAAGGCCTCGTAGTCCTCGCGCGTCGGCCTAGAGTAGCCGCTCTGCTCCACGGCTTGCTTGATCACAAAGAGCGTCTCCCAGACGCCGAACATGTGACTGTACGCCGAGACCCTAGACGGGTCGGACTTGTCTGCTCCAGACTCGTCCACACCGACGGCCTCCCTGTAGAGCCTGTGGTAACGCGTGTCGTAGCCGTCAAGGTATCTGGGGAAGCCTTCCCAGAAATATGTCCCCTCGAGATACTCTAGGCCGGGGGCAGAGAGCGGTGTAGCCTCGATCGAGTCTACGAATCCAAACATCTCGGGCCGATCCTTGCCGAGGAACTCTCCAAGCTCCCTAACGAAGGTTAAGACATCTCCCACCATAACGTGGTACAGCACGTCAATATTCCTCGGAATCCTTGTGAAGTATTTGGTGAAGCTGGTCTCACCGGGAGGGATCGGGATCTTCTCCACGATCCTGGCCCCATACCTCTCGGCGGCCCTTGTTAAGGCGTCTCGGTGGTCGTATCCGAACGCGTAGTCCGGGTAAATCATCGCTATCCTTGTTCCAAGATTCTCGAAGATCCACCTCGCGACGGCCGTCACCTGTCCCGGAACATCAGTGATTCCGGGCTGGAAGCACCACCTGTTTAGGAGTCCGAAGGGGACGTGCGTGCCCTCGCTCACCGCGAAGTAGGGCCTCTTCAGCTCGCCTGCCCTAGGCCCCGACGCCAAGACAACGTCAGAGAACAGGGCGCCCAGTATAAAGTCCACATCTTGCACCAGGACCAGCCTCTCAACAACTTGGGGCCCCTTTACCGGACTCGTCTCGTCGTCCTCAGCGACAAGCTGGACCGGCCTCCCAGCGATGCCTCCTGTCCGGTTAATATAATCGACGGCGGCGTTAGCAACCCTCTCATACCAGTATCCATAGGGCGCGCCGATGCCTGTCCTGTGGACTTGGAACCCGATCTTGATTGGGCGCGCACCGCTCTCAGCGGTCCCTCGCTCTGGCCGAGCTGTGGAGTAGCCGAGAAAGTATCCACCGACCGCTCCCGCGGCGGCCGCCGCAGCAACGGCGACACCCGTCTTTAAGACGCTTGAGAGCGCCTCCCGCCTCCTCAACCCTATATCTCCGGTGTTGAGTGATTCCGCATCTATTCATATACGTGAGTTTGGAGGCAAAAAATGCCTAAAATCCAAAGAACTCGGAGAAAGTGCCGGTCAGCAGTGTGAATATTGGGGTTTTTAAAAGTCATAGTTTTGTGAGATTTAGTTCCGTGTTTCGGGTTTTGGGTATCCGTGTAGTGTTGTCTGTCCTTTTCTCCCGAATACTACCTCGTTTCCCCATAGGTCTAGCTGTATTGGTACGTTGCCGTGTGTTGGGGACACTACTCCTTATATGTGGGGCCGGTGGAGGGTCTTATCCGAAACGGGTGATGGGGAATAGGAGGATGGTGGAGAGGTTCCAGTTGGTGGCGAGGCCATACGAGATAAAGACACAGAATAAGGAGGTGCAGGGATATTGAAGTTCTACGCAGATGTTCAGATATTCATAGGACTAAGAAGAATAGCGAGAGGTACAGGATAACGTATACTACTGACGGAATAACTTTCAGGCACGTAGACGGCTTCGGCGAGATCCCTGCTGGGCCCGGAGACAGGCTATTCATGGATACACTACCACCCCAGCATACTGACGGTGCTATAGAATTTCTGAGAAAGGGAGTGGAGGTCAATTATCTTAGGAGGCTTACGTTGATTGAGAAGGTGCACAGGGAGCATAAGCTGCCGAAGAGCGCTAGGGGAGACATAAAGGCCCTGATGAGTATTGAGGAGAGATGGTTCAGGAGGGTCACCGAGGACTTCCTAGTCATGCGGAGGATGATTCTGGCCCACAGGATTTTATCGAAGACTCATCAGCAACTACTAAATAAATACAGGGCTTTGTCTGATGCTGAGAGGGAGGTTCTGAAGCCAGCTATCTCCTCCATAGAGAAGCAGATGGGGGAGATGGCTGGGATGATCGCTGAGGAGGCCGGTAAGAGGTATCCGACCTATAATAGGCTTGTTGAGGCTCTTGGTGTAAGTGATCCTTCGGCGTTGGAGGCGTTGGCTGAGGTACTGCTACCGGAGTGGCGTTCGTGGAGGAGGATAAGGAACTTCTTCGGACTATGGAGGAGAGATAAGAAGACATACTTCCACAGGTCGAGGACTGCTAGACATGCCCTTGAAAGACTAACGATAAGTCTAATGGGACATAAAATAAGAGGCGACGACCTCAAAGAAGTCCTAAAGACCATCTGGATAACATTGAAGGCCCAGGAGGCCGGACTTACCGCTCCAGCCTGACGGAGAAAAGACCCAGAAGGCTGAAGCGGCCGTGTGAATACACCTGCCACTCCCTATTAAGTTGTGTGGTCATAAGAATACACCTTCCAGCCTTCTGGGCCTCTCTAGTGGCGGGCTGGGAAAGCACGGCCCCTCCCTCTCTTTCCTTTCCCTCGTTATCATCTTCTAAGCTATGTCTCCAAACCCAGTTTATATTCAAAATGGGCCCCTTGAAGGCCAGTGGCTAACCAGCTAGCAAAATACGCAAGAAACGAATATGAGATATATATATGGCCGATAAGGGCTTGGTTTTGGTCAGGTGGCAAAATGGCCAGGATGCATGCGAGAAAGAGGGGGCGCTCCAGCTCCACGCGCCCGATAACCAAGCAGCAGTACGGGTGGGTCACCTATTCTCCTGACGAGGTCGAGGCGCTCGTAGTGAAGTACGCTAAGTCGGGTATGCCGCCAAGCATGATCGGGGTTATCCTGAGGGACCAGCACGGCATACCCCTCGTGAGGAGCCTGACCGGTAAAAGGCTAACCAAGATTCTCGAGGAAAACAATCTCCTGCCCGAGATACCTGAGGATCTCAGGAGCCTGATAGAGAGGGCGAGGAGGATGCACGTTCACCTCCAGACCCACAGGTCGGACAGGTACAACAAGAAGAGGCTCCAGCTTGTGGAAGCGAAGATTCATCGACTCGTGAAGTACTATAAGTCCCTCGGGCGCCTTCCAGAAAACTTCCAAGTACAGACACTCTACAAGTACGAATAGAAAATAGAAAAATGCATGTTACTCGATGTAGCTAGCTACGACATTCTCTATCAATAGCAGCTCTAGTGGGTCAGCGTAGCTGCTGCGGGGTATGGCGCGAAGCCTCGCCTCCTTAGGGGCGAAGATTTCTAGGAGCATCCTCGAACCGCTGGCCTGTGATACTTGCTGCAGCCTCCCCCCCAGAAGACCCGCGACCCGCACGACCCAGTCAGCCGGATCCTGGGCGCCGCCTGAGATCACCGCGACGACAATCCTCGTCTCTCCGCCCCGTAGTCCCGCGATATTTAGGGCGTCTAAGATCTGTGTCCTTCCAGTAAGCTTCAGTAGCAGCTCCACCTCGATGCGTCTCGAACGAGCCGTTCCAGCAATCATCGTTGTGGCTGCCGCATAGAAGGCGGCGACAAGGTGTCTCTCCGAGGCGACCAGCTCGGGCCTTATGAACTGTACGCCAATGTCTGGTGGCCAGGGGCGCACGTCTAGAAGCGCCAGCGGGTCTCGCGATGCCTGTACTACCTCAGCGGACGCGAGCCTGTACGGACCATAACTCGCTTTGACTATCTCCAAAACATGATCTCTCCGGGCCAGCCCCTATAACCTCTTCCAACCCATCCTAAAGATGTTTGCCGCCCTGCCAAATGCTTAGCTTGTCTTCACATGTCTGAGACGCGGCGTGGCGGGACAAGACTTGCCTAAGGAATAGTGGTCTAGGTGGGCCTCAGCCAGGGTGTACCGGAGGACCGAAAGGCTCGGTTTTTCCCCCGTGGATCATCGGTATGATTGTTATCTTGTCGGTGTCCTCTACATAGAGATCGTAGTTATATACGCTTCTCGCGTCAACATCGTTCACCATGATTAAGAGGCCAGGCCTCGGCGAACTGTCCTCCCCCACAACCGCGTCGCGTATGTTCCTAGGGAGGTCGGCGAGAACTTCCCTCAGGCGCCGCCTTCCTTCAAGCCTCAGCTCTATCTCAGCAGCTCCCGCGGCGACGCGGAGGTGTCCGTAGAGCTGGATTATCAAGACGTCTCACCAACGGGCATGATCAGAGAGGAGACATGGTCGTCACGGGGCGCGGCGCCCTCAGCGCAGGTCGGTATCATCACGCGTAAGTCAATAGTTAGTCCCAAGATTTAGCCCTTATCGTCATAAGCCACCGTCCAGTATCGGCGATCCAGGTATATAAGGGGTCTGAAGTCGCCCTTAACAGCCGAGTAGATGACCTCGCCGAGAACCAGGACGTGGTCACCCGCGTCGTATATCTTGTAGAGGCGGCATACGAGATGGGCGTTGCAGTCCTTGATAATGGGTACTCCGCCGGGGCCCTCCTCGACCTCCAGGCCCCCGAACTTGTCGGCTAAGCCCGGGACCCTTCCAGCAAACCTCTCGCTCAGCCACACCTGCTCGCTGGAGAGCAGGTGGATGGCGAAGAAGTCGAGTCTCTGCAGCTGACCATATAGGCGCGAGCTCCTATCAATAGCTACCAAGATGAGTGGAGGGTCTAGAGACACCGAGGTCAGGGAGCCTATCGTCATTCCGTGATAGGTGCCCTCGATCTTGGTGGTCAGAACGGTCACCGCCTGCGGATACTTCCTCATGAAAGTCTTTAGGGCCTCCTGCCTCTCTGCGAGGCTTCCGCCTAGGGGTTGCCGCACATCTACTCGATAGAAGTCAAGATACATAAAGACTTAAAAGGGACTAATACTAGGCGGAAGGAGTACTCTCAGGCTGGCTGAGGAAGTGGGGGAGGACTGGGGAGAGTAAGTTAGTTGAAAGAGGCTTCATGTATATGGGAAAGAGGGGGGAGGGGTTGGGACTTCTCCAGCCAGACATTAGAGAGACCCAGAAGGCAGGAAGGAAGTAGATGTGGACCACGCCACTCTATGTATTGGCGGGAACTCGCCTTGAACCGCTCCAGCCCTCTGGGTTTTTTCTCCGTCAGGCTGGAGCGGTCAGCTCGGCCTCCTGGGCCTCCATCGCTAGTCTCCTAATGTCTCTGAGGATTCTTTTCGCCACCCTTAGGATTGCCTGCCATTGTCTCTTACCCCTCTGACGATAGCTCTCATAGACAGATAAATACCTCTGATTTCTATGTGTGACTGTTGCGTATGCCAATCGTATCAGTAGTTGGCTCCGTAATCCTCTACTTTTCCATCGACGTCTGAACAACTCATAACGCGTCTCCAACCCAGTCCTAGACAATGTCTTGAAGACGATGGTGTCGCGGGAGATGATGTAGGCCAGTAAAGGATCCTTAAGACCGAGCCTCTCGACGGCCATCCAGTAGAGCGGTAGCTCTATAGCCTTTTCATGAATCCTAGTCGCCAGCCCTTCCGTGTAGCGTCTTAATATCTTATGAATCTCATTTGCTAATGGATCATTTGTTGTGGTCCGCGTATGTTTGGCCACATAGAACATCCCTCTCAGAACCTTCACGCCATTCTCATCCTTCTTCCTAAGACCATTGTTCCTTCTCACTTCGGAGACCGCTTTCAAATCTCTAAGCCTCAGGGACGTCGCCCCGCCAAGCCGCCTCATGGTTGGTAGGAGCCTCCTCAGATAACTATCAGCAACCACCATCGTTGGCCTCAACTTCTCAAACATCTCCAAGAAGCCGCCGAAGATTATCACATCCTCACCGCCATCCTCCGGAAGAGCATAGACCCTGTTACGTCCGAAGTCAACGAAGACCCCACTAACTCAGACAATTCTCCTCTCCCCCAGCCTTTATCTCATATGGCCTCGTAACCAACTTGAACCTCTCCACCATCCCACTCCCAACCTCTTCCCTCCCCAGGTTTTCACCCATTCGGATAGGAACCCTCCACCGGCCCCCCATATAAGGAGTAGTGGCCCCAATATCGGGCCATACCCCAACCCTACACACACAAGGAGCCGGACACACCAGAGAAAGAGATAGGAGTGGTAAGGAAGGAGAGACCTAAACCAAAGCACATACTAGGACTAGACTAGAACACGGAAACATACCAACACAGCTAGACTTATGGGGAAACGAGGTAATATTCAGGGGAAAAGGGCAGACAACACTATACGGATACCCAAGGCCAGCTTGACACACGACCAAAATCTCACCATTTCACTCATCTCCCATGAGCGCCGCCAAAGCCTTGTCGGTTTACTCGCCTTGCCTAAGATCACTCACTCGGTGGACGCCGGGGATGTAATATATCTTGTGCCTCGCGTCTCTCGCGAGAGGAACTCTAGCTATTATTCGCCTTGAAAGTAGAATGCTCAGCGCATGTCTCAGGGTTCTTTCGGGGAGCATCGTCTTCTTGAGTAGCTGGGAGTATGATAGTGGCCCCTCATACTGAATGGTCTTAAGTATCAGCTTGACTGAGGGGGGCGCGTCGAGCAGCTCCTCTGCCAGATGAAGCTTCTTCTCTATCTTGCTAGCAATGTGAGATAGCCCTTCAAGCCTGATATACTTAACTGGGGGCTGGAAACTCGTCACAACCATCTCACCCTCAATAGGTATCCTGAGGAATCCGTCGATTATGGTCTCAACACCACTCCTCGACGAGATGTCCTCGATAAGTATGGTGGAGTCCCCGCTTACCACTATGGGCCTTCTCGTAATATCGATCGAGTTCACGGGCGATATGACGAGTGCGTTGGCTCCCTGGTGTATTAGTGGTCCCCCCACAGAGAGGGAGTAGCCGCTGGACCCGAGTGGGGTGGCTATGATAATTCCATCAGCAACGTCGCGCCAAATCAGTTCGCCGTCTACGTGTAGGCTGTATTCAACGAGGGTGGCGCTGGTCTGCGCGAAGAGTGCTGCGTCGTTAAAGGCGATGTAGGGTCCGCCACCATCAATCCTCACCTCGAGGGCCCTCAAGCTCTCTGCCGTGTATTGGTCTTTCTGGAGCCTCTCAAGGGCCTCTGAGAGGTCGTCAAGCATGCACTGTGAGAGAAACCCTCTAGTCGCCTCTTTACTCACGGCCAGGACGCCTATATCGTTGCAAAAGACTGAGTGTAATGTCTGTAGAATATCCCTGTCGTCTCCAACTACGACTAGTTTGTCCCCCGAGGAGAAGGTGACCCCCGAGAGGCTTTCGACAAACTCCACGCCGCGCGCTCGCTCACCAAGCATATCCTCTAGCTCCCGCCTCGCCTCCCTAAACCGCGGCGCGAGCTTGATGAATACGCCCATCGTTTTTGCTCCAAACATAATTTCGGGAAGCGAGATAAGAATATTGCCGCTGGCAGATAAAATAAGAAAATAGATAGTGGAACTGGTCCAAAAGGCAGATTATAAAAGTAACCGTAATTTTGAGAGGGGAGAAAAGGGGAGGGGTCGCATTTCGCCGGACTGACATTAGAGAGGCCCAGAAGGCTGGAAGGTGTATTCTTATGACCACACAACTTAATAGGGAGTGGCAGGTGTATTCACACGGCCGCTTCAGCCCTCTGGGTCTTTTCTCCGTCAGGCTGGAGCGGTCAGCTCGGCCTCCTGGGCCTTCAAATTTATCCAGATGATCTTTAGGACTTCTTTTAGTTCTCTTCCCCTTATATTGTATCCCTTTAGACTTATCGTTAGTCTTTCAAGGGCATGTCTAGCAGCTTTCGACCTGTGGAAGTATGTCTTCTTATCTCTCCTCCATAGTCCGAAGAAGTTCCTTATCCTCCTCCACGAACGCTACTCCGGTAGCAGTACCTCAGCCAACGCCTCCAACGCCGAAGGATCACTTACACCAAGAGCCTCAACAAGCACATTATAGGCCGGATACCTCCTAACAACCTCCCAAGTAATCATCCTAGCCATCTCCCCCGACTGCTTCTCTATGGAGGAGATAGCTGGCTTCAGAACCTCCCTCTCAGCCTCAGACAAAGCCCTGTATTTATTTAGTAGTTGCTGATGAGTCTTCGATAGAGACCTGTGTGCCAGAATCATCCTCCGCATGACCAAGAAGTCCGCAGTGACACTTCTAAAACACCTCTCCTCTATGCTCATCAATACCTTTATGTCTCCCCTAGCGCTCCTCGGAAGCGTATGCTCCCTGTGCACCTTCTCAATCAGCGTAAGCCTCCTAAGATAATTGACCTCCACTCCCTTTCTCAGAAGTTCTATAGCACCCTCAGTATGCTGGGGTGGTAGTGTATCCATGACTAGCCTGTCTCCGGGCCCAGCAGGGATCTCGCTGAAGCTGTTGGTGTGCCTGTAAGTCGTTCCGTCCGTAGTATATGTTATTCCACATCTCTCTTCATTCTTCTTAGTTCTGTGGACATCTGCGTAGAACTTCAATATCCCTGCACCCCCTCATTCTGTGTCTTTACCTCGTATGGCCTCGCCACCAACTGGAACCTCATCACCATCCCACTCCCAACCTCTTCCCTCCCCATTCCTCACCACTCGCTCGGAGAAGAACCCCCCACCGGCCCCACATATAAAGAGTAGTGTCCCCAACACACGGCAACGTACCAATACAGCTAGACCTATGGGGAAACGAGGTAGTATTCAGGGGAAAGGGACAGATAACACTATACGGGTATCCAAGATACGAGACATAAGCTAATATAAATTGCCTTGTGGCTTAATTCCTGGGCTCTTTCGTCTCTCTTCGCTACCTTTTGGCGATTCCTGTGACGTTTTCGGCTCTCATCTCAGATTCCCTATATCCTTTCGCCTCAAGGCCTATTGCCATGCCTCCACTCCTCTCCCATGATGAGCTACTGGGAGAGGGTCGATGAGAGGCTTATTAAGCGTGGCATGCTTATTATGGATCTAGATTTCGTGAGGGGTTACCGGGATGAGCTCGTCAGAATGAATAGGAGGAAGAGGGGGAGGCCTTACA